>Ga0326727_10004767_pt1 | contig 39963 bp, 35 predicted proteins | sample MB2enrmetagenome_FD_207643 | JGI IMG/M metagenome (GOLD analysis project Ga0326727, IMG submission 207643) | Lab enriched peat soil microbial communities from McLean, Ithaca, NY, United States - MB29MY | ecosystem: Environmental > Terrestrial > Soil > Wetlands > Peat | place: USA: New York...
GCCAGCCGAGCAAATCGCACCAATCCAACCTCAGCCATAGTGACTGCGAAGAGCCAGAGCAGATTCAGCTTAATCCGGTTCCTGTCATCTTCCACACTCACGTATCGAGGATGTCAACAGAGCCAGTTCCTCTGTAAAGCAGGTGTGAAAGCAGACCTCCGAGTCATATCTTCCCTCCTGTCGAAGTACCTAATCTTCTGCCGAAACCTATTCTCTTGATGTGCACGAGTTTCGGATTGTTATCATGGGAGCGTGGCGCTCTCGTCCGGCGGTTTGCGAGAGAATCTTTTCCGCCTTAAGACTGTGCGGCTCGGCGAAGTTTTGTTCGAAGTGAATCTATGAAAAGACGGGCAATCATTATTGGCGGAGGGCCTGCGGGCCTGACTGCGGCGTACGAACTGCTTACCCGGACGGATGTCCACCCTATCGTCATCGAGCGCTTTGACTACATGGGCGGCATCTCGCGCACCGTGCAGTACAAGGGCAACCGCATGGACATCGGCGGGCACCGCTTCTTCTCCAAGAGCGACCGCGTGATGAACTGGTGGCTGGAGCAGTTGCCGCAGGAGAAGCCCGGCCAGTCGGAGAAGGAAGACGACGTCATGCTGGTGCGCGGACGAAAGTCGCGCATCTACTTCCTGCGCAAGTTCTTCGACTACCCGATCCAGCTCAGCAAGACGACGCTCGCAAATCTTGGCCCGGCGCGCACCTTGCGAATCGGTCTGAGCTATTTGCGCGCCATGATGTTTCCCATCCGCAAGGTGGAAAATCTTGAGCAGTTCTTTATCAATCGCTTCGGACGCGAGCTGTATCTCACTTTCTTCAAGTCCTACACCGAAAAAGTCTGGGGAGTGCCGTGCAACAAGATCAGCGCGGAGTGGGGCGCGCAGCGCATCAAAGGCCTTTCCATCCGCAAGGCTATCGCGCATTTTCTCAAGCAATCCGGCAAAGGTGGGGACATCGCACAGAAAGGCACCGAGACCTCTCTGATTGAGCAGTTCCTCTACCCCAAGCTCGGACCGGGACAGATGTGGGAGAAGATCGCCGGACGGGTTCAGCAGATGGGCGGCGAGGTGATCACCAACTTCAACATTACCTCCGTGGAAGTAAAAGACGGACAAGTCGTGGCCGTGAGCGGCCATGCCTCCGATGGCACGGAGCGCCGCTTTACGGGCGATTACTTCTTCTCCACCACCTCGGTGAAGGAGCTGGTGCAGGCCATGGCCGAGGGCGGAAGCAGCGTCCCGGAAAACGTGCGTGAAGTGGCTGCGAAGCTGGAATACAGAGACTTCATTGCCGTGGGTCTGCTGGTGGACAAGTTGAAGGTGTGCGAGCCGGGCGGCAGACACGGGCAGCTTGTCTCGGACAACTGGATCTACATACAGGAACCGGATGTGCTCATTGGCCGACTGCAGGTCTTCAATAACTGGAGCCCGTTCCTGGTAGCCGACCGGTCGAAGGTCTGGCTAGGTGCTGAGTATTTCTGCTATGAGGGGGACGAGCTGTGGACGCGCTCGGACGACAGCATGGCAAAGCTCGCGGCCGACGAATTGGCGAAGATTGACATCATCGAACGCCAGGATGTGCGCGACACCGTGGTGATCCACATGGCAAAAACCTACCCTGCGTATTTCGGCGTTTATGATCGCTTCCAGGAAATACGTGACTACGTCGATTCGATTTCGAACTTATATCTGATTGGCCGCAACGGTATGCACAAGTACAACAACCAGGACCACTCGATGTTGACGGCGATGACCGCCGTGGACAACATCATCGCCGGACGGAGCGACAAGCAAAACATCTGGGACGTGAACACCGAACCGGATTATCACGAGAGCAAAGCCAAAACCACTGATCGAACGCGCAATGCAGTCTAATCTGGAACATCAGCGACGAAGACCGTTGAAATTGTTACCGTGTCGTTCTGGGAGTAAAGTAGTGCTTACGCAGTGGGGCTCCGGTTTCATGCAGCTCTGGTGAATCAGGCCCGGAAAAGCATTCAGCAGCCGGGCGAAATAGGTGGGAATTCAAGACGCGGATAATTTGTGCCCTGGAATCCTGAGTGAATAGCCGCGATACTTCGGGAGCTGTGCGCGATTTACCCCACAGCCTATCGCGGCAAGTAATTCTGCAACCTTCGTATCTCATTTGAAATTATACGCTTGCGCGGTTCGCGGCAATTGGCCCACCAGTTGCAGTTCAGTATAGGTGCTAGTCAAAGAGTAGGAGCCCTCGATGGGTTTGAAGTCTATTTGGACCAAGGTTTACGAGACGCTCGCTTCAGTGCGAACGGGTATTTTCCTGATTATTGTTGTCGGTATTTTTTCGGCCGTTGGTACGGTCATTCTGCAGCGCCCAACCTCAGAGCCGGAAGATCTGCAGCGCGCATATTCGCCGCAGACTTTGGCAATGCTCGACCGCTTCGGTCTCACTGACATCTTCCATGCCTGGTGGTTTCTCGTACTACTTTGCTTGTTCTGCGCTTGCCTGATCATGGTTTCGGTGGACCGCTGGCCGAATGCCTGGAAGGTCTATTCCAAGCCGGTCCGTTTTGCCCAGCCGCATTTTCGGGCGAGCCTGCCCCAGACGGCGAAGTTTGCCGTGAAAGACGAAGCCGCTGCGCTATCGGTTACCGAGCGTGTTTTAAGCCGCTTTGGATTGAAGGCAGAGCGGGTGACTGAAAACAGTGCCACTGGTTTATATGCGGAGAAGCAGCGCTATTCTGTCTTAGCCGTGTACCTGGTCCACTTGAGCCTGATTTGCATCTTTGTGGGTTACATTGTGGACGGTATTGTGGGATACCGCGGCAACATTCAGGTTCCAGAAGGCCAGGCGCTCGGCCAAATTTCGCTGCGCGACAACCGCGGCGGCGAGAGCAAGAAGACACTGCCATTCCTGATCCGCTGCGATGGTGCTGGAGAAGAGACCTACGCCGATGGCAGTCCTAAAAGGTGGTGGTCCAAGCTGGCGCTGATCGAAGATGGCAAGGAAGTTGCCGCCAAGACGATCGTGGTGAACGATCCGTTCGTGTACCAGGGCATTCGCATTTATCAGTCGAGCATGGGGCAGTCCAGTACGCCCAAGACACTCACCTTCACGGCAACCCCGGCGAAGGGTGGAGAAGCCGAGGCGGTCGAAGTTCCTTTGAGGGGCAAGGCGACACTGGCTGACGGTGAGAGCCTCAGTGTGTTGCGCTGGGTTCCCGACTATTACGTTCAGGACAACGAGGTCTACAAAAAGTCGGATGACGCGGAAAATCCGGCGGTACAGCTTGGCCTGACCAATGCCCAGGGAGAGACCAAGAAGCTCTGGATTCTCTACTCGCAGATGAACAGCACCAGGGGTCAGGATGCGCCGTACGAGTTCGCCATCAAGAGCGCGACCTGGGAGAAATTCACGGGCCTGGAGGTTTCCCACCAGCCCGGCCAGTTTGGAGTCTGGATTGGCGTCGTACTGATGGCATTCGGATTGTTGATCGCGTTCTACACGCAGCATGTCCGCATCTGGGCCGCAATCGCCGAGGATGCCGAGGGCGGAAAGCTACTATGGGTTGGTGGCACGGCCAACAAGAACCGCGACCGCTTCCAGGCGAAATTCGACCAAATCAAGACGGCCCTGCAAGAGGAACTCAGCGGCCAAGGCTCAACCAAGAGCGATCCAAAGACGATCAACCCAAAGATTGAAGAGAAGACGTTGACCAAGGCGTAGAGTCCACGATCAACGGAGGAGTCGTAAAGTTATGTCAGACGCACGAGTAGAACAGCAGCGGCCGGCCAGTGGAGCTGCCCTGTTGGTTCTGGTAGGACTGGGAATTGCCTTCGCGTTGCTGGTTGCGCTGTTGGCTGTGGCCAAAACGCATTCCGGGCCCATCTATGGCGAAGCCAACATGCTGTATGCGGCCCTGGTTCTGTATGCCGGTGCGGCCACACTGTACATGGGCTATGGGGTGACCGGGATTGAGCGGTACGTCAGCTCGGCATCACTATTGACCGCCATCGGATTTGCCGCAAACACCACCGCCGTGGCACATCGCTGGTCGGTCGCGGGCCGTCCGCCATTCTCGAACATGTACGAGATGCTGCTGAGCTTTGTCTGGACACTGGCTTTGCTGACGCTGATCGCCGAGAGGGCCTACAAGGTAAAAATCATCGGCTCGATCACCATGCCGATCACCGTGGTTTCGGTGATCCTGATGCAGCTGTTGCCGAGCGAAGTACGGCCACTGGTCCCGGCGCTGCAGTCCACCTGGTTGCAGGTGCATGTGACCTTGGCAATGCTCTCCTATGCGGCCTGCGCGGTCAGCTTTGCCCTGGCGATGATGTTCCTGATCCAGGATGGCATGAAGACCGAATCCTTCCAGGCGCTGACTTCGGCGGGAATGGTAGCGATTTACGCCTCGATGCTGCTGACCCGCTTCCGTTCGGGCGCGCTAGCGGTGACTGCCTACGATCTGGAATCGAAATCGGAAGTGATGGTTTCGCGCGGGCACCCGCTATTCATTCAAATTCCTGATCTGGGTTGGCTGTATCTGCTGGTTCTGCTCTCGGCCCTGGTGCCGCTGCTGCTGTATATCGCCGGACAGGTGAAGAAGGATCCATCTCTCCTCGACTCGGCGAGCAAAGGGATGTTCGTGAGCCTGATGCTGCAGGCCGCCGGACTGGCAATCTTTATCGCACGCGTGAAGGGCGGCCAGTACGGTGCACCCGGCGTAGATGGCGCCTATGCGACCGCGCTCCCGGCAAATCCATTCCTTCTGTCAGGCATTGTGGGCGGAATCGTAGCCGGTCTGCTTTATCTGCTGCTGCTGTGGAGGCGCGAGGGACTGCAGAGAATGATGCCCTCAGCCGACGATCTGGACCGTGTCACCTACAAGATCATCTGTATCGCCTTCCCGCTGCTGACCCTGATGATTGCAGCCGGAGCCTACTGGGCAAATCAGGCGTGGGGAAGCTACTGGAGCTGGGATCCAAAGGAAACCTGGGCGGCGATTACATGGCTGGTCTACGCTGGCTATCTGCACATGCGCATCACACGGGGCTGGCGCGGACGCCGTGCCGCATGGTTTGCCATCCTGGGCTTTGCCGTGGTGATATTTACCTTCTTTGGTGTGACTTACCTGCTGCCTGGCCTGCACGCCTATGCTGCCGGCTGATCTGAGATCGTAAAAAAAGCCGCCGCGCCTCGTCGCGGCGGCTTTTTTTGCCCAAGGCAGCTATTGAGCCCAGAGCGGTCCACCATCGTGACACATCCTGCAGTTATTGAGTGGAAAGGCGACTTTTCCATGACAGGCACCGCAGCGCCGGCCGTCGATATTGGAAAACATCGAGTATTTGACCGTGCCTTTCCTGGCAGTTGGGAATATTTCGGGATGGCAGAGTTCACAGCCGTTCCAGATGGAATGCTTCTCGTGAGAGAAGATGATGGGGTTGACCCACGAATAGCCTGCTTTGATGGAGAAATCTTCCCGGCTCTGCATCGGCCGCCTTTTGACCGATATGCCTTCGAGAAAATCTATGGGTTTGATGAGTCCATCGTTCTCGGCAGCCTCCCAATTCACGCCGTACCTGGCTTTCGGGAACTTCGCAGTAAACGCCTTGTATTCGTACTCTCTTACGCCCGGCTTGCCAAGTGAGTGGCAACGTGCGCACCGCTTGTCATTGCTTTCATCAGAGCAGGAGGCAAAGACCGTCTTTCCGTCCATAACCCTCTTCCCGTCATGACAGGCTCCGCAATGGAATCCCTGGCGGTTGGTGGCGGCGCGGATGCCAGTGGCCTTGGCCTCCATAGCAAAGCCGATATCGACATGGCAGAGGCGGCAGGTGAACTTGGAGCGATGCAGCCAATGATCGAACACCACGGCTCCAGGGCTGGTGGAAGAGTATGTGTCAAGAATCACTTTACCGTAGTCGGCGGGGTTTTGCGGTGGTGGTCCAGGTAAATAAATCTGGGCTGACGAGGTATTCATCAGGAAAAAAACTGTGTAGGCCAACATGAGCAGGAAGCGCCCGCGCTCATTTTTTCTTATTCTTTCTGGAATCGAGCACATAAGCATAGAGGCCTCGGCTCATTCGTAGTCGTCCCGTATAGACCATTTTCTGCATGTCGTCGAACCCATCAATTCGCGGCAGCAGAGCGTCCACCTTGGAACCGGAGCTGTAGCTCATCGCAGGGCGCTCCGGCTCGCGCATACGCCAGAAGATTAACTGCTCACTTCCAGATCAGCGCGGTGATAAGAGTCACGCTTCGCCGTGACGGCTGGATGGATGATCCCCCAGCAAGGCTGGGAATACAGCAACCTACGGTGCTGCGAGTAATGAGATATGATTTGTATTTGAGGATACTTGGGTGGGCCAAGTTCGGCTGAACTGGCAGATCAAGACGTTGTTGCCCATAGCGCTCGTGTTGCTGAATGGGCTCCTGCTATTCGTGTTGGTGACCCTGACCTTAGAGGACTCATTGCGCAATCGGGTTCTCGCCGTGGCGGTAGCCGGGGCCGTGGCCATCTGCGCGGTTCTTTTCGTGGTGCTGGCAGTTGTAATTCGTCGCCCCATGCTGGAATTGCAGAGCAAGATTGCGCGGGTGCGCGAAGGCGATCTGTTTGTGAATGTGGACTTTGCCGACCGCAATGATGAGATTGGCGATCTGGGACGGCATTTCAACGAAATGGTGCAGCAGTTGCGAGAGAGCCGCGAGGAGATTCAGCGCCTGCACCGTACGCAGATGACCCGCGCCGAACATCTGGCGACTCTGGGCGAGATGGCTGCGGGATTGGCGCATGAGATTCGCAACCCGCTGGCCGGCATTGCCGGAGTGATGGAGATCGTCGGGCGCGATTTACCCGCTGATTCCGCCGCGATCGGCGTGCTGGGTGAGGTCCGGCACGAGGTAGTTCACATCAACAAGATCGTCAGTGAACTGCTGGAAATCGCACGTCCCAAGCCACCGGTGTTCCGGCCGGAAGACCTGGTCGCGGTCGCCGAGCACGCCGCCCTGTTTTCGCTCGATCAGGCGTCGGCAAAAAAAGTGACACTGGAAGTGGTCAAGAACGAGGCTGTCCCAAAGCTGGAGTTCGATAGCGGACAGATTCACCAGGTGCTATTGAATCTCATGCTGAACGCGGTGCAAGCCTGCGGGGAAGGCGGCAGTGTTCGCGTCGAGTTCTCTTCGGATGAACGAACGGTCACGGTTACGGTGACTGACACCGGGCAGGGAATCTCTCCGGCGGTGTTGCCGAACATCTTTCGGCCATTCTTTACGACCAAGGGGAACGGTACCGGACTAGGGCTATCGTTAGCCCGCCGCATCATGGAAGACCATGGTGGAAGGATTGAGGCCACGAGCGAGTTGGGCAAGGGAAGCCAATTTGCGTTAATCCTTCCGAAAATTAGACCAACCGAGTGAATCGGGCTCGAACGGGGCCACGTGACGTACTTGTCCGTGATACTCTCGAAGGTCGAATGTCGAGCAGTTGATACAGATGCCACACGAAAAGATCTTAATTGTCGATGACGAAAAATTGGTGCGTTGGTCCCTGCGCCAAAAGTGTGAAGAGTGGGGGTACCAGGTATCTGAGTCGGAGAGTGGGTCCGACGGGTTGCGTCTGGCGCACAACGAATCTCCCGATCTGGTGTTGCTGGACGTGCGCCTGAACGACATGAATGGGTTGCAGGTGCTGCAACGCTTGAAGCAGGCAGGCGACGCACGCGCCGTCATCATGATCACGGCGGACCCTCAGTTGGAAGACGTAAAGCAGGCTCTAAAACAGGGCGCTTACGATTTCATCGGAAAACCGATCGACTACGACGAACTTCGTGTGGCCGTGAAAAACGCGCTCGAAGCGACCCAGTTGCGTTCGGAAAACGAGACCCTGAAGAAGGAAGTTCTGCAGCGCCGCCGCGCTGCCTACCACGACGTTGTGGGCGAGTCGCAGAAGATGCAGGACCTGATGACGTTCGTCAACAAGGTTGCGTCCAGTGAAGCCACAACCATCCTCATCCAGGGCGAGAGCGGCACCGGTAAGGATCTGATCTCTCGCGCGATTCACTTTGAGAGCCGCAGAAAAGACAAGCCGCTCATCGTCATCAATTGTTCGGCGATTCCCGAAACCCTGATGGAGGCCGAGCTCTTCGGTCATGAGAAGGGCGCATTCACCGACGCAAAGACGATGAAGAAAGGGCTGTTCGAGCAAGCCGACGGTGGCACGCTCTTCCTCGATGAAATTGGCGAGCTTTCCGGCCTGTTGCAGGCTAAACTGCTGCGCGTGCTGGAAGAGCAGGTGATTCGCAGGGTCGGCGGCGTGAAGGATCAGGAAGTAGACGTGCGCGTGATTGCCGCCAGCAATCGCGATCTGGAGCGGGCGGTGCGCGAAGGACAGTTCCGTCAGGATTTGTACTATCGCCTGGCGATCATTTCGCTCTTCCTTCCGCCGTTGCGTGATCGCCGTGAAGACGTTCTGCCGCTGGTGCACTTCTTCATCGAACGTTACAACAAGCGTTTCCGGAAATCCGTGCGGGGCATTACCCCTGAAACTCGCGAATTGTTGGTGAAGTACGACTGGCCGGGCAATGTACGTGAACTGAAAAACGCGATCGAACGAGCCATGATCCTGGAAGACGACGACATGCTGCGTCCGTTGTACCTGCCATTTTCCGTGGGTTCGCCCCTCAGTAGCCTGACGGCCTTTGAAGTTTCTTCAGGAGGTAATGTCGCTGCTGGTGCAAGTTTCAGCCCACAAGCGGAGACGCAGATCGTCAATGGCAAGAGCTTGCCTAAGCTCTCGATTCCAGAAGGCGGCACGAGCCTGGAGGAGATTGAGCGCACGTTTGTCGAAATGGCCATGCAACAGGCGAATCGAAACCAAACCCAAGCAGCCAAACTCCTTGACATTAGCCGCGATGCACTGCGCTACAAACTGAAAAAATTTGGCCTGATGCGTTCCGAAGAAGAAGAGGTGAGTACTCCTCCTCACTAAAGCAGGAAAGCGGAATTTGGATTGCATGGACAAGAAGCGGCTCATTCAGCCGCTGCTTTCTGCCACGAAAATGCGGAATCGTCCGCATAGTTGGGCCAATTTCCCCACGGTAAAGCACGGGGCTTACACACCGTTGGCCCGCTGTAAGCCTCTAACTGTCTGAAAATACGAAAGCTAATCTTTGTCTCTCGTTTGGCCATCCGTGTGCCCTATACCGTGCAAAGGCGCTCCGTGTGCCTCAGCAGAGGAGAATTGTCGTGGAACCGACTCTGGTGGTGATCGGCGTAAGTCTCTGCAGTGCCAAACTGGCCATGCGTGAGCGCTTTCTGCTGAACTCCACGCAGAAATCCGAGGCGCTGGCGGCACTGGTGCGCTCGGATGCGATCGACGAAGTGATCGTTCTTTCCAACTGCAACCGTACGGAGTTTCTTGTCTGGACTCAGGACGCTTCCGAGGCGGCTAATTCTGTTCTCCGATTCTTGACCCGTTCGAGCAATCTGAAACTGGTGGAATGGTCGAACTTTTACCGCCTGGTGGGCAATGCTGCTGTAGCCCACGTCTTGCGCGTGGCCTCTGGAATGGATTCTGCTGTTTTCGGTGAGCCCGAGGCGACGAGTTCTTTTCTTGCCTCCTGGCAGCAGGCCCAGAGAGCGAGCACAACCGGGCGTTTTCTGGATGCCTTGATGGCGAAGGCATTCAGCGTGGCAGGCCGGGTGCGCCATGAACTAGGGGCTGCCTCGAACATGACCACCGTGGCGGAAGCAGCGGTCGCAGTTTGCCGCGAATCGCTTGGAGACCTACGCCAGCGGCGGGTAGTGATTCTGGGTGCCGGACAGATGGCGCTGGCTGCGGTACGCGAGTTTCAGAAGGCGGAGACCGGTGAGATTACGGTTGTAAATCGCAGTTGGGATCACGCGCAGCAATTGGCCCGGCAATGTAAGGTGAAGGCTGCCCACATCGAAAGTCTTTGGGAGCAGGTTTTGTGGGCTGACGCGGTTGTCTCCGCAGCCGCACAGCGGGTATTGCTAACACGAGAGGAACTGGAAGTGGTGCTGCGCGAGCACAGGGACAAGCACCTCGTCATTGTCGATCTGGCCGTGCCCCGCACCGTGGATTCCAACGTCCGCACTCTGCATGGAGTTACCGCTCACGACCTGGATGATTTGTGCAGCGCGATGGATAAGCGTGAGGCGCGCCGTACCATGCTGCCGATCGCAGAGCGAATCATCGCGGAAGAAGCCGCGGGGTTCCGTAACCAGCTTCTGTCGGAGTCGGTGCTGCCTACGATTTCAGCCATGCGCGAAAGTCTGGAGCTCATCTGCCAGCAGGAAATGGACGTATTGAAGGAACAGTTCGGACCGTTTACTGAAGATCAGAGAGTCGCGCTGGAGACGCTCTCCGCGCACATCACGCAGCGCATCTCCGCGGCGTTGGCGAGGCAGTTGAAGGAGATGTCGGGGCGTACTGAGCTGACCGGCGCAATTCAACAGCTCTTTCAATTACAAATAAGCAGCGCGCAGGGGAATACTAATACTCGCGACTAATCAACTTGCGTCGCGCTTTTCCCGTGCACGTTTCATAATTCCAAATAGAGAACAAAACAACTCGTGCTGATCCGGGAATCAGTGCGCCCGTTTGCTTCGTCAACCTGTAGTTCCTGCCAGCGCATCAGCCGTTGTAGAAAACAGACTCTTCGCGCAGGCAGTCCGAAGTCTCGATCGCTCAGATGCAGCGGAGCGAGCCGCGCTTGGTGTCAACCGGGAGGAAAAAGTGAAACGCGCAGGCTTGCTGTTCATTTTCGTAATGTGTGCCGCAGCTCTTGCGCAGGCACAAGGGCGTTGGTCTTTCAAGGGTACCGTGATCAAAATGCGAATGGCCGACTGTGCTGCGCAGCATAGCTTCATGGCCGCCATGTCTGGAGTTCCGGCGCCGCAGACCGGGACTACTTGTCCTGAGTACACGGTGACGAGCGACAAAGTTGTGTATGTAGTTGTGGGGCGACACACCGAGGAGTTCATTCCTCTGGCGGAAAACATGGAATTTCAGATCCGCAAGAACGAACTCATCATTCTCTCCGACGATGAAAAAACAAAATCGCGTTTCGTGATTCAGCAGATGACACTGCGTGCGGACTGGGATCGCGAGCAGGCGCGAAAGGAACTGGAGACGAAGATGATGGAGTGCAGCGTGAACTACGAATTGCGCAATCCCCCACGGACCTCCATGGTGTCCACCAGGTAGTTCATTGCAAGCGCGCGAACGCGTTTCTCAAGCTTGATGTGCGCTTTGGAAGGCAACAACCTGCTTGATGCGTGACTTGAAAGAACCGTTCGCCATGATGAACGAAGGAGTCCGCGATGCAATTCTCCGCCGGGAACCGAGTTTTCCTGTTCGCATTATTTGTGTCGGTTGTGCTGTCGTCCTTTCCTCTCTACGCCGCGGACGAAACCGGATACACAATTCGCAGCAGTGCGAACGAAGTGCAACTTGCATTCGCCGCCTCAGATCGTCAGGGTCACGTCATTAAGACACTGCATCCCAACGACGTTGCGGTGGCCGACAATGGATCGATCATCCGCCAATTCCGCAGCTTCCGCGCGGCCTCGGAGAGTCCGCTGGACTTGGTGATCCTGCTCGATGCCAGCGACTCAGTTGCATCGCAGATACCTGCGGAGATCGCCGAGGTTAGAAACTTTATTGCCGACTCAGCCTGGGGAGAGCGGGACAGAGTTTCGATACTGGCGTTTGGCGGACTGCAACCGCAACTGCTTTGCGCAAGGAACTGCAATGGAGAAGAGATGCGGGTGAAGCTGAACGCGCTCCGCGCGAACGGCGCAACGCCGTTGTATGACGCGCTGTTTCAGGCGGCAGAGATACTCAAGGAGAATCGTGATCCCGAGTCGCGTCCGGCGATGGTTCTGTTCTCCGATGGCATCGACACCATCAGCATGCACTCGGCGAGCGATGCATTGCAGGCGGCGCAGAATATGCAGTCGGCCATCTATTCGGTCAACTCGCGCTCGCGCAAATCCGCGGTGGGCAAGGGAGATGCAATCCTGGACTATCTTGCCGTGAGCACGGGCGGCTTGAGCTTTGTGCCAGGACAAAATGTTGCGGCCGTATTGCGGATGATTCTCGATGACCTGCACAGTGGATATGTGCTGACGTACGTGCTGCCGGAGCACTCGGTAGGGCAACACTCGGTACGAATTCTTCCAACCAGCGATCCGAAGCTGCAATTCCGCTCACGCCGGGCGTACGACGATAAGGGAGACGAGTAGAGAAACGATTGGCTAGGTGGTTACATCCGATCCAGCTATTTTGTAGGATTAGCCAATGGTATGTGAGGCAATGGCCGGTAAGGCAAGATTGGCCCGATCGCCTCGGACGGACAGGCAAAGATGAGTGGGAAAAGAGTATGCTTAATTCAGAGTCTCTCGCCACTATGCAACTGCGGTGTGCACTGTAATCGGGCACGCTGAATCGCATTGCGATACGGGAGGGCTCCTCCTATAGACCATGTCGACTCGTTCTGCTTTGTTATTCTGCTGCTGGTTGCTGTGCTGCGCTTCGGTCTGTGAGGCTGGACAGTTCAAAGTTTCTTCCGGGGCGCTGGAGCGCACGTTGAAAGCGCGACTTTTCAGTACCGCCGACCAACGCTATTACCTGCGCGGGGACGCGCACTCGGCTTGCAATCTTTACACCGAAGATCCGCATCTCTCCTTTTCGGGAGAGCGCATCTTGGTGCGGGTACACACCGGCGGCAAGTACGGGAGGGTGATTGCCGGGCACTGCGTTGGTTTTCCAGTGTCGATGAACACGGTGATTTCGCTGGCTCCGAGCGCGGAGGGTGAGACGATCGGGGTGACCGATGCGCGGCTGGATCGTCTGAGCGATTCGGCGGAGTTAAATTTTATCCTCTCGCCGTTTCTCAGCCGAAAAGTGCCCGCCAGTATCAAGATCAACGCGGCGGCCGTGCTGCGGGAGATTCTGACGAAGTCCACGGAAACGAGCGGCTTTCCCTTGACGCTCGAACGCCTCGACATCCGTCAGGTGCACGCGACGGAAAAATACCTAGTGGTGGATTACGACAGCGACATGCGGATCGAATAGCGGCCTTGCCTATGAGGCTTCGCGGTGGCTGTTGATCTCCGAGAAAAGGACGACCCGGTTGCGGCCCTGAGATTTGGCTTCGTATAGCGCTGTATCAGCGGCTTCGAGGAGGTCGCGTTTGAAGCGGGCCTCTTCGGGGAACAGAGAGACACCGATGCTGATGGTAATGTGCTCGGAATTGCCGGCGGCTCCGGTGAAAAAGCTTGCCTGCTCGACCGCGGAGCGCAGACGCTGAGCCACCAGTTTGGCGCCCTGGAGATCAGTCTCGGGCAGCAGCAGGATGAACTCCTCTCCGCCATAACGGGCGGCAATATCGATCTCGCGCAGATCGCGGGTGAGAATGGCGGCGACGTCGCGCAACACGATGTCGCCGGCGTGGTGGCCATGGGTGTCATTCAGGCGTTTGAAGTGATCGATGTCGATCATGAGAACGGCCACGGGGGTACCACGGCGTTCGGCGCGCGCCAGTTCCATGTCAAGTTGCTGCTCGAAGTAACCGCGGGTCTTGAGGCCGGTGAGGAAGTCGGTGAAGGCAAAGCGCAGCAAGGTCTCATGGGAGTAGTCCCGAGCCAACATGCTTTCGGCCACAAGGGATAGTATCCAAAGGAGTTGGGCATCTTCGCGCGAGAAGCTATCGGGGCGCTCGCCAAACAGTTGGAGTGAGCCCATGACCCGGTTGCGGACAAACAGCGGCACCACGAGGACGCTGGCGGCGTCCATGGCTTGGAGCAGGGCATTGGCATCTGCCTGACAATGGCGGGTGAGGAGCAAGGGCCGTCCCAGTTTGGCTGCCCAGTAATTGAGCACGTTGGCGCGGGCGAAGGTACTCTCGTCCGGCCCCGGCATGTTTCTGGTGACGCGGACGTGCATCACCTCGCCATCTTCCTCCCAGAAGTAGACCGCACCGCGCACAAAGCTGACAATCTCGGCGGCCATATCGCAGATCATGTTCAGGGTGGATGCGAGCTCCATCTCCAGTCCGGCCAACATGCTCATGCGGAGCAGCACGTTGACCTCGCGGCTGCGCCGTACGATGGTGTCCTCGCTCAATTCCGAGAAGACCTCGACTGCGAAACGCTCCAGCGGCTCGGATTCAGGAAACGGAGAAGAATATGCCATGCGGGCCTTAACTCGGCGGCTACAAAACCGTGCTGCATTGGATGCAATAGATGCGGTAGGTGCTGCCCCGCGAGGTAAGGTGGACAAATCCCGCTTAATGGCAATTTTTCTACTTTGGGTTGCTAAATTCAGCAATTCGTCTTACGATTACGGAGGTAAGAACCACCGTAGTTAGCTGTAATTAATGGGCTCAAGCTGTGGGTTGAATTCCGGAAAGCAGATTCCTCTATGAGCTGGCACGCGGGCAGTAAGAGGAACGCTCCAGGGACTTCAACAGGTACGGACTCAGGCTGAACCGCCGCAGAGCTGGCAGCAAAGTTACAGGATGGTTATGAAACCGCCTCCCCCAACAGAAACATCCCCGAAGAAGTTTTCAAGATAGTTGAAGCTGGTCGTGATCCCCCGGAGCGACCCAGCCGGGAATCCGTGGAGAGCTGAAGATGGCATGGTACGCATACTGCATCAGCGAACAGGCGAACTTCCAGCAAGGCAGGGTTCGCCGCCCGTTTCTCATTGAGTCTCTTAAGGGCGTGAATGCAAGTCCGGTTCGGGGATTTCCCTGCGGCGAATTTGTGGTGATCGTGAGCGAAATTGCCCACGGCGAGCCACTGACCCCGCAGGCAGCCATGCAACACGCCCGCATTGTGAGCGAATGCTTTAAGGTGGCAACGCTGCTGCCCTTCAAATTCGGCACGGTATTCGAATCCGACGAAGCCCTGCGCCAGGCGGTCCGGAACAACAAGAAAACCTTTGCGGACTCCATTGCCAAGTTGCGCGGTAAGAGCGAAATGCACATCAAACTCACCGTCCGCGAGGGAACCGCGATCGCTGAGGTGCTGCAGGTATTGCCGCACAAAGCGGGCGGCGAATACCTGTGCCGGCTGAAGGCCCAGGCCAGCCGCGATCGCGAGCGCCAGTCACGTGCCCGCGCGCTCTCGGTGCAGGTGAGCAAGTTGTTGAATCCACTGCAGGAGGAGGTTTCCTGCAAGAAGGTGGACATTGGGATAGTGCTGGACATCGCACACCTGATTAACTCCGATGGGGTGGAGAAGTACCAGAGCCGGTATTCGAATGCACTGCGCCAGTTCAAAGACGTGGAGATCTCGCTGACAGGCCCTTGGCCTCCGTATCATTTCATGCCCGGACCGGGCAAGGTTCGCACCGTCATCAATAATTGAGCGTTCCCGGGTTTATGCAGCACAGGCTGGCCGATGCCAGCCTGTGCTGCGTGCGCTTGGATTGAAATCCGAACGGCGCACAACTACCGGGAGCGAGGTAGAAAATACTCATAGTTGATAGATTTGTACCAATTGTGAGACTTAGACTAGAATACCGTTCACCCGTTATGTACTCATGGGCTACATTGAGGCTGCGCGCGACTCAGAAGAAGCATCTATACGGGGAGCTGAATCGCCGGATTGCCCAAGCTGATTCAGCTGCTCGACCGTGAGTTTCAGGAAGGGCATCACTATGCAGGGACCGAATAGGACGAGAGTATTGATTGTGGACGATGATCGTGCCCATTCAAGCTTTTTGAGCGCACACCTGCTGCGGCGTAGCTTTGACGTGAGTTCCGCCTCGACGGGAGACGAAGCGATCCGAATGTTCCGGGTATTCGACCCGGCCCTGGTGCTGCTGGATGCGGATGCACGCGGAATGGACGAGATGGAGACTCTGGAGAGGCTGAAACAGATCAAGCCGGAGGTTTCCGTCATTCTCGTCGCCAGCAGCGGCACGCCTGAGATGATTTTCCGAGCCTCAAAACTGGGAGCCGATGACTTCCTCGGCAAGCCGATTGACCTTGTTGCCTTGGACCAGCGCATGAGCCATCTGCTGGACGGACAACGGCTGACCAGTGAGGTGACCCAACTCCGGGACCAGGTCCGGCGGCAAAGTGATTTCAGCATGTTATTCGGCACCAGTCCCAAGATGGAGGAGGTAAAGAACACCATCGAGCACGTGGCGGAGACCAATGCCACGGTGCTGATCCGGGGCGAAAGCGGGACCGGCAAGGAAGTGGTGGCGCGCATGGTGTTCTCTCATTCGCTGCGCCGCGATAAGCCCTTTGTAAAAGTGAACTGTGCGGCCATTCCGCACGAACTGCTGGAGAGCGAGCTGTTCGGATACGAACCGGGGGCTTTTACCGGGGCCAACCGCCAGAAGCTGGGCAAGTTTGACCTGGCTCATGGGGGCACGATCTTCCTGGATGAAATCAGTGAGTTGCATCCGGCACTGCAGGCAAAGCTGCTGCATGTGTTGCAGGACGGCGAATTCTCCCGGCTGGGAGGAAAACGCGATATTGCGGTCGATGTCCGGGTGCTGGCAGCCACCAACAAGCAGTTGGAACGGGCGGTGGAAGACGGTACGTTCCGCGAGGATCTGTTCTACCGGCTGAATGTGGTGACCATTCACATTCCGCCGCTGCGGGAACGGCAGGAGGAGATTCCCATCTTCCTCGACTTTTTCCTGCGCAAGTACAGCGAATACTACGGAAAGCAGCCCCCGCCATTCAGCGAGTATGCAGTGAACCGGATGATGGAGTACAGCTGGCCAGGCAATATTCGCGAGCTGGAGAATCTGGTGAAGCGGTACGTGATTGTGGGCAATGAACCGCAGATTATTCGTGAACTTTCCACCCATAAGCCGGTAATTTTGTCCACGAGCGGGAATGTGAATCCAGATTGGCAGCCGGTAGGAAGCGCCGCCGCGCAAGAAAACTCGCGACCGGGGCACTCAGCGGAGAGCATTCGCGCGGCTGAGCCTGAGCGTCCATCGCTCTCACTGCTGGAAATTGGGCGCCGGGCGGCCATGGAAGCGGAACACAAGGCGATTGAGCGGGTTCTGAATGAGACGCGGTGGAATCGCAGGCAAGCAGCGAAGATTCTAAAGGTGAGTTATAAGGCTCTGCTGAACAAAATGAAGATTATGGAAGAGCAGGACCACGACAAGAAAAAGTCGTATCTTGCTAAATAGTGGTATCTGCATACCACGGTGTGGGAATTTCGGTCTGGATGTCTGACAGAAAGTGCCCAGGGAGGAATCTTAGCCTTGGTTAAATCCTTCTCAGGTGAATAGGTTAGATATTTTTTCGATAAGGACATAGAAATTCTGCTTCACTGGCCCGGAACGTGCATCATAAAGAAGTAACAAAGAGGCCGTTAAATCAAATGTATGTCCCTCACAAGAACGACAACTTCTCTGACTGCTCCGACTTGGGGAGCAGCATCTAAGCATTTCCTGCCTACCGATCCCACCCTCCCTTGCCTCTTTCGGAAAGCGACCCCAAAAAGGTCGCTTTTTTGATGAACTCCGGTAACTTCGCGTAATTCCGTATTACTAGCAGTGCTTTTGCCGCATCCTAAAACTGCGCAAGACGGATTTGCGGTGCGGCAATGGATTGACCGCTGAACCGGTTGCGAATATTCTTTCTGTTTTGTGGCAAATAGCAGAGGTGAGGGCCGCTGAAGAACGGGCTGAGATTATGGAAAAACAAAAACTTGAATACTACCGGAAAGTGCTGGAGACCAGACGGCTCAACTTGCGCGAAAGCGTTGCCCGAACCGAGGAAGATGGCCGCGCCGCGCAAATGACAGACTCCGCGCAGGATATTGTCGATCGCGCTGCGAGCTCGTATCAGAAGGAATTTCTGTTTGCGCGCAGCAATAACGACAGGCAGTTTCTGCAGATGGTGGAACACGCGCTCTCCAACATTTCGGAAGGTACCTACGGAGAATGCGAGCTGTGCGGCCACGCGATCAATGAGCGGCGCTTGGAGGCGGTACCCTGGGCCCGGCATTGCATTGCCTGCCAAGAGAAACTGGAGCGCGGAGAGCTGGAACAGCAAGCTCAGGAGAGCTAGTTCGGACGGACTGGGAGGGCCTGATAGCAGGCGTTAAAGACCAATCCCCGCCATCGCGAGGGCATTCTGATGGGCGGCAGAGGCTACGCTTTGTCTTCGAAGAAGATCTCCGAGAGCTTGCGGCGCAGCAGCGATCCGCCAAAGGCCCCGGCGCATCCGGGCAAGGAGACCAGGACGGAGCCGGCGATGCTGGCGCGCGTAAAGTGCGCGGTGGGAATGACGATGCTTGCAATCAGAATCGCGAGCGGTACGGGGATGCCGACCAACAAAACCCATCGCCAGGGGCGCGCGGGGCGCAAGATGCCTAGAAGCATGGTGACCGCGGTGACGGCTAGGGCGGAGAGCAGCGGGTCGGGCTCCGGCATGGTCTCCACCAGGACGTGGAGCGCGCCGCAACCGGCACCGAGCAGGAGCGCGAAAAGCCCGAAGAGAAGCGGGAGGCGTTCAGGCTTGGAGGATGGCGTAGAGGATGACATGGAAGGCATTTTCCTTGCGCAGCGATTTTATCTGCTCAGGTGTCGGTGGACAACCGGCGTGACGGCTGCTTGCGGCTGGAGTCCGCGTCAGTCGTATTTGTAAAAGCCACGACCCGACTTGCGGCCGAGCCAGCCGGCATCCACCATTTTGATCAGCAGCGGGCAGGGGCGATACTTCGGATCACCCAGTCCGCTGTGCAAGACCCGCAAAACATCGAGGCAGACATCAAGGCCGATAAAGTCGGCCAGGGTGAGCGGGCCCATGGGGTGCGCCATGCCTAATTTGAAAACCTCATCGACGGCCTCGGGGGTTGCGACACCTTCCATCACGGTATAAATCGCCTCGTTGATCATGGGCACAAGAATGCGATTGCTGACGAAGCCCGGGGCGTCATTGACTTCGACTGGGGTTTTGCCGAGGCGCTCGGCAATGGCTTTCACGGTGGCGCAGGTTTCAACGCTGGTGGCAAGGCCGCGGATCACCTCTACCAGCTTCATGACCGGGACAGGGTTGAAGAAGTGCATGCCGATGACGCGGTCGGGGCGCTTGGTTTGTCCGGCGAGCTTGGTGATGGAGATGGATGAAGTGTTGGAGGCGAGGATGGTTGCGGGCGGGCAGAGCTGATCGAGCTGCTGGAAGAGTTGCTGTTTGATCTCAAGGCGTTCGCTGGCGGCTTCGATGATGAGCTGACAGGCGGCCAGTTCATCACGCGAAAGGGTCGGATGAATGCGAGCCAGGGCGGCTTCGCGCTCGACGGGGGTGAGTTTGGATTTCTCCACCTCGCGGGCCATATTCTTCGCGATAGTGGCGAGGCCACGATCGAGAAAACGTTGCTCGACTTCGACGAGGATGACGTTGAATCCGGCTTCGGCCGTGACGTGAGCGATGCCGTTGCCCATGGTTCCTGCGCCAATGACGCCGATGGTTTCAATAGTCATGGGAACTCCTTGTGCGGGCGGACGTGCAGCCCGCAAGCGGATGAGTGTAGCAGAGGTGGATCGCCGTGTTAACTGCGCGCGTTGACTCGAAGCAGAAGAAGAATCGATTCCTGGCGGAAAGATTGCGGCCGCGCGGGAGAGTTGGGCGGGGCGGGGATTCCTCGCTGGGCTCGGAATGACACTCTCAAAATCTACAAAGCCTCGGATTGCTCCGAGGCTCTTTGAGGTTGCAAATCTGGGGGTTACTGCTTTTTGGAGACCGCGAGGCGGACTTCAGCGCGAGCCAGAGCCGCGGCAGCTTCCTCGTACGCGGGGCCCTCGTCGGCTTGCTTCAACCGCTGCTGGGCACGGTCACGGGCAGCCTCGGCGCGAGGCACATCGATGTCCTCTGCGAGTTCGGCGGTCTCGGCGAGGATGGTGACCTTGTCGGGGAGAACCTCGGCAAAGCCCCAAGCCACGGAGAGGTGGGTGGAGGCGCCAGCGTTGGTGTATGAGATTTCGCCGACGGCGAGCTCGGTGATGAGCGGCGCGTGGCCGGGAAGAATTCCGAGATAACCATTGCGTCCGGGAATCTGAACATCTTCCGCGCGATCCTTTACGACCAGGCGCTCGGGGGTGACGATTTCGAGTTCGATAGTGTCTGCCATGGGATGTCCTGGGCCGCCGCACGAGCCTGAGAGCCCGCGCGGCGCACCCGTGTTTCTTACGCTTTCGCTTTCATCTGCTCGGCGGCTTCGAGAACTTCATCGATGGAACCCTTCATGTAGAAGGCCTGCTCGGGAATGGCGTCGTGCTTGCCGTCGATGATTTCCTTGAAGCTGCGGACGGTATCGGCGACCTTGACGTACTTGCCGGGGAAGCCGGTGAACTGCTCGGCAACGTGGAAGGGCTGCGAGAGGAAGCGCTGGACCTTGCGGGCGCGCGACACCGTGAGCTTCTGATCTTCCGAGAGTTCGTCGATACCGAGAATGGCGATGATGTCCTGAAGATCCTTGTAGGTCTGCAGGGTGCGCTTGACGCTCTGCGCCACATCGTAGTGATCCTGACCGACAACGCGCGGATCGAGAATGCGCGAGGTGGAGGCCAAAGGATCGACGGCGGGATAGATGCCGATTTCAGTCAAGGCGCGGTTGAGCACCGTGGTGGCATCAAGGTGAGCAAAGGTGGTGGCCGGAGCCGGATCGGTTAAATCGTCGGCAGGCACATAGATGGCCTGTACCGAGGTGACCGAACCGCGCTTGGTGGAGGTGATGCGCTCCTGCAACTCGCCCATTTCGCTGGCCAGGTTGGGCTGGTATCCCACAGCCGACGGCATACGGCCGAGAAGGGTGGAAACCTCAGAGCCAGCCTGGGTGAAGCGGAAGATGTTGTCGATGAACAGCAGGGTGTCAGCACCCTCGGCGTCGCGGAAGTGCTCGGCGACGGTGAGGCCGGTGAGGGCGACGCGCAGACGCGCCCCGGGAGGCTCGGTCATCTGGCCGTAGATAAGAGCGGCCTTGGACTTGGACGGATCGCCTGCGACGATGACGCCGGACTCCTGGAATTCGAGCCACAGGTCATTGCCCTCGCGGGTACGCTCGCCGACGCCGGCAAAGACCGAGTAGCCGCCGTGCTGCTTAGCGACGTTGTTGATGAGCTCCTGAATGACGACCGTCTTGCCGACACCGGCGCCACCGAAGAGTCCGATCTTGCCGCCCTTGAGGAAGGGTTGAATCAGATCGATGACCTTGATGCCGGTCTCGAACATTTCGGCGCGGGTGGACTGCTCATCGAAAGCCGGAGCCAGGCGATGAATCGGCATGCGGGTTTCCGACGCGATAGGCCCGAGGTTATCAACGGGCTCGCCGATCACATTCATGACGCGACCCAGAGTCTCGCGGCCAACGGGAACGCTGATGGGACCGCCGAGGTCGATGGCCTTCATGCCACGAACCATGCCTTCGGTCGGTTCCATGGCGACGCAGCGAACGCGGCCCTCGCCAAGGTGCTGCTGCACCTCAAGGATGACGTTGATGGGCTGGGGAACTTTGAAGCCATCGCTGACGACGCGAAGGGCGGTGTAGATAAGCGGGATCTTGGCCTCGGTGAACTGCACGTCCACGGCGGGACCGGCGATCTGGATAACGTGTCCGATGTTTTCAGGCATATGAGCAAAACCTAGTTTCAAAGTTTCGGGATTTCAAAATTTCAAGGCGAACCTTGAAGGTGAAACCCTTGGAGCTGAATTCGTTCGCCCTCGCTTGCGCGAGAGATCAGTTACAGTGCTGCGGCTCCGCTGACGATCTCGATGATTTCCTTGGTGATCGCGGCCTGACGGGCGCGGTTCATCGTGAGCGTGAGTGAGTCGATCAGATCACCGGCGTTATTGGTGGCAGAATCCATCGCGGTCATGCGCGCGGCGTGTTCGGCGGCTACAGACTCCAGCATGGCGCGGTACATCTGCGCGATGACGTACTTGGGAAGCAGTTCGCGGAACAGTTGAGGGGCGGGCTGCTCGTAAATGTAGTCCACCTGGGAAACCACAAAGGCGGTGGCGTGAGTGTCGATCTCGCTGGTGTCCCGCGGTACCAGGCCGACGCCAGCGGTGGTTGCGGCTTCTGCCGCACGCTCACGCTCCGCTCTGGACTGCTCGATTGCCTGTTCGATGTCGCGCTCGCCAATGGCGCTGATCGGCAGAACCTGCTCGACGACCAGGCGCTGCGCGATGACCGACTTGAACTCATTGAAGAGCACATAGACGGCATCGATTTCGCCAGTTGTATAACGCTCGATGACATCTTCGGCGATCGGCGCTACGTGGCTGAATTGCGGCACCTTGAGAATTCCGAGGTGCTCGCCGGTGACCCGGATCGCCGCCTCGTTGCGCTCTTCGCTGGCAGCCTGGGCGGGATAGCGGCGACGGAAGTAGTCGAGGCCCTTGCGGCCGATGCACTCGATATCTACATTGATGCCGGACTTGGAATCAAGGAAGCGCTGGGCTGCCTTGAGAAGGTTGGAATTGAAGCCCCCGGCCAAACCACGATCGCCGGTGACCACGACGAGGACGATGTTGCGTTCCTCGCGGGTCTCCAGCAAGGGATGCTTTGCCTTGCCGGTATCGGGATCGATTACATCGGCGCGCAGATTCAGCGAGCGCAGTACGTTGGTCAGCATTTGCGCGTAAGGGCGGGCGGCCAGGGCGCGTTCCTGGGCGCGACGGAGCTTGGCGGCAGAGACCATCTTCATGGCCTTGGTAATCTGCCGCGTGCTCTTCACACTGCGGATACGACGCCGGATGTCCAGAACGTTAGGCATATTCGTTCACTCTGGCAATTGCCCGTTAGTGAGCAGCCACGGGTGCGTGGCGCTCGGCAAGGAAGCGTTCCTTTGCTTCCTTAATGGTCTTGGCGATATCGGCCTTGATGTCGTCGTTGAGAGCCTTCTTATCCGCAATGTTTTTGAACAGGGCGGGGTTGGAGGTCTCGATATAGGCATACAGAGCTTTCTCGAAGGGGCGAACATCTTCCAGAGCCAAGTCATCGAGGAAACCGTTGGTCCCGGCGTAGATCGACACAACCTGGTGAGTGAAAGGAAGCGGCTCGAATTGTCCCTGCTTGAGCAGTTCGACCAGACGCGCACCACGGTTCAACTGGGCCTGCGTGGCTTTGTCGAGATCAGAGCCGAACTGCGCGAAGGCAGCCAGTTCGCGGTACTGTGCGAGTTCGAGCTTAAGGCTGGAACCGACCTGCTTCATGGCCTTGATGGCGGCAGAGAATCCGACGCGCGAAACCGAGATGCCGACGTTGACCGCCGGACGTACGCCGGAGTTGAACAGATCGGCTTCGAGGAAGATCTGACCGTCGGTGATGGAGATGACGTTGGTCGGAATGTAGGCCGACACGTCACCCGCCTGAGTCTCAATGATGGGCAGCGAAGTAATCGAACCGCCGCCGTTCGCGTTACTGAGTTTGCTGGAGCGCTCCAGCAAACGGGAGTGAAGATAAAAGACATCGCCGGGATAGGCTTCGCGCCCCGGAGGACGGCGGAGCAACAGAGAAATTTCACGATAGGCGGCGGCGTGCTTGGAAAGATCGTCGTAAATGATGAGGGCGTGGCGCTTGGTGTCGCGGAAGTACTCGGCGATAGCGGTGCCGGAGTAGGGCGCGATGTACTGCAGCGGCGCGGGGTCAGAGGCGGAAGCTACGACCACGACGGTGTAGGCCATGGCACCAGCTTCTTCCAGGATCTTGACCACCTGGGCGACGGTGGAGCGCTTCTGGCCGATGGCGACGTAGACGCAGAGGAGATCGCCACCCTTCTGGTTGATGATCGTGTCAAGGCAGATGGCGGTCTTGCCGGTCTGGCGGTCGCCAATGATGAGTTCGCGCTGGCCGCGGCCGATGGGAATCATGGCGTCAATGGCCTTGATGCCGGTGGCCATGGGCTCGCGCACCGGTTGGCGGTCAATGACACCGGGGGCGATACGCTCCACCGGATTATAGTCATTGGTGACGATGGGACCCTTGTCATCAATGGGCTGACCGAGGGCATTGACCACGCGGCCGATGAGGGCGTCGCCAACCGGCACGCTCATGATTCTGCCGGTACGCTTGACCTCGTCGCCTTCCTTGATCTCGGTGGCTTCGCCGAGCAGCACGGAGCCGACCTGATCCTCTTCGAGGTTCATGGCAAGGCCCGCGATGCCGTGCGGGAAGGAGAGCAGTTCGCCAGCCATAACCTTATCCAGGCCATGAATGCGGGCGATGCCGTCGCCAACGGAGATCACGTTGCCAACTTCATCGACGGTGATCTTGCTTTCGTAGTTTTCAATCTGCTCACGAATGAGCTGTGTAATCTCGTCTGCTTTGATCTGGGCCATTTTTACTCTCAGCTACCACTGCCTGGTTATTCGTCGGGCAGGGCACTCAAATTGAAAATCTATCACTAGCGTATCGATCCCGAACCGCTGCAGGGACTCACATCCCTGGTTGCTGCCGCGCCGAGGGAAATCTCCGGCGCTTGTCGAATCTAATTTTCCGTCAACTGCTGGCGAATGCGCTGCAACTGGCCGCGCACCGAGCCATCATAAATTGTGCTGCCAACCCGAACCGTAACTCCGCCAATCAACGTTGAATCCATCGCGTAATGCGGCAGGATGGTCTTTCCGGTGAGGCGGGAGAGCTCGGCGAGCAGTGCATCGCGCTGCCCGGGACCCATCTCACGCGCGCTGACAATCACCGCGTCGACGCGTCCGATACGATGATTGAGTTCGATGTCCAATTGCTTGGAGATTTCAGGCAGCAGCAAAATCCGATCCTGATCAATGAGGACGGCGATGAAGTTGCGAAGCTGCCGGGCGGTGACGCCGATGCGTGCGGTAAGTGCGTCGAGAACCTTGTGCTTCTGCTCAACGGGGATGGCGGGCGATTCCCAGACCTCGCGCAGTTCGCGGCTTTCTTGAAATGCGGCGGCGAGTGAATGAAGTTGCTCAGCAACTTTGGGTGCGTCAAGATTGGCGTCGGCAATTACATCGGCCAAAGCACGGGCGTAACGGCTGGATACGGCTGCCATTATTGACCATCCTTTCCGAGCTGGGCGGCGAAGCTGCGAACCAGCGCCTGATCGGTTGAGTCATCCACCTTGATTTTCTTCTCGGCGAGATCCACTGCAAGATCGGCGACAAAGGACTTGAGCTCGCGTTGCGCGGTGCGCGCGGCGGCGGTAATTTCCTGCTCGGCGGCGGCGATGACATTCCTGGCATCCTGCTCGGCGGCAGCCTTGATGCGCTCTTCCTCGACGCTGAAATCAGCCTCGGCGGCAGTGCGTATGCTGGCGATTTCGGCGTCAAGCCGGGCGAGACGGCCTTCAATTTCACCGAGGCGCGCACTGGCTTCGGCGCTGGTCTTGCGAGCCTCTTCAATGGCCTTTTGGATGTCAGCGGTGCGGGGAGCAAAGCCGTTGGGAAGCATCTTGCGAATAATCCAGCCCAAAAATACGGCGAGAATCGCAAAGTTGATAATGGTGAAAACCCAGTACGCAGCCTCTTTCGAGAGGCCGGTGAGCGAGGCTACCTTCTTCACGACAGGAGAGTACTTGAACTCTATGTTCTCTTCCTCTTCTTCGTGTGGGGCGCGATTCGCGGCCGCCTTTTGAACAGCGGCCTGAGGCTCTGCTCCGGCGGGTTGCGCGCTGAGAGTAGCCGCTGGCTGAGCCTGGGGACTGGACTGGGCAATCAGAACATTAGAGGCCAACAGGAGCCCGAAGGCCAGAATGCAGATGCGGATATGCTTCGACATTATGAATTACCCGCCCACGATTGCTGCCGGCCAAGGCCAGCGGACTGAAGGATGGTGTGGATGATCTGATTGGCAATGCGGTCGCTCTCGGCATGGAGCGTGGCGCGGGCGGCGGCGACATCGTGCTCGATCTCGGCCTTGGCTTGCGCAACCTGATGCTGGGCGCGGCGGCGGGCCTCGGCCACGGCGGCGACACGGGCATCGGTGGCCTGCTTGCGGCGATTATCCAGAGCCTTAAATATGGCCAACTGGGCTTCGCGGAGACGCGCTTCATACTCCTCAGCACGTTGTGCGGCGACAGAGACATCAGCGCGCGCCTGCTCAATTGCTCCCTGAGTACGTTTACGGCGCTCGGCCAACACAGCCTCTAACGGCTTGTGCACGATAACGTGATAAAGGCCATAGAGAGCGAGAAGCAGCACCATGGTGGGAATGGCGCCGAGCAGTAGTTCACCTAATTGTCTTAAAGTTTGATCCATCTCAGTATCGTGAGTGACAACCGCGAAGTGTAGGGATTTAAAGGATATTCTGAAACTACCACTCGCAAGGCGGCACTGTCAAATGTTTGCCCGATCGTCTTTAAAGTTGACCCATTTTGGCTAAAAAACGGAGAAGAAACAAGACGTGCTCTCGATCTTACTTGACTAGCGGCACGATAGCGCTACCATGCTACCCATCGCCTTCGATCCAGTCCGGATCGAATGGGCCTGTGGCTGAGGAAGTGTCACCGCTCCTCACCCACAGGCCTATTTAATTTTTCTTTAAAGTTGCAAAACATACGAGTTGACACACAACTTTTGGGGCGGCGCGAACGAGGGCCATAACGCTGCAATTCACCGGGCGGGCTGATCTTTTTTTCCGCTAACAGACTTGCGGCGCGCCTTGGCTTGGTGAGCCGGCGCCACCACAAACTTGCGGAGGCGACGGAGCAACGATTCGGGGGCGTCAACCTCGAGTTCGACGGTTTCGTCTTCGCCGTACTGGCGCGAGAGAATCACACTGCGCGATTCAAGCTGCGCCAGGGCCTTGCCCTCCGACTGCGGGACTCGCAGACGGGCGCGCTCAATCGGGTCCAGATCCAGATGCGCATCGATGGCGGCGAGCAGGCGCTCCAGGTGGAGGCCGCGGGCGGCGGAGATATGCACGTTGTCTGCCGTGTCCTTGAGCGTGGCGCGAGTCTGCTCATCGAAGAGATCAATTTTGTTCAGAACGTGGATCTGCGGCTTGTCGAAGGCGTCGAGGTCGCGTAGCACGGACTCGACCTGCGCCATCTGCTCGGCAGCGGTGGGACTGGTGGCGTCGGTGACCTGCAGCAGAATTGTGGCGCGCTGCACCTCCTCTAGAGTGGCTCGGAAGGCGGAGACCAGGGTGGTGGGCAGATTACGAATGAAGCCTACGGTATCGGATAACAGCACCTCGCGGCGGGAAGGCAAGGTCACCGAGCGCAGGGTTGGGTCGAGGGTGGCAAACATGCGTGCGCTTTCGACCACGCCGGCGTTGGTCAGCGCATTGAAGAGCGTGGACTTTCCCGCATTGGTGTAGCCGACCAAGGCGACGACCGGAACCGGGATGCTTTCGCGACGCTGGCGCTGCTGTCCGCGAATGCGGCGCACGTCCTCGATTTGTTGCTTGATGTGCTTGATGCGGCGATGAATCTTGCGCCGGTCGGTTTCAAGCTGGGTTTCGCCCGGTCCGCGAGTGCCGATGCCGCCGCCGAGCTGAGACATCTCCGCACCACGGCCACTGAGCCGCGGCAGCATGTACTCAAGCTGCGCCAGTTCAACCTGGAGCTGTCCTTCACGAGTGCGCGCGTGGCGGGCAAAGATATCGAGAATCAGTTGGGTGCGATCCACCACGCGGCAGTGGAACTCGTGCTCCAGATTGCGCAGTTGGGAGGACGATAGCTCGTGGTCAAAGATGAGCACGCCGGCGTCGGCCATTTTGGCGGCGGCGGCGATTTCTTCCACTTTGCCTCGACCGATCAGGGTCGCCGGGTCCGGGCGATCGCGCCGCTGCAGAACCTCTCCTACCACCACCGCGCCGGCGCTTGTGGTCAGCTCACGCAGCTCCGCAAGCGACTCTTCGGCATTGAATGGCACGGCATGGTCTTCGGCTTCCAGACGCAGCGTTTTCGACGCGGCGGACTTGGCCTGGAGCGCCTGAGGAGGAATGCGCGCAGGCTTATGGGCAGAGTCGTCATCGGGCTCGGCTCCGCCCTGGGAACGGGCATGAGGACGGCTGCGAAATTCGACTCCGACGAGAAACGCACGCTCCGGCTCGCCCGGAAGACGGGGCCGCTCAGTGGCGGCTACAGCGGCTTCCAGGGGACCGGGAAAACGATGCTCAGCGATGGCTCACCCCTGCGACGTGGAGGAAACGGGCGTGGGAGGCACCACGGGTGAAGCCGCGGGCGAAGTCACGGTCGAAGTTGCATGGGCCGGGCGCTCAAGGTGGGGGGCGCGCGCCATGACAACGGTGGAGATGGCGTGCTTAAAGATCAGCTGTTCCTGATTGTTGGTCTCGAGCACGACGGAATACTTATCGAATGACCGGATGCGGCCTGACAACTTGACGCCGCTGAGCAGGTAGATCGTGATAACGGACTTATCTTTTCTCGCGGTGTTGAGGAACGAATCTTGTATGTTCTGTGCCGGCTTGCTTTCCATCGATCACCCTCTCCTTCAAATAGAACAGCCAGAAATCCAGAAGCACCGCCTCCGGATGAAACGGAAGCGGGTTAAACCCTGTCCGGTATAGGGAAGTTCGCGTCTGCCGGACAGCCAATACGATACGGCCTATGCGGCGCAATTTCAACTTGGATGCGATTTTGTTAAGGAGAGTCCTGTTTGGAGCCGTCCGAATCGACCTTTTTGGGAGGACCTGGGCTGGAAAGTGCAGCTTTCACAAACCTTTGCCAAAGCGCGAGTAAAGTTGGCGGCTCACGTCTTTGTAGGCCGATGGAATGCATCGAATAAGATGCCGGCTATCCACTCAGTGGCAGGGGTAAGCATGTCATTCATGCCGCTAGACAATTCGGTTCCCTGGGAAGGCCCTGCTGCGGCAGGGCGCGAGCGGCACGATCTTCGGGAGCTTTCGATTGGATATGGGCTCATTCTGCTGGCGGTGTGGACACCCCATCCTTGGCAATGGCCCGTGAATCTGGCGGCCTTGGCCTGGGTATTCATGGCGACCGGAGTTTCGTTCGACGGTTGGAGCGCGCTGGGGCTTCGGCTTTCCGGTGCTCTGCGTTCGCTCTGGGTGGTAGGGCTAGCGCTTCTGTTGGCGGCTGCCGCCGTCAGTGTGGCTGACAGGCTGCACACCCTGCATATCCCGGGCACACCCATGCTGTTCGTCCAACGCTACTGGGGCTATGCGCTGTGGGCCTTTCTGCAGGAGTTTCTGCTGCTGAGTTTCATCCTACTGCGGTTGCTGCGGCTGCTGCCCAGGAGAGCGGCGGTACTTGCGGCCGCCGGCATGTTCGCATTTGCGCATCTGCCGAACCCGATCCTGACGCCAGTGACGCTGGTCTGGGGACTGGCTGCGGGTTTGCTTTTTCTGCGTTATCGCAACCTATATACCTTGGCGCTGGCGCACGCGATTTTTGGAATTTGCATCGCGACCACTATCCCCGGCCCGGTCACCCATCATATGAAGGTGGGACTCGGCTATCTGATGTATCGTCCCTCGGGACACCATCACCGTGGTCAGAAGAGCTGGAGCTCCAGCCTTGAGCGCAGCCTTGAACCCAACGTGCAGCAATGCTTCCAGAGCACACGCTGCGACCTGAGTCGCAATCCGCGCATCCAAACGCTATGAGCGGAACTAACCTTCAGAGGTCAGCATGACTAAAAGCATCAGCGAGCGCGGCTACACCAGGGCCGATGTTCTGGTTTCCACGGACTGGGTCGAGGAACACCTGAAAGATCCGAAGATTCGCATCGCCGAATCCAACGAAGACCCGCTTCTGTATAGCTCCAATCACATTCCCGGGGCAGTTGAAATCGACTGGACCAGGGACCTCAACGATCCGATCCGGCGGGACTATCTCGGGCGTTCCGCGTTTGACAAGCTGATGCGCAGAATGGGCGCGACCCGGGAGACGACGATCATTTTGTATGGTGACAAAAATAACTGGTGGGCCACCTACGCCTTCTGGGTGCTGCAGCTTTTCGGCCACACCAACGCCAAGATCATGGACGGCGGACGGCTGAAATGGATCAAGGAGAACCGGCCGGTTTCGCGGGAGGTTCCTAAGTATCGGTCCAGCAACTACCAGGCACCGGAGCGCGACGATATTCGTTTCCGCGCCTTCCGCGATCAAACCCTCAAACACCTGGAACAAAAGCTGCCGCTGGTCGATGTCCGCAGTCCCGAAGAGTACAGGGGAGAGCGGTTGCATATGCCGGACTATCCGAACGAGGGCGCACTGCGCGGCGGACATATACCGGGAGCGCTGAGCATTCCCTGGGGGCGGGCGGTCGACCAGGAAGATGGCACCTTCAAGGACGCTGCCGAGCTGCGGAAGATCTACATGGAAGAGAACAAGCTCCGGCCCGAGGACGACGTGATTGCCTACTGCCGAATTGGGGAGCGGAGCAGTCACACGTGGTTTGTGCTGCGCTATCTGCTTGGCTTTTACAAGGTGCGGAATTATGACGGTAGCTGGACGGAGTGGGGGAACCTGGTGAACGTTCCGGTGGAAAATCCGAGTGCAGAGGCACGGGATGAAGCTGCTGCCTGAGCGGTTGGAAGGGTTCCTGTCTACGCTGGAGAGTCTGGACCGGAGCGAGCGCATTGAGATGTTGATTGAGGTGGCGGACCAGTTCAGGCCGGTGCCGACGCGGATTGCGCAACGGCCTTATCTGGCAGAACATCGCGTTCCAGGTTGTGAATCCGAGGCGTACGTCTGGTCAGAAGCGAGCGCGGAGGGTACGCTGACCTTCCACTTCGCGGTGGAGAATCCGCAGGGAATCTCGGCCATGGCGTTGGCAGAAATCCTGCGGCAGTCGCTCTCCGGCGCGCCGCTGGAGGAAGTTGCTGCCGTGCCGGCAGATGTGGTGTACCGCATCTTCGGCAATGAGCTTTCGATGGGCAAGTCTCTGGGACTGATGGGAATGGTCAATATGATTCGGGCCGAGGCTCGACAGCACCTGCAGACCGCTGGGGCCACGCCGTAACAGAGCACGCCGTAACTTAGTTAGCTGCGTGGCTTATAGATGGGCAGTACGGATGGGCTTGGGCTGAAATCGAGGTCAAAGCCAAGCTGCAATTTGGCGGCTTCGGACATACGGCCCGGGTCCCAAGGGGGATCGAAGACCACCTCGACACTTACTTCGTTGACGCCGGGCAAGCGCGCCAGCTTGCGCTCGATGTCGGCTTTGAGAACGCCGGCCATTCCGCATCCCGGAGCCGTCAAGGTCATCTTGATTTCGACCCGGTTGCCAGCCTGCTGAAGCGGGGTGATCGCGCACGAGTAGATCAATCCAAGATCGACAATGTTGACGGGAATCTCGGGATCGAAGACGGTACGCAACTCGGCCCAGACCGCCTCCTCGCTGAAGGTCCCGGGCTGCGCAGATGTTTTTTGATGAACGGGAAGACCGAGAGCATCCGCATCCTTGCCTTCGATCCGATACATGCCTTGTGCAGTTACAACCGTATAACTGTCGCCTAATGCCTGGCTGATTCGCACCACGGTACCCATGGGAAGGACGTGGCGAATCCCACTGGGGATTTCCAAGACCTCACAGTCGCGGCTCAGTGTCTTCGGCTCGTTCATCTTCAGATCCATTTGTGCCGGTGAGTTTTGCGGCGGCATGCGCAAGGTGGCGAACATGTTGGTTGACCAGGCTCTCGACGTGCTTGCGAACCGGACCCTCCTTCATGCGCGCGATGCATTCACCGGCGAATGCACGCAGCAGGAGATTTCGCGCCGACTCCTCGCTGATGCCGCGTGAGCGCAGGTAGAAGAGCGCTTCCTCATCAATCTGCCCGATGGTTGCGCCATGGGTGCACTTCACATCGTCGGCGTGGATCTCCAACTGCGGCTTGGTGTCGATCTGCGCGTCATCGGAGAGGAGCAGGTTGCGGTTGGTTTGCTTGGCATCGGTCTTCTGCGCATCTTTGTGGACAATGATTCTGCCATGGAAGACGCCGTGGGCGTGGCCGTCGAGGATGCCGTTGTAGAACTGACGGCTGCCGCAGTGTGGGCTGGCATGTTCGACCAGCATGTAATTGTCAATGTGCTGATTGCCGCTGCCGAGGAAGAGACCGTTGATCAGACACTCGCCGCCTTCTCCGGCAAGCACCGGATGCACGTTGTTGCGCACCAGCGCACCACCGAGCAGGACCGAGTGCGATGCCACGTTCGCACTTCTTGCCTGCTGAATACGCAAGGTGGAGATGTTGAAGGTTCCGGCTTGCTCGCGCTCAATTCGATAGTGGGAGAGCACGGTGTTATCGGCGGCGACGAGTTCGGTCACCGCATTGCAAAAGGTGGTTCCGCTGCCGATGGATACGTACTCTTCGACGAAAGTGGCCTGGCTGTCCTCATCCATCAGAATGAGATTGCGGGGATGGCTCATGATCGGCGAGGCATCGAGGGTGGAAATGAAGAGCAGACAAATTGGCTCTTCGACGACCACGCCGCGGCGAATATGCACGCAGGCGCCATCCTCCATGAAGGCGGTATTCAGAGCGGAAAAGCTGTCCCGCTGCTGGTCGAGGTAACGCCCCAGGTGCTTTCCAACGGAGGTGGAATTGCGGTCGAGTTCATTGGCTAAACTGGCGACCTTTACGCCTTCCACTGGTTTGTTCAACAGCGATAGTTCGGGTGCAAAGTGACCGTTGAGGAATACCAGTTGGCAACCGGCGCCTTCGATCCGCCACGGCAGAAGTTGTTGCGGCGAAACGGCGGGCTGCTCATCCTGCATCAAGCGAAATGTGGTATCTGAAATCGCAGAGACGGGGGTAAATCGCCAGTCCTCATCGTGGGTGTTGGGAAAGCCAACTTCGCAGAAGCGGGCGAAAGCTTCGCGGCGGAGGTGACGCAGCCACGGTAGTTCCCTGCCCGCAGCCAGCCTCTCAAATTCGATGAAGCACCCGAGGTAGTCCTGTCGCGCTTGGATTGCAGTGATCACGTCGGCTCTCTTTCTCTCAGGCAGCGGAGGTGCTGGCTTCGATGGAGCCATAGCCTGTTTCTTCGAGTTCCAGCGCCAACTCCGGGCCGCCGGAGCGCACGATGCGGCCATCCATCAGCACGTGAACATAGTCGGGTACGATGTAGGTGAGCAGGCGCTGATAGTGGGTCACCACGACCATTGCTCTTTCCGCACTGCGCATGGCGTTGACGCCTTTTGCCACAATCCTCAGAGCGTCAATGTCGAGGCCGGAATCGGTTTCATCCAGGATCGCCAGTCTTGGTTCGAGCACCGCCATTTGCAGAATCTCATTGCGTTTCTTTTCGCCGCCGGAGAAACCTTCGTTAACCGAACGGTTCATCAGTTTGTCATCCATCTCCAGCAGGCTGAGCTTTTCGCGATACATCGGCAAGAAATCCATGGCCGACATCTCATCCAATCCGCGAGCCTTGCGCATGGCATTGAGCGCCGAGCGCAAGAAGTAGACGTTACTGATGCCGGGGATCTCCACTGGGTACTGGAAGGCCATGAACACGCCTTCCCAGGCGGCTTCCTCGGGCTTCATTGCCAGCAGATCCTTGCCGTTGAATAACACCTCTCCGGAGGTGACCTCGTAGGTGTCGCGGCGGGCCAACACCTGCGCGAGGGTACTCTTTCCCGAGCCATTCGGCCCCATGATGGAATGCACCTCGCCGGCATTCACCTGCAAATCGATACCCTTGAGTATCTCGTGATGATCCACGCTTACGTGGAGATCCCTAATTTCAAGTAATGGGCTCATTCTTCCTCTTCGCTTCGTATGGCTTGAAGTTATCCGACACTGCCTTCCAGGCTGACGCTCAGCAGCTTCTGAGCTTCGACGGCAAACTCCATCGGCAGCTCGCGGAAGACGCGCTTGCAAAAACCATTCACGATCATCGAGATGGCATCTTCGGCCTTGATTCCCCGCTGCCGCAGATAGAACATCTGGTCCTCGCCGATCTTGGAGGTGGAAGCCTCATGTTCCATGCGGGCGGTGGAGTTTCTTACCTCGATGTAGGGGAAGGTGTGGGCGCCGCATTTGTCGCCGATCAGGAGCGAGTCGCATTGGGTGTAGTTGCGGGCTCCGGTGGCACCCTTCATGATCTTGACCTGGCCGCGATAGGTGTTCTGACCGTATCCGGCGGAGATGCCCTTGGTGACAATCGTGCTTTTGGTGTTCTTGCCGATGTGGATCATCTTGGTGCCGGTGTCGGCCTGCTGATGGTTGTTGGTGAGAGCCACGGAATAGAACTCACCGACCGAGTTGTCGCCGCGAAGAATGCAACTGGGATACTTCCAGGTAATTGCCGAGCCGGTTTCGACCTGGGTCCAGGAGATCTTTGAGTTCACGCCCTGGCATTTGCCGCGCTTGGTGACAAAGTTGTAGATTCCGCCCTTGCCTTCCTTATCACCGGGGTACCAGTTTTGCACGGTGGAGTACTTGATCTGGGCATCGTCGAGGGCGACCAGTTCGACCACTGCGGCGTGGAGTTGGTGCTGGTCGCGGATCGGCGCGGTGCAGCCTTCGAGATAGCTGACGTATGCGCTGTCGTCGGCAACAATCAAGGTGCGCTCGAACTGTCCGGTCTCGGCCGCGTTGATTCTGAAGTAGGTGGATAGTTCCATGGGGCAGCGTACGCCTTTAGGCACGTAGACGAACGAGCCATCGGAGAACACGGCCGCATTCAACGCGGCAAAAAAATTATCAGTGTAGGGGACCACGGAACCCAGGTACTTCTGCACAAGCTCGGGGTGCTGCTGCACGGCTTCCGAGAAGGAGCAGAAGATGACACCGGCCTCACGCAGCTTCTCCTTGAACGTGGTCACCACGGAGACGCTGTCGAAGACCGCATCGACGGCGACGTTCGCGAGCAATTTCTGCTCTTCGAGCGGAATCCCCAGCTTCTGATAGGTTCGCAGAAGCTCAGGGTCGAGCGACTCCAGGCTATCCAGCGTGGGTTTCTGTTTGGGAGCGGAGTAGTAGACGATGTCCTGGTAGTCGATGGGGCCGTACTTGATGTTGGCCCACTTCGGTTCGGCCTGTGCCTTCTCCAGGGATGCCCAGTGGCGATAAGCCTTCAGTCTCCATTCGAGCATGAACTCGGGTTCATGCTTCTTGGCCGAGATGAGACGAACCATGTCTTCGTTCAGACCCTTGGGAACGCTCTCGGACTCGATATCGGAGACAAAACCCCACTTATATTCGCGCTCGGCAAGGTCTCGAATGGTGTTTACGTTCGTGCTCATGGCATCCTCCACAGTGCAGGTCCGGCGGGCAATGGCCGGACGCGCACTCCCCTTTGTGATCGATTCAGCTAATCCCTTCGGAGTACAAGCTTTTCCCGCGGATTGATCCTGAATGGCGCACGCGATACGTTGTTAATTTAGATGCTCTAGCCGAACGTTTCGAACCAAGCAGCACGGCTCGCGCCGCCAGAGGGCCGCTCTGGAACGAGACCGGGCGAAAGCGAGGCCATGACCGCAGGTCCCAACAAAGAAAACACGGCGGCCACGCCCCCGCCTACCGATATTCGGGAGACATACGAGGCGGTGTCTTGCTCTGGCTTCGCAGGCGCGAGCTGTGGCAACTTGATCCAACTGCTCGCGCTGCATCCTCTCACTGCCGGAATTCAGGCGTGAGTGCAAACCGGAACCTCAAGGACTTGACACACGAAGAACTGCTGAGCCAGTGAATGATGTACTGCTCACGGTCAGGCAGCTCGACGAATGTTTATATCCTTGTCGCCGCGCCCGCCACCCCGTCCGCCGGTCACCATGCGAATGATCCACGTCAGCAGCACGGCGCCACCGATAGCCACCAATATCGTGTAAATCATGCCGCCCCGGCCTGCGAATCCCAGACTTCTCATGATGAAGCCGCCGATGAGGGCTCCGACAATGCCAACGACGATGTCCATGATGACGCCGTATCCGGAGCCTCGCATCAACTTGCCGGTCGCCCAACCGGCGATCAAACCAACCACAATCCACCAGACTATGTGCACGGGTTCATTCCTCCTGTTTGTGCTGGTTAAGATGCGGCGAAATGAGCTGGGATGTAAGGCCAGAGCTCATAACCACAGTCTCAGGTTTAATGCCGCCGAACTGAGAGCTGAGGGGAGTTGCCGGATGGATTGCGCGGATCAGTACACGGTCGAGGACAGAGGAATACAACCCCGACGTCGTATGAGACTTTTGCGATGGAGGAGTTTCTACCACGCTTTCAGCAAGGCGAATCTTCGGCTGCCTGAACCATGGGCGGGGCGGGCGGTCAAACGAAAACGGGCTCCGGCGCTGACCGGAGCCCATTTCGCGGACGGGGGGTTAGAAGTGGAAGCCTAGCTGGGCCGTATAGCTGCGCGGCGTGACGTAATGGGTTCCGCTGAAGGTGGAAAGAAAGTTGTACAGAGCATAGTTATTGGCCAGGTTAATGACCGTGAATTGTGCACTCCACTTGTGCTTGTCTCCGTGAAACAGGTTGTCGTCTCCGAGGGCAAGGTCGAAGAGGTTACGCTGCTGAATTCGTGGAGGGTTGTGGTCATCGTTCTCAGTGCCTGGTGCCGGAATGCTGGCGAGGGTAGACCCATACTGCGAGGCGGGACACAAATTGGCTCCAAGGCTTGAGCTGATCGGAGTAGTTGGAGTGGCGCGGATTGAGCCGCAGAACAGTCCTCCCTGAAACTGCTGATCCGGACTCAGGATCGAAGCATCCACCACGGAATCCGTGCCTGCCGGACCGTTGATGCAGTTGCCGCCGGCACAGGGAACAGGCCCAGCTACCAAGCCGCTGTCATAGCGCCAGTTGAAGCCCATCCACGGACCGCGCTTCCAGGGTTGGTATTGGATATGCGTGGTCTGGTTGAACTTCTCGTCGTGGTCGATGCGGAACACCCCCACGGGGCCTGGAGTGGCTCCGGCTCCGGCAACCTGCGGAGTAAAGAAGCGCGCGGCCACGCTGGAGAAGACGACCAGCGCAGAGAACCCATGAACGTTCGGTACGCTCAGACGGCCTGCGTATCCGGGAATCTTCGAGCGATCCCATTCCACGGGGAAAGTGATCGGAGTGTTGCCCAGCACGCTGAAGTCAAAGCCGTGGTGTGTGTACTTCCAGATGTACTCAGCGGAGAAGACCACGTATTTCCCCAGGGCCTGCTGGAAGCCGGCGTGGAACTCGTTACGCCAGCCCGGATTCAAGGTCGAGAGCCCAGACGAAGAGCAGTTGAGCAGTGGGCTCAGGACGGCGTTGGCGCAGCCAGTGCTCGATAGGATGAGGTTCTCGTTGAACGGACTCTCCATGGTGCGAGCGTACGAGACGCGAAGAACCGTGTTGCTGGGCTTTATGTTATAGGCGATACCCAGGCGAGGTTCAGCTTCGCGATGAGTGGCTAGGCCATTGTAAAGATCGCCGCGAATTCCGAGGTTGAGATTCCAATTTCCTTTCGTGATCGCATCCTGAATATACATGCCCAACTCTTTGACGTCGGTGTGACCATCGAAATGGAATACTCCCCCTCCGCTGGTCAAATCATAGGGCGTCAACAGCCTGGCGACGCCTGTATTGCCCGCCGCGATGAAGTCGGTAATGAGGGTTGGATCGACGATGCCGAGGCTGTCGTGCTCGTCCAGAAACGTTTGCTCGTAGGTCGCACCTGCCTTCAGGTTGTGGACGCCCTTCACATACGAGAGGTTGGAACGAAGACCGGTGTTGGTCAGGGTTCGATTCTGGCCGACAGTCTCGGATTGCAAATCGGGAGAAAGATCGGCAAACGGATTGGTGCTTGGGTAGTAGTTGTACTGATCGCGCCGTACGAAGGCTCCCAGGGTAAATAACGTGGTGTCGCTGAGCAGGTGGGTCCACGATGGCGCAATGTTGAACGTCTTAATCTGCGAGCGTTGGTCGGCGGGGCCAACCGGCAAGCCGTTGGGGCCGAGTCCGCTATTGTCCACCACTACGCCGGACCAGGCTGTGGCGTTCTGTTGATCGAAGGAATTGGGCGTCTGGAACCAGGAGCGGGTGAATTGCAGATTGGTGTGGATGGAGTCCGCGTTGGAAATCTGATAATCCACACGATCGAAGACGTTCTCTTCATTTCCCTTGTCGTGCATCACGGTGAATTCCGGAGGGTCAAGGAAGCGTCCGGTATTCAGGCCGCTGAGTGAGATGAAATTTCCCCAATTCTTGCCGCCGTAGCCGATGTTGAAGGCAACATTGGAGGTACCAAAGTTGCCGTACTCAGCGGTGACGCCGCCGTGCGGAGTGGTCATGCCCTGGCCGGAGCGCGTCGTGACATCGATAACCAGGCTTGTCTTATCGCCGTACTCTGCCGGTGGCGCTCCGGAAATTACCTCCATCGACTGGATTGAGTCCAGAGGAATCTGATTGGAGAAGACCTTGCTCTGCTGATCGGTAATCGGTTGGCCGTCCACAGAGAACGAATTCTCTGCGTGGTCGCCCAGGCCGTGGAAGAGGCCGTTGGAATCGGCAGCGACACCAGGAGAGGCGAGTGTGACCAGCGAACTCACCGAGGAGGATGCACTTTCCAGAGGGAGTTTGTCGATCAGGTTGCGGTCCACGTCGGTGTGAAATGTTGGCGTATTCTCCAACAGGTCTTCGGCCGAAGTCTCCACGGTGACCGACTCAGAGGAGCTCGGAACGTTCATCTTCACTGTCAGATTGATGGGAACCGACGACCTCGCATCAACGTCTTGCACGGAAGGGGCAAAACCTTCCCCGGTGACAGTCAGATGGTAGGGGTTGAATGGAACGTTCGGAAAGGTGAATTTTCCCGCGCTGTCGGTTACAGTGCTTCGGGAGAAGCCGCTGACCGGGTTCTGAATCTGGACGGTTGCGCCGACGACGACCGCACCCGAGGGGTCAACCACCGTGCCGATGATCGATGCTGAATTGCCTGACTGCGCGTACACGTACGGTCCCAGTGCAATACAAAGAATAGCCAGAAAAGTCGCAGCAAGCGACTTCTTCTTGCAGAGAGCCAGCATGAATTTCCTCCGGAAAGATAAGGTTGCAGAATGAATCCAAAGACGAATTGTCGATTCCGGCTGAACCTAGGCTACGGGAGGAGGTCGAACGGAGAGCGCGAAGGCAATCAGGCGTTGCTTAGCAGAACGAACTGGCTCCGGCTGAAAAGTGGAAATGGCGACCAAGGTGGCAGGCGGCAATATGGCCGGCGCCGGGGGAGACGCTGAATGGGCGGCGACACAGACCGTGCAGCGAACCGATTCGTTTGCATCCGAGTGATGATGCGTGACCAATGCTATGGCCGACCAGAAGATCAGCAAGAGGCAGAGACACGCTATCCGCTTTGAGCCCGACCGCACGACCGCTCCCCCATGAATGCGAGACTCGCTGAACCGTTAACAGAGTCTTGTCAGCGAGTCTAAATCACTCGATTTGGATGCACAACCGAGCACAAAGAGAGGCCCGAGCCTGGCATTAAGCGCAGAGTCCGGTTGCGGGGCGGGTACATCTGGTTTTCGGAAGCTACTGGCCGTGATGATTCCAAGGCGGCACGCCGACGTCACGCACTGGCTAGGTATGATCCTGGGCGGTAGGCCAAGTCCTTGATGCATTTGGTCCAACGGAAGCAATGACAAGCGCGGCCCCCATCCGGCGCTGGGAAAGTATCACTCTCAGGAGCTGAGGGCGATGCCCACAAACAAACTGTCTCCACCTGCTACTCGGCGGAAGTATTTGCGCAGTTGATGTCCGAATAAAACGAAGCCGCAGTCCAGACATGACGCATGGTTGGACGGATCGCAGGAAGGTCTCTGGATTCCCAGAAGACGTTGAAAATGGGCGGCGGCGAGTTTCCACAGCGAACCCCGGACTGACGTTGCATGATCCAAACACGTTTGTTACTATCGAAAAGGTCCTGAGCCAATCAGACCGCTGCATAAACTGGCCCATTGCAATTCTCCGCTTCTGGTCCGCTGCAAAATGAACAAGAAGGGCGCGTAGCTCAATTGGCAGAGCAACTGACTCTTAATCAGTAGGTTGTAGGTTCGATTCCTACCGCGCTCACCATCT
>Ga0326727_10004769_pt1 | contig 39947 bp, 21 predicted proteins | sample MB2enrmetagenome_FD_207643 | JGI IMG/M metagenome (GOLD analysis project Ga0326727, IMG submission 207643) | Lab enriched peat soil microbial communities from McLean, Ithaca, NY, United States - MB29MY | ecosystem: Environmental > Terrestrial > Soil > Wetlands > Peat | place: USA: New York...
AATCCACTTTGTGCTTGTCCTTGCTCGGCGTTCCGTCGCGCGATACCTTCCCGTACCACTCTCCGTGCTCGTGATCCACGATGCATTTCTCGATAAACTCCCAACTCTTCTCCGACGCCTTCAGGAAATAGTCCTTCCCCGAAAGCTCATAGGCGTTCAGCAATCCCACCACCGCTTCCGCCTGCGGCCACCAATGCTTGTCGGTGTCGATGATTTCCTTTCCTCTGCCCTCGTAGAGCAGGCCGCCATCCTTGTCCACAGCCTGCTCGTACACCGCCTGCGCCATCCTCACCGCGGCTATCCGCGCTTCCTTCAGAATCGCCTGGTCACCCAATACTTCCGCCGCCTCACAGATCAGCCAGCTCCCCTCAATATCATGCCCAAAGGAAAACCGGTCCGAATGGTCATGCCACACTTCGTCGAAAAACATGCGGAAATGGTGCGTCTCCGGATCAATGATGTAGTCCAGGAAAATGCAAACCAGTTCCCGCAGGCGTTTCTGCAGTTCGTCGTCATTCCAAATCGGCAGCAGATTCGCGTACGCTTCCAGCAGGTGCAGGTGCGTGTTCATGGATTTCCTTTCATCCATGTCCACTTCGCTCAGTCGTTGCTCCTCAGCCAGTCTCCAGTCGCGCTCGTAGGTCTCGAAGTATCCACCGTTCTTTTCATCATGGCTTGCGTCTTCAATCATCCGGTGCAGCGCAATGGCCTCTTGCAGCGGTTCGTTTTCCCCGCTCGCCGATGCGTACTCCGCCAGCGCATATAGGGCAAATGCCTGCCCGAAAATTCGTTTTTTTGTTTCCACCGGGTTTCCCAGGTGGTCCACCATCCAGTACATGCCGCCGAATTCTGCGTCCCAGAAGTACTGCCGCAGATACTCATACGCTCGCCGTGCCGTTCGCAGGTAGATCTCGTCCCCGTAAACCTTGTATGCCTTGGCAAATGTCCAGAGAATACGAGCGTTCAGAATCAGCCCTTTGTGCGCCCGCGGATCAATCGTCAGATCATTCGCAATCTGCCCGCGAAACCCACCATACTCATCGTCCACCGCATACTTCAACCAAAACGGCAGAATGTCGCCGCGTAATTCCCGCTCAACCCGCTCTCGGAACCCGTCCACGGCCGTTCACCCTTTCTCCCTGCGCCTCGTGGCGCAGCCGATCATGCCTGCATTTCTTCGGCATGCTTCATGACTTACTTAACGTGCGTCCCCGGCTGCGGTCCGCCCGGCTCCGCTGGACCGGCTTCCGAGACTTGTCACCTCAGTGCGAAGACAGCGCTTCTTTTGCGCTGAGTCTGGAATATACGCAGGCCAATGTCAAGTTAGATAAACGTTAATGTAAAGGGGAATCGCACTCACTCATCGCGCAAGAATCGCGTTAGAATGGTGGTGCTTCACTCCGCGGAGTCTTGAGCGGGGTCATGATCTCATGAAAAAAATTACTAAGGCACCCCGCGCCCAGGCGCCTGCCGTTACTCTCAAGTCATTAGCTTTGCATCTTGGCCTTACGGCGGGAACCGTTTCCAGTGTTCTCAACAATTCGCCCGCCTCACGCTCTATCCCCGAACGCACCAAAAACCGCATCTTCAAAGCCGCTCAACAGTTCAACTATCGCCCTAATTTCCTCGCGCGTTCTCTCCGCGTCCAGCGCAGCTACACCGTGGGCGTCATCGCCGAGGAAATCGGCGATGTCTACGGCGCAACTGTCATCAGCGGTATCGAAGCCTTTCTCCGCAAGAACAATTTCCTCTTTCTCACCGTCGCCCACCGCCATGACTACAAACTCATGCGCTCTTATTTCCAGTTGCTCCTCACCCGCGGCGTCGAAGGCATCATTACCATTGATACTTCCCTTGACCAGCAGCACAATATTCCCACCGTTGCCATCGCTGGCCATCAGGACGTCCCCAACGTCACCAACGTCATCCTCGATCACCACCACGCCGCACGGCTCGTCCTTCAGCATTTCCTAGACCTGGGCCACAGACATATCGCTTTTTTTCGTGGACCTTCTTCCAGTTCGGATTCCGTCCCGCGCTGGAACGCCATCCAGGAAGTTGCTGCCGAATTGAATTTACCCATCCACCCGGGACTCGTCTTCCAGCTCGAAGACACCCCGAACGTTTGCGATACCGGCTGTCTCTCCGCGAAAGCGCTGCTGGCCACTAAGCTCCCCTTCACCGCTCTCTTCGCCTATAACGACAATTCCGCCGTGGGCGCCATGATTGTCTTTCATAGAGCCGGCCTCCGCGTCCCGCACGACGTTTCCGTCGTCGGCTTCGACGACATTGCCTTCGCTACTTTCGCCACCCCTCCTCTTACGACCGTCCACCAGCCCCTACTCGAAATGGGTACGGTCGCCGCACAAACCCTGCTCGACCGCATTGAGGATCGCGCTCCGTTTATTCCTGAAATCGCCCTTACCCCGGAACTCATCATCCGCGAGTCCACTGGCCCTGCGCGCAAGTTCTGACCTCACAATCGCACCTTTGATCTGGATGAACTCCATCGAGGAGTACAATCACGATCGTCCGTATCGCGGACTCCACGGACGAATTCCGCACGGCGCTCGCGCACGGCTCGGCCAAACCTCACTTCAAACACGGCCCCGCGCGTCTAGTTCGGAGGAGTGCACTACATGATGCCCTTACTCGTACCATCTTTTTTCATATGGTCCGTTCGCAGAACAGTTCTTGCTACCGGCCTCGCCTTGTTTGCGTTTACAGTTCTGCCTTCTTCGACGGATGCGCAGCAAGCGACTTCACCGACTGCGCCCACCGTCGCTGAAGACCCGGCAGTGATTGATCAGGCCTGGCAGAAGGCCAGTGCGAAGTATGATGCCCCGCGCCGCGCGATTCTTAACGAAGTGGACCGGGTCGGCCATGGTGGTCCGTACCGTCCTGATTGGGAATCACTCCAGAAATACGAAGTTCCCGAGTGGTACAAGGACGCAAAGTTCGGAATCTTCATTCACTGGGGCGTTTACTCGGTGGCGGCTTTTGCCAACGAATGGTATCCGCGGAACATGTATCGGGAGGGTTCCGAGGAGTACAAGCACCATATTGCCATCTACGGACCGGTGGACAAGTTTGGCTACAAAGATCTTGTCCCAATGTTTAAGGCCGAGCACTTCGATCCAGTGGCTTGGGCACGGCTCTTTAAGGAGGCGGGGGCGAAGTACGTCGTTCCGGTCGCTGAACATCATGACGGCTTTGCCATGTATGACAGCGGTCTCACCGACTGGACGGCGGCGAAGATGGGCCCACATCGTGACGTGATTGGCGATTTGGCGAAGGCGGTGCGCGCGGAAGGCCTCCACTTTGGCGCTTCGTCACACCGCGCAGAGCACAATTTTTTTCTGGGAGTGGGGCGGAGCATTTCGTCTGACATCAATGATCCGAAGTACGCGGACTTCTACGGACCGGCGCACAACTGGCTCGACAAAGCGCAGGGCACACCGCTTGATGATGACTTCACCTATGTTTCCCCGGCGTGGGCCGACGACTGGCTTGCCCGTTCCTCGGAAATCATAGAAAAATATCACCCCGACATTATGTACTTCGACTGGTGGATCGGGCAGGCGTCGATGCGCCCGAACTTAACTCGCTTTGCGGCGTTCTACTACAATGCGTCGCTCAAATATGGCGCTCACGTCGGAGTGATTAATTACAAAGACTACGCACTGCAGGAGCATTCCGCAGTCCTCGACATCGAACGCGGCCAACTTGGCGACATTCGCCCCCTCTACTGGCAAACGGACACTTCAGTGAGCAACAAGTCGTGGGGCTACATCGAGAACGACACTTTCAAGTCGCCAAAGTTCATCGTTCAACAACTCATCGATATCGTGAGCAAGAACGGCAACCTGCTGTTGAACGTCGGCCCGCGCTCGGACGGCATGATACCCGACGAAGTGCAGCAAGTGCTGCGGGACGTAGGGTCGTGGCTGAGCGTGAACGGGGAAGCCATTTACGGCACGCGCCCGTGGAAGGTCTATGGGGAAGGCCCCACCAAAGTCGTAACCGGAGCTTTCCACGACGCCGACATCAGCGACTACACTGCCGAAGACTTTCGCTTCACCACCAAGGGCAAGGCGCTGTACGCGATTGAACTCGGCTGGCCATCGAGCGGGGAAGCAGTCGTCCATTCTCTGGCGAGCAGCGCGCCCGGTGGCGAAAGAGTTGAATCGGTGGTGCTGCTTGGTTCTGATGCCAAGCTCCAGTTCCAGCAGCAGACCGACGGTTTGCATATTCAACTTCCGGCGCAAGCTCCCGGCAAGTACGCCTATGCCTTTCGAGTCATTCGCGAAAGGTGATCGAGGCTTATATTCGACGTCTGCTCTTCTTTAAGTTATGCTCTCCAGTTTGCTCGGCGCGACCAATAGGCTGACGTCTTCGACGAAAGGCCGAAACAGATAAGCGTCTCCGTAGCGAGTTCGGAGGCTACCCTCAGGCGCTGGACTGTAACCGGTCTCCTGGTGCGAGCGAACATGGTGCGCATGAAAAAAACAAAACCGACTCCCGTCCCTGCCAGAAGAAAATCGAAGTTCCTTCCTTACAAGAATGCTGGGCTGCCTGTGGCGAAGCGAGTGCAAGACTTGCTCTCACGCATGACGCTGGAAGAAAAGGCAGCACAGATGCTTTGTGTCTGGCAGAAGAAGCCGGAGATGCTCGTCGACAGCGAAGGCAATTTTGATCTGCAAAAGGCCAAGGCTGCATTCAAAGATCGCCACGGACTGGGTCAGGTTGGCCGCCCCAGTGACTCCGGAAAGGGCAAGAACGCGCGCGGTATGGCCGAGCTCACCAACGCCATCCAGAAGTTTTTCCTGGAGAACAGTCGACTGGGAATTCCGGTGATTTTTCATGAGGAGTGCCTGCACGGTCACGCTGCAGTCGACGGTACGAGCTTCCCGCAACCCATCGCGCTGGGAGCGACGTTCAATCCTGGTCTGGTCGAGCGGCTCTTCGCGATGACCGCGGAAGAGGCACGGCTGCGCGGGACCCATCAGGCTCTGGCGCCGGTTGTGGATGTGGCTCGCGAGCCGCGCTGGGGCCGCGTGGAAGAAACCTACGGGGAGGATCCGTACCTGGTTTCGCGGCTCGGAATCGCGGCGGTGCGCGGCTTCCAGGGTGATGCGAAGTTCCGGGACAAGAAGCGCCTCATCGCAACTCTTAAGCACTTTGCCGGCCACGGCCAGCCGGAATCGGGCATGAACTGCGCACCAGCGAATGTGTCGATGCGCCTGCTTCGCGAAACCTTCCTGTATCCCTTCAAAGCGGTCCTGGACAAGGCCGGGGCCATCAGCGTGATGGCTTCCTATAACGAAATTGACGGCGTGCCGTCGCATGCCAACAAGTGGTTGCTACGTGATGTGCTTCGCAAGGAGTGGGGCTTCAAAGGATTCGTCGTAGCCGACTATTTCGCAATTTGGGAATTGAGTTACCGCCCCGATACTCACGGCCACTTCGTGGCAAAGGACAAGAAAGAGGCGTGCGCTCTCGCAGTCGAAGCCGGTGTAAACATCGAACTGCCTGACCCGGACTGCTATTTGCATCTGGTCGAACTCGTCCGCAAGCGGGTGCTCAAAGAGTCGCAACTCGATGAACTGGTTGCCCCGATGCTGTACTGGAAGTTCCAGATGGGGCTCTTCGAAGATCCGTACGTTGATCCAGACGAAGCCGAACGAGTGACCGGCTCCGAAGCTAATCGTAAGCTGGCGCTGCAAGCCGGGCGAGAAGCCATCACGTTGCTTAAGAACGAAAACAACATCGCGCCGCTTAATCTCGATCGAATCGAGACCATCGCTGTCATCGGCCCAAATGCGAACCGCAGTTTGCTCGGTGGCTACAGCGGAGTGCCAAAGCATAACAGCACCGTGCTCGACGGCATCAAGGCAAGGGTCGGTAATCGTGCCAAGGTCCTTTACAGTGAGGGTTGCAAGATCACGATCGGCGGATCGTGGAACCAGGATGAAGTCACTCCCAGCAATCCGGATGAAGACCGCAAGCAAATTGCCGAGGCCGTTGAGGTTGCGAAGCAGGCGGATGTCATCGTGCTCGCTATTGGAGGCAACGAGCAGACTTCGCGCGAGGTATGGTCGCTGGTTCACATGGGCGACCGCACCAGTCTGGATCTCATCGGGAGACAAGAAGAACTGGTCAAGGCGATGTGCGCAACCGGCAAACCGGTTATTGTCTTCCTGTTCAACGGGCGCCCGCTCTCCATCAATTACGTGAGCCAAAGCGTGCCGGTCATTTTCGAGTGCTGGTATCTGGGGCAGGAAACGGGACCGGCTGTCGCGGAAGCGCTGTTTGGCGATTTCAACCCGGGGGGCAAGCTGCCGATCACCATTCCGCGATCTGCTGGCCATCTGCCGGTGTTCTACAACTACAAGCCCTCCGCGCGACGGGGTTATCTGTTCGACGACGTCTCTCCTCTCTACGCTTTTGGCTACGGTCTGAGTTACACAACCTTTGCCGTCCAGAACGTCCGCCTCGAGAAGAAGAAAATCAGGCGCAACGGGACCACGCGTGTTCTGTCGGACATAACGAACACGGGCAAGCGCGCCGGCACGGAGGTCGTGCAAATGTATGTCCGCGACCGGGTGAGTTCCGTGACGCGACCCATCAAGGAACTGAAAGCCTTCGAGAAAGTTTCACTGCAACCGGGCGAAACGAAAACGGTCAGCCTGGAAATCATCCCGGAGTCCCTTGCGTTTTACGATGTGAACATGAAGTACACCGTCGAGCCCGGCGAATTCGAAATCATGGTGGGCACTTCTTCACGAAACGAAGATTTACAAAAAGTTTCTCTCCAAGTTCTAGAGTGAAGGTTCTTAGAAACGAGGCCATGGATGGCTGACAGTATTCAAAGGCTTGCTGCCAGAGAAAAGATCGGTTACGCCTGCGGCGACATCGCCACCAACTTCTTCTTTCAGTCGATGATTCTCTATCAGACCCGCTTCTATACGGACACGGCGGGACTTTCGGCGGTGGCGGTCGGCTCGATGTTCCTCGTGCTCAGGCTCGGCGATGCCATCATTGATCCGGTGATCGGCGCGATGTCGGACCGGACGCAAACCCGTTGGGGCAAGTTCCGCCCCTGGATTCTGGGGACCGCCATCCCGTTCGGCCTGATTTTCTGGCTGGTATATGTGACGCCCAACTTCGGACCTCACGGAAAGCTCGTCTACGCTTACATCACTTACTCGCTGGTGATGATGCTCTATTCCGCAAACAACACGCCGTATTCAGCCCTCATGGGCGTGATGACGCCCGATAGCAGCGAGCGAAGCAGTATCGCCGGTTATCGTTTTGTCGGCGCCTTGATCGGGCAGTTCATCATTCAAGCCCTCCCGCTGCCACTGGTGGCCAAGCTGGGCCATGGCGATTCCGCCAGAGGCTGGGCAATCACGATGGCGATCTTCGGGTTCTTAATCATCATTCTGAACCTGATCACCTTTGCCAGCACGCGCGAACGGGTTTTTTCTGCTCCCGGACAGAAACCCTCCCTGCGCGCCGACCTGAAAGACGTTTTCACTTGCGGTCCGTGGATCGTGATGTTCGTCCTCACGCTGCTCATCTTCACAACGCTTGTGGTGCGCGGCAGTTCGTTGAATTATCTCTTCGCCTACTACCTCGACCAAGGGACGGTCAAGACATTCCTCGACAAGCTCGGTCTCGCAGCCCTTGGCGCCGGACCGGTAACCAGCTGGAGGTTGGGGTTGAACGCCCTCGGCCTGCTGGTGAATGCCGACGGCTCCAATGCCGCCGCCGTTGGCCTGAGCTTGTTTTTTGTGCTGGGCAGCTTGATTCAAATCGTCGGGATCCTCTTTTCCAAACCCCTCGCCGATCGCTTCGGCAAGAAGGCAGTCTTCATCGCGGGCATGGCCGTCACGGCCGTCGCCACCGCACTCGTTTTCTTCGTCACGCCGACATCGATGACCCTGCTGATCGTGTTGAGCATCCTCTGGCCCATCGGGTGGGGACCCACCGTGCCGTTGCTGTGGGTGATGATTGCCGACGTGGCCGACTTCTCGGAGTGGAAAAACTCCCGCCGTGCTACTGGTTTCATGTATGCCGGCATTCTCTTCGCCCTGAAAGCCGGTCTGAGCCTTGGCGGGGCGCTCAGCGCCTGGGTGATCGCCGCCTATGGCTACGTTCCTAACGTCGCGCAAACTCAACGCGCCCTGCTGGGGATCCGCCTGGGTGCGAGCATCTACCCTGCCGTCACGCTCACCCTCGGCATCGTATGTTTGGTGATCTACCCGATCGGCAAGGCGCTCAACGTCCGCATCCAGGACGAACTGACCGAACGACGAAAGAATTACTCAACCCCAAACACGGCCGCCGCCACGTCGTGACTTGCACTTCGGAGAATCGGTGGTACTATAACAGGTCCGTTAACGTACACGATGTCGATTCTCCGCACATTCTTGAGTTGGCAGCAAGCCCGCCTGACTCGGACACCCAAAGCTAGCGCGAGGGAGAAAGCTTATCTACGTACTCGGGATTGACGTAGGAACCGGCGGAACGCGTGTCCTGGTTGTTGACCAAGACGGGCGTATCGTTGCCTCCGCCACGGAAGAGCACGCTCCCTTTGCTTCGCCGCAGATTGGCTGGGCCGAGCAGCAGCCTGACGATTGGTGGGCCGCTTGTACGATTGCGGTTCCACACGCTCTGGAGCGTGCCGGGCTGCGTGGGGACGACATTGCTTGTCTGGGTTTCTCCGGACAAATGCACGGCGCCGTAATGCTCGATGAGAGCGGGCGGGTCGTGCGCCCGGCGCTGATCTGGTGCGACGTTCGCACCGATCGCCAGTGCCGCGAGTTGACGGAAAAGATCGGAGCGGGACGGCTTATCCAGCTGACCTGCAATCCGGCTCTGGCCAACTTTACGCTGACCAAGCTCCTGTGGGTGCGGGAAAACGAACCGGAGAACTGGAAACGGGTTCGCTCGGTCATGCTGCCGAAAGATTATGTTCGCTACCAGCTCACGGGGGATCGCGCCACCGACATGGCGGATGCTTCCGGGACTCTGTTGCTGGATGTTGCCAACCGGCGCTGGTCTCAAGAGATGCTGGAAGCAGCCGAAATCGATCGGGACTTGCTGCCCGCACTTTATGAATCACCCGATGTTTGCGGGAAAGTGTCCGCTCGGGCTGCCTCCGCCACGGGTTTGAAGGCAGGAACTCCAGTGGTCGCGGGCGCCGGGGATCAGGCAGCAGGAGCGACCGGGATGGGAATTGTGACGCCGGGTGCGGTGAGCGCAACGATTGGCACGTCCGGGGTGGTGTTTGCGGCGACCGATGCTCCGGCGCTGGATCGCAAAGGACGACTGCACACGTTCTGCCACGCGATTCCCGGCCGCTGGCACGTGATGGGCGTGACCCAGGCGGCGGGGCTCTCGCTGCGCTGGTTTCGCGATCAGTTTGGCGCGGGCAGCGAGAATGGGAGAGATCCTTATGAACGCTTGACGGAAGAAGCGGCGACCTCGCCACCGGGCTGCAATGGATTATTGTTTACGCCCTATCTGATGGGTGAACGCACGCCGCACCTCGATCCTTGCGCCCGAGGCGCACTTGTGGGCCTCACGGCTTCCCATACCAGGGCGGATGTGATTCGCGCGATTCTCGAGGGTGTCGCTTTCAGCTTGCGCGACACCTTCAGCATTTTCGATGAGATGAATGTGCCGGTAAGAAGCGTACGGCTGGGCGGGGGCGGCGCCAGGTCGATACTGTGGCGGCAGATCCAGGCCGACGTGTACGGCCACGAAATTGAGATTGTGGAAGCGGAAGAGGGGGCAGCGTACGGCGCAGCCTTGCTCGCGGGCGTGGGCGCCCGCATTTGGCCTTCGGTGGATGAGGCGTGCGCCTCGGTCGTGCGGGTTGCAAAGCGGGTCCGGCCCAACGCAGATGCGCTGGCTACGCTGAACAAGAACTATGCGGCCTATCGCCGTGTGTACGGTGCCACGCGTGACATCTTTGCCGGCTAACGGTTTTTATTTGAGGGAGGCCCTCTTATGGCTATGGCGAAGAACGGAAAATACGAATCCAAACCGGAACACAAATTTACCTTCGGCCTTTGGACCGTGGGGAACCGCGGGCGAGATCCCTTTGGCGATGCTGTGCGGGAGCTGATGTCTCCGCTGGAGTTGGTCAATCTCTTGAGTGAGGTAGGCGCATGGGGCGTGAATCTCCATGACAATGACCTGGTTCCGATTGACGCCCCGCCGGCGCAACGCGACCAGATTGTGGGCGCTTTCAAGAAAGCCTGCGAGCGCAACCACCTCGTCGTGCCTATGGCGACGGTCAACCTTTTCTTCCATCCCGTTTTCCGGGACGGCGCTTTCACTGCGAATGATTCTGAAGTACGCGCCTATGCGCTCCAGAAGACGATGCGCGCGATGGACCTCGGGGCAGAACTGGGCGCAAAGGTCTTCGTTCTTTGGGCGGGGAGAGATGGCGTTGAAACGGATGGTTGCCGCCGGGCCGACGTTGCCGTCCAGCGCGCGCGCCATGCCATTAACTATCTTTGTGAATACAACGCCGACAAGAAGTACGGTTTCAAGTTCGCGCTGGAGGCCAAGCCCAACGAACCACGCAGCGACATTTATTTCCCAACGACGGGGCATTATCTGGCACTGATCCCTACCCTGGATCATCCCGAGATGGTCGGGGTCAATCCTGAGGTGGCTCACGAGCAGATGGCCGGTCTGAACTTCATGCACGGAGTGGCGCAGGCCTGGGAGGCAGGGAAACTCTTCCACATCGATCTGAACGACCAGGCACCGGGACGCTACGATCAGGATTTGCGTTTTGGCTCAAACAATCCCAAGTCCGCTTTCTGGCTGGTGAAGTTCCTGGAAGACGTCGGTTACGAAGGATCGCGCCACTTCGACGCTCATGCCTATCGTACCGAGGACTACGAGGGCGTCAAAGATTTCGCTCGTGGCTGCATGCGTACTTATCTCATCCTGAAAGAGAAGGCAGAGCAGTGGAATGCCGACAAGGAAATCCGGGACATTCTGAAGCACATCGAAGCGGAGACAAAGGATACACCGCCCGTGGACAAGCACTCGCGAAAGGGCGCGGCCGCCCTGTTGGGATATAGCTTCGACAAGGCCAGGATTGCGAAAAAAAGCCTGCCTTACGAACGGCTCGATCAGATCACCGTCGATATTCTTCTCGGCGTCCGCTAGCGAACCACCCAGGGTGTAGAGTTGCGACGGTGGAGCTATGCGTCCTCGATCGACGAACGACTGCTCTCGTCCTGTAAGTTCCCGCAGGTGTGTCCTGCGGGCCAGGTGGCCCGGCAAGACGACTCTGCTTATTCTGTGTCTTTTCAGTTTCGCGCAACCTGGTTTCGCTCTTGGCCAGGCACGGTATGTGGAGTACGTTCATCGGCCCGGCAGCTTTGCCATTGCGCAGGGAAGAACGCTCGCCAGCATTTACGTAGACCCCAACGATTACGCGGGTGTAGCGCGCGCCGCCAGGGACCTGCAAGCCGATGTGGCTCGGGTCACTGGACGCAGCGCCAGGCTTGCCAATGTCGAAACCGGTCTCGGAACCAACGTAATTGTGATCGGCACGATTGGGAAAAATGCGATCATCGACCGGCTCATCCGGCAACGGAAGATTGATGTAACCGCCGTCGCCGGTCAGTGGGAGTCGTTCCTCATTCAAGTTGTTCCGCAGCCCGCACCCGGAGTTGCAGTCGGGTTGATTATTGCCGGGAGCGACAAGCGCGGGACCATCTATGGCATCTATGACCTGTCGGAGCAGATGGGAGTTTCACCGTGGTATTGGTGGGCCGACGTTCCGGTCGCTCACAAAGACGCACTCTTCGTGAAGGCCGGCAAGTACGTGCAAGGACCTCCGGCGGTCAAGTATCGCGGGATCTTCTTGAACGACGAGGCCCCCGCACTGGCTGGCTGGGCACACGAAAAGTACGGAAACCTCAACCACCAGATGTACGAAAAGGTTTTCGAGCTCCTGTTGCGGCTCAAAGCCAACTATCTTTGGCCGGCCATGTGGAACAACGCTTTCAATGAGGACGATCCGCTGAACCCAAAGCTGGCAGACGAATATGGCATTGTGATGGGAACCTCGCATCACGAGCCCATGCTGCGAGCGCAACAGGAATGGAAGAGGCACGGCACTGGACCCTGGAACTACGCAACCAATGCCGAGGTTCTCCGCCAATTCTGGACGGAGGGCGCTGAGCGCAATAAAAATTATGAGAGCGTTTTTACCATCGGCATGCGTGGCGATGGCGACCTGCCCATGGTGGAAGGCGGCGACATGGCGGCCAACGTGAATCTGCTGGAGCGGATCGTAGCCGACCAGCGAAAGATCATCGCCGATCACGTGAATCCGGACGTTTCCAAAGTGCCCCAACTCTGGGCGCTTTACAAGGAAGTGCAGGAGTACTACGAGCATGGGATGCGGGTTCCGGACGATGTGACTTTGCTCTGGTGCGACGACAACTGGGGCAATATCCGCAGGCTGCCGACAAACGACGAAAGAAAACGCAGTGGGGGCGCCGGAATTTACTACCATTTCGATTACGTGGGAGATCCGCGCTCCTACAAGTGGCTCAACACGATTCCGATTACAAAAGTGTGGGAGCAGTTGAACCTGGCGCATCACTATGGGGCGGATCGCATATGGATTGTCAATGTAGGCGACCTCAAGCCCATGGAGTTTCCCATGGAATTCTTCCTGACCTTGGCCTGGAACCCCGGTCGATGGTCGCAGAACCGGGGGTCCCCGGAGAAGATCCGGGAATATACCAGAAGTTGGGCCGAGCGCGAGTTTGGACCGAGATACGCGCCGGAGATTGCCGACATCGTTTCTGCATACACAAAATACAACGGACGGCGGAAGCCTGAACTTTTAGACCCGACTACTTTCAGTCTGGTGAACTACGAGGAAGCGGACCATATCTTCGCCGAGTGGGAATCGCTTGTTGCGAAGGCTGAGCGGATTTATCGAAGTCTGCCGGAGAACAAGCGCGACGCTTACTTCGAACTCGTGCTCTACCCGGCAAAAGCCTCCGCGCAAGTTGCTGAGCTATATGTGACGGCGGGGAAGAACAAACTCTACGCCAGCCAAGGCCGGGCCAGCGCGAACGATCTCGCGGCGCAGGCCCGTGCACTATTCCACGCGGACGCTGCGCTTTCCGATTTCTACAACCACACGCTCGCGCACGGCAAGTGGGACCACATGATGGACCAACCCCATATCGGATATTCCTCGTGGAACGAGCCGTCTACGAACGTCATGCCGAAAGTCGTTGAGATTGAAGTCCCGGTTGCCGCCGCTCTGGGGGTCGCGGTGGAAGGTTCGACCGCAGCTTGGCCGGGTTCATCGGGCCAGCCTGCGCTTCCGCAATTTGACGGGTTCAACCGCCAACGACGATACATCGACGTTTTCAATCGCGGAACGGCGCCCTTTCAATTCACGGCCACGGCTGGGGCGCCTTGGATTCTGCTGGACAGAACTCGGGGCACGATGGAGCGCAACAGCGTAGAAAAAGAGCGGCGACTCTGGGTGAGCGTGGACTGGCAGAAGGCGCCGAAGGGCTTGTCGGAAGCTTCGGTGACGGTCATAGGACCAGGTGCTGGCGCTGAAGTCACTGTCAAGGTAGAAGCATTTAATCCTGAAACACCTTCCAGAGCTTCTGTGCGCGGTTTTGTTGAAGCGAACGGTTACGTTTCCATCGAAGCTGAGCACTATACGAAAAAGACTGATGCGAATTCAGCGCGCTGGGAAAAAATCGCGGACTACGGCCGGACGCTGTCGGCCATGTCGATCTTTCCAGTTACCTCCCGAAGCGTAACGCCCCCAGATTCTCCGTGCCTCGAGTATCGGATGTATTTATTCCACGCGGGGCCGGTTGAAGTTGAAGCGATCCTTGCCCCGACCTTGAATTTTGTGCCCGGGCGGGGTCTGAGATACGCGATCTCGTTTGATGATCAACTGCCCGAGATCATAGATGCGCTGGCGCACAATTCGCTTGCAGATTGGGAGAAGTCGGTAGCGAACAGCGTGCGTAAGGTAACGTCCACGCATATACTGACAGAACCGGGCTATCACACCCTGAAGTTCTGGATGGTAGATCCGGGAGTCGTATTGCAGAAGTTCGTCGTGGATCTGGGTGGCGTGAAACCAAGCTATCTCGGACCGCCGGAGAGCTATCGCGGCAGCAGCACAGTTTCTGCTCGCTGACGTGCGATTGCGTTCAGGAAGACCGGCCAACCGTTCAGCCACTACCGGGGGAATTCGGGACGTGTATCCTCTCTAGTCGGCCGGGTTTATGAAATAACGAGGTTCCCTAGTGAACAAACTCAGGGTCGTCTTATCCCTGATTACCCGTGACAACGACTATCAGCTGGAGCAAGCAAAAGCCGCCGAAGCGGTGGCGCAACAGCAGAACGTGGAACTGGAGATTTTCTACGCCGACGGCAATTCCGTCACCCAGAGCGCGCAACTGCTTGATGCAATTCACAAGTACAAAGCGGGGCTGGGCGCAATTCTAGTCGAACCCGCGGGAGGCACTGAATTTCCGCAGGTGAGTCGAGCCGCCGTCAGCACGGGCATCGCATGGGTTGTTCTCAACCGCGATGCCAGTTCCCTGGCGGATTTGCGGGGGAACTTTCCAGCGCCGGCTTTTGCCGTCAGTTCCGATCACAAACAGGTGGGGCGCATCCAGGCGCAGCAACTCGCCGCGATTCTCCCGCCAGCCGCAACGGTCCTGTGCATTCAAGGTCCGCCAAATAGCCTGGCCGCGCAGCAGCGGCTCATCGGTCTCGAGGGTGCAAAGTCGGCGAGCATAACCCTCAAGCTGCTGAAAAGCCATAATTGGACGGAGGAAGGCGGCTATCACGCGGTCTCGTCGTGGTTGCGCCTGACCACCTCGCATAAGCAGTCACTCTGCGCCGTCGCCGCTCAGAATGACTCCATCGCCATTGGGGCGAGGAAAGCATTTGAGCAAGCGAAGCTCTTAGTGCCCGGCGGTGCTTGGTCGCAGTTGCCTTTCCTCGGAGTGGACGGGTTGCCCCGTACCGGGCAGGCCTTTGTCAACCGTGGTTTACTGATCGCAACTGTGGTGGTGTCGCCCGTCGCTGGCCTGGCATTGGAAGCTGTCGTGAAGGCCATCACTACCAAGACCGTGCCGCCCGAACTGCACTTGATTCCCGGCTACTCCTACCCGGACATCGAATCGCTCCGCCGAATCGCAGTGGTCACGGACCCATAGGCACGCCGGATAGCCACCCCCAAGCAAGGGACACATGTCTATTGCGCCGGCTCCTTGACGGGAACAATTCTGTCGCCTGCGACGTCCCGCAGTTGCTGAACTATACCGGAGGGCCACCGGATTTCGACCAGATCGGCCGAGGCATTCGCTCCCAGGCCAAAATGCACTGGTCCGGCGCTGGACGAAGCATAGCCGGCGGCCGTTGACATGTGGTCATATTGCGTACCGCTCTTGGTCACCACCTTGATGCGGGCTCCGATGCCATCGCGATTGCTCCTGGTTCCTTGCAGCTTGAGTTCCAGCCAATGGTTGTTGCCAGGGCTCTGATTGATCCAAATCTCCGCCGGAGCATTGATTGCACTCACGACCACGTCGATGCGCCCGTCCCCGTTCAGGTCGCCGATGGCCGATCCCCGATGCCGGGCGGGGGGGTGTGATGTCAGCCCGGCCTCGGCGGTCAAAGCGGTGAATTTCATCGCACCCTTATTCGTGGCAGTAATGTTGCGGAAAACTGTGTTCGGCTGTTCCACCGCTGCACGATTCGCGTACAAAAGAGATTGAACGTGCCCGCGCGAAACAAAAATGTCTTTCCAGCCGTCGTTATCGAAATCGGCGATCGTCGGAGAATAACCGGCCATCGGCAAGCTTTGGCTGGTCATGCCGCTCGATTCGGTCACTTCGGTGAAACTTCCCTTGCCCGTATTGCGATAGATGGGGAAGGTTTCATTGTCGAGCGCGACCAGGACAATGTCGGGATAGCCATCATTATCCAGATCGCGAAAATCGACGCCCATGCCGGAGATGAAGATACCGTCTTCGCGCAGCGCCACATTGGCGTCGAATGCAATTTCCTCAAAGCGCGAACCGTTTATGTTGTGGAAGAACCAATTGAACAGCTTGTCGTTGGTGATGAAGAGATCCATGCGGCCATCAAGGTCAAAATCAGCCACGGCCGCTCCCATGCCCTTACCAGGGTGCGCGCGCAATCCATATTCGGCCGATGCGTCCCTGAAGGTTCCGTCGCCGTTATTGATAAATAACTGGTTCGGGGTGGGCTTGTACATTTTGGGATGGCAGTAGTCGCGATGTCCGTCGCTCTCACAGTCGGGCTCGTGCGTCCCGTCCCATTTGAGATAGTTGATGACCACCAGATCCAGGAGACCATCATTATTCACATCCACCCAAACGCCGCCGACCGCCCAGAGCGGCCCGTATTCGGGATCGGACTTGTTGAGGCCGGCCTTGGTGGTTACGTCAGTGAATGTGCCGTCTCCGTTGTTGTGATACAGGGTGTTCTTATACACGCCGGCGACAAAAATATCTTCGTACCCGTCATTATCGTAGTCGCCAATGGCAACGCCTACGTCGTAGCCACTGCCAGCTAGGCCTGCCTTGGCGGTGACGTCGGTGAAATGCCCTTTGCCGTCATTTTCGAAAAGACGGTTGGAGTATTTCGGGGAGCTCTTGCGGAGCGTGTCGATATCGGCGCCGTTGGTGAAGAAGATGTCCAGCTTGCCATCGTTGTTGTAGTCAAAGACCGCCACGCCCCCAGCCATGGTTTCCGGAGCATGGCGCTGGGGCGTTTCGCAACTGTCGAGTTTGAAGTCGATGGGCTGATAGACAAACTGGATGGGGCTTTCGCTCGGCTTGTCAGTTGCTTCCGCCGCCCGCGCCGTCTGTGCGAGGGCGGGAAGAAGGAATAGGCCCGGCAGGTGCAGATTCGAAGTTGGGAACAGTGACAGAACGGCAATCGCAAGTCCCAACTTCCATTTCTTCATCGCCGGTTCACGCTGTATCCGGGAGTTCATTCTCAAGCTGGCCACACCGGGAGGCCGCTGCTGTAGTGTACCCCGCTCCTCTTCAATAGAGACTTGTTGTTCGCAACCGCCTATTCCGGCAATTTCTGTTGGCCGCGAATTGAAAAGGAAGTCTCCGCTCCGGCGGCGCCAGTCCCCGGCTGTCCTCCACCCACGCTGATGCGATAGGAGCCAGCGGCTATGATTCGATCTCCTTCTTCGTTGACCTGGCTCAAGTCTCGCCCTTGCAGTGTGAAGGCCACATGCTGCATTTCACCAGCGCCCAAGTGAACTCGCGTGAAGCCACGAAGCGCTCGAATCGGGGCACCCGCGGATTTAGGAAAGTGCAAGTAGAGTTCCGCAACCTCGTCTCCGGCTCGATCGCTGGTGTTCCTGATGTCAACCCCAACGCTGAGCGGATCGCCCGCGTTCAACTCGCTCGCGGAAAGCTCAAGGTTGCCGTAGGTGAATTTGGAGTAACTCAGCCCGTAGCCGAACGGATAGAGCGGTTGTCCATCGAAGTACCGATAGGTCCGGTTCTTCATGGAATAGTCTTCAAACGGCGGCAACTGCTCGATTCCTTTGTAGAACGTCACCGGCAACCGCCCCGCCGGGTTGTTGGCGCCGGACAGCGTCTGTGCAATGGCGGTCCCGGCTTCCTCGCCGGAGTACCAGGCGTCCAGAATTGCGTTGGCATGTTGGGCAGCCCAGTTTACGGAAAGAGCGCTGCCGTTCATCAGGACAACGACGACCGGCTTGCCGGTCCCTTGAAGCGCTTCAAGAAGGTCTTCCTCCTCCTTGGGCAGGTCGAGGCTGGTTCGATCTCCACCCTTGAAGCCGGGTACGTCCACTTTCATTTCTTCGCCTTCCAGCTTCGACGTAATGCCGACCACAGCAACAGCTACGTCCGCAGCCTTTGCCAATAAAGTCGCGTCGCCGATTGGATCCGCGATCACTGGCAGCCAGGAAAACTTTGTCCCGAATCCCCCTCGCAGATATTCGATCTTCACCGTGTAGCGATGTCCCTTCTCCAGTTGCATGGTCGCGATCGAAGGTTTGCGGTCGTGCAACTCCGGATCATCAACGATCAGCTTTCCATCGAACCAAAGCCTGTTTCTGGAACCCTCCAGCCCGACCTGGTACGTGCCCGACTCTGCCGGTGTCAAGAAGCCTGTCCATCGCGCAGAGAACTCCTGCAGCCCGGCCGGCAGCGTTAGCGCAGCGGAATCTGGGTGGAAAAGTTGCAGATCGACGTACTTGTCCACGCGAACAGTTTGCGGCGTTCCAGAAAAGTCTGCCCCGGCAAAATATTCTCCCTTGAGTCCGGCTTGCCCATCATCAGTCGAGAGGACCGCCGCTGGAATCACCACTAGTTCGCGCAGGAAGTTCATGCCGGGCACAAAAGTTACTTGGGCCGCGCCAAATTGCTTTTGAATCCCCTCCAGCGCGGTGACGGCTCGTGAAGCCGTTCCGCTGTAGTTGCCGTGCAACACTTCGACCGATTGGGCGAGCGGGCCAACCACCGCGATCTTGGTGATCTTAGGGCTGAAGGGAAGCACGCCGTCGTTCTTGAGGAGGACGACCGATTCGCGAGCCGTCTTCAGCGCGAGTTCCCGGTGCGCAGCGCTGTCGATCTCCGAATCCGGCGTTTGCGCGTAAGGCACCTTTTCAGGGGGATCGAACATCCCCAGGCGAAAGCGCGCCGTGAACAGCCGCCTCAATGAGATGTCGATGTCTTTTTCACTCAGCAGACCTTGCTTGACCGCGTCCAGATATTTCACATAATCGGAGTTGTCATTAGCCCGAGTAAAAAAGTCCGCGCACTCGTTATCCATGCCCGTCTTCATCGAAACCGCCGCCGCTTCCGCCTGGCTCTTCGTAAAGTGGTGCCCTTCGAAGACGTCGACAATGGCACCGCAGTCCGAGACCACATAGCCGTTGAACTTCCACGCTCCCCGCAGCTGATCTTTCAATAAGAAGTTGTTTGCACAGGCCGGCTGGCCGTTGACGCGGTTATATGCGCACATGACCGACCCAGCCTTGCCCTCGGTGACGGCAGCGCGAAACGCTGGGAGGTAGGTGTCTTCCATGTCATGTTTAGATACCTGCACATCAATCGTGTGCCGCGCCGGTTCCGGGCCACTATGCACCGCGAAATGCTTCGGGGTTGAGATCACTCGAAAATATCGGGGATCATCGCCCTGCAGGCCGGTCACAAACGCCACGCCCATTCGTCCGGTAAGGAATGGATCCTCGCCGTAGGTTTCCTGGCCGCGCCCCCAGCGCGGATCGCGGAAGATGTTGATATTCGGCGACCAGAAGTCCAACCCTTCCATGATGTCTCGCCGTCCAGCACGAACCGCCTGGTTATGTTTGGCCCGGGCCTCTATGCCGATAACGACAGCCATGTCATGGATCAAAGGGGCATCAAAAGTTGCCGCCAGTCCAATGGGCTCGGGAAATACGGTGGCGGTTCCAGCGTTGGCGACTCCGTGCAAGGCCTCGCTCCACCAGTCGTAGGCGGGAACCTGCAATCTCGGAATCGCGCGCGACTGGTTCACCAATTGGGACGCCTTTTCTTCCAACGTCATCCGCGAGACCAAATCATCAACTCGCACGGTGAGGGGTTGTGCAGGATCCAAATAGGCTGGAACTGCCGGCGATTGTCCGCTCTGCGCGAGTGACGCACAAAGCAGGAGAAACGGAACCATTAACGCGTGAACGAAGAGGGCTCGGAAATTATTAAACATGGGACTCTGCTCCTGGGTGGCGATTCTTGTGCAATTCAAAGGCGGGTGGAGTATAACATCGTAAACGTACACGGAAAACACGGCCACGGCGATCATGATGCTCCGCGGACACAGCCGGACGTTAGATTGTGAGCGAGCCACGGGTGGCGTCGCTGGAGGAAGCGGGCGCTGAAGATGAAAAAAGAGAGACGCGGAATTCACCTGATCGCCGAACTGGCAAACGTCTCGATTGGGACCGTGGACCGCGCCTTGCACGGGCGCAATGGGATCAGAGAATCAACCCGCCAGCGGGTTCTGCAGATCGCGCAGCAAATCGGATATACCCCGAACCTGGCTGCGCGCGCGCTATCCGCTGCCAAGGCAGGCGTCCGCATTGGGGTTTGCCTACCTCGCGAGATTCACTTTTTTTACGATCAGCTTTGGAGCGGGGTGCTCGACGAAGCCCGCCGTCTGGCACAACTCGGTGTCCAGTTTGAGTATCGCCCGGTCCGAACTCTTGGAAAAGAGGACATCCAAGCGTTCAAGGAACTGCTCAAGACCGGTGTGAACGGAATCGTGGTCACCGCAGGAAACCCGAAGGGTCTATCGCCTCTGATCAGCGACGCGGAAGAAAGGGAAGTTCGCGTCGTTTGTGTTTCCACCGATGCCCCAGAGAGCCACCGCTCCAGTATCGTTTGTGTGGATCCGTGGCTGAATGGCTGTCTCGCGGGAGAGTTGATGGGCAAATCGGTTCCGCCGAACTCCAAGGTCGCGGTCGTTGCGGGCATGCTGACGGCCCTGGACCATCGCAAGAAGACGGATGGTTTTTCGGATGCGTTTCCGCGGCACTGCCCCGGCGGACAGATTGCCAGCATCATCGAGGGCCATGAAGACGAAGATGAGAGTTTCCAAAAGACGTTCAAACTTCTTGGTCGCGTGCCCACCCTTGCCGGGTTGTACGTCAATACGGTCAATTGTCTTCCCGTGTGTCGTGCCCTCGGAGCGCGAGGTCTGGCCGGGAAGGTGAGATTAATCACGACGGACCTGTTCGCGGAAATGGCTCCCTACTTCCAGAAAGGAACGATTTCGGCCTCGATTTACCAGCAACCGTACCGTCAGGGCCAAATCGCAGTTCGCCTCATGGCGGACCACCTGATGAGCAAGACATCCTTTCCACCGACGGTTCACCTCAGTCCTGGAGTTGTAATGTTATCCAACTTGCAACTTTTTCGGGAGATGAAGCGTGCACCGGTACCGCTAAACGATTCGGTTTTTCGGAGCCCCGTCTTGACGCACGAGTAAACAGAACGCGAACCGGAAAAACTGCTCTTACCATCGCCTCCGTGGAGCTTTTTAGAGCCGGACATACCAAAGATAGTATTGCGCTTACGTCCACACGCATGAGCTATGGTTTTCGGGATTTTCAAGAGTTTGAAAATGGTTTTCTGGATTCGCGATCCGAATTCAAGTATTCACTGCGCTCGATTCAGATTTTGCTTGACAACATGAGACTGCAGGGGTCTAAATAATCCTTTCCGATTAGCGTTAACGTTAACAAGCATTAAGAATAACGATTTTTCGCCTTAATCAAATACCAGTTTAGGAGGGATGAAAATGATGTGTGATTCATCGAGGATTCTTGGAAGTACTACCAGGGCCCGAGTACGCTGGAGCGGATTTCATTGCACCGTTCTGTTCCTGTTTATTCTCGCGGCAGCTCTCTACACGTTCGGTCAAGAGGCCACGATTGTAGGAACTGTCACTGACCCGTCGGGAGCTGCAGTCGCGGGCGCGGCCATTACGCTCACCGAGCACGAAACCGGTCAGGTTCATCACTTGACCACTGGCGGCCAAGGTGAATATGTAGCGCCAGACATTCATATCGGGCACTACACCGTGCGTGTCGAGGCGAAGGGCTTCAAATCGTCCGAGCGCAAAGACCTCTTCCTGCAGGTGGGCGATCGTGCTCGCCTCGACTTCCAGATGCAGGTAGGTACGGCGCAAGAGACTGTAACCGTCGAAGCCACCGCTGTCGCCGTTCAATCGGACACCAGCGAAATCAGTGAAGTGGTATCGGGCGACCAACTCGCTCACCTCGGAACCAATGGGCGAAGCATGTACACCTTTCTCAACCTGACGACCGGGGCTGCCAACCTTCAGGGGGACTCTCAAACTCCAACGTCGGTGGGCGGCGATGGCAACGTAAGCTTTAACGGCAACCGTCCCGTGCACAACCTGTACATGATCGATGGTGGCGAAGACGCCGACCGTGGCGGAGGTGGAACTATCGCCGTCATGCCGTCAATCGAAGGAATCGGCGAGTTCCGCACGCTCACTTCGAACTATGACGCCGAATATGGGCTGTCTTCGGCGGCCACTATGACCACAGTTATCAAGTCCGGATCGAAAGCGTTTCACGCTGCGGCTTGGGAGTTCTTCCGCAACGACGATTTGGACTCCCGTAACTACTTCAACCCTTCTCCCCAGCCGGTTGCCGAGCTACGGTACAACATTTTCGGCTTCAATGTCGGCGGACCGATTGATTTTTGGAAGAAAGAGCACAAGAGCTTCTTCTTCTACAATATGGAATGGCGCAGGACTGTCCAGGGAGGCGTTTACAACCAGGAAGTACCGTATACGGACACGTACGGCGGCAACTTCAACACGAATCTGCCACCAGACGTGCTTGATGTGAACAAGGCTCCTATCCCGAATTCGGGTCTGTACGTGCCGTGCGCAAACCAACTCTCACCTGCGCAGCAGTCCCTTATTACTGGCGCTGGTCTTACCTTCAGCACGCCGGTTGAGATCGGGCAACCCAACGCTGGTTCCTGCAGTCCCAGCTCCAAATATCCAGTGAATTCGAACCCCTTGGTACCTAGCACTCAACCGATCTTTTCGCCCTTCCCTGCCAACGCGATTCCATCGGGACTCATCGCCGGGAACGCCACGGCGCTGCTGAATGCCGGTATCTTTCCGGCGCCAACCAATGGACACAATTTCCAAGGTGGGAATAAACAGCCGATTACTGTACGCGAAGAGATGGTCCGGGTCGATCACACTTTTAACGACAAGTTTTCGATTTTCGGACACTACGTCGATGACTCCGTCATGCAGACTTACGGGGAAACGATCTGGAGCGGCGATAACGTCCCCACCGTCAGCAGCACGTTCGGCAATCCCTCGTACAGCGGCGTTGTCCACCTGCTGCACACCATTCGTCCTAATCTGCTCAACGAGATTGCCTTTAACTACAACGGCAACAAAATCAACATCCTTCCTGCGGGGATATACACACAGCCAAGCGGCTTCTCGTTCCCCCGCATATTTCCTGGCCCCAATGCCGACTCTCGTATTCCGTCGATCAACTTGTCCGCCCAGACGGGCACGAATTACACCGCCAACTGGGTCCCGTGGCTCAATAACTATAGCGATTATCAGATTCGCGACGACATTTCCTGGACCAAGGGAGCTCACCAACTGAGGATGGGCGGCAGCTGGGCGCTCTACGCCAAGCAACAGGACGTGTTCGCCTCCACTCAGGGCAGTTTCGGGTTCAACGGTTCTTACACGGGCAACGACTTCGCCGATTTCCTGTTGGGCTATGCTCAATCGTACGATGAGGACGCTGTTCACGATCACGGCAATTGGAACAACGTTTCCTGGGCCGCATATTTCCAGGACAACTGGCGTGTAAACAAAAAACTCACTCTGAACCTTGGACTGCGGTGGGATGGAGTGCCGCATACCTACGAAGTCAACAAACGCATGTCGAGTTTCTATGCCAACTTGTATAACCCAGCGGACGCGGCGACTTTCGACAACAACGGCAATATTTGCAGTGCGGCTGGAAATGGCTGCACAGCCGCTAGTCCCGGCCTGAGCGCCAGCCCCAATTCCATCCTTGCAGGCGTTCCGCTGTACACGAACGGCACCGGCATCGGCGGTATAGGTGGGGTCCCCAGAGGCATGGTGGACAACCACTGGGCCGCTTTTGGACCACGGATTGGATTTGCCTATGACCCGACCGGCCTGGGCAAAACCGTCATCCGCGGCGGATTTGGCATCATGTACGAACGCATCCAGGGCAACGACGTGTACGATTCCGCCACGGATGTTCCGTTCGATGCCCATGTCACGTTCAATAACGTTCTTTTCTCGAATCCAAGCACCTCGAACACCGCAGCTAATGGTTCGACGCTGTCGGTGCCAGTCGTTGCCACCAGCATGACCGGCTTCGATCGGGCTAATTACAAACTGCCGATCAGCAGCCAGTTCAGCATTGGCGTAGAGCAGGCGTTGGGCGCAAAGGCGGTGTGGTCCATCTCCTACGTGGGCAACCAGAACCGTCACCAGAGCGACTACCGCGAAATCAATGCACCGGACGTCGGTTCACTGCCCTGTCTGGTGAACCCTAGTGGCACCGGATGCGGGAGTGCCCTGCCCTACAACCAGGCGGTGCAGTATCTGGGCTACCACGCCATCCGGCTGGCTACCGATGAGGGGAACGCCCATTACAACTCACTGCAAACCTCCGTCCGCGGGCGCGTGGCACGCGACCTCGAGCTCCAGGCCGGTTGGACGTTTTCGAAGGCGACTGACCCGACGACCGGAGGCGGCAATGGCTTCGATCTCGACAACATCTCCAATCCGTACGTCGGATGGAAATACGATCAGGGGCCGTCAGTCTTCGATCGACGGAATGTCGTATTTATCAACTATATCTACGATATTCCATTGTTCCGCGATAGCTCGAACAAGGCAGCAAAAGCGGCACTCGGTGGATGGCAACTGTCCTCGATCATTAGCATAATGTCGGGGGCGCCGCTCAACATCACATCCGGCGGTACCACCGCAGCCAGTATCGTCCCCAATACAACAGTTCGGCCCGACCTTACGGGAAAGATCTCTTATCCGCACAAGGTCAATGAGTGGTTCGATCCGTCGGTCTTCACGGCACCGGTTTGCGCCACAGGCCCAGACTGCTGGGGCAACTTGGGGCACGACGCGCTCCGTGGTCCCGGTCGCGACAACTGGAATATGTCGCTCTTCAAGAACTTCAACTTCACCGAACGCGCCCGTCTGGAATTCCGGGTCGACGCGTTCAATATTTGGAATCACACTCAATTCATCGGGAACGTGAATCAAGGCGGCATCGTAACCAACACGTCGGCCGGCAACTTCGGCGCGGTCACTTCGGCGTACGATCCGCGTATTCTGCAACTTGGCTTGAAGATGGTCTTCTAGTTTGCCTCACGAGGCGAACTTGCCCCGCTCCCAGAAAGACGGCTGGGAGCGGGGCAACATTTTTGCGGCGGTGTCATCGACCGGCCCGATCCACGAGTTGTGGCCCAGTTATAGCGAGTTGCGAAAAGGCCGCAGAATGGATAAGGTGCGTCTTCGCGCACGGATAGTTTTTCGGACCTTTCACCACGAATCTTCTTCCCGCGCATCGCGATTTGGCATGAAGAACTGGAAGTTACAACTGGCCGCGGTTGCGCTGGTGTTGTTGGGCGCCGCGCGCGGCCAAGCTTCGAGTCCCGCCCAGGCCATCGCCCTCGAACAGCAGGGGAAGCTGGCGGAGGCTGCCCAGGTTTGGCGAGCCGTGACCCAGCAAAATCCGAAAGATGCTGCTGCCTTCGCGAGCCTGGGCGTAGTGCTCTCCAAGGAAGAGAAGTACGGCGAAGCGGCTTCCGCCTACCGGAAGGCACTTGCTTTGAACTCGAAGTTGCCCGGAGTGCAGCTGAATCTCGGCTTGGCCGAATTCAAGCAGGGGCACTTCGACGCGGCCATCCCTCCCCTGACGGCCGCGTTGAAAATGGAACCCAGGAATATGCAGGCGCGAACGCTGCTGGGCTTCAGTTACTACGGCGCCAAGCGCTTCGCGGACGCCGTCGAATCCCTCAAAATCGCGGCGAAGTCCGATCCGGGCAACACCGAGCTTCATCAGGTCCTGGCGCAAAGCTGCTTGTGGGCCAAGCAGTATTCTTGTGCGCTCGACGAATTCCGCCAGATTCTGCAGCAGAACCCGGATTCGCCCGCCGCTCATGTGCTCACCGGCGAGGCACTAGATGGATTGGGAAAGACGCCCGACGCCATAGCCGAATTTCAGGCGGCGGCGAAAGTCTCACCGCAAGAGCCGAACGTGCATTTTGGCCTGGGCTACCTCTACTGGAAGTCGCATGAATACGACGACGCCAAGCGCGAGTTTGAGAACGAACTGTCGGTCGATTCCGGCCACGCACAGGCGCTGGCCTATCTTGGCGATATTGAGATGAAGCGGAACAACCCCGAGGCGGCTCTTGCGCTGCTTGACAAGGCCACAAAGCTGCAGAATGACATTCGTATTGCCTACCTCGATATGGGGACCATTCTCGCCCAGCAGAAGCGGTACGACGAGGCCGTGGCCGCGCTCCGGCAGGCGGTGAAGTTGGATCCCACTCAGCCCGACGCCCACTACCGGCTGGCGCACGTCTTCCAGGCCATGGGGAAGGCAGAGGAATCCCAGAAGGAGTTCGCCAAAGTTCATGAGCTGCACGAGAAGGCAGATGAGTCCGTGGCATCCAGAATGCCGGCTGTTCCGCCTTCGTTGCCCCAATAGGAGCCCGGGAATTGTGGGAATAATCGTGAAGGAGGACGAGTGAAGAGAGCAGGCGTCGTTTTCAGGACTCGCTTGATCGTCTTCCTCGTCCTTTGTGTGCCGTCACTCCGTGCTGCCGATCTCCGATTGAACGAAAAGGACTACTTTGAGGCCCATGGATTGAGCGTGCTGCTGTATCACGACGCTTATCACGACGTTTTCGGCGACCAGAAGATGGGAGGGCTCGAAATCATCCTGCATGAGCAGCGGATCGCCACGAATGGCGATGTGCGCCTGTCGCCTATCCCCGCGCAGTGGGATCCAGTTCCTCACTTCAAAGAACGCAAGCGAGGACCGTCCGAGAATGAGTTGACCGCTTTCTGCGCTTACTCGGACCGCGGTTTGAGCTATCGCGTCGAGGTACAACCAGAGGCGGATGGCTTCCGCGTGTCCGTGCACCTCGACCAGCCGTTGTCGGCCGCGCTCGCCGGGAAAGCCGGATTCAACCTCGAGTTCCTGCCGACAGCCTACTTCGGAAAGGCTTTCGTTCTTGAGGACGCGTCAGGCGTCTTCCCACGGCACCCCGACGGTCCCATGCAGAAAGAAGCAGATGGAACCGTACAACCGCTGCCCTTGGCCACCGGCCACCGGATCGTGCTGGCGCCTGAGGATCCCCTGACCCGCGTGACGATTGTTTCTGACAATGGCCCCTTGATGCTGTTCGACGGCCGCAACCAGGCGCAGAACGGATGGTTTGTGGTTCGCAGTTTAATTCCGTCCGACCAGACCGCGAACGCGGTAGTCTGGCACATTCATCCGAACATAGTGCCGGGATGGACGCGTCCGCCGGTGGTGGCTTACAACCAGGTCGGCTATACGCCCGAGCGGACGAAGGTTGCTGTTCTGGAACTCGATCCGTTATATAACGCGCCCAAGACTGCCCGTGTACTCCGCATAACACCTGAGGGAGATTACAAGGCGGTTTTCCGTGGCGAGATAGAACCTTGGGGAAAATGGATGCGGTATCAGTACGCCCACTTCGACTTTTCGACGGTACGCGAGCCCGGCCTTTACGCGATCGAATACGCAGGTCGCATCAACGGACCTTTCCGAATCGCGAAAAACGTCTATGAGGGAATCTGGCGTCCTTCGCTCGACACGTACTTGCCGGAGCAGATGGACCATGTCAAAGTGCGCGAGGGATATCGAATCTGGCATGGCGCGTCCCATCTCGACGACGCCAGACAGGCGCCGGTGAATTACACGCACTTCGACGGCTACGCGCAGGGACCTTCCACCGACTCGCCTTTTGCGCCGGGCGAGCACATCCCGGGCTTAAACATTGGCGGCTGGTACGACGCGGGAGATTTCGATATCCGCACTCAAACCCAGGCAAACGTAATCACCGATCTCGCGCTGGCTTGGGAATCTTTTGGAATCAATTCCGATGAAACAACAGTGGATGAAAAATCCCGGTACGTCCAAATCCGCAAACCAGACGGCATTCCGGACGCCATACAGCAGATCGAGCACGGCGTGATGCAGTTGCTGGCACAGTACAAGGTGATCGGCCACGCTATTCCCGGGATTATCGAACCCACTCTTGAGGAATACACACACTTGGGAGACGCGGCCTCCAAGACGGATGGTCGCGTCTATTCACCGCGCCTCGGCCTTCTGGAAACGGACGGCGAATACTCGGGCGTGCCTGACGACCGGTGGGCATTCACGACCCATACCACGCCGTTGAATTATGCGGCCATCGCATCCTTGGCGGCAGCGAGTCGGGTACTGCGTGGTTTTGACGACAAGATGGCCACAGAGTGCCTTCAGACGGCGGTGCGCGTATGGGACGAGGAGCATAAACAGTCTCCCGCGTTGTTCAAGTCCTTCAACACAACCGGAGGCGAGCTGAGTGACGAGGAAACCAAAGCTGCCGTGGAACTCTTAGTCGCAACCCGCGGTGGAAATGCTTACCGTAGACGTCTGCAAGAACTTCTGCCCGTGATCCAGGAGCGATTCAGCGACTTGGGCTGGATTGCCGTGCGCGCCATTTCCTTCATGGGTCCGGAGTTCAAAAGTGGCCTTGCCGCCGCACTTCGTTCCTACAAAGTTAAACTCGACGAGGAATTGTCCAAGAATCCTTACGGTGTGCCGATCGCTACCGGCACATGGGGCGGCTCCCATCAGGTGGCAGGGCTCGCCGCGCACATGTATTTCCTCCACCAGGCATTTCCAGACATTGTTGGATCGGAGTACACGCTTCGCGGTCTCGATTACGTACTCGGTACCCATCCGGTGTCGAACATCTCCTACGTGTCCTCAGTAGGAACGCAGTCCAAGCTTATCGGCTATGGCAACAACCGGGCGGATTATTCATTCATTCCAGGCGGCATGATCCCTGGCGTGGTGATCGTGCAGCCGGATTACCCGGAACTCAAGGACGATTGGCCGTTTCTGTGGTTCGAAAACGAGTATGTGGTCGACACTGTGACGACGTTTATTCTGGCAGCGAACGCGGCCAACGCGTTGGCGAGATAAGATGATGGAGACTAAGACGCACAAAGGGAGAACTATGAACTTATATCTACACTCACTCCGCACGAATCCACTTGCGCTCGGCCTTGCGATCCTCAGCCTTGCGCTGTTGCCGGCTTCCGCGCAGACCGGTTCGGAACATAAGAAACCACCAGCACCCTGGATGAATAGCAGCCTTTCTCCGGACGAGCGGGCAACTCTGGTGGTGAAGGAGATGACGCTCGATGAAAAAGTCTCGCTTTTGCATGGGACCGGGCTGAAGGGCCTTGGCCCGGTCAGCCCGCTGGCCGTGGGGTCCAATGGCGGGGCGGGATATGTCGTGGCTATTCCACGGCTGGGGATTCCCGCCATCCAGATGTCCGACGCAGCTTACGGTGTGAGGCAGAGCGGAGAGAATGGCCGTTATTCCACGGCCTTGCCGAACAATCTTGCCAGTGCCGCAAGTTGGGATCTGGACGCGGCGTATGAATATGGCGCGCTGATTGCGCGCGAGTTGCGAGCCCAGGGCTACAACATGTCTTTGGGCGGGGGCATAAATCTGACGCGCGAGCCTCGCAATGGACGCACCTTCGAATATTTGGGCGAAGACCCGATCCTGGCGGGAAAGATGGTCGGCCAGGTTATGAGGGGAGAGCAGGCGCAACACGTCATTGGCGACCTAAAGCACTACGCACTCAACGATCAGGAGAGCGGGCGGAACGCCGTCAATGTCAACATCGATCAGCGGTCGATGAGAGAAAGTGACCTGCTGGCCTTCGAGATCGGCTTGCGCGAGTCCAACGCTGGCGCGGTGATGTGCTCCTACAACCGGGTGAATGGTGACTATGCTTGTGAAAACAAGTACCTGTTGACCGATGTGTTGAAGAAAGACTGGAACTTCAAGGGTTTTGTTGTGTCGGACTGGGAGGGAACGCACAGTACCTCGAAGGCGTCCGCCGCCGGATTGGACAACGAGGAACCGGGGGGAATTTTCTATGGGGACGCCATGAAGAAAGCAGTGGAGTCCGGCAAAGTTCCCCTGGCTGAGCTGGATGAGCATGTTCACCGCATATTACGGTCCATGTTTGCGTGCGGGGTTATCGATGACCCCACGGAAAAAAGCGTGGTGGACGTAGAAGGCGGTTTTGAGGTCGCGCAGAAGATTGAGGAACAAAGCATCGTGCTGCTCAAAAACGAGCGCTCGCAACTCCCGCTTGACGTTTCCAAGGTTTCCAACATTGCGGTGATCGGCGCGCACTCTGACGTAGGCATGATTTCGGGCGCGGGATCGGCCCAGGTCGATCCCCCGGGAGGAAACGCGATCATGCCGCCGGGGAAAGGCAGACCTGCATGGCGGGCCCAAATATGGTTCCCGACATCTCCTCTGAAAGCCATTCGGGCCAAGGCCCCGCACGCAAATGTTCAGTACGACCCGGGCACGGACCCTGTGGCAGCAGCCGCTTTGGCGAAGACGGCTGACGTGGCCGTCGTGTTCGCTTACCAGTGGGAATGCGAGGACGCGGATCTTGAAACCCTGTCCCTTCCTGGCCATCAAGATGACCTGATCGCCCAGGTCGCGGCCGCGAATCCTCACACCATTGTCGTACTCGAGACCGGGAGCCCGGTGACCATGCCATGGGCTGGCCAGGTGGCTGGCATCGTGGAAGCGTGGTACGCAGGTAGCCGCGGAGCGAATGCGGTCGCCAGCGTTCTCTTTGGCGACGCTAACCCGAGCGCCAAGCTGCCGATCACTTTCCCCAAGAGCGACGCCGACTTGCCCCATCCCACGCTGGTGAAACCGCCGAAGAAGTCAACCACCGACCCTGCAGATAAAGAACCCTGGCGGACGGTCGCCAAGGGCCTGCCGGCATTCCAGATCACGTACGACGAAGGACTTAAAGTCGGGTACAAATGGTATGACGCCGAAAAGAAAGAAGTTCTGTTCCCCTTCGGCTATGGACTGTCGTACACGACTTACAGCTACTCCGATCTCAAGGTGTCTCCCGGGAAGAGTGTCCGCCTGAGTTTTCAGCTGGCGAACACTGGTGCCCGTGCGGGTGCGGAAATTGCCCAGGTGTACGCGGTATTGCCCGCCAGTGCCGGAGAGCCGCCCAAGCGTTTAGTGGGATGGAGCAAGGTCAAACTCGACCGCGGCCAAAGTAAGGAAGTTACGATCGAAATAGATCCGCGGTATCTTTCCGTCTTCAACGTCGATCAAGATGCCTGGCAATTGCTGCCTGGAGATTACACGTTCCTGGTGGGAAGCTCCTCGCGCGATTTGCCGTTGAAGGAATCGGTCACCCTGAAATAACGAACTCTTGCAGCTGATGAGTTGGGAACATGAATCGTCGCCAGTTTCTTCGCGATAGCGCCCTGGCGAGCGCGTCGGTTGCCCTGATGGGGCAGTGCGATTCGCAGCGCATGCCGAGTCAGCTCTGACCGATTCTCGCATCGAGGTGCTGCTCGATGAACCTCTGGGCACGATCTCGGCAAACATCTACGGCCATTTCGCCGAACTATCCTGACACCAGAAATTCGACCTCCTCCTCAATTGCCGAGATCGCGATGGGAGCAAAGTTCGCCTCACGCAGTTGCTGGTTGAGTTGCGCCAAATCCTTTTGCTTGAAGCCTGCCCACTCCGCGATGCGCGTCTTCACCTGCTGGCTTGACTCCCGGTAAACCGCGATGGCCTGCGAGGGCACGGCGCGCTCTCCGTTTTCGACCACTCGCAGCGCGGATGCAAGGCCTGTGTAGGCATCCAGCAGCCCGGGACCTTTCTCGGCGGCGTGCTCTTTGTTCTTGAGAATCTTGCCGATTTCGGATTGGGCTTCCGCCAGCGCTGCTTTGAGCTTTGTGCTTTGCGCTTCCAACTTCTGTTGCCCCAGCTTCTGTTGGATGTCCGTCAGCTGTTTCTGTACCGAGCCGATCTCGGCCAGTGCGCGGCGCGCTTCGATGGTCTCGCCAAAGATCTGTTGACCCAACTGCAATTGCTGCGCGAGCACATCAGTAGTTGCGGCTGAGCGTGGATCCATGATGACTTTCAGCGATTGCTCCTGCGTTTTTCCATCCACCGTCAGACGGACCTGGTAGATTCCCGGCACCACTTTCGGCCCGCTCGGATTACGGTACTCCGAGTCTTCGTCCGCATCCGGGCCGCCGGAACTCCCCCAGGCAAGATTCCAGACGAAGCGGTGCATTCCGGCTGTTTTCTCAAGAACTTCAGGCTTGGAAAACCAGCGCTCGGCGATTGGAAGCGGCCGGTGCTTTCCCGTCCTTGGATCTTCTGAAGAGAACTTTCGGACGAGATTGTGTTGCCCATCGAGAACTTCCAGTCGAACCGCGCCCGCCGCGGACGGAAGGAAATAATCAATCATCGCGCCATTGGGAGGATTCTCTGCGGTTGGCTCTTCGGGAGGAAGCGGCGTTCCGGTGAAAAAGTCGTTATCCACGCGAACCGCGGTTGCCGCGCGGTAAAGCCACGGGCCACCAGCTTTTCTCGCCTCCAGTGCCTGGCGAAGCGGCATGATGTTATCGAGCACCCAGAAGGCACGCCCGTGCGTGGCAACCACCAGGTCATCCTCGTGGATGGCGAGATCGCGAATCGAACTGACGGGTAGATTCGATTGCAAGGACTGCCAGTGGTCGCCGTCGTCCAGCGATACGTAAACTCCGAACTCGGTTCCGGCGAAGAGTAGCTCTTTGCTCTGAGGGTCTTCGCGAACCGCGCGCAAGAATGCCGGAGCCGTAATGCCGTTCGTGACCAGTTGCCAGCTAGCTCCGTAGTCGCGAGTGCGATAGATGTAGGGCATCTGATCGTCGAGGCGGCCGCGATCGACGGCTGCGTAAGCAACGGCGGGATCAAAATGTGACGCTTCGATCAACGAAATTTTGCTCCAGTCGCTCAGCCCTTGCGGGGTGACATCTTTCCAGTTTTTTCCGGCATCGCGGGTGAGATGAATCAATCCTGTGTCGCTTCCCGCCCAGATCAAATCGCGGTTGAGCGGCGAGGGCGCGATCGTGAACACAACTCCATAGCCGGCGCGTTTGGCGTCCTCAATCGTTGGCGGACCTTGCGTTGGCAGACTCGGCGGCTTCTTATCTGTTACTTCTCGCGCATCGCCAGTCGCTCCGGTGAGATCGGGACTGATCGTCTCCCAGTGCAGACCACCGTCGGTCGTCTTCATCACATACTGCGTTCCCAGATAAAGCGTCGTCGGGTCGGCCGGGGAAAGAACCAGCGGCGGAGTCCAGGGGGCGCGATATTTGCGCTCATGGACCTCCGCGTCCCACCCCATTGCGGGCCACGGACTAATGTCCTGGCTGAGGCCGGTTCGTTTGTTGAAGCGGGCCACGGTACCGAAAGTCCCACTCAGATAAATGATGTCCGGGTTCTTGGGATCGATCACCATGTATCCGCTCTCGCTGGGGCCGGCGGGAAACCAATCCCGCGGCGTGATCTGACCGTGGTCGGTGCGGCTCACCACCGCGGCCGCGCCGGTATCCTGCTGCGCGCCATACACCACGTAGGGAAACTGGTTGTCGGTGGTCACATGATAGAACTGCGCCGTGGGCTGGTTGTACCAACTGCTCCAGGTCTGGCCACGGTTGAGGCTGATCGTGGTTCCCTGGTCCGTTCCCAGGACCATGCTGACGGAATTCTTGGGATCGATCCAGAGCTGGTGATAGTCATCTCCGCCCGGCGCGCCGCGCAAGACCGAAATTGTCTTCCCCCCATCGTCGGATCTATAGAGAGCAACATTCGGGATGTAGATCACATCCGGATTCTGCGGATCCATGGTGACCCGATTGAAGTACCACGCCCGGCTGGTCAGCCGGGGATCAGCGTTGGCGAGCGCCCAGGTGTTGCCTCCATCGTCTGAGCGATAGAGGCCGGACTTTTTCGCCTCGGATTTTTTCACTTCGATCAGCGCGTACACACGCTTGCCGTCCGGCGCAACCTCGACGCCCACCCGCCCCCAATCGCCCTCGGGCAGCCCGTGTCCCTCAAGACGCGACCAGGTTTTGCCCGCATCCTGAGAACGGTAAAGTCCGCCCCCGGGTCCATCGATCGGACCGTACGTGCTCCAGGGAGGACGATGCGAATTCCATGTGCCGGCAAACAAGAGCTGCGGCGCGGAAGAACACATAGCCAGATCTGAAATGCCGATGGTCGGCCCCAGATCGAGAACCCGCGTCCAATGCGTCCCCCCATCGACTGATTTGTAGACGCCGCGCTCTTCGTTGGGGCCATAAGCATGCCCCAGGGCACCGACATAAACGATGGCCGGATTCTGCGGATCAATCACGATCCGGCTGATCTGGCGCGTGTCCTCCAAGCCGATATGAGTCCAGGTCGAGCCACCGTCGGTGGACTTGTAGACGCCGTTGCCCGTGGAAAGGTCGGAACGAATATCGGTCTCGCCGCTTCCGGCATAAATGGTCCTAGGATCGGACGGAGCCACGGCAAGCGCGCCGATCGAAGCCACAGGCTGGCCGTCAAAAATGGGCGTCCAGACTACCCCGGCATCGGTCGTTTTCCAGATGCCACCATCGACCGAGCCAAAATAAAAGGTTGTCGAGTCGCCCGGTACACCCGCCACAGCCACGACGCGTCCACCTCGGAAGGGGCCGATCAGTCGCCATTTGAGGCCGTTCATCAGTTCCGGAGGAACCGGCTGGGCCAGCGCTGCGGCGGTGAGCAACAGAAAATAACAGGGCGGGATAAGACGATTTAAATACGACCAGAATTTGTGCAAGTTAGCCAACCCTCGTTTCGGACATTCAGTTTAGACGAAGCGGCGCTCTCGAAGCATGACGAAAATTTCGGTGGTGTCCGGATGAACCGCTGTGGAACTCGGTGATACCATCAACCTGCTTTCCCGAACTTCAAGCATGGGCATCAACGCATGACTCCATCCGCGCGCGCCGTCGCCTCTCCCCACGTGGTCAACATCGCGGATTTCCGCGTCCTGGCCCAACGCCGCCTGCCTCGCGCGGTTTTTGATTACCTCGACGGCGGCGCCGAGGGCGAGGTCACTCTCCGCGAGAATTGCCGCGTCTATGAGGACATCACCTTCCGTCCCCGCCATGCGGTTGCATTCGCCGAGTGCAACTTGCGCACCCGCGTTCTCGGCTTTGATCTCGCTCTGCCCTTCCTGCTCGCCCCCGTCGGCTACAGCCGCCTCATGCATCCCGCGGGCGAAGTGGCCGCCGCTCGTGCCGCCGGCACAGCCGGCACTGCCTACATTCTCTCCACCATCTCCGGGTACAGCCTGGAAAGTGTGAAAGCCGCTTCCACCGGACCCGTCTTCTATCAACTGTATCTTTTGGGTGGCCGGGGTGCCTGCGAAGCTGCGTTGGAACGCGCTCGCCGCGCCGGCTTCTCCGCGCTTGTCGTCACCATCGATACTGCCGTCGCCGGAATGCGCGAGCGTGATTACCGCAACGGCATGAAGGAACTCGTCAGCGGCGGCCTCTTCGAAAAACTGCCCTTTCTCCCGCAAATGCTCTCACGCCCGGGATGGCTTGCGAGTTTTCTTCTCGACGGTGGTCTGTCCGCACTCCCCAATGTCGTCATTCCCGGCAAAGGGCCCATGGCCCTCATCGACGTCGCCGCCGCTCTCGCCGAGTGCGCCGTCACCTGGAGCGACCTGACTTGGATTCGCAAAGTATGGCCCGGTCCGATCCTGATCAAAGGCATCCTCACCGGAGAAGATGCGCGCCGAGCCGTCGATGAAGGCGCCGCCGCCATTTCCGTCTCCAATCATGGCGGACGCCAGCTCGATTGCGTTCCCTCGTCCTTGCGCGCCTTGCCGGAGGTCGTGAAGGCCGTCAATGGGCAAACTGAAATCCTCATGGACGGAGGCATTCGCCGCGGAACTGACATCGTCAAGGCCCTCTGCCTCGGTGCCTGCGCCGTGCTCTGCGGACGCGCCTACGCCTATGGCCTCGCCTCCGCTGGAGAGGCCGGCGTCAATCGCACCATCGAAATTCTGCGCGCCGATCTCGACCGCACCTTGAGGCTGCTCGGCTGCGCATCTGTCACTGAGCTTGATCGTTCGTATGTGAATGTTCCCAAGAGCTGGGACGCGATCTGACGCCGTACGAAAAAGTTCTATTAGGCTGCGGATATTGCGCGGACCAACTTGGGGTTCGTATCAGGGCATCGCTTTAGCGATGCCGGATGTTCCAAAATCAGAGGCCCCCTTTAGGGGCTGGGGCAGCGGAGGAGCTATGCCCGTGCATCGTCGCGACTTTAATCTCTCTATTCTCAAATTATCCGCTGCTGCGCTCGTAGCGCCGCGCCTGTTCGCTCAACCACTTGATCGTTCGACCGGCAACTCGACCGATAATGCGCCGCCTTCCATCGCCGCCCTTTACAAAAACGCCATTGTTATCGATTCCCTCTGCGCCCCGCTGGTCGATATGGACGCGCCACCCTCCGCCGATACACTCGCGGCGATCCGGCAATCGGGCATCACCGCCATCAACTTCACCATCTCCGACCCGACCTTCGAGGGCACGGTCGGCAATATCGCGGCCGTTGAAGCGGCCGTCGAGCAGCATCCCGAAACCTTCCTCCTTGTGCGCTGCCATTCCGACATCGCCCGCGCCAAGCGCGAAAACAAGGTCGGACTCATGCTCGGTTTCCAGTACACCGCTTTTCTAGAAGAAAAACCCGACCGCATCGAAATGTTCCGCCAGTTAGGCGTGCGCATCATGCAAGTGACCTACAACAATCGGAGCATTTTCGGCGACGGGTGCCTCGAACCCGGCAACGCCGGACTCAGCAAAGCAGGCATCGCCGCCGTTAAGAAGATGAACGACCTGGGAGTCGCCATCGACCTCAGCCACAGCGGATACCGCACCACCGCCGATGGCATCGCCGAATCCGCGAAGCCGGTCCTGATCACCCATTCCGGATGCGCAGCCGTCTACGCCCATCCCCGCAACAAGCCCGACGAAATTCTCAAGTCGCTAGCCGACCGCGGCGGCTATTTTGGCGTCTATCTCATGCCCTACGTCGTCGCATCACCCACCGTGCCCACGCGCGAACGTGTGCTTGACCACGTCGTGCACGCCATCAACGTAAGCGGCGCCGATCACGTGGGCATCGGATCCGACGGCTCGATCCAGAAGACGATCCTGACCCCCGAACAGAAAGCCGCCTTCGATCAGGACATCGCACGCCGCAAGAAACTCGGCATCGGCGCCCCGGGCGAGGATCGCTATCCTTACGTGCCCGACCTCAACGGCCCCGACCACATGGAAATCATCGCCACCGAACTCGCCAAGCGCGGCCAGCCCGCGTCGGTGATCGAGAAAGTTCTGGGCGCAAACTTCCAGCGAATCATCGGCGAAATCTGGGGCAGCACCTAGCGAAGGCTAGAGGCTTGGGCCCAATACCAAGTCATGTGTGACAGCCGTCACTGCAAGCGGCGCGCCTCCGGGTAAATTCAGAAGGATGAGCGCACCCCTCAAGAACGATCGCGCCGCCTGGTTGCAAGGGCCTGCGGCCGATTGCGCAACGAAGCCCCCGGGTCCTCCAGCCGGGCGCAAGAACCCGTGGCGGCTGATCCTGCTCGGCGCGCCGGGAGTAGGCAAAGGCACGCAAGCCGAACTCCTGACCGAGCGTCTGGGAGCTTGCCATCTCTCCACCGGAGACGTCTTTCGAGCCGCCGGCAAGCTGCGTGACTGCGATCAGTCCCCAGCCATGAGGGCAGCACAGGAGTATATGCGCCGCGGCGCACTGGTGCCCGACTCGACTGTCTGGGAGATGGTGCGCGAGCGCAGCCAGTGCATCCTCAGTTGCCGCGGCTTCATCCTCGACGGATTTCCCCGCACCCTCGGCCAAGCCGTGTCTCTAAAAGACATGATGGAAAGGGAGAAGATTACGCTCAGCGCCGTAGTGAACTACGAGCTGCCGGTGGACGAGATTGTCCAGCGCCTGAGCGGCCGCCGCACCTGCGAAAAGTGCAAGTCGGTTTTCCACATCAAAGAACGGCCGCCGAAAGTCGAGGCTGTCTGCGATCGCTGCGGCGGCCGGCTTTTCCAACGCGAAGATGACCGGCCCGAAGCCATCACCGTGCGCCTGGAAGCCTACGACCGAAGCACCGCGCCGCTTATCCAGTTTTACAAGAATCTCGGCGTCCTGCTGCCGATTGTGGCTCAGGGATCTCCCGATGAAATCGCAGCGCGAACCATGGGTCAGTTGGATCGCCTGGCAGCTTGAGTAGAGCTGGTTTCATAAATCGGTTTAGGGTAGGCATGGCTTCAGCCGTGCCGTCAGAACCGCATAAACGCGTGGCTTAGCCCTTGAGGGAAGTCAGCTAAGTGGTCGATGCCGGGAGTCTGGCTTCGAAGAACTCTTCCACCCGTCCCAGTATCTCCGCTCCGCTCTTAGCCTCGTAGATTGCCTTCCGCAGCGCCGCGCCTCCGGGCACGCCGTGCGTGAACCACGATGCGAATTGCTTCATCTTGCCTTCGGCCCCAGGCATGCCTTCTTCCAGCAGCATCTGGAAGTAGGTACGGATCATCTGGTAGCGGTCGGCTTCGGAGGGTTCGTCGTAGTTGCCGCGGCTTATGTACCGCTCGATCTGCCGAAAGATCCATGGATTCGCTGGCGCCATCCTGCCGATCATCACGGCATCGCAGCCGGTCTGGGCGACAATGGCGCAGGCGTCTTCGGGCGACCGGATGTCGCCGTTGCCGATCACAGGAATCTTGACTGCCCGCTTGACGGAGGCGATCCATTCCCAACGCGCGTTTCCGCTGTAGCCTTGCTCGCGCGTGCGGGCGTGCAGCGCAACCGCGCCTAGGCCGCAGCTTTCGGCGATGCGCGCCAGTTCGACGCACACGATTTCGTCGTCGTTCCATCCCGCGCGGAACTTCACGGTGAAAGGAATCTTCACGGCCGCCCGCACCGCTTCGAAAATTTGCCGGATTAACGGCAGATCGCGCAGCAGGCCGGAGCCGCCATTGCACTTCACGACTTTCTTGGCCGGGCAGCCGAGGTTCAGGTCGACCAGATCGAAGCCGAGGTCTTCCACCAGGCGTGCGGCATCGGCCAGCACGCTCGGATTGCTGCCGAAAAGCTGGGCCGAGATGGGGTGCTCGTCCTCATAAAAATGGAGGTAGCGTCCCTGGACGCGCTGGTCGCGCAACACGCCGTCGGCCGAGGTGAATTCGGTCATGATCAGGCCGCATCCGCCCAGGTTCTTGATGAAGCGGCGGAAGACGGTGTCGGTGACCCCGGACATCGGGGCAAGCACGGTGGCGGGGGAGATTGCAACGCTGCCAATCTTCAGGCTCGCAGGAAACGCCCGCGGAGCTGGTGGAGCGACGGGCGCCTCGCCCGTCCGACCCGCCGCTGTGCCCGAGTTGTCCCAGAACTTCTGCACAGTCTGATTTTACGTTCTTTTCCCGATCAAGCCATAAGTTCCAAAAGTAAAGCCTCCCGCAGGGGAGGCTTTCAAGAATGCGGTCTGCGCGGAACTTACTGCTTGGCCGCTTCGGCCTTGGCGGCGTCGCTCTTGGCGTACTTGCGGCGGAAGCGCTCCACGCGGCCGGCGGTGTCCATCAGCTTCTGCTTGCCGGTAAAGAAGGGATGGCAGGCGGCGCAGATTTCTACGCTGATGTCGCCCTTGTGGGTGGAACGGGTGATAAACGCGTTACCGCAGGCGCAATGCACGCGGATCTCACTGTAGTGTGGATGAATAGCTGCTTTCATGACGATTCCTAATCCTCGATTCAGCCATTAGATTCTACAGGAGTTAGGAAGGATTCAGCAACCCAGGTCTTAGGTCCGTAGTGGTGCAGTTTGAAATCCACAGGTCTAGCAATCGGGTCCGGCCTGTGGGAAACTGTTCGCATGGCGAAGAATAAGAAGTCCCGTATTCCAAAGCCACCCAAGAAACGCACACCGCTGCAAGATTCCCACAAAGAGGCGAAACAGGACAAACACTACTGACCTGCCCCCTGGTTTCGTTCACGTAAGAATACGACAACTTTCAGCTGCTCCATCTCCGGTTTGGGCCGGGATGGGGGAGCGCGAGGGGCAAGGGAC
>Ga0326727_10004770_pt1 | contig 39947 bp, 32 predicted proteins | sample MB2enrmetagenome_FD_207643 | JGI IMG/M metagenome (GOLD analysis project Ga0326727, IMG submission 207643) | Lab enriched peat soil microbial communities from McLean, Ithaca, NY, United States - MB29MY | ecosystem: Environmental > Terrestrial > Soil > Wetlands > Peat | place: USA: New York...
CTGGCTTTTCCGAACGGAATCATGTAATCGCGTCCGGGATAGGGAGCGCGGTTATGGGTCTGCCGGTAAAGGTGCTTCGGTTCGAGGAACAGGACGGGATCGTCGCAGCGGATCGCGGTGCGCAGCAGGCCATTGGCATCCAGGGCCGTCGCCGGCATGACCACCCGCAAGCCGGGCAAATGCGTGAAGATGGATTCGCCGGACTGGCTGTGATAAATCGCGCCTCCCGCCAAATACCCGCCGATGGGCGCGCGGATGACGAACGGGCAGGAGAAGTCGTTGTTGGAGCGCCAGCGCAGGGTGAGCACCTCGTCTCGAATCTGCATCATGGCCGGCCAGATATAGTCGAAGAACTGGATTTCGACCACGGGTTTCAGGCCGCGCGTGGCCATGCCCATGGCACGGCCCACTATGCTCGCCTCTGCGAGGTGGGAATTGTAGCAGCGGGCGCTCCCGAAGTGCCGTTGCAACCCGTACGTCACCTTGAAAACCCCGCCTTTGCCTTTCACTTTGGCAAGTTCGTTCTCGTGGCTGCAGTCCGCCACGTCTTCCCCGAAAACCACCACGCGCGGGTCGCGCGCCATCTCGTCGCGCAAGGCGGCGTTGATGAGGTCCACCATGGTCTTCGGCTCGCCATGGAATTTCGGCGGCTGGTCGAATTGTGAGGAAGTGGGGTCCACGGTGGGCGAGCATAGGAACCGCAAGATGGTACTCGGCGCAGCGGGCTCAGCCGCCAGAGCCTGATCCACCGCCTCGCGGATTTCACGGTCCACCCCGGCTTCAATTTCCTTCAGTTCCTTCCCACTCACCCACTCTTCCTGTCGCAACAGGTTGGCAAATCGAGTCAGAGGATCCCGCCTGGCTTCCTTCTGGCGCACCTCTTCCGACTTGTAAAGCCGTTCATCGTCCGAGAGCGAATGGGAGTAAGGCCTGATGACGTGGGCATGGATCAGCGCCGGCCCGTTTCGCTGCCGGACGTACTCGACCGCTTTCCCGGCCGCTTCATAGCTCTCCGGAAAATCCGTACCGTCGCATTCGAGCACCAGGAGGTTTGGAAAGCTCTTCACCAGGCGCGAAATGCTGCCCCCGGCGGTTTGCACATCCACCGGCACGGAAATGGCGTAACCGTTGTCCTCGACCGCGTAAAAGACCGGCAGCCTGCGGCCACAAGCCCAGTTGAGCGATTCCCAGAATTCGCCCTCGCTGGAAGCGCCGTCGCCAAGCGAAACGTAGACGACTTCATCCGAATGAAAGCCCTTGGCAAGTTCTGCGGCTTCTTTCACCAGCTCGAAATACTGGCTGCCTTCGGCGGCGCCCACGGCTTGCAGAATTTGCGACCCCGTGGGACTGGACTGAGAAACAATGTGGAACTTCTTGCTACCCCAATGCGAGGGCATCTGGCGTCCGCCGGAGGCCGGATCGTTTTCCGCGCCGACCGAACCTAAGAACATCTCGTAAGGCGTGACGCCCAGTTGGAGGCAAAGCGCCCGATCGCGATAATAGGGATAAAACCAGTCGTAGCCGGGTTTCAGATGCAGGGCTGCCGCAACCCCGAAGGTCTCGTGGCCGACCCCGCTGATCTGAAAAAAAGCACGGTTCTGGCGCTTGAGCTGAATCTCCTTGTCGTCAACCCGCCGCGACATGTAAACCATCCGATAGGCTTCGACGAGCAGTTCCTTGGTAAGCTTCGTAGCTTTCACCTCATGGTTGGCGACAGTGGACATGTGCCCTCGCTGGAAGGAGCTAACAACCACACGGTATTGTGCCGACATCAACCCCCGGGTGCCAAGTTACAGAAGTAATAGTACTGCCACGGACCTGACCTCGGGAGTTCCTGGCGGGGGACTGCACCGCGCTCCCTCGCCGCCTTGTTTCCCTGGAGCTGACCATTTTATGAGCCGCATGAGAATTATCAGATTGCTAAAAGCCAATGTCAACCGGTGATGTGGTGCGGGCGTCCCGCCCGCTGCATCTTGCCCGCACGCGGGAGCGGGACGCCCGTGCCACATTCGGAATAACAGTTCCGATGAAATCCGTGCGCCTGCCTAGCCGACTACCTGTCATTGTGTCGTCGTGGCGTTGCAACTCCCGGGCCTTGACTTGGTTTTCGCGAAATGTGCTGTTTTTTGCTCCTTTCAGGGTCTGATTAGTGTTAATCTGCGCGCAAGACGCACGTAATTTGCACCCTGCAAAAAAGCGATGTCATTTGTTTTCAGGTACTTCTTAGCTTCGTTCCCACTGTTTTTGTATTCTCTCGGGCGCCTCCGGATTTCCGCCAACCAGGCAGCTTCCAAGCTTGTCGCATTCCCCCGCTCCAGATCCAGCCGGAACGTGTGCGGCGTCAACAAGCTCGAATTGTGCGTTTTTTGCGCGCATTAGGCGCTCACTTTGGGTTCGTTTTGAGTTCGTTTTGAGTTCGTTTTGAGTTCGTTTTGAGTTCGTTTTTGAAATTCCTCGTGTGCTTTCAATGACATACTGGCTTCGATCGTAATATTTTTCGTATTTTCCGGACCTCGGTTTTCCCGAGTGCGGGGACCATTGCGCTTTTCCTCGCGGCCTGAAGCCTGCCCACGACAATGTGTCCACAAAAACGACCACAACTATAGGCTAGCATATCTCCGCGGATTTGTCAAGCGAAAAATGCGAAAAACTGCGGGGCCCTTCATCTAGGCCGTAGCCGTTGGAAGCACTTCTACAGGCAGGAGCCTATACATAAATAGCGATTTTTGCGGCACGCGCGAGTTCAAAGTGTGGCCCCCCGTCTTTCCCGCGGCGCAGCCGGTCGAAATTCTTTCAGCGTTGCGCCGGAGCCCGTTTTCCCGTATTCTGAAAGCCATGGATGTACAACTCACCCCGGATCAACAAGCCTTCGCCCGCCGCGCGATTGAAAGCGGACGGCTGCACTCGGAGCAAGACGCCGTGCAGGAGGCGCTTGCTTTGTGGGAAGAACGCGAGCGGCAACGGACGGAATTTCTTCTGACCCTCGACGACGCCAAGGCTTCGCTGGCCCGTGGCGAGGGCCGCATGATCACCCAGGAATCCATGCGGCAGCTTGCCCAAGAAGTGAAGGAACGCGGACGCGCGCGTCTTCTCGCTGAACTTACCACATCCCGCTGATGGCACATCGCTTAGCACCCCGCGCCGAAACCGATCTTGACGATATCTGGTACTAAGTCGCGAAGGAAAGCGGCAGCATCGAGATTGCCAACCGTTTAATCGACACCCTCACCGACCGCTTTTTCATGCTGGCGGGCTTCCCCTATGTCGGACGTGCCCGCGATGACGATTTCGGCCCCGGATGCCGCAGCGTGGCTGTAGGGGAGTATGTCATCGTTTACTGTATTGAAAACGAGGACGTGCTTATCCTTCGCGTCGTACATGGCCGCCGCGATCTCGAGGCCCTTTTCGACCACTGAAACGCTCCCCAGTGTTTCATAATGGGTAAGTTTTGCATCATTCGTGGAAGGCCCGTAAATAAAGGGCTTGGCATGTTGCAAATGTCTAGTGCAAATCGAAGGGCATCAAATACGGCTAAGCCCGTGTCTCAACCGACGACCAGACCCCACCCTTTACCGGGCGCTTGCCGGTTGACGCGGACGGCAACAAAGTGACGGTGGTTAATATGATCCTCAAAATCGACGATGATTTCATAAGGGAATGGCATCCAAGATACGATCTGACTGAGGACGATGAACCCACTTATCAAATGCTCGTCGACACGGTTGCTCAGGCAAAGAGAGAGATTTCCAAGGAAACCTTTCTAGCCATATGGAATTGGAAGGGAGCCATGCGCGTGATCCGCCACGTAAAGATCGAAGAATACGATACTCTTTATGCAGTGGCCTTTCGTCATGCCGTTAGTGAGCCGCCGGAACGAAAACTGGCCGCACTTCTGGCCCTGCCGGGCATAGATGCCCCAACAGGTTCAACAATCATCCATTTTATTCATCCCGAAACCATGCCAATCGTCGACGTGCGCACCGTGGAAGTCTTATTTGAAGCCGGCCTTATTCCGACCACGCACCGCGACCTTAAACACTACGAGGCATTTCGGAAGGCCATTGCCAAAATTAGCCGCGACTGTCCCGGTTGGACCTTACGGCAAATTGACAGGGCACTTTTCGCCTATCACAAACACAAGAGGCGTCAGGACACCTAACGCCCCTAGCCAACATAACCTCCTTTATGTTGTGGTACCATGTCGCCACTAGGTCGTTCATTGTCGCCAAACCGTCGAGCTGCCTCACGCATTCAATGCTCCCGAGACACGGTGTTCGAGGAGATGGATCCTGGCTTGTCGGCCGTTCTCTCGCTACGACCCAGACGACTCTCCGCCCTTATCGAATTTCAACCACGCGCTCTCCGTTCAGGAGAGCCTGCTCGATACGCGGCCACAGCCGGTCGAAGGCCTCGATCAAGGCGCTGGAACGGCAAATCCCTGCGATCGGCGATTTGAGATTCGAGATTTGAAAAGCCTACGGCAAGGCGAACCACGAAATCCGGGATATTAGGTTCGAGATTTGGAGATCGTACCGAGCTCGTCGGTTCCCTTGGCGGGGACGGCTCACAAGTCTGTGTGAAAACCCGCCCGGCCTGTCATCCTGAGGAGCCGCAGGCGGTCCTGAGCGAAGCGAAGGAAGGATCTCTGCAGTTCCGTGATTTCACTAGCTGCGACAAACTGCAGTGATCCTTCGCTGCGCTCAGGATGACATGATGGGCGAGTTTTCACTCAGACCCTCATGCCTTGCGGTGGAATTCGAATCGGGAAGTGCTCTCCTGGCCCTTCATGAGGAACGTCCAGTCTTGATAGTGGTGATTGGCATCCACGAAAGTGATCTTGAGGCCAACCATGTGGGGCGTCGAGGGGCTGGCAAGGTTGGTGGCGTCCTTAAAGACAAAGGTGACGACATTGGGTTCGGACGAGGGCACGAGGCGGAAACGCGGCTGGTTATGGGCGCCGCAATAGTGGGTGGCCAGCAGATCGCTGTTGTCCAAGTGAAACATGGTGACCATCTCGTTAGGCGTGCCTTCGCCGAGCATGTTCATCAGCGCCGAGCCGTCCGAGACGAGACGGAATGAGGTGGTAGCGGGAAACTGCTTGCCGCCTTCGTCCATGGTGCCTTCCCACTGGCCCACCAGGGATTTCAACTTGTCAAAACTCGCGCCGGCCGCGGTGGGCTGCTTCGCCGGATTCGTCGCCTGGGCCAGAACCACGCCGGCAAACACTAATACCGCAATGAGCACCTTCGCACTTTTCATGATTGACCCTCCTGAGGCGATTATACACTTTTCGGATATCTCACGCGACAAAAAGTCTGCCGTTGGGGCGGCGTTAGTGTGGGGCGCCGGCACTGCGGGTAAACCACAGATTCGAGATTTGAGATTTGGGATTTGAAAAGCGTGGCAAGGCGTAGCCGAGCAAACCACGGAAATCGGCGATTGGAAATTTGAGATTCGAGATTTGAAACTTGGAGATTTGAAAAGCGTGGCAAGGAGTTTGGAAGGGCTTGACAATTGGGGCCGCAGTGTCTACATTGTAGTCATGGCGGAAACCCTGGGGACTTTCGAGCAGGCGGTGCTGCTGGCCACGCTGCGGCTGGGCAAGGGCGCTTATGGCCGCGCCATTCTGCGCGAGATGGGCGAGACGTTAGGGCGCGATGTGTCGGCGGGCGCGGTCTATGCCACTTTGGACCGATTGGCAGCCAAGTCTTACGTAACCTCGCGGCTGGGCGAGGGCACGCCGGAACGCGGCGGACGAGCCAGACGCTACTTTCGGGTTACCGCCGCAGGTGTTCGCGCCTTGAACGAGGCGAAGACGGCCCTGGAAACACTTTGGCGAACGGTGTCCTGGCCGGTGGGAGGGCAGGCATGAAACGACCGCCGAATCCAACGCCACCCCGTTCGCTGGAAAAGCTGCTGGCCTGTGCCCTGCCCCTCTCGCGGCGGGACGAAGCGATCTCCGCGAGGAATTCCAGGCGCGCTCGGGGCAGGGCGCTCCTCGAAACCTCTGGTATCTCCGCCAGGTTGCGGGGCTGCTCGGTCGTCAACTCTACTCGGGAGGCAAAATGCGAACCACACTGCTGACGGTTTGTGCGTTTACGCTGCTGGCCTGCGCCTGGCTTACCACCATGGAAAGCGTCCTCCGCCGTCCGGGATTCCCTTCCCGGATGATTCTGGATGCGCTGCTGGGCGCAGGGAGCCTGATGATCGGACTGATCGTGCTGTTTCTAGCCACCACAAGCTGGCGTTGGCTGGCGCTGGCGGCAGCGCTGGGCGCGGGGGGAGTCGGCGTCTCAGCGATTGTGCGTAACGCCCGCGCGGACCATTTCGAGGGCTTCGTTCTGCTGATTGGGACCGCTTTTTGCCTACAGGGGGCGCTGGCACTTTGGGTTTTGGTGTTTCGCCGCCGAACGTAGCGCGCCTGAGCGCGTTCCGCACGCCGCGCTGCTTGTAGGGGGACGGCTTGCCGTCCCCTAACGAACCGGGTAGGGCAAGCCCTACCCCTACAGTCTTCAGAGTCGGGTATACTTAGGCCATTATGCGCGTTGCGCTCCGGCACACCTTTGTAGCTAGTAAGAAAGAACCCCTGGTCGCCATGCTGGACAGGGTCCACCAGGCCTTCCTTGATTCCGGGCTGGGAGAACCGGTTATCCGGTTCAACTTCGGTGACCCGCAGGTCGGCGGTGGCGTTTCCAGCGTCGCCCGGGTGCTGAAGCGTTTTCCGAACTTGGAGCGTTTTGTCACGACTAAAGAGCCGATGCCCGGCCTCCCCGGAGTGCGGCGGATTTCGAATGGACCGATGTCGGAGGGCGCAGGCCAGGCCGTGGCGTACTCGACTTTACAAGCGATCGCCACCGGCGTGCTCCGGTCCTTTCCGTTCCACAGCGTAGTCTTGCATTTTCATACGCCGGAATTCGGAGATGAGATTCCAACTGCGCTGAACTCCGGTGAAATGATGCCGGGCGTGGTGCTCAGCGAGAGCTGGTGGGTGAACGGGCGCAATCGATCTCTCACGGCTTGCACCGTTGTGGAGGCAGACCCGGCAAGCAAGAAGATGCCGCCGGCTGCGGCCGTGGCGGCAGTCCTGGCATCTTGTGGGAAGATCAGGCGCACCGTTCAGGCTCCGCTGGCTGATAAGAACGCAACTGAGCTTGCAGCAGTTCGCCTGCCAACCGGAAGGGCGATCCCGAGCGCCAATCCGGAGGCCTTGCGGGCGGTGCACGGCATTGTGGTCGAATATCGTGCCCGCATGAAGGAAGTCGTCGAGCGCGCGACCCTCCCGCACCAACTGCTGCCGGTGCTCGAGGCGCTGCGGGCCACACCACGTGGCGCGTCTTCGGGACCGAGGAAACCTGCGCTCGAGCGTGTGTTCAAGCCCATGGGATATTCCTGCCGGGGCGAGTCAGGGACGTTCACTTTGAGGCGACGAACCGCGGCCAACCTCACCCTGGAGCTGCATCTGGACGTGGGGACGTGGAGTCATATGGTGATATCGATGTTCCGCGTGTGGGGCTTGGGATTCAAGGCGCTCCTAATTCTACCGGTGTCCGCCAATGCCGTGATCGGCGCGCAGTATCCCATCGGGGATTCGGACCAATGGCAGAAGATCGTAGAAAACCTGGCGGCGCTGGTCGCTGAGTTGGAGCGGAGCTTCGTTCCAGAAATCGAAAAAGCTGCAGGCCCGTCGCCGGAGTGGTACCAGCCGCAGAGTTGAGCGCCATGACCCTGCTGAGGGAAGAGTAAAACTGAGCGCGACCCGCAGCGCGGCATTTTGAATTGCGCGGGTGAAACACCGTCAGGATGTGGATTCAGGCCGTTTTGGAGGTATAAAAACCAATCCCATGATCGGACGCCCAACGAAATCAGAGGCCGCAGAATACTATTTCACCTATATCAATCAGGTCAAAGGCGACGACATTCAAGTCGTCCTCGCGACCCAACTGGAAGAAAGCCCGGCATTCTTCACCGGGATCTCCGAGGATAAATCGCTGCACCGCTACTCGCCCGAAAAATGGAGCATCCGGCAAGTACTGAACCACATCAGCGACTCGGAACGGGCATTTGCCTTTCGGGCCCTCTGGTTTGGCCGGAACTTCTCAACGCCATTGCCGGGCTACGACCAGGACATCGCGGCATCCACGGCAGAGGCCGATAGAATCTCCTGGGCCGCCCACCTCGAGGAGTTCCGGAGCGTGCGCCAATCGACGATCTCGCTTTTTGCGAATATGCCGCCCGAAGGCTGGATGAGGAGCGGGATTGCGAATGATAAACCGTTTACCGTGCGCGCCCTCGCGTACATTATCGCCGGACACTACGCGCACCACGTCAAAATCCTCAACGAACGGTATCTGTGAAAGCTATCACCGCTCTACAAACCTGGTTTAGAAAGAAAAGACCTTTTGCAGGGTTTCCAGTGTTTGGACCAGAGTGGGTGACGTAATTTTCCCCAGCCGTTTGACCAGCCGGATCTTGTCCAGTGCGCGCAACTGGTCAAGCAGGATGAGTCCTCGCTTTCCCTCAAATGTCACGGAGATGCGGAAAGGCGCGGGGCGGGCTCCAGTGGTCATCGGCGCCACGATAACGGTGCGAAGGTGATCGTGGATCTCGGGTGGGGAAATGACGACGCAGGGGCGGGTCTTCTGAATCTCACTGCCCACGGTGGGGTCGAGCGCCACCAGCCAGACTTCTCCCCGGCCTACCACTGAAGGTCTCCGTCATTCTGGTTTCCGAATTCCGGCCAGATCAGCTTGTCATCCCCCGCTTTGGCAATTCGGCGACTGGCTTCCGCCCATCCTTGGCGCAAATTGGACTTGGGCTTTCGCAGCACGATGGTTCCTCGCTCCAGGACGATTTCGGCTTCCTTCTCCAGCCCCGCTTCCTTCAGCATCGGCTTGGGGATGATGATCCCCTTTGAGTTTCCTATGCGCCGGATCTCGGTAACCATAACAGCCTCCTTAGTATAACAATGTTATAACACGGACGAATACCGATGGCAAGCAGCCGTCGACAACCTTCTTGCGACGTTACGGCAGAACTCTGGACTCTGCGAATTCTTCCGCCGCCCGGCGCACATGCTCGGGCGTGCCGATGTCCCGCCAATAGTATTCGTCGCCGCGAAAGGCCATGATCTTCTCCCCCAGCGCTGCAAGACGCAAATAGGTGGTAAAGATCGGGAAGGCGCCTTCTTCCGTCATCATGGAAAAGAGGCGGGGAGAGATGACGTGCATGCAGGAAAAAGCCAGTGCCTGCGGGTGCTCGGAAGGCCGAACCAACTGGTTGTTGCCGTCGCGTCCGTACCGTCGTCCGCAAAGCCGGAGGTGCTCGTCGATGAGCAGGAATCGAAAAGTCTCCCGATCCTGCACCGCGATGGTGGCCAGCGCGCCATGCTCAGCATGAAATTCCGCCATGCGCGCCAGGTCAAACGTGCTGAGGATGTCGACGTTGTGCACGAAGAAAGGTCTATCGAGGTCGCCGGGGCTTTCCAAGAAGAACCAGGAGGCCTTCTTCAATCCGCCCCCCGTGTCCAGCAAGGCTTCCTCACGAGAAACTTCGATGCGCATCCCGAAATTGTCGTGCTCTTTCAGATATTCGATAATCCTGTCGGCGAAGTGATGGACGTTGATGATCACTTCGCGAACTCCAAAGGCCCGCAGGCGCGACAGGGTGATCTCCAGCAGCGTGTGCCCGGCAATCTCCACCAGCGCTTTGGGACGATGGTCGGTGAGCGGCCGCAGGCGGGCGCCGATGCCGGCCGCCAGAATCATGGCTTTCATTTGTCCATTTCCTCTAACTCGAGGTGGCGCACGGCGACCTCGATCCCGGGCTTGCTGCGGAGCCGTTGCGCCAACTGTTCCGCCAGGTAAACCGACCGATGCTGCCCGCCCGTGCAACCGAACGACACCATCAAACTCTTGAAGCCACGTCTTAGATAGTTGTTGACGCTGGAATCCACCAGCATGGTGGCGGCGTCAAGATACTGGCGCACACTGTCATGGCCGTTGAGATAATCGATTACCGGCGCGTCCTTGCCCGTCAAAGTCTGAAGGGCCTCTTCGCGTCCGGGATTGGGCAAGCTGCGGGCGTCGAAGACGTATCCGCCGCCATTCCCGCTCTCATCTTTCGGCTGGCCATGATGAAACGAAAAGCTGAATATGCGCACCACCAGGCTCTTTCCTCGGGAAGCCAGGCTCTGGAGCTTTTCCGAGCCCAACATGCCTTTAAACGCCTCCGTGAGCGCCGGCAGCGCGATGGGCAGCTTGATGCGATGCAGCAGCCAGCGCAGGTTCTTCATGGCATAGGGCACGCTCTCGAGAAAATGAGCCTTGCGCTCGTAAAAGCCGCGAAATCCATACGCGCCCAAGGCCTGCATGATGCGGACGTAAACGTAGGCATAGTAGTAGTGCATGAACTCGGCGCGCTCGAAGCTGATGAAATCGCCCAGAACATCGAGATAATGATCGAGCAGTTGCTGCCGCAACTCCGGCGGCAGGTCGGCCTTCGCATCGAATAAGAGCGAAGCGATATCGTATTGCAGCGCGCCCTTGCGCCCCCCTTGGTAATCAAGAAAGTAAGGATTCCCTTCGCGCCACATGACGTTACGCGACTGATAATCCCGATAGAGAAAGTAATCGCGGGGAGCGCTCAAGAGAAACTTCGTCAGGTGGTTGAAATCAATTTCGAGCGCCTGTTCGTTGAACGGTATACCGGCAAGCCGCAGAAAGTAATACTTGAAGTAGTTTAAGTCCCAGGCAATCGACTGACGATCGAAGCTGCCGCGAGGGTAACACACTTTGTAATTCAAATCGCGGCCGGCTTCGATCTGAAAACGCGGCAGCATGGCCGCCACCTGGCGGTAGGCATCCACGACTTCGGGAGCAATGTCCTCGCCGCTGCGGTTCTTCAAGAGAAATTCGAAAAGAGTGGTGTCCCCGAGGTCTTCTTCGAGATAAGCGCCGCGGCTCAAGTCCTCGGCATAGATTTCCGGGACGGGCAGGCCGTGCCGGCGAAAATGCCTCGAAAACTCGAGGAAGGCCACATTCTCCTCGTGCACGTGATACAGGATGCCCACCGCGCTATGGTTGACGTTAGCCAGCCGGATGATGTTCCGCCCCGAACCGCCAAGCTGGCCCTGAAGCGGCTGCACACGCGCCACCGGGGAGCGGAAGTGGCGCTCAAAAAGCCTTTCCAGAACATCCCTGGATGTGGTTTCCATTGAACACCAAGATACCATCGAAAAGGGGGAAACAGGTAGCGTGCAGAGGGGACTGGGGCCTTTTCCAACGCGTGAAAAGAACTTGTCATCCTGAGCGAAGCGAAGGATCCCCGCAGTTATTCCTGGTCCTCGAACTAGACCCAACTGCAGAGATCCTTCGCTCCGCTCAGGATGACAAGAGTTGGTTCTCCAGCTCACAACGACTACTCAATAATCACTTTGGCGGGGGGGAAAGGTTACGGCGGAAGAACGCCAGCGTCTCAAGGGCAAGCTGCCGGCGGGCTTCGGGAGTGCGGAAGGTGTGGGCGTCGTCGACTTTGATAAACGCTACAGGCACTCCGGCGGCCTGCAACTTCTCAAAGAGTTTTTGCGCTTGTGCGATGGGAACACTTCCATCCTGGGTGCCGTGGACGATTAAGAAGGGTGCGTCCTGTTTCGAAACGTGATCGGCGGGCGAGGCCTCGCGCCATACCTCTGGACGCTTTGAGTAGTCGCCCCCGAAGAAACGCGTCAGAAACGCTGTGTCTTCCGGAACGTTCTCCGCGGTGAAGTCGGTGGGGCCGCTCACGTCCACCACCGCTTGCACCCGGCTCGAATACCTGGCAAGCCCCGGATCGGAATTGTCCCGAGTGTCTTCCATGCCGAGCAGCGCGGCAAGTTGCGCGCCCGCAGAATGCCCAAACGCGCCCAGGTAGTCAGGATTCACACCATAATTTCCGGCATTGGCGCGCACCCAGCGGACGGCCCGCTGCACGTCGTCGAGTTGCGCCGGCCAAGGGTTGTCCTTGCCGTTGAAGAGGCGATAGTCGACCGCAAAGGCCACAAACCCGAAGCGGGCAAGAAACTGACCCATGCCGCGCATGGTGCCCTTGTCAAAATCCGTCCATCCACCTCCGTGGATCAAGATCACTGCTGGATGAGCCCCGCTGCCCTTGGGAGCGGGTTCATAAACATCAAGGTGCAGTTGCGAACCGTTGATCGTGGCGTACGGGACGTTCTCCTCGACCGTGAAACTCCCTGCAGCAGGCTGCGCCGTGTCCGTCGCAACCTGAGGGGCTACAGTGCCCCAACCATGCACTGGAAATGCGGTCGCCAGCGCCGCACCCAACAATCCCACCAATAACGCAGAAGCAGTTCTGCTCATAAGTTTCGTCTTACTTACTCTGCTGGGCTGCCACGTTCGTGCCGTTAACCTGCTCGTAGCGAGTCAGGTGTGGAAACTGCGGAGCTAGTTGGAACGGCATTTTCTCGCTGGGATCGACGAGCGCCACGGACTTGCGATTCGGGAAGCTGACACTACCGTCCCAAGCGTTCATTTGCACTCTGGAACCGAGCGGCAAGGCCGCGATCTGGTCGGTCTTCGAGGGTTGGAGTTCAGGCGCGCTTCCCATGAGCGCTCCTAACCGCACGCCCCCTTGCATAGTCACCAGCCGGTCGCCCAGGTGGGCGCCGAAAAGTTCGGGAGTGTATGGCGCTTCTGCCGCAGCCGCCCTCAGAAAGAGGCCGGCATTTCCCAACTTGTCTTTATAGGGTGAGTTCTTGAGGAACTCCACGGCTTTCGCATCGGCGGCCGCTTCCTCCTTAGGCTCGCGGGCAAAATCCAGCCTCTCCAGGAGATCTTCGTCCCGGAGGATCAGACGATCGTTGAACGCATACATCGTGTCGAGCTTGTGCCCCAGCACCACGTGAGCCAGTTCGTGGGCCAAGATCATGGCCAAGCTCGGCTCGTCGGGCAGGACATCAAGAAGTCCCCGGCTGAGCACAATAGTGTAACGCAGGGGGAAAGACTCCAGAGGAGAGGTCAGCATCACGCGGCAATGCAGGGTCGGCAGGCTAGTGAGGTTGTTGGTGACCACCAGGTTGTTGAGCACGGTCTCCGCAATCTTGTCAACGGGGCCCGGGGGTGCAATCAAACCCGCCTTCTCGAGCCGCCACAGCACGTTTTGTTCTGCCTCCAGTTCCATTTGACGCTTGCCGTCCACGGGAGACAGGTCCGCAGCCGCATCGCTCGAGTCGCGAACCGGCGCCGGAGCATCCACGAGAATCTTCGTCCACGCGTCCTGCTGACGCGGCGCCGTAAGATCGTAGCCCCAAAGCCGGGTGGAAGCCTTGTAACGGATCCGGGTGCCGGAATCACTCTCCTCACTGTAGATATACACCGGCAACCATTCATGCGGCTGGAGGTTCTCGCGCCAGGAATCAAAGTGAGTATAGAACCTGAGACGCCGAGGGTTGACTCGCACGCCGTTCAAGCGGACGATCGCGTAATTGCGATCTTCGACCCAGATGCGGCCTTCGAAGGCCCCTTCGATCCTCCTGCCCTGCGGATGAACGTCGAGAGCAAGACAGCGCACATCGCCCAGGTACTCCCACCCCACCGGTTCGAAAGAATAGTGCTGCGTATCGAACGTCTGCGCGTCCACCAGGGTCGACGTCATGAATTGATCCACCATCAGCCGGCTCACAAAAGGCGTCTTGAATCGCCGCAGTCCACTATGCAGCCAGTTGAAGTCGCTGCCCGCAACTGGGGTGAAGGAGATTTCCTGTGGCTTACCCGCAAAGTTCATGCGGCCCAGGAAATAGGCATCTTTCCTCACCTTGTCGCCGAGCTCGGCGTCTGCGTCGTCGTACTGGAGATAAGTCTCGACGCGAGGCGAGTACTTCTTCAAATTCTCCACGTAGCGCTGCTCACCCGCGATGATCCGGTCGATGATGCCGCTCGCCTGCGCCGGCGGTTGCACCTGGCTCCCAGCAGCGCCCTGGCAATATCCGGCGGCGGGGATAGTCAGAAGTAAGACCAGCAGCAACGCGAGCGAACTGCTGAGATTCTTCGCTCCGCTCAGAATGACAAGTTGCATCAGCGGCAAGCGAGCAAATCTACGGGTGACAACCATCTTTTCCCTCCTCGTCTCGTCGACCGAAATTGAAAACGTTTGTCATCCCCGCGCAAGCGGGGGTCCATGCCGGCTAACTGGATTCCCGCTTCCGCGGGAATGACCTGACAGGTTCAGCGGGCTACGCCAACCGGAACTCGATGTGCAATACCGCGGGAAAGCTCGTCGGCCTGCCTGCTTGCTCTGCCGGTTTGAATCTGATCTGTGAGGCGGCTTGTTCCGCCATCTGATCCAGTCCATGCCCAAGTGATTTGACGACACCCACCACCTTGAGCGTGCCATCGGCCTGAAAGATCACCGAGAGGACTACCTCGCCCTGCACGCCCAGGCGTCGGGCCTCCTCGGTGTACTGCGGCGTGGGTTTGGATAGGATCTCGACGGGGCGCATTTCCGGAGTCCCGGCCATCTGGCGGTTCGCAGGCCTTTGCGCTGGTTCAGGCGCTACGAAGGCACCCGTTTTCACCGCGGCGGGAGCTCCGCCTCCAGACACTCCATTTGCTGCGGCGTCGATGCCGCCGTTTCCAAACCCGGAAGTAGCCACCCGGCGCGACGTGTCGGACTCGTCAAGCTCATTGATCAAAACCGCCTGGCGGCGTGCTCCAAAGCCCGCATCGGCAACAACCCTCGGCCTTCCCTCCGCTCCCCCCGTTCCGTTTCCATTGCCGGGCCCGGCAGGCGCATCGAAGCTCCCGAGTTTCGGCACGTTTCCGGGGTTCCCGCCCTGTGCCTGCCCTGCGAGGCCCTGCGGAGAACCGAAGCCGCCGGTCTGGACCTCCTTTGAAGAAACCTTCGCAGCCAATGGAGTAGCCGCCACCTGGCTAAACAGCCCCGTGCGAATCGCGGGAGGCGGCGCGGGGAGTTGGCGTGCCGGGGCCAGGTTCCGGGTGTTCTTCAACAGCGGTTCGGGGACCATGGGCACGCGAGTGTTAGCTCGAACTTGAGGCTCAGCTATTCTGGGCGTTTGGACGTGCGGCGTGGGAACAACATAGGGCGCGAGGAGCCTTGGAACCATCCTCGGCAGAACGGGAGGCTTGGGGACGGGTCGCTGCTCGGCCACTCGAGGAAAGGTCAGCACGACATAGTGGTTGACGTGGCCGGCGGCACTTCTCGGTAAAGATGCGCAGATGACCGTCAGCAATCCGGCGGCCAAGGCCTCGGCAACACACGCCAGGACGAAGGAAACCTGCCGCCTCCTCTGCTCCTCGGGAGACTCCTCCAGCAACCGGAATACACCCGCAGCTACCCCTGTGCTGATAACTAACCCTCCCTATGCTGATTGAGGCAGCCTGCCCCAGTCTATTGGATGCAATCGCCCTTCCGAAAATTCCGAGGGCTTATGATTCAATGGGTTAGAGAGGGCAGGAGGTGCGCTTGCAGGTAAAGATTACAGGCAGGATGTAAGTTAGTTAGGGATTAGGGATTAGGGAACAGGGAATAGGGAACAGGAAATCGGGTAGTGGTGCAGTTTGATGTTGTGGCCGCCAGCTTACCTCGCCAAGTGGCGGCGTAAACCGGCCCCTGAATCGGACTACACCACTACCCTACTTCGTGTCCCCCCGTCCGCTGTTCCCTATTCCCTGTTCCCTATTCCCTCTTCTAAGGCATAATGGAAACTCAACCAACAGGAGCAGCGATGACTGAATTCATCCCGACCGAACGCACGCAAATACACCGCCTGCCGAAGCGCGGAGTGTACGACCGCGAGAAAGTCTATAGCATTCTCGATGAAGGCATGGTCTGCCACGTCGGATTCGTGGTGGACGGAAAACCGGTGGTAATACCCACCGGCTATGGCCGTAAAGGCGACACGCTTTACTTCCACGGCTCGCCTGCCAGCCGCATGTTTCAAACCTTGGGGAAGGGTGTGGACGTGTGCATCACCGTGACGCTGGTGGATGGGGTGGTGATGGCGCGCTCGGCTTTCCATCACTCCATGAACTACCGCTCGGTGGTCATCTTTGGAAAGGCTTCCTTGCTCAACGACCCAGACGCCAAGAGAGAAGCACTTCAGGCATTCACGGAGCACGTTGCGCCCGGACGCTGGCAGGAGATCCGCCAACCCTCCGAGAAGGAACTTCACAGCACCATAGTCTTAGCGATGCCGCTCGACGAAGTTTCCGCTAAGGTTCGCACGGGCCCGCCCGTCGACGACGAGGAGGATTACGCCCTCCCGGTCTGGGCCGGGGTCCTGCCGCTCGAACTCACCCCCGCGGCTCCCGTGCCCGACGACCGGCTTCCCAAGGAGACCCCGGTACCGGACTACGTCCGAGCCTACTCCCGGCAGCGCACATAAGGGGTAGAACTGCCAGAAAAAGAAAGTTCCTTGCTTCTCTTTGCGACCCTTGCGTGCTTTGCGTCTTGGCGTGAAACCGCTTTGCCCGTCCGTAGAGGAGACACCCAACCAGACGGACAGGGCCCGAACGAATCCTATTGAGCCTGAAGGCAATTGTCAAACCAGCTATTGACCTTCTGCCGAAAACGATTTACTATCGGCCCGCGTGCGACCTTTTAGCCCTAGGGCGCAGCCGAACACCCCTCATGACGTGGAGTGACACAATGAATTCACAGTCGGAACGCCGTCGCCTGCCGCGATCTAAGCCTCTACCGGGTCAACAAGACCTCACACTCATCTGCCAGGAAGGAACCGTCCGGAGCATGATGACAGCCAAGCTCCTCAACTACAATGACGATTGCTTGAGCGTCGAGACCGGCGACCGACTGGCAGAAGGAACGTTCGTGGAGATCGTCGGCGATATCGAGCGTCCCGGCGGCCGCCAGGCGCTCGACCGGCAATCTTACGTGCGCCGGGTCATGCCGGTGGGACGTGGAAGGTTCGCGATCAGCTTGTGGTTGAGCGGCGAGGCCAACAAGACAATTCCGGATTATTACGAGTTTCTCCAAATCAGCCCCAACGCCGAGCCCGCCACCATCCACCGTGTCTATAGGTTCCTCGCCAGCCGCTTTCACCCAGACATTCCAGGCACAGGTGATGCCGATAAGTTCGTCGTGTTGAAGGAAGCCTACGATGTGTTGTCCGATCCGGAGCGTCGTGCCCAATACGATGCGACTTACAAAAAGCAGGCGCCGGAGTCGGTCCCCTTGTCCAATTCGGTTGACTTCATGAATACCAACGACGGCGAGTTCAACCGGCGGGTGGCGGTGCTCGCGCTGCTGTACATTCAGCGCCGCATCAAACCCTTCCTCCCCGAGGTCCCACTTGCCGAGGTGGAGCGCCGCATGGGGTTCCCGCGTGATTATCTGGACTTCACGATGTGGTATCTGAAGAGCAAGCAATACATCACCATAGCCGACAACTCGGATTTCACCATAACCGCGGTGGGAGTGGACGTCGTGGAGTCGAATCGCGAGAAGATCCCGTTGCTGAACAAATTGCTGAGCGACCGCGCGGGGGGGCCCGCCTCCGCCGGTGGAGCGGGCCGGGCCGCCGACGGCTCAACTCTAATTACTCCCGGCAAGAGCGTTCTCGAGTTGCCGGCCAACAACGCCTCGGAGGGGACCGACCCGAAGCTGAAAACTGAGATTTGAGGGATCCGCCAACCGATCCGCGTCACTTCCGGACGCTTGTCGAACCCGGTCGAGTCACCCCGAACCAACCCGCCCAGAGCGGAGGTGAAGCCGGAGCGGGGAGGTGGCTCAATTCAGGAAGCCTACAAAAGTAGTCTACTCTATTCTCAGGGCGTCCATGGGCGATATCGCCGCCGCATGGGTGGCCGGAATGATGGTGGCCACTAAAGCGCAGGCGGCGAGCGCGCACGCCGCCACGCTCAACGCCAAGGGATCCCAACTGGAAACGCCATAAAGCTGGGCGGAAATCAGCCGCCCGGCGCCGATGGCCAGCGGCAGTCCGAGGACGAGTCCAATCACCACACGCTTGAAAGCGCCGTGCAGCACCAATTGGATTACCCGGGCGCGATTGGCGCCCAGCGCCATGCGAATCCCGATCTCGTTGGTGCGTTGCGCCACCGAGTAAGCCGTGACGCCGTACACTCCCACGGCCGCCAGCAGCAGAGCGACAATGCCGAACAGGCCCGCCAGGCTCGCCACGGCGCACTCCTGATCGAAGGAGCGGGTAATCTGCTCCTGCATTGTCCTGACGCTGACGATGGTGAGATTTGGATCAAGTTCCGCCAATGTCCTTCGCAGCAAGGGCTCGAGCGCGCCGGCCGGCGTATTGGTCACCAGCATGATGCCGCCGATAAAATGCGAGCGCAGCTCGATGGTCTTCAATATATCTTGTTTGTAGTTGACATACTGGGCAAGCGGCACGTAGAACATGGGCCGCGCCGGTTGGTATAGCCCCCAGCCCGCAAACTTCGCGTCACCCACCACGCCCACGATGCGGAAGATACTCGCGTTTTCGGGCATGTCCAGGCCGAAGTGCTGGTCCACGGGATTCTCGCCGGCCTTGAAGAAACGCTTTACAAAGGCTTGATTCACTACAGCCACCAGCTCTGAAGTCTCGTTGTCAGCGGCCGTAAACCCGCGGCCTCGCACAACTGGTATGCCCCAGTTCTGAAGATAGTTGGCGCTCACACGGTCCCAGGAGGAGTTGGATTCCTCGTCCATCTTGGGCGCCGGGTGGCCCTCCACGTAGATCATCTCGCCCCAGTTGTCGGTGAGCGGGTTGTACATCGCCAGGCCGCTTCCCTCGACGCCGGGCAAACGATTGAGACGCGTCTCAAGCTCGCGATAAAGCGCGGCCAACTGAGGCTGGGTGTACGTGGGTGGAGGATTGTGCAACTCCACCTCCACGCGCCCGTGAACCTGATACCCAAAATTCTGGTGTTCCAGCCTGTTCAGGCTCCGCGCCAGCAGCATGGCGCCGGCCACCAGCACCACGGAAAGCGTGGCTTGCACGATCAGCAGCCCTTGCCGGGTGAAAGAGGAATGATCGCTGGTTCTGCGGCTCGCTCCGTGCAGAGCCTCCGCCGGATCAGTGCGCGTGGCAATCCACGCCGGAACGGCGCCGAATACAACTCCCGTCACGAGCGCCAATGCGAAGGCGAACGCCAGGACCATGAGCGAAGGCATGGGGCTGATGGGCAGGAAGTGCGTGCTGTGGAAGGCAAGCGTGAGCAGCAGGCGCGCGCCGCCCACGGCCACCAGCAGTCCGACCAGTCCGCCGCCAATCGCTAGCAGCAAGCTTTCCGTGAGCGCCTGCATAACAATCTGCCGCGCGTTGGCGCCCAGGGCCAGCCGCACGGCGGTCTGTCCCCGGCGCGTCACGGCGCGAGCCAGCAGCAGGTTCGCCACGTTGGCGCTGGCAATCAGCAGCACCAAGGCGCAAACCGAGAGCAGGATCTGAAGACTTCGCCCGTACTCTTCCTTCATCTCCGCCACTCCGGCGCCTGCGGGGACAACGTTGATCACCTGCTTGGGAAGATCCCGGATCACTTCCGGCATCCAGTTGGATGGATATCCAGAATCATGCTGCAGCCATTGGCGCAGCACGCCGGTGAGGCGGGGACCCATTCCGGCAGTCGAAGCTCCCGGCCGCAGGCGTCCAATGACGCGCAGCCACGCCGATATCGACTGGCGCAACAGAGCGCCCCCGCCCGCGACCATGGGTTCCTGCTGCAAGGGCAGCCACAGATCGGGCGGGTCGCTCCGCAGCGTTTCGCCGAAGAAACCAGGCGGAGCAATTCCGATCACAGTAAAGGCGTGATCCTCTACCACAAACGTTGAACCCACGACTTTCGGATCGCCGCCGTAGGTGGCTTGCCAGATCCGATAGCTGATTACCGCCACGGGGGGCGCGCCGGCCTGGTCGTCGTCAGGACCAAACAACCGGCCGCCGAAAGCCCGCACGCCCAGCATGGAGAAGTAGTTTCCCGTGACGTATTCCCCGCGCACCGGCCGGCCCGCCGTTTCGCCTTGACGCCGCACGCTGAGCATCCAATTACCGGCCTGAAAGGCGGCCACGTCCTCGAATTCCGCCGTGTTCGCCTTCAGCCGTTCAAACAGCGCGTACGAATAGAAACCCCAGCGGTCCTGCGGTCCGCCCTCCACGCAGCAATCGTCGCCCTCGCCGATACGATACAGGCTGCCGGGATCTTTCACCGGGAGCGACCGCAGCATCACCGCATGGACCAACGTGAAGATCGCCGTGGTTCCGCCGATGCCGAGCGCCAGCGTGAGTACAGCCGCGATAGTGAATACAGGCGACTGCCGGAACTGTCGCAGCGCGTAGCGAAGATTGGCGAGCAGCTTTTGCATTACGGACCTCCTGAATTCATGACCTCAGTGCGTCGTTGCGGGTTCTCCATGAGATCATTACGGCAAATCAGCGCCGCGGGTTCCCGAAAATACGACACGTCCTGACCACCATCTGGCAGTCAGGCGCCATACACGTGTGTTGTCTCTATTGACGATTTGGGCAGGAGTTGGTTAGCAACTCGCCTAGCTTAACCTCAGGGCCGCAATCCATTTTGTTGATCAGGCAACTCACCGGGCCAGAGCCGGTACTCACCATCCCCAAAATAGTCTATAAATGTGAAGGTTACGTTGTCGCCGAAACCGTCCAAATGACGGTATCTCCATTCCTCTACCTTGAAACCGAACTCCGAACCGCTCGCGCGGGCGTCGATTTCATCCGGCGGCCCAAACAGGATGTATATGCGGCCCGGGTCAGTCTGCCAACCCGGTTTGTTGGTGGCGAAGTGGGCGTTAACGTAGGCAATGCGTCGGTAGTGTTCCTCTTTGAACTTGTTCTCCTTGCTCCCGGGAACTGGATTGCGCCGTTCCCAGAACTGCTCTACAAACATCTCCCGTTCTTCGTCCGTGACAAGTTTGTAGAACGCCTCACGCTCTACACCTGCGATGAGGTAGACCACATCTTCGTTTAACCACTTCGCGTACGGAGAAGATTCCGGCAAGTGCCGGTGTTTCAGGCTGTGCAGTCGAGTGGAAGGAGCGGTGTTGGATGACTCGGGGGCCTGCGCGACGGGGTGCACGCGATAGATGTGCAGCAGCCAGTCTTTGTATTGGGGGTTTTTCGGAAAATCTTCGACCGTGCTCAGCTCACGAACTGCCCCGCCCTGAACCGTTCCGCTGCTGCGTTCCTTCCCCTCCACGAGATCAATCCAGGTATAACGAAATGTGTCGCTCTCCGCAGAGGGCCGCAGATCCACTTTCACCGTGCCGCCCCACCTCAGGTAAATCACATACTCTTGCCCGGGGACAGCCGAACAAAACTTGGGCGAGTAGTCTGACAGCAGTTCCGGATTTGGTTCCAGGGTCCACCACCGGATGCTCCTCATAAAATGTGCAAGGAAGCTGATGGAAACCGCGCCGGGATAGTCGAACGTGTCGGACTCGAAACCGGGCTCGAGCGGCCAGCCGTCCTGATCGGCGGGCGCTTCCGGTACGTCCGCCCACCAGACGTGCCCGCCTCCGTAGGTGTGGCCCGCCGCGCCGGAAAGAATCGCGGACCACGCCCCGAAGCGGATGTCCTCCGCGGGCGCATTTCCCCGGACGAACTCGTACCACGGCTCAGTTACCACGACGGGCTTAGCGGGAGTGCGGTCATAGTCCGCGGCCACCACCTCCGGAATCATCTCATTCCGCCATTTGCCGTGTCCCACCTGGCTCTGGTTGTAATCGAGCCACGGCTCGTTGTGAAGGACCTCGCCCGTTGACCACTGCGGGGCGGCCGCGCCGCCCTCCCAGCCGGGCGGAGTAGGGTGCGCGCCGATGATGCGCTGGTAGGGGTCTTCACGGCGGACCATGGCGCCCAGGTCTTTCCAAAACGACAGGCCCAAGCCGCCGTAGTTGTACATATTGTATTCGCCGGCCAGTACCCAGATCACGTTGTACGCGCCCAGCCGGTGAATGACGTAACGCCACCAGCGGCGAATCTTCTCCGGCCCAACGTTTTCATTCAATCGTTCGCGGCTCCACCAGGGGTGAATCCAGACGGTAATGCCTTTGCTGTTGGCATAAGCGATGAACTGCTCGACCTTGCGAATCTGCTCGAGATCGGGGACTTCGTGCGCGGAATCCAGCAGCCATCCCTGGCCGGAAAAGTACATCTGCCCGACGGAAAAGCCTTTCGCTGCGCGGTCGTCGGCCAGTTTCTTGAAGCTCGAGAACTGAATGCCCTTCTTAGCCCAGGCCCACCACGTGTCGCCGATCCACAAGAAGGGCGTGCCGTCGGCGTATTCAAAGTAGCGGCCGGCCCGCGGGCCGTGCTGGGCCACGTGCACGAACCCGTGGCGAGCGGGGTTGGCCTGGAGGTCGGCGGCCGTCCACGCGGTCGCTCGGAATGTGCCCTTCACGCCGTTCAGTCCGGCATCGGCCGAGGAACTGACATAGGACCACTCGCCCGAGGCCGGCGGCCCGAAACGCACCTTCCAGGCCGGGCCGCCGTCCCAGAAGCCTGCGACCACGTAACGCAGCCCGCGAGCCTCGCCGCTCACGCCGGAGAAGGTGACGCGCACCAGCGGCTCACCGCTCGCAGGCAGGCCTTCGACGTACGCGTTGGAGTACGCACCGCGGGCGGTCAAGCTGATTTCGAAGACCTCCCACTGACCCACCGTTTGGCCGGAGGCGCCGGTTGCAAACAGGGAGAGCAAAACTACGAAGGCCGCCCTTCGAAATCGCGCTTCAGGTTTCATGTTCGTCATCCCCGGGCTGTCATTCCGAGCGAAGCGAGGAATCTCGCCCCGATCTTCCTTCCTCGACCAGAACGACGCACAGCGAGATTCCTCGCTTCGCTCGGAATGACATTTCATCGTGTCAGGATACTGCTGGTAGTACGAGTACTCAACCAGTATTGCCAGACCGGGGGGGCGGCAGGAACTCCTAAGATTTTAGTTGACAAAGGGATTTTTTGTCGTGTAATCTCCTAAGAGTTTAGGAGATTGCTCATGCAATCCAATCCCCGATCCCGTCCGCTCACCCCGCTGGAACTCGAAATCATGAAAGTGCTCTGGGACTCCGGGCCCGCCACCGTGCAGGCCGTGCAAGCCAAACTGCCCGGCGAGCCCCGGCTCGCCTACACCACGGTTCAGACCATGCTCAATGTGCTGCACCGAAAAGACAAGGTAACGCGCACGCTGAAGGGCCGGGCGTACGAGTACGCACCCCTGGTCAGCCGCGAGATGGCCGCTCGGACGACCTTGCGCGACGTCATGACTCGCTTCTTCGGCGGTTCGGCGGAGAGCCTGGTGATGAGCCTGGTGGCCAGCCGCGACCTGAAGCCTGAGAAACTCGCCAAGCTGAAGCGCCTGGTCGAACAAGCCAGCAGCCCGGCAAAGGAGAAACATGGAAACCCTTAGCCGCTTGGTGTCCACCTTCCTGCTGAATGCCTTCTGGCAGGTGAGCCTTGTGACGGCCCTGACGGCTCTTGCGGCGCACCTGTTACGGAATGTCGCGGCGCGGTACCGGCACGCTCTGTGGGTCATAGGTCTGGGGCTCGCCATTCTCCTTCCACTCACGACCTTGCCGGAGACATGGAGGCTCGCCTGCCAGCCCTGTCCGGTTGGAAAGACGTTGCCGGGCGACCCCGCGCTCCTTGGTCAGCAGCCTGCGCGAGGAGCGGGGCTTCAGCCCGCGCGCGATCAAGAACTTGCCAGCGCAACATCGAGCGCAAGGAGCCCGAGAGCCGCGAGCCGCTTGCTACTCCTGGACTCGCTTCGCCGTCACAGCCGGCCGATCGCGTTGCCGCCCTTCTTCGCGTACGCGGCGCTGGGAATCTACATGCTCTTGTTTTTCGGCCAACTGACGCGACTGGGATGGGCGTTAGCGGCCGCCACACAACTCCGAAGCGAGGCTCGGGCGCGCAAACTTCCAGCCGGCTTGGCCGACCTGGTTACGCGATGCAGGGAGGCGTTGGGCCTCCGAACTGTTGCTCTAAACACTTCTCGCACAGTTGCAGGGCCGGCGACGGTGGGGTTTTTCAGGCCGGTTATCGTCCTGCCCGAGAGGCTCTTTGAATCCGGTCCCTGGGAAGAACTGACTGCCGCGTTGTGCCACGAAATGGCCCATGTCCGGCGGCGGGACTACCTGGTGAACCTGATCTGCGAATTCGTCCTCCTGCCGCTGGTTTTTCACCCCGCGGCTTGGCTGCTCAAGCGGCGCATCGAGGAGACCCGCGAACTCGCGTGCGACGAGGCCGCGGCAGGATTGCTCGTCAGCGCGCCGGAGTACGCCCGCTCTCTGGTCAACCTGGCGCAATCCATTGCGCCCAGAGCCTCGGCTTTAAGTCCCCGCTATACCCTGGGCGTCTTCGACGCCAACATTCTGGAGGAGAGGATTATGAGACTCTTGCATAATCGGCCTCAGGTAAGCCCCCGTCGCGCCCGAGTGCTCCTGGGTGGGGTCACGCTCGCGCTGGTCGCAGCCGCATCGACAGCCGGCATGTTCTCGCTCACGGCGATCGGAAGGGCTGAGGCTGTGAGCTCACCCGAGCCTCCGGCTGACTTCTCGGGGCGGTGGGAGCTGGATAAGGCTCAGAGTGATTTGCCGTCTCCCTTCCCGGATAACCTGGTCGAGGTCATCGACCAGCACAGCTCCGAATTCGGGTGGAACTGGAAATTCAAGATGACCTCGAGCTCGAACGACTGGAATCCCAATAAGCCCATTGCCGTCTCGCTCTTTGCTCTGATGGTGCCCGACTTCTCGACCACGACGGACAACAAGGTAAGCATTCAGCAATTCGGCCCCGGTCAGGTAAGATCAAAGACTCACTGGGAAGGTAACAACCTGGTCACCGACTGGACGCTCGAACGAAACAGCGAGTTTCAGGGCAAGCAGCAACTCACGATTGCCGTCACCGGTCGATGGGTCAGGAGCTTGTCCCCTGACGGCAACACGCAAACCATACAAATCGCGGCTCACGACCCAGTCCGTAATCTGGACGGCGTGACGAAAGCGGTGTTCGTGAGAAGCGACGAAGACCCGAGGGCATTTCTAGGAACCTGGCGCGCTGAGTTTCAGGGTAAGCAGTTCCTCACTCTGGTCCTCCGAAAAGACGCTGAGCGGGTTACCGGCACATTGAGCTCCTTCGATGTCAACTTCGATAAGAGCGGGAACCTGTCTGAAGCAGAACCGGGGAGCGGCCCTGGCTCAGAAGTGGTTGCAGCCAGGCTCTACAATGGCGTCCTGCATGTCAAATTCAAAGATCGAGATTCAGGAGAGACCATCGAACTCGAATTGAAGCTAGTGGAAAATGCCAAGGCGGAGCTTATCTTGGCGGACGCGCCGTTAACCCCCGGCAGCGCCACGCCCAAGCCGGTGATTCTCACCCGTGAGCCGGCGAAGAACGAGGGCGCAAACGCCGGGGGAGAGCAAGACCAGCGAGCATTCCTTGGCACCTGGCGCGGCCAGTTCAACGGGAAGACTTACATCCTGCTAACCCTGAAAGAAGCGGACCACACGCTGGCTGGCACAGTGAGCGTTGGCGCTTTTGGCATCAACGAGAGCGGCCAAGTGGCGCGGGTAAAAGAGGAGGCAGATCCGCGAGATGCCGTCCCCGTTTCGAATGAGAAGTTGGAGGGCGACTTGCTCTCCTTCTCAGGCAAGACTCCGGACGGCGGCTCAGATGTCCTGTTTCAGATGAAACTGGCGGGCGGGAATGCCGCAGAATTAAAGTGCATCCTAGTGCCTGGTCCCCCTCCTGGTACGCCCGTGGCCGGCTGGTGGAAGCTTGTGAGGGACTCCGATGACCACCACGGGATCAGCGGGCCTGGACCACTGGGCGGCATCGTGGGCGGCACTACCGGTGGGGTTGCTCGAGGTGTGTTGGATGGCACGGTCCGAGGCGTTCCAGGCGGCGTCACGGGGGGAGTTGTGGGCGGCGTCACGGGTGAAGTCGTTGGGGGAGTCGCAGACGGCGTATCGGGCGGCGTTGTCGGGGGGATCTGAGTCAATCTTTGCAGTCCCGCCTACTGTGGGTCAGGCATTAGCAGGCCGCAGAAAAACGCTTGCACGCTGTCATTCTGAGCGAAGCGAAGAATCTCGGTAGTTGCAATTTCAATCAACTGCGGAGATCCTTCCTTCGTTCCACTCAGGACCGCCTTCAGCTCCTCAGGATGACAGGTGCTAGGTTTTTCCGCTGCGTGCTAACGCACACCCCTGGCGGTAAGGTGCGGAACGTATCGCTTGTCGACCCCCATAATGTGCTGGACGAGCCAGTCCTTCAAGAAACCCATTACATCCACGGTCATCGCCACTTCATTCCTTTGGAACCTGCTCTGGAACTCCACAATCGTCTGCGTGAATCGCTCGTGTTCAGCCTTGTGATTGACGAGATCCGGATACTCGTTCGCGCGCAGCAGACCCTCTTCCGCGGCAAAGTGGCTCTTTGTGTATTTGATAAGGCTGGCAAGCACTCCACCCAGACTCTCCTTACCCCTCCGCGCCATCATGGCCTGGTGTAACGCGTTGATCAGTTCAACCAAGACTTTATGCTGCGAGTCGACCATGGCGATCTTGACGCTATAGGTGTCACTCCAAGGAAACAGCACGGCAGCCGCAGTAGGCATAATATCCTCCTGACAGCCCATCGGCTGCCTGGAACGAATTCTTTAGCTTTAGCGGGCAGTTGTGTTATATTCAGCGAATAAAAGGCGAAATAGAGGAGGCGCCAGGGAAAGAAACTGCGGAGATTCTTCGGCCCCAGACCACGGGGCCTCAGAATGACAGACAAGGGGGGACAGCAAGAACCCAACGCCTGCCATCTGGCACCTGAAACCTGACACCTGCTCTTAAGAGGCAACGTGAGCGAGGAAACCCAAGCACTAGCAAACCTGAGAGGCGGAACAGCGGAAGGCCTGGCGCCGATCCCGAGCGCCCTCCGGGAAATTCGTGAGAAGTTCAAGGGCCCGGCCGCCAGGGGCGGAGTCACCGTCCTTAAACACTTCCCTGCGCGCGAGGCCAAGACCGCGCCGATTCCGCAGTTTTTGCCCGCACGGCTGATCGACGCCCTGAAGGCGCGTGGCATTGCTTCCCTTTACACCCATCAAGCCCGCGCGTGCGAATTGGCCCACGAGGGCAGGAATGTGGTGGTAGTCACGCCCACCGCTTCCGGGAAAACGCTCTGTTACAACCTGCCAATCCTGGGAGAGTTGGTCGAGAGGCCGGAGGCGAGGGCGCTGTACCTGTTCCCCACCAAGGCGCTATCGCAAGACCAATTGGTGGAACTGAATCGCTGGACGGAAAAGCTCGGGGAAGAAATCCGCACCTTTACCTACGATGGAGACACACCCCAGGATGCTCGCAAGGCCATCCGGGCGCGGGGAAATCTGGTCATCAGCAATCCCGACATGCTGCACGCCGGGATTCTCCCTCACCACACCAAGTGGCAGCGGCTGTTCGAGAACTTGCGCTATGTGGTGATCGACGAACTTCACTATTACCGGGGAGTTTTCGGCAGCCACCTGGCCAATGTTCTCCGCCGATTGAAACGCATTGCGCGCTTCTACGGAAGTGAACCGCAATTCATCTGCACCTCGGCTACCATCGGCAATCCGGCGGAATTGGCCACGCGCATTCTTGAGGAAGACGTCTTTCTGGTGGAGGAAAACGGCGCGCCCGCGGCGGAGAAGTACCTGGCCTTTTACAATCCGCCGGTCGTGAATCCGCAACTCGGGATACGGCGGTCTTACTTGAACGAGACCCGCCGCATCGCACACACCTTTTTGGCACGCGGCCTGCAAACCATCGTCTTCGCCAACAGCCGCCTGGCCACAGAGATTCTGGTAACCTACTTGAAAGAAGACTTCTCGCGCGCCCCGCTCGCGCCGGAACCGGTGCGCGGCTACCGCGGCGGTTATCTGCCGCTGGAGCGCCGCGAGATTGAGCGCGATCTGCGCAACGGCCGTCTGCTGGGCGTGGTGTCAACCAATGCGCTCGAACTGGGCATCGATATCGGGAGCCTGGACGTGGCCGTGCTGGCGGCCTATCCCGGGACCATCGCCTCCACTTGGCAGCGGGTGGGCAGGGCGGGCCGCCGGGAAGGCACTTCCGCAGCCGTGCTCGTGGCCTCCAGCGCGCCGCTCGACCAGTTCATGGTGCAGAACCCGGATTATTTTTTTGGCCGCTCGCCCGAACACGGCTACGTCAATCCGGACAACCTCTTTATTCTGCTCAATCACCTGAAATGCGCCGCCTTCGAGTTGCCGCTGCGGGAGGACGAGAAATTCGGCTCGCTCGACTTGCAGCGACTCTGCCGGCACCTGGAGGAAACGGGCTTCCTGCATCACGCCAGCGACGGCTGGCACTGGGTTTCGGAAAGTTACCCGGCCGACGCCATCAGCCTGCGCTCCGTTTCTTCCGACAACTTCGTCATCGTAGACAACACCGGGGAACCCAAAGTGATTGGCGAAGTGGATTTCACTGGCGCCCTGACCACTCTGCACGAGAAGGCCATCTACATCCAGGACGGCCAACAGTATCACGTCGAGCGCCTTGAGTACGACGACCGGAAGGCTTACGTGCACGAGGTGTCGAGCGAATATTTCACCGACGCGATTTCCTACACGAAAATCAAAGTGCTCGAATGCTTCGATTCAGCCCCTGCCGGCCCGGCCAGCAAGAATCACGGCGAGGTGCAGGTGAATACTCAGGTCGTCGGCTTCAAGAAGATCAAATTCCATACTATGGAGAATGTCGGCGCGGGAGAGTTGGAATTGCCGGAGCAGGAGATGCATACCACGGCCTTCTGGCTGACCCTTCCGCACGCCTTCATGGCAAGCCTGCCTTATAACTCGACGGAGAAACTGGACGGAGTGAATGGCTTGGCCAACGCCCTCGAAGCCATTGGCACGCTGCTGGTGATGTGCGACGCTCGAGATTTGGGGCGCGCCGTGGGAGAAAACAGCAGGATTCAGGATTCAGGATTCGGGATTCAGGAAGAACAGAATCAACCGCCAGAGGACGAATCCGAAATCCAAAATCCAAAATCCCAAATTAGAGGGCCTCAAGTAAAAGTTGAAGTTATAGCATTCGAGCCCAACATTTATTTGTATGATAAGTACCCCGGCGGAGTTGGCCTCAGCGAACCGCTGTTTCGCATGAGCGAGTCTCTGCTTGAGAAAACCCAGAGACTCATTGCAAACTGTCCATGCGAGAATGGCTGCCCCTCCTGCGTGGGGCCGATCGGCGAGATTGGAGAGAAAGGAAAGGAAGCGGCGTTGGAGATTTTGAGAAGATTGTCCGTGGCCTCTAATGAGTAATCAGCCCTCTCCCCTGCCCTTGCACACTGACTAACGACAAAGGACAACGGACCACGGACAACGGACGTCTTTCAAACATGAATTTGGACGACAAACTCCGCCAACTTCAGCGTGAGTCCGGAACTCGGGACCGCAATAAAGAACTCGAGCGAACGCTCGAGTACCTGCGCCGCCTGGAGAAACCGGAGCCCGCTCGCAAGTTGCCCGCCCAGAGATTCCCCAAAGGAATCGAAGAGTACGTAGACGGCGAGGTGGTGAAGAACTCGAGCGGCGAGTTCTTCCTGGCGCGGGAGGCTTTTCCCTTCGGGCGGCCTTACGGAAAGTTGCGCATCGGCGATATTCCTTCGGCGGACCTTAGCCCGCTAAACCTGCTGCTGAAGGACGCGGCGATGCCCGATCCCTCGCGGCTGATTTTCCTCGACACGGAAACCACCGGCCTCGCCGGGGGGACGGGCACCTGCGCATTCCTTATCGGCATTGGAAGTGTGGAAGGGATGAAGTTTGTAGTCCGGCAGTTCTTCCTGCGTGACCATCCGGAGGAGAAAGCGCTGCTCAAGTCGCTCGCCGAGGCGTTGGCAGATTGCGATGGCCTCGTCACCTTCAACGGAAAGACGTTCGACGTGCCGCTCCTGGAAACACGCTATGCGCTGGCCCGCATGAAATCCCCGCTGGAGCGCCTGGTCCACTTTGATGCCCTGCATCCGTCGCGCCGCCTATGGAAACTGCGCCTGGAGAGTTGCAAGCTCACCGTTCTGGAAGAGGCCATCTTAGGAATCGCGCGGGAAGGCGATGTGCCCGGATCAGAGATACCGGCCATCTACTTCGACTACCTCCGCAGCGGCGACGCGCGAGGCCTACAGCCGGTTTTTTACCACAACGCTCTGGACGTGGTGTCGCTGGCCGCGCTGACCGTGGAATTGGCACGCACGTTGGGCGAGGGCGGAGCGGAATCACTCGAGTCTCCGCTCGATCTCTTCAGCCTAAGCCGCATCTTGGGAAGCGCCGGCTCAAAGGAGAAATCCATCACGACCTGCCGTCAAGCGCTGGCAGGAGGCCTTCCTCAGCAAGTAGAAAGCCTGGCCTTGAAACACCTTGCCGCGGAGTTCAAACGCCAGCGCCGGCACGAGTCCGCGGTCGAGTTGTGGCTGGAGCTTTCGCGTCGCGAGCCTCCGCTTGCCGTGGAAGCGCTCGAGGAGTTGGCCATGCATTACGAGCATCGCCTTCGCAATCTCGAGCAGGCGCTCGAGTTCACGCTTGCCGCGCTCGCCCACTTGGACGGTCAGTTCCCTTCGCCACCTCACCGCGCGCGATTTGCCCGGCGCATGGAGCGGATCCAACGAAAGTTGGCGCGGACAGCGGCAACGCCGCTCCTCCGGTAGAAGCTCTGGGTCAACCTCCGGTCTACACCGGCTTGGCCGTTGAGTTGGCGTATAATGAAAGCCGGTATGGCACAGGACCACATCGAACTTCTGAAGACGAAGGCGGAGCATGGAAAGATCACGGTAACGCTGAAGCCGGTGGTGGATCGCGGCATCGCAGAAAGCTTAGCCGACTTCAGAGAAGGCCGCGCTTACGGACCCTTTGAAATCCACGCAGAACTCGTGAAGTCGCTTCACGACGAGACCGCGAAACTCCGTTCAAAGAGGACTTCTCGGATATGAACCGCATCTACATCGCCGCCTACCATCAATCAAAATTCGGAAAGCTCCTGGCCATGCCGGTGCCCGAGATCGTGAAGAACGCGATTCTGGGGGCATGTCAGGAAATTCATGCGGACCCCTCCACGCTCGACGTAGGTTCCATCGGCGCCACCTGCAATTTCTCGCTGAACGAGCAGGGCCTGCTCGCCGGCCTGATGGCGATGGTGCCCGGTCTGGAGGGCAAGCCGCTCGAATCGGTCGAGAACGCCTGCGCCTCCGGCGGCCAGGCGGTGCTTTCGGTGATTCAGAAACTCCAGACCGGGTGGGGCGACGTAGGCATCGCCGTCGGCTACGAGAAGATGCGTGACGCCGAAGGCAAGATGGACGGCAAGTTAATTGGTAAAGCGCTCGGCTACTTCTCCCACCCGGACGAACGCGCCGGCAAGGTGTACATCTTCCCGCACCTGTTCGCCGAGGTTATGGAATGCTACCTGAAGGTCCACCAGGCGAGCGAACGCGACCTTGCGCAGATTGCCGTCACCGAATACGAGAACGCTCGCCATAATCCCTACGCGCAAATGCGCAATGTCAACCTGACACTGGATCAGGCCGTGAAGATCGAAGGCATCAACCGCTACATCGTGGATGGCCTGCCGCTGAAAACTTACGATTGTTCCCAGATTTCCGACGGCTACGCAGCCCTCATCCTGGCGACGGAAGAAGGCTTAAGCAAGCTGGGGGTTGCGAAGGCGGACTGCGTCGAGGTGGCGGGCTACGCCCAGGCAACGGACGCATTGAAGAAAGAGGGCCGGGACGTGCTGCGGCCGGCCGGCGCTTATAAAGCCATGAAGCGTGCCTACGACATGGCTGGGGTCAAGCCGGAGGACGTGAACGTGGCTGAGGTCCACGACTGCTTCACCGTCATGGGCGCCATCGGCACGGAGGTGCTGGGCAAAGCCCCCTACTCGAAAGGCGCGCAGTACTGGGTCGAGGGCAAGGCGCGCGTCGATGGCGAGTGCGGCATCAATACTTCCGGGGGGCTCATCGCCAAGGGCCACCCCGTGGGCGCCACCGGCATTGCGATGCTGGGCTGGTCCGCTTGGCAGTTGCTTGGCAAAGTTCCGCCCGAACTGCAGGTTAAGAATGCCAGTGTCGCCGCCACCTTCAACATCGGTGGTCCCATCTGCGCCTCCGTCTGCACCGTCTTGAAACCTGCATAGTTGTCGGCTGAACGCTGTCATTCTGAGCGAAGTCCTGGACCGGACGGTCCAGGGCGAAGCGAAGAATCCCCGCAGTTGTTGTTCCAAGGAACCGCAGAGATCCTTCCATCGTTTCACTCAGGACCGCCTGCCGCTCCTCAGGATGACAGCCGGAATTTTTCTCCGGTACGCCACGTCGCACCTTCTCCCCTCTGTTCCTCCCCACATACGACCTACCGCCTACCACATGCCGGATGCCGCTTAGACAATCCTTATGCCTTTTTCATGCCTTCTTTATGCCGGTTCTTGTACGCTTGGAGAGGCTAAATTCGCTCTTGCTCACAGAGCGGGGCAGGGTAAAAAACCGCCGCGAGTTTGATACAGCCCTGGGGGAGGTCCGTTCACATGTTGCGAACCCGTATTGTGTCTTTATTGTGCGCCGTGCTGCTTTTGACGTCTTTAAGCTATGGTGGAGGAAGTTTCGGCACCGTTCGCGGGGTCACGCGGAACGCCGAGGGAGCACCGCTCGGCGGCGTGCAGGTGGTTATCCACAGCCTGGACGAGGACGCCGACCGGACTACACTTAGCGATCAACGGGGCGCCTTTGTCGTCGCGAACCTTAAACCGGGCCGATACCAACTGACGGCGAACAAGTCGGGTCTGGCCAGCTTGTTAACGGCCACGGTTGAACTCGGGCCACAGCAGAGCCTGCAAGTTGATATGACCCTGGCCGCGCCCGCCGCTTCGAGGGAAACGATCGCTTCCACCCGTGCGGCTGACTTGCCAAAGCCGTTGGCAAACTCGAATGCGGACGGGCAGCCTCTCACCCAACGGGAGAAGCAGTTGCTCGAGCGTATTGACCGGCTCGAGCAGCGCCTTGCTGCCTTGGAAGCGAGCCAGGCAAGAAGCGCCGAGCCGCTTCCCAGACCGCCGGTCTCTGCGCAGGCGGCTGCGGCTGATCAGCCCGGCGTCGCTGCTTCCGCCAAGCACAACCTGCCGGCGGTTGCGGTAAACCAGCCTCTCGCCGCTCCGGCACAGGCGAGTATCACTACGGCTGCCGCCGTGCCGCCCGCCACGCTCGCGAAAGTGGAGATCCGGCCCGACGCCCCAGCCAATGCATCCGGAACTCTGCCGCCTTCGCTGGGACAGGGTTCTACCAAACCTGACTCTCCCACGCAGCCTGTCATGGTGGCTTCGCTCGAGGGGACGGCAAGCTTGAAGCCGGCAGAAAAATCCGAGGCACCGTCACTTATGCCCGCCCCGGGGACGTCCACGGCAGCCAAGCCATCCGAGGCTTCCCTCGCGAGTGGGACCCCGGTTTCTTCCCCTCAGGAGGCTAGCCCCGACAAAAAGAAGAAGATTGATCCCTTTTCGGACTGGGATTGGACCTGGCTCAATGGCAATCCCCGCACGAAAGATATTTATTGGGACTCAAAATTCTTCACTCCGGAAATCCGGGCTGACTTGAATTACAACTGGCAAAACCATCATCCCGGGGACCACTCCCTGGGCGGATCGAGCGAAATCTTCCGGGAAGGGGAAGTCCAGATGGAGCAACTCGGCGTGGGTGGTGACTTCCACTGGGACAACGTTCGTGCCCGGTTCATGACCCAATACGGCATGTATTCGGAGACCACGCCCCGCAATGACGCCAGCCCTGCAAACGGCGAGTGGGACCTCGATACGGCGTATCGTTATCTTTCGGAGGCCTACGGCGGCTACCACTTCAATGTGCTGGACGGAATCAACGTCGATGCGGGTATCTTCTTATCGTACATCGGGCTGTTCAGCTACTACAACTTCGATAACTGGGCCTACCAGCCCTCCTATGTTTCTTCCAATACGCCGTGGTTTTTCAACGGAGTGCGCATACAAGTTTTCCCCACCGCACACTTGAAGATCGAGCCGTGGCTTATCAACGGGTGGCAGTCATACGGCTCGGCTAACGACCGCCCCGGCTTGGGAGGGCAGATTAAGTGGACTCCCTATTCGTGGATGAACATTATTTTCAACAATTACGGCTTAGGCAACGATGATTTGTATGCTCCCGGTCGTGCTCGCATCCATACGGACGACAGCATCGAAATCAGGTACTACGACAGGCCGGCAAACAAGGGGCTTGATAAGATGGCGTTCTCCTTCACCGGCGATCTCGGCTGTGAATATGGTGGCGGCGTGAGTTGCACCGGCGACCACCGAGGTGGTCCCAAGCAGAGTTTCATTGGGGGAATGCTCTACAACCGTTGGTGGTTCGATCGGGACCGATTCGGTTTGACACTCGGGGGCGGCGGAATCAACAACCCGGGCCGCTATCTCGTGCTGCTGCCGCCCATCAATGGCGAAACGGCCCCTTCGGCGGCACTCAATTCTCCGTACTTTACAGAGAATCCCGGCGATAAATTCAAGGCGTGGGACGGTTCACTCACCTTCGACTGGATGCCTAAGCAGTACATCACGTTCCGTGTCGAGGGCGACTATCGCCACGCGAATGTGCCTTATTGGTCGGGTCGCGGAGGTATTACGCCTCCGCCCTACATCGGCACCGCCGGAGACGTCGTCAATGGTAACGGGTATCCGACGCAATATGCCTGCAACAACGGTGCTCCGTCCGGGCAGACCGTTCTCTCGTCAGCACAAACAGCCTGCTCCAGCCTGGGCAGCACGGTCTGGTTCCCGGATCTTGTCAAGAGCGAGTTTATACTCGACTTCGACATCCTGGTCAAATTCTAGGAGAATAAAGGTCGTCGCCCCCGCGCCGGCGGGGGCCTCGAGTTTCTACATTCCTGGGAGCGCGGGCTTCGAGCCCGCATATCGCATCTGGGCAAGCGGGCTGCAAGCCCGCGCTCCCAGGCGGGAATGACGTGATATTGGGGGGCGCTCGTGGCAGAGGGCGAACAGAAGGTCGCCAAGTTTCTGGAACAAACAACTTTTCTCTTGAACCAACTCGACAAGTCGGCCATTCTGCGCGCCCAGCAGATTCTGCTCGAGTGCTACCGCCGGCGGGGCCGGGTTTACACCTTGGGAAACGGCGGCTCGGCGGCCACCGCCCAGCATTTTGCTTCCGACTTGGCCAAGTATGTGGTCCCGCCGGGCGCTTCTCCTTTCGATGTGCGCTGCCTCACTGACAACATCGCGCTCTACACCGCTTGGGCCAACGATGCAGCCCGCGAGGACGTGTTTGTGAACCAGCTCCGCGGGCTTTTGCAGCCGGAGGATGTGCTGCTGGCGGTCTCCGTGCATGGGGGCGCGGGATTCTCCACGGATCTGGTGCGGGCCGTACGCTTCGCCAAGCAGGTCGGAGCCTCCACGGTCTCGCTGGTGGGATTCTCCGGAGGGGTTCTCCATCGCGAATGTACCTGCTCGATTCGCGTGCCGAGTGAGTCCACGCCCCAAACCGAAGCCATCCACGTCGTGATCCAGCACCTCCTGGTGAGCATGATCCGCGATGCCCTGGCGGAAGGCAGTCGGCAGTAGGCAGGTCGGCAGGTGGGCAGGTCGGCAGTAGGCAGTGACCAGGAGGCAGTTAGGAATGGCTGTCATTCTGAGCGCAGCGAAGAATCTCGCACTGCCCTGTTTTCAGAGCGAGATCCTTCGCTGCGCTCAGGATGACAGCGAAGGGCTCGGAATAACTGCCAAGGCCCCCGAAATGCTCGATCAACAGTCATTTCGCACCGCCGATCTCTGCGTCGTGGGCAATATCAATCGCGATGTCAGAATCAGTCCGATCCCCGCCGGCGATTATCTCTTCGCGGACGGAGAGACATCGGTCGCTGCGGTTACGGAGACAGCGGGTGGGGGTGGAGCAAACAGCGCCTTCGCGGCGGCGGCCTTGGGTGCGCGCGTCGCTTTTCTCGGGCGGGTGGGAAACGATTGGCTGGGTGATCGTCTCGAGCGGGCCCTGACCTCCCACGGCATCACGCCCTATTTGAAAAGAGTCCCGGGTTGTCCCACGGGCACTTCCGTCAACCTGACCTTCACGAGCGGCCGGCGTCATTTTCTGAGCTGCCTTCCCAACAATTCCGGGCTGGCTTTCGAAGATCTCGACCTGTCGGCCCTCCATGGATTCGGCCACCTGCTCCGCGCCGACCTCTGGTTTTCGGAGGCGATGCTGTTCAGCGGCAACGAGCGGCTTTTCCGCCGGGCGCGGGAACTCGGCATGAAAATCTCGATGGACCTCAACTGGGATCCGCGCTGGGGCATGGAGAGTTCCCTGGAAATACGGAAACGAAAAGACGCGGTTCGCCGCGTCTTGCCCCTGGTAGACCTGGTGCACGGCAACGCCCGGGAACTGAATGAGTTTGCCGATTGCAATGATTTGCAGCAATCTCTTGGCGCCCTCGCCAACTGGGGGGCGGGCGCGGCGGTGGTGCACTTGGGAGAGAAGGGCGCCGGCTACTTCAAAGACGGAGTATGGACCGTGGAAGCGCCCGTTCCTGCCAGCCGGCAGATCAATACCACCGGCACCGGCGATGTGCTGAGTGTCTGCATCATATTGCTCGAGCGTGACAAAGCCGGCGCCGTGAACGAAAAACTGCGGCTCGCTAATCGCATCGTGTCTCAGTTCATTTCCGGCGAGCGCTCTCTGATTCCCGAGTTGTAGCGGGCAGTGGGAACCAAACGGGCGCGGCCATTCTTTCCCGGGGCCCGAAAGGCATGGAAAAATCACAACAGCTCAGCCGTCCGCTGACGGACTAAGGCGCAAAGCAGCGTCAAGGAAACGTCCTAGCCTTTCTTTGCGAACTTTGCGTACTTTGCGGCTTTGCGTGAAACCGGGCCGTCGGTCCGCCGCAGGCGCAAAATTGTTATTGCTTTCGTTACTCCTTTTGCTCAATTCTATTAGGGAGAGATTACCATCAGGATCTTCATGATTTGACCGTGGCGCGAGGCGGCGGTGCGGCCGGTTGCCGAGCGCAAACCGTCCGGGAGTTGTGGGCGCGGAATCATCTACAGGGTTGAGGTGTTCTAATGACGGATAGCGAGCTACAGGAGAGGCTGGATCAGGCAGTTCATTTGATTCGCGAAGCGGTTGAAGAGCGTGGCGGCATGTTGGAGATTGATAAGAAAGCCGATTTGTCCTGGCTGGGTACGGCCCGGCTTCCCTCCGGCAAGCTGATGCTGAATACTCGGAAGACGGGCAGGCATGCCGCGCCCGGGGACACCAAGCCGGTCGTCGAGATGACGGCTGATCTGACCTTCGAGGGCCGCTTAATCGCGCGCCTTTTGTTCTACTCATCCAAGTCCGAACTCGAGCTCCCGGGAGGCGCTCACAAACCCTTTGGACACGCCGGAATCGCGCGTGCCTTCGAGAGCCTCTAGAGATTGGTGATTTGCGATTATGCGTCAACTCCAACCGGTAATTTGGGCCAAGGGCACTTTCCTTACGCCGCAGCATCTGCAACTCCAGGACAGGTTCTTCGAAAGTGTTTTGGAGTTCAAGCTGGGGGCGCTGAAGTACTGTCCCTGGGGCTTTGCGGAGCTACAGATCGACCACGAGGCCCTTTCCGCGGGCAGCCTGGCGCTGGCGCGCGCTGTGGGATTGTTTCCTGACGGGCTGGCGTTCGATATTCCCGACTCTGACGCCGCTCCGGGCGAAAGGCGCATTGAGCAGTCGTTTGGTCCGGATCAAACCACGCTCGAGATCTTTCTTGCGGTGCCTCAGCATCGCGATCACGGGCTCAACGTTTCCGTAGGGCAGAAGACCGGCGATGCCCGCTATCAGGCCGAAATCGCTCTCTCCCGCGACGAGAATACCGGCCTGGCGGAAAAACCGGTGCAAGTTGCCAGGAAAAATCTGCGCCTGCTTCTGGAAGGAGAGCCGCTTCAGGGCAACACGGTTCTGCGCATGGGCCGCGTAAAAAAGACGGAGACCGGTCTTTACCAGTTGGATCCCCAGTTCATTCCATCTCTGCTCGATATCTCCGCCAGCGAATACCTGGTGGCCATTCTCCGCCGCCTGGTCGAGATCCTCGCCGCCAAGAGCAGCACGCTTTCCGGAACGCGCCGGCAGAAGAACCAGAGCCTGGCGGAATTCACCGCCGCGGATATTGCCAACTTCTGGCTGCTTTACACGGCCAACAGCTACTTGCCGGTCATGCGCCATATTTTCGAATCCAAAAAAGGCCACCCGGAAGGTCTCTATACCACCATGCTGGCCCTGGCCGCCTCGCTCACCACCTTCTCGAGCACCTTGCAGCCCCGCGACCTCCCCAATTACAACCACGATAATCTGGGCGCCTGCTTCACCGATCTTGACGAAAAGCTGCGCCTTCTGCTCGAAACGGTGGTGCCCACAAACTTCGTCTCGCTGCCTCTGAAGCTCAGCCGGCCTTCGATTTATTCCGCCGCCCTGGCGAACGACAAGTACCTGCTCAACACCCGGATGTATCTGGCGGTCAGCGCGGATTTGAGCGAAGGCGACTTGCTCAAGCGGGTACCGCAACTCGTCAAAATGTGTTCAGCCACGCACATCGAAACTCTCATCCGCCAGGCGCTGCCCGCCATGCAATTAACCCACGTCCCTTCTCCCCCGGGGTCCATCCCCATCAAGCTCAACTACCAGTATTTCAGCCTCAATCAATCCGGCGCCGCCTGGGAAGCCGTGCAGCGCGCTCGCAACATCGCCGCCTACGTCCCCGGCGACATCCCCAATCCCCAACTCGAACTCATCATCCTGCTCCCTCAGGCGGAGTGAGGTGAGGCAGGCGACAGTTGACAGTCGACAGTTGACAATCCGAAGTCGATAACCGCCGCCGGCCTTGCGCGCAACTCGGGTGGCGCAGACCAAATCCTGCAGACTATTGACATTACAGCCGCTCCCCTGCTACCGTTGAATTGCTCCCTATGAATCTATTTGGTAAAGCATTTAAAGCCCTAGTGGTCTTTGTTGTGTTGTTCATCATTGCTACTATGGTCTTTACTCGGGTGATTACACCTAGGTACCCCAATCGTTATGGGTACGCCCTGCTGTACAACATTCAACCCGATAAGGTCAAAATTCAAGATAGGCCACAGAACTGTGATTGGGGATGGGCGCCAACCGGAGACAAGGGTTGCCACTATGAAAAGCAGGTTTCGGCCTTTGATGCAAATTCCAATTATGTGCCTCTAGATCAGAGTCAAGGTCACGTCAGAAGTGTAGAGGTAACTTGGAAAAGAGTTGAAGGGACTAAATAATCGCTCCGAGCAATAGAGCGAAGTCGTACCAAGCATGCCTTTACCCACCGCGAATCTAAGACTGGCCCCCAATAGAACTTAGCGAGAACTCAGAATGAGGGGACGGCAAGCCGTCCCCCTACAGCTTGTAGGGGTAGGGCTTGCCCTACCCGGTGTTGCCTACGGTTGAACGTTACGTTGTCAATACTTGACAATAGTTCTCTTATCATGGTAAGCTATTAGGGCTGTGAAAGGCTCTCTCACCTTCGGTGGGGACGGCTCGCCTGCCGCCCCTGCTCCCAACTTTCCGATTCATGGAGTTACTATGTCCTTACTCAAATCTACTTGTCTTACTCCCCAGCGGCTCGACGCCGCTCGGCGCAATTCGCAGCGCTCCACCGGGCCTCGCAGCGAGGCCGGCAAAGAGCGCATGAAAATGAACGCCCTGAAGCACGGCTGTGATGCCGCGCCCGAAAACGAAGCCGCCGTCATGCGCGCCCTGGGCGAAGATCCGGAACGGTATGCCGCCTTGCAGCGGGAACTCGCCACCGCCTACGGCCCCGGCGACGCCCTCTTGAACCAGCAAGTGGCCGACCTGGGCAAGCTCTACTGGCGGCGCAACCGCATCGAGCGCATGGAGACGGGCCTGATGC
>Ga0326727_10004772_pt1 | contig 39931 bp, 38 predicted proteins | sample MB2enrmetagenome_FD_207643 | JGI IMG/M metagenome (GOLD analysis project Ga0326727, IMG submission 207643) | Lab enriched peat soil microbial communities from McLean, Ithaca, NY, United States - MB29MY | ecosystem: Environmental > Terrestrial > Soil > Wetlands > Peat | place: USA: New York...
CTGAAAAATACTAGGGATGAAACATGACGGAGAAAACGGTACTGATAGTTGAAGATGAGGGTCTGATTGCTCTTCATCTGACAGAGACCCTGGAAAACAGGAGATTCCGGATCATCGACCCGGTTCACTCCGGAGAGATGGCACTCCAGGCACTCGAAAAGTCTCCAAAACCAGATCTCATCATTATGGATATCGGGCTTTCAGGATCACTTGACGGAATCGAGACGGCCCGAAAGATCCGGCAGCAGTATACTATCCCGATCATCTTTCTGACTGCATATTCTGATAAGAACCGGAGGGAACAGGCAAAAGAACTATCAGCCGTTGAATACCTCATAAAGCCGGTGACCGATGAGGATCTCCTTACTGCAATCGGGAGCGCTCTGGACGGTCCGGGCACGTAAGCGCCCCGGGAAAAGAGCACCGATGGTCCCCGGCACGCGTTTTTTCCTGGTAGAATAGCACGCAGATACCGCTCCTAGAGTACTAGTTATGAAATTGAGGAAAAGAAGCTAGGCGTGTGGGTTCCACGCCCGGGAAAACTAAGTGTGTAGAGGAGCTCTTCTGACCACCTTGCTGTACGGTCGAACCGGTTTAGAGCGGGTAACGTTAAAAATCTGTGGTCACTTTCTGTTTTTTAAGACTGCGATTGGACCGGGTTCTGGTGCGTTATCTGGACTTTTTCTCGTCACTCTTGAGGGGTTACGATGGTTTCATTTTTCGTTAAGGCCGGACAACGCACCTGCACAGCCCCCTCCAGGAACCCCGCATCGGACACGTAAAGATGAACTGCACCGTCCGGTTCCGGCGGCGTTCCCGAAAGAATGCGCTATTTTTTCCAGACTTCCATGCTGGACATGTTCTTACCGTGGTAGGTGATTTCGGATGCTGCAAATACCAGGACCACGTAATCGGGGTTGTCCACCGTTTTGAAATACTGCGCGAACATCGGGTTCCAGTATTTCTTTTTGGTTATAATGTCGTCGTGGACTTTCCCCTTTGCCCTGATTTCCACGTAGGGATCTGAGAACTCTTTTCCCGACCAGATCGCAATGGCAGTCTCAGGGTTCTTCATCAGCTGCTTAACTTTCCTGGAACTCTTCATGGTGCCGCCCACCAGAATCATGTCAGGGAAGCCGGCCAGTACCATGAAGCGTACTGAGGGCTTCTTCCCATCAAGAGTGGCGACGGCGGCAGGGTGTGGACCGCCCATAACTTCGAGGATCTTCTCCTTGAGTGTCATAGTGCCCATGTAAATATTTCATGAATGATAAAAGTTATGACAGGGGAAGACGGTTACGGGAACGTCAGATGATCCTGCCTTCCTTTACGCTCTGCATTGTTGTTTCAGCGTATGTTTCAAAATCTGTTTTTCAGGAAAGATCCTTTAAAAGTCACCGGTAAATATCCGGCTCGTTGAAGGACTATTCTTTTCAGGCGGGGGCACTAAAAAACAGGAACAGGTGAAATCATGGAGGAAAAAACACTGGAACTCATGAAAAAATTCGAACGGGATCACGAGGTCTACATCAGCGCGACCGACAAACTGACTTACTGGATCATCTATGCAAGGATACCGAAAAGCAGGACACAGGGTGTGCATAACCTGCATGCCGGAAGAAGGTATGTCTCCGGACCTAACGAGGATGGCAATGTCCTGATCCTGCCGGACCCGGATAATTCCGAAGCCTATATTGCGGAATCCTGGGGCGCGATGAGAACGATTGACGATTTTGTAAAAAAAGCGCTCCCCCATATCCTGTCAGACAAGGATGCAGCGGATGATGGACAGGGAGAAGGGTGCGGGATCAGCTGCGGCTGATCCCTTCCGGAAAAGCGAAGGCGAATTATGAAACCGTTATCTCAGTCACAAAAAACTGTCCTTGAGATTCTTGGCACCGGTCGTGAAATGACCCACAAAGAGATCGCAGAAAAGGTGGACTACTCCCCACGGACCGTGCGTTATGCCTTGAAAAAACTCAGGGAAAAGAAACTTCTCATAAAGAAGATGAACCTGCAGGACATGCGCATTTACCAGTACCAGATGAATTCGGTAAAAGAAACGGGGGTAGCTGACCACTAATACGGAGAGACGACCGGGATCACGTCCGTTTTGTTCGGATCATGGTTTCAAACCTTGTTTCAAAATGTGAGTTTCAGGAAAGATTCTATCATATACCCTGATTCAAGTCAGGATACATAAGAAACACATGTCCCTGTCAAAATCATACGCCGGAATTCAGGTTGAATGGTATATTGACGTGGGAAAATTTCCCTCATGAAAAAAGGAGACCGAAAGAAACTGCAGCCGTGTAACGTACGAGCCAATGGGGAGATCGAGAAAACATGCCAGACGTCTGTATTGGATTTGAAGTGCACCAGCCCTTCAGGCTGAATCGGCACTTTTCGCCGGATCCAAAAAAGAAGGAGAAGGATCTGCAAGCACTCTATTTTGATGAGCTCAACCGGGAAGTGCTGGAAAGAGTGGCGGAAAAATGCTACCTCCCGGCCACCCGGATCATCCTTGACAAGCTGGATGAGGGATTTCACTGTACATTCTCCTTCTCCGGAACACTTATTGAGCAACTGGAGAAGTGGAAACCGGATGTCTTGTCCCTTTTTGACCAGATAGCCCGGCACAGGAATTCCGAGATCCTCGGGCAGACGTACTACCACAGCATCGCCGGGTGTTTTGGCGACAAATCGGAATTCATGGCGCAGGCCGGGATGCATACCGACCTGATGTACGACCTTTTCAAGATCCGCCCGACCGTCTTTGAGAATACCGAATTCACGTTTAACAACCAGATCGCGTCCTGCGTAAAAAAGATGGGGTATGCTGGGATCTTCACCGAAGGGGTGGACCGGATCCTCGACTGGCGCAGCCCGCACCATATCTATTCCTGCAATGATCTGCCCGTTCTCCTCCGCGACATCCAGCTCTCTGATGATATCGCATTCCGGTTTGGCAACCAGGGCTGGGACAAGTACCCGTTGAAAGCGGATACCTATGCCGAATGGATCAGCGGCACATCCGGGGATCTCGTGAACATCTTCCTCGACTATGAGACCTTCGGCGAGCATTTCTGGAAAGAGACCGGGATCTTCAATTTCCTCTCGTATCTCCCGGAAGAACTGGAGAAACGGGGAGTCAGGACCACGCTTCCCACAGAAGCCCTAGAGAATTACCCGGCGGTCGGCACGATCGATGTCCAGGACACCATTTCCTGGGCAGACATTGAGAAAGACGCGTCCGCGTGGATGGGAAACGAGAGGCAGCACACGGCATATTCGGCGATCCAGAAAGCCGCTACGTTTGCCAAGGGCAAGGCCATCTGGCGATATCTCCAGACAAGCGATCACTTCTATTACATGGCCTCCAAGTACGGGACCTGTGGCGAAGTGCACAACTACTTCAGCCACCATGAGGCCGATGATGCTTTTAAGACATACATGGCAATCCTTGCCGATTTTGAGAACAGGAACATCCGGTTCATGAAGAACAAACGATCGGCGAAGACACTCCGGACACTGACACCGGAAGAGGCGTTTCACTTTGCATCGCCCTCCGGCTATGTCGGGTATGCAGCATACAGTCTGGACCAGTTCTGCGACCTGCTCCGGGTGGTGCCGACCGACTCGATCGCGTACCACCAGGAGCGTGGAGACATTGCCCAGTGGATCGAACATGTCCTTTTCGACCAGAAACTGGCCACAGGTATCAGTGGCATGACGGACCGGCAGGACCTGATCTCCACTTTAAATGAGCGGAGAAAGCTGTTATGGAGTCACTTAACGTAGCATTCTTCTGCTGGGAGTCTCTCTATGCCGAGCGCGTCGGGGGACTTGCGAGTGCAGCCACAAGGCTTGCAGAGGCCCTTGCAAAGACCCATAACGTGCACTTCTTCACCCGCGGGTGGATGCAGGACCAAGAGATCAACGGCGTTTCCTACCATTACTGCCGGCCCCAAGGTAATAATACCGTACAGTACTGCGAGAATATGAGCAACCAGATGGTTGATCAGTTTCAGCAGTCTGACCCAAAAGAGAAATTCGACATCCTTCATTTCCATGACTGGCACCCCATCCAAGCTCTTCACCGGCTGCAGGACAGGGAGACGATCCTTACGTTTCATTCCACAGAATATGGCAGGAATGGCAATCAGTATGGTGACTGGTGGGAGTATAAAGAGATCTCCGGCAAGGAATGGTACGGGGGTCTTGTCGCAAAGAAGGTAACCGCGGTTTCTACCGTCATGAAACATGAGGTGATGCAGCTCTACAATGTTCCGGACTGGAAATGCGATGTTGTTCCCAATGGGATCGTACCACAGCAGTACCGGGCCAGTATCGATCCCGGGGACGTGAAGCGGGCATACGGGATCCACCCGTACGCCCCCCTGATCCTTTTTATCGGCAGGCTCGTGTACCAGAAAGGCCCTGACCTGTTCATTGAGGCGTTACGAAAGGTATGTCGTGACCGCTGGGATGCAAAAGTGATCGTGGCCGGTGACGGCGGAATGCGGCAGTATCTTCAGGAGCGGGCCCGGGATCTTCCTGTCAATTTTGTCGGGTATATTCCTGACTCGGAGTATATCCGTCTCCTGAATGCCTGCGATCTTGTCGTTATCCCCAGCAGGAACGAGCCGTTCGGCCTTGTGCTGCTGGAAGCATGGAGTGCGGAGAAACCAGTGGTTGCCTGCGATGTCGGCGGCCTCTCGGAGAACATCGATACGTTCGTCAACGGCATCAAGGTGCAGCCGGAACCCGAATCGCTTGCATGGGGCATAGGCACCATGATAGGGGACCCCGTGCATGCACAGGTTCTCGGGAGGCGGGGAAGGACAAAGGTCGACCGGCAGTTCCTCTGGAATCCCATAGCAAACCGGATGGCAGACACCTATTCACGGGTGTGTGGGTGAAGCCGGAGGATGTGATCACGGCCCGGCCGGCAGGATATGTGAACCGGTACAGGTGTTCGAAGACAGGATCAAAAGGATGGATCGTATGAGTTTATTCGCCCCGTATGTTTTAGGTGACCTTATGCTTGCAAACCGGATGGTGATGGCGCCCATGACTCGGTGCCGGGCCGGTCCGGGCAATGTGCCGGGCCCGCTTGCGGTTACGTACTACGTCCAGCGGGCAACGGCGGGCCTGATCATTTCCGAGGGCTCCCAGGTCAGCCCGCTGGGTGTCGGATTTTCCCGCACTCCCGGGATCTACTCCCGGGAACAGGTTGCCGGCTGGAAAAAAGTAACCTCGGCGGTCCACAAGGCCGGGGGAAAGATCTTCTGCCAGCTCTGGCACGTGGGAAGGATGTCGCACCCTGATTTCCTTAACGGGGAACTTCCGGTTGCTCCATCACCCCTCCCGGTCAACGAGGAGATCCATACCCCGAACGGCAAAAAGATGATCCCGCTCCCCCGGGCTCTCGACACCAAAGAAATACACGGTATTGTGCAGCAGTTCCGCACCGGTGCAGCACATGCAAGAGATGCCGGGTTCGACGGAGTTGAGATCCACGGGGCAAACGGCTACCTGCTCGACGAGTTCCTGCGGGACGGCTCAAACCGGCGTACCGACCGGTACGGGGGAAGTCTTGCAAACCGCGCCCGCCTCCCACTCGAAGTGACTAAAACTGTTACCGAGGCCTGGGCACCAAGCCGGGTGGGGTACCGGATCTCACCCCACTTTACTCTCCATGCAATGTCGGATTCTCATCCCCGTGAAACCTTCGCATTCCTGGCAAAGGAACTGAGCAGGATTGGTATTGCGTATATCCACCTGATAGAACCTGTCGGGGGCAGGATGGGGACCGTGGAACCGGAATCCCGAATGGCTCCGCAGATCCGGGGTAAATTCGATGGTACTCTCATCCTTAACGGAGGTTACGATGCCACGAGCGGAAGCGGAGTCATAGAAGACGGCCTTGCCGATCTTGTCTCGTTCGGGACCCCGTTCCTTGCAAACCCCGACCTTCCCGGGCGGTTCCGCAGGGGTGCGCCGCTCAACTGCGAAGACCCGTCCACCTTCTATTCGGGTGAGGAGAAGGGGTACACCGATTATCCTTTTCTTGCACCCTGACGTGACCGGCGATAAAAAGAGTTTTAAGGTTCTGTTAAGTCTGTGGGAGTTAGGATAAATTAACGCCGTAAGTTGATGCATCACCTCCCGACAACTTGACAGAACCCGACGAAGATCGCAGTCGCGACGGTTGCTGCCTATCTTCTGGTATCGAACAGTGGCCTGATGGTTATCTTTGTCTGTTACAGTGACGAGGCATACCGGATGTATCAGGCCGTGCTCGAAGGAATTGATTTGAGGTTATGAGGGTATAGTGGGGTATATCGTAATATGATGCCCTAATTTGTTGAATTGCATGCGCGGTTACTTCTCCCATTTAAGCCCATAAAATGCCCCATAACAGTTGTCTACGACGATACCCTTAATACCTCACACGATGATGAGAGATTATAACTGAATTCACGTCAGTTATACCCCTTTATCCGGGCGGTAAGGTTTTTTAGACGGTGTTTGAAATGATATACCCTGAAAGATGTGCTTTTGATAGCAGATCTCCATGGTCAATTCGGTAAAATTGATTCATTTCTGGAATTGAATCCGGAAGCTGTATTTATTGCCGGCGATATCACCAATATGGGTCCTGTGGACGCTGTTGACGATGTGCTTTCGCGCATTGACGTACCCTGTTTTGCGGTACCGGGCAACTGTGACCCCAGAGAGATCCTCGATACGCTTGAACATTCGGACGCAGTCTGCCTCCATGGCGCCCAGATAAACCTAGGTACCGTGACGATTGTCGGTATCGGTGGCTCGAACCCAACGCCGTTTAACACGCCGTTCGAACTGACCGACAAGCAGATCGATGATCTGCTTCATCAGGGAATGGCAAAAATGGAGAGAACCGTCCACAATGTTCTCATTTCCCATGCCCCGCCGTTCGATACGCTCGATCTTATCAACGGCGAGCATGTGGGCAGCCAGAGCATCCGCCGCCACATAAAAGACTTCGACCTGGTCTGCTGCGCCCATATCCACGAGCAGCGCGGCGTCAAGGATGTTGACGGCGTAAAAATTGTGAACCCCGGTCCCGCCATGGACGGCTACTGTGCCATGCTTCACTTCGGGAACGAGGCAAAAGATATCAAAGTCGAACTGCTCAGCGTGTAGACTGGATCAGTTCGAGATAGGAGGCGAGAATCGGCTCGCCGCAGATTCCCATCTCTTTTGCATACCTCTGAATCTGTTTTGTTGCATCTGCATCATCGTTCTGGGCAATAATCTCGATCTCGACAAATGTGCCGAGACCGTCAACCAGATCCAGTGCAAACGATGTATTCCCAAGCCGGTAATTCTCCCGCCACTTGTTGACTTCTGCGGTCTTTGTAAACCCGAGGCGGGTAAGGATCTGTTCAAAAACCTCCCCGGATTCAACGGCTGTATTGAGCTCTTCGCGTGCCTTGAGCCCGTATTCGCGGAGCTTCTTTCCTTTGTAGGTGACCAGTGCGTGACTGTCCGTATAGCGCACCCGCAGGGCTTCATCGGTCGATCTGAAATCGCGGTGCGGGGCATTGTAATAGATGTCATGTTCGTGCTGTTTTCCCCGGAACTCCGCGTGCCGGTTCTCAAGGTTCTGCCGGATGGGATCAAGGGAGTTCACCCTTACTTTGAGTTCTATTTCCAGCATTTTTCGTGCCACACTTTTATCTGTCATTGTTGCGATTTAATATAGTCAGGTGATGTATGGCGATAAAAGAAGGAGATTTTGTTAAACTCAGTTATACCGGCAGCGCAAATGGTATTGTTTTCGATACCACGGATGAAGATGCAGCAAAGTCCGCCGATATTCACAGCACTACGGCTATCTACGGCCCGGTCACCATCTGTGTCGGCCAGAAGCATGTTATCAGCGGCCTTGACGAGGAACTCGTCGGGAAGGATGCCGGCGATGAAGCTGATGTAACCGTCCCACCGGAGAAAGCTTTTGGCGAGCGCGACCCGAAAAGGATCCAGTCGTTCCAGAAGAACAAGTTCAAGGACAAGCCGGTCCGGGGGATGCGGATCAATGTCGAGGAACAGGGAGAAGGCATAGTTGTCGATGTGATCGGTTCGCGGGTGGTCGTCGATTTCAACCCGGTGCTTGCCGGCCAGACGCTGTCCTACCACTACAAGATTGAGGAGATAGTGACCGATCCGCTGGAAGAGTTCAGGGGCCTCATCCGGCTCTATGCCGGAAAAGACATGGAGGTCTCCCTTGACGATGAAAAGGCAACGGTTACCCTTCCCCCCGGAATCACCTATGACCGGCGCTGGCTTTTGTGGCGTGGCCGTATTATCCATGAAGGCTTTGAACTGATCAATGGTATCTCCGAGATAAAGCTTGTCGAAACCTACAGGAAACCGGAGAAGACGGAAGCATAAATCAGTCAATCTGAATATATTTCTTTTTTCGTTCTTTACAACTGGCATGAACCGGGCTGGTTCACATGCGGATCCTTGAACATCAGATAATCCCGACTGAATGAAAAGGCGGGTGCATTTTGCAGTCCTGTTTACGATGGACGCCGCCGCCCCCGCGGCGGATATCGATGACTGAGAAAACAACTGAAAATTCCCTTACCCCGCCGTGCCCCGGAGGGGGTCCTGAGATGGGCAGTTCTCGTACCTGTCCTGGTTTATGTCCGTTCATGCACGCTTTTGGGAGAACCACACCATGCTTGCATTGAAAATAAAAAATCCGGAAACGCGATCGCACCTGCACATTTTTCAAAAATGCCGGCCCGGGATTTTTCCGGAAAAAAAACGCGATCCGTTCCGGAAATGCAGACGGAACCAAAAAAGAGGGAGTTGGATAATTATGTGACAACTTTTTTCCGGGCCGGAATTTTTTTGCCGGGTCAGCCCGGTTTATACCTGAGCAGCGCCGCGATGCCCCCGAGCGCGTCCAGCCTCTCACCGGGTTCGAATTCCGTGGAGAGCACCACTATCTTTGCCCCCATCCGCTCGGCGTTCTCGATCAGGGGCACTATTGTCCGGTCCCTGATGAGGGTGTCGGCAAGGAGTACTTCTTCCACGGCGCCGTACTCGATCGCAGACTCCACCGGTTTTTTCCCATAGGCAACAGCCCCGTCCTGTGCGATGCGGAGGAGCACCTCGTCCATCAGTTTAACCTCGCGCGAGAGCTGGAGATCACCTATCAGTTTCTCAAGCGTCCCGGAACCTATCACATCCTGCACTGCACCGCGCCCGATCCTCCGGGTTTCAACCACGATTGCGCGCCCGGCAGGAGCACTGTTTTTGTTCCTAGCATACCTGACGAAATCGTCCTTGATAAATCCGGGTCCTGCAATGATAAGCGGCCCGGATATCTCCGCAATACATGTGAGCACGGCATCAAAAAAACCGGTCCGCGTATCCGTCTCCCCGCCCTTCCCGCTTCCCGCCGTGAGAGTGATCACGCTCTCGGGGCCGTACTGCCGGAGCCGGAAGAGTTCTGCTTCACCCTCTTCGATGGTCAGGATGTGGACGACACCAAAGACCGAGGATTTTACCGCCCGCCCGATCCGTTCGAGATCGATGGGTCTCCACTGACGGATAACGGAAATTTCATAGCCGGTCTCGACATTGATCGTATGGTACGCACCGCAGTCCACCCCGTGTTCGATGGTGCCGGCAACCCGGAGCCGTATGCCGTGTCCGGAGAACTCCACTTTTTCAACCCGGATACCCAGTCTTACCGGTCGTTTTTCCACCTTTTCAGGCCGGATCTTGTCGGTAGCAGATTCCACGCTCCGGAACGTCGTTGCAAATACGAGATCCCCCGGGGAGATTAAATGCTCGAGATGCCAGAGGTCGTCGATACTCTCCGGCAGGAGCCGTATCTCCCCGCTGTTATCCCTGAGGTCGCCATACTCCGCTTTCATGGTGTCTCCAGGATATCAGAACCGCCGGGCGGTACAAAAGCGGCGACGGTCTCGGTGTTCAGGACTCCTTTGAGCAGTTTTTCCTCATCGGGAGTTATTTTCTGCCGGAGGAGTCGCAGCACCTTCTTTGCCACATCGTTTGGCTCGTACTGGCCGGGCTTTAACTCTGCGAACCTCTTTGTCCTCGATTTAACCACCCCGGGCGGTCCGCCGATTACCGCGGCCTGCGGTTCCAGTACAAGGCCGATGCCCACTGCAAGGGGAATGTTGCGATAATACGTACGCTCACCCCGGACGATGAACGAACCCCGCGCAACAAATTCCCCGGCCTGCGGCGTCTTGCTGACCTGGCCTGGCTGTGCGCTGTATACGTCGGCGGAAAAATGCCCGCTCCGCCACGCCCCGGAATATGATGCAGCGAACTGCGCCACCTCGTCCATCTTCTCCGTTCTGCCCTTCACGATCACGACACTTGCACCATGTATATCCGCATGCACGAAAAGATCCCCCCCGGCCATGTACTTCTTGACCAGTTCCTCGTTCTGCGAGGCATCCCGGCCACCCAGCACCACGGTGCCGTCGCTCGTGACAAACCAGCGGAACCGGTGGTACCAGAGTTTTTTCATCGGGACGATATCGTGCCGGATTATCTTTTTCTTTTGCCTGATGTTCTTCATCGCTGCAAGGGCTCCCTCTTTTTTCTTTTTGAATTTTTTTATGACAGCGTAGTACCGGCCGGCATTCTGCTCGACGCTTTCATGGACGAAGATCTTCACCTTTTTCCCGATATCGAGCTCGACTGACGCCTCCTCGGGATGGAAGGCCACGATATGTTTTGCATCCGCCGACGACGTATCCCTGAGGTGGCGCTCGATCTCCTGCCACGACAGGCGTTTGCTTGCGGCGTCAAGCGAAGAAATGACCTGCGAGATAAACGGGTAGTTCTCGTAGATTGCTGCCACGATTTCTTCGGTCTTTTTGATTTTATCGTCGAATTTTTTTATTGCTGTTTCCTGGTACCTGTGGATCCGTTCCTCTTCAGAAAGTTTTGGTTTTGAGGTGATCCGGACTTTTTCTGCCCTGGTCATCGGGTAGAATGTTTCAAGCGCTTCGGAAAAACCAGAAAACCGGTTTTTGTCGTCCGGTATACTTTTGGATTCGCCGGCGATCACGACCGGTTCGCAGCTTGTGGCGGAAATTACCGGGTGGCCGGCATTCTGTACCCCGTCAAAAAGTGACCGGATGGCGTCAAATACCGGGCCGGGATCTGCTTTCGATGCCGGCGTGGTTTTATCGATACCGGCAGTGAGGCATACGTACTCTGCATACGTTCCCCCGAGCATACCGGCGATGGCCAAGGCACGAACGAGATCCCGGTCGTCTCCTGAAAGCGTGGCTGCAAGCGCTTCCGGAGAGCCTGTCGGATCGGTGCTGCTTATCGTGTAGACCGCATCGGGCACGATGTCCCGGTCCCTGAACCGGTGGTGGCGGAGAGGTTTTATAATACGGTATGCTTCATCGGTGAGGATCACGTTTCCCTCATCGAAAAGTTCGATAATAAGCCGGTAGGTAAGAGTGCCTTTCCCGATATCGAAGATAAGGATCCGTTCCAGCCCGTGCTGCCGGATCGCAAGCACCTTGCCGCCGGAGATGTATTTACGCAGGAGCATGGCAAACTGCGGGGGATTTTTTGGAGGGGGAGGAAAATTTTTCACCAGGTGCGCACGCCGCCCGGCTTCGATGAGCAGCTGGTATTTTGCATGGTCTTCCCCGTTCAAGCGGATTCCAAGGGTGCGGGTTTCGAACTGATAAACCTTGTCGATCCAGAGTGGCAGCTTTGCCGAGAGCTCGCAGGTTATCGCCCTCACGTCAATCCCGCTCATTCCCTGTGCAGTCGCCATGGTTTATACCAAATTACATATGGCTTGCGCACTAAAAAATAAGACTACTGGGTGTAGCCGGATGACCGAAGACGTGCATGGAGAAGAACAGCCAGTTCTTTCCAGAAAAAAGAAGACCAAGCTGGAAAAGCAGGCTGAACACATAGACCGGATAAAGAAGACGCTCATCGCCTGTTTATTGGGCATCTTTGTCGGGATCCTGTCGTATTACCTGCAGGTTACGGTAAAAAACGATATCGGACTTCTTGCCTTCATGCTGATGCTTGCCGGGGTAGTAGTCCAGCGGCATGTATTCATGCTCATGCATATCGACACCTCAAAACTGGGCGCAAAGGACTGGTTCTACCAGGGATTTATGACCTTTGCGTTCTGGTTCATGACATGGACGCTCCTGCTTTCGGTCATGGTACCGGTCGCCGGTTTCTCTTCAAACGTCAGTTCCGGCACTGCCCCGCTTACCGTTGCTTTCAGCGACGCCAGCACAAACACGCCGGTTTCGTGGAACTGGAGTTTCGGCGACGGCACGTTTTCAACGGTAAATGACCCGGAAAAGACCTACGCGTCTGCGGGAAACTTCACGGTGAACCTCACGGCCACAAATGCTGACGGGACCAATACGATAACAAAGTATATCACCGTCTTTCCGGCTGTCCCGTCCTCTCCAGCCTCTTTTGGATCCCCATGAGAATAGCCATCGTCCATAAGGATCGCTGCCACGCAAAGAAGTGCGGGACCGAGTGCATCATCTACTGCCCCCGGGTACGCACCGGTGACGAAACTGTTGTCATCGGTGAGGATGGCAAGGCGGTTATTTCAGAAGAGCTCTGTGTCGGCTGCGGGATCTGCATCAAGAAGTGCCCGTTTGAGGCTATCGACATCGTAAGCCTTCCCGAGGAACTCGAGCACCCTACCCACCGGTACGGGAAGAACGGCTTTGCGCTCTACGGGCTTCCCATTCCGGTAGCGGGGAAGGTTACCGGGATCCTCGGTGCAAACGGTATCGGGAAGAGCACTGCGGTAAAGATCCTTTCCGGGCAACTCCGCCCGAACCTTGGGAATTTAGATACCGAGGTCGCCTGGGAAGAGATCCTGAAACGTTACACCGGGACCGAGCTCTTCGATTACCTCCAGTCCGTTTCAAAGAAGAGCAAAAAGATCGCGGTCAAGCCGCAGTATATCGATTATATACCCAAAGTTTTTTCCGGGACGATCCGCGAGCTCCTCACGACCACCGACGAACGGGGCAGACTTGCAGAGCTCATCCCCGTGCTCAAACTTGAGGCGATCCTCGACCATGCAATCGGTACGGTGAGCGGGGGGGAACTCCAGCGGGTAGCAATTGCTGCCTGTCTCGCCAGGGACGCCGATCTCTATTTCCTTGATGAGATCACGCCATTTCTGGATATCTACCAGCGCATTTCAGCAGCCAAACTGATCCGGGAACTGGCAACGGAACGACCGGTCGTGATCGTCGAACACGACCTCGCCATCCTCGACATGCTTGCTGACACGGTGCACATAGGATACGGCAAGCCGGCGGTCTTCGGGGTCATAACCCGGCCAAAAGGAGTCCGTGTAGGTATCAACCAGTATCTTGAAGGATATCTTGCAGAGGAAAACGTCCGGTTCCGGGACTCGCAGGTCGTCTTCGAGAAACGGGCCCATGAGAAAGGCTCCACACGTGAGGATCTGGTAGAGATTCCCGCCCTTGTCAAGAAGTACGATTCATTCCGGCTCACGATCTCGGGGGGTACGATAAGGGCAGGCGAAGTGCTGGGCGTAATCGGGGCAAACGGCATGGGAAAGAGCACCTTTGCCAGGGTGCTTGCGGGCGTGGAGAAACCTGATACCGGCACCATGGATCTCACGCTCCGGATCTCCTACAAGCCGCAGTATATCAAACCGGAAACTTCGGATTCAGTCGAGCTCTACCTTCGTAAATGCACGGCAAAATTTGATACATCGTATTACCAACACGAAATCCTTGAGCCGCTCTCGCTTCAGGCCATTCTCCAGTCACCGGTCGATTCCCTGAGCGGGGGAGAGCTCCAGCGGGTGGCAATCGCCGCCTGTCTTTCACGGGACGCGGATCTCTATATCCTTGATGAGCCGAGCGCCCACCTCGACGTCGAGCAGCGTGTGAAGGTGACCCGTCTCATCAAGCATCATGCTGAAGGAAAAAAAGTGGCGATCCTCGTCATTGATCATGACATATATCTCATTGACATGATTAGCGAAAGGATACTTGTCTTTGAAGGTGAACCGGGCGTGGAAGGGACCGCTGCCGGCCCCTTTGCCATGCGGGATGGCATGAACCGGTTTTTAAAGGCACTGGACGTCACATTCCGCCGGGACCAGACGGGCCGGCCCCGGGTCAACAAGCCTGACTCCTTCCTTGACCGGGAACAGAAGAGCCGTGGCGAATATTATTACTACGCCGCCGGGGACGAATAATTTCCCGGCCTTCGTTATTAAAACGGTTCTGCGGATTGCCCCTGTGCCGGTTCTCCCCTGTCCGGTTCGGCGGGACGGATGCAGGAACGGCAAAAAGCAAAAAAAAAGGAATTGCCCTGTAGAAAGCCTATTTTAAAAATTATTCGCCCCCTTTACGCCAGCCTTGCCCCGGGGGGGCGGGGGCGTATGCGATGTCCTTTGAGTATTACCTGTGCCGGGTGCAGACATGAGTACAGATAATACAACACTATCGCTAGCCGGGGGATGCCACAAGCGTGCGGGGGCTTTAGGCAAGGATTGCCGTGGACCTAAAAAGAGCGTTCGTACAAATCCCATTTTAGGATTTCTACACAGCCAAAGGAATGAAAGGGTTCGGTCCGGGCCAGTCCCGCCTTTTATGACATCCCGCATATCCGACATTTAAGGGATTTCTTTTGTGGGGCTCCGGAGGGTCCTCCCGCGTGTAATGATTTTTCAGATACGGGACGGGGTACAGCACGGGTTTATTTTGTTCCCTGCGGGGACGGGATCTTCTTCTTTGCACCCTTGCTTACCGTGGCGAGCTGCTCTGCCACCTCTGAAAGTTCCTTTTCGATATCTGTCGCAGGTGCCTTGTAATCTTTTAATTCGCGGAGCAGGCTGTCATCCCTCTCTTTTTTCATATGCTTGATTTCGGTGGCAAGCGAACTGAGCATATCATCATCAACGCCCCGGGCGGCGCTGCCTGCGGCAAATGACGATATTTCTCCCGGGGGGCCATCCGTCGTGCTTCCGGATTCCCCGGCAGGGGCAACGGGAGCCGCCGGAGTAAAATCACCTGATCCCGGCATCGGGTCGCCGGCCGGCGGCACGGGAGCCGGGGGTGCCGGTTCCGGCATATCGCTGTCATCCCCGAAATCGATATCGTCCAGATTTATGCTGCCCAGATCCCCCAGGGCTTCATCGATCGCATTCAGGCCGTCAAGATCCCTGAGTTCTTCAGACCCGTTGTCTGCATCTGCGTTAAGAATCTCTTCGGCATCGACGGCAGTCTCGTCCGGCAGGGTGGGCATTTCAAGGTCAAGATCCGGCATGGAAAGGGAGGGGTCCGTCCCGGCATGTGCCGGAGCCGCCGGGCGGGGTTCCGGCGCCGGTTCCTCTTCATACAGTCCATCCAGCAGGCCGGTTTCCAGTTCCTCTCCTGAAAGAGTCAGGAACGGATCGGACTCCATCCCGTCCTCCTCACGTGATACTCCGCCGGCGCCACCCCGGTTTGATCCGGACCCTGCCGGCACCGTCGCGGCGCTTTCAAGCGCTGATACCCTGCTGACCTTTTCCGTTATCGTATGTTCCAGCAGTTTGTTGATCTCTTCGGGATTTTTGGCAGGTTTTTTCCTTCGCTCGGTGATGATCTTCCCTAAGGATTTTATGGATGATACCAGTAACAGGAGGTGGGCGCGGATACCGTGTACGGTTTCCCTCGGTTTTGCCGGTGCACTCTTCCCGGTTTTTCTCCCGCCGCTGTCTTTTTGTGCCGATGTCCCCTTCCCGGATAATTCCGTGGAGCTGCGCTTTTTGAGGGCCGGCTTTTGGCGCAGGTTCTTTAAGGTCAGCTTCGACACCGCCGTGCTGAAATCGGCAGCCGTAATCAAGCCGAGGAGTACCAGCAGGAGAAAACATACCGCAATGATCAGGAGCAGCAGCACGATAAGCGGAATATCCATAAAGATCATTACGGAACCGGTTCCCACGATCACTGCAAAAAGAACCAGCCTGCGGGTATTTTCCTTCATGTTACGTACCGGTCGCGTTTAATCCGCCCCCTATATTCGCCAGCGCCTGTGCACTGAAGAAAAGACTGACCACCATCGGTGCCACCAGGAGAACAAGTCCGGTCAATGTGCAGAATATTGCTGCATAGAAATAATACATGTATCGGTCCCCCCCGCTCACGATACGTGCGGCGATGATGTTTGACAGGGTGAGAACAGTAAGCGTGATAACGATATACGTCTGCATCGCTGCTGCCGGGAAATTGGTAAAGAGGCTCATCCCGCCGCCAAAGGCACTCCCCAGGGAGACGCCGGCGCTCTGGCCGCCCGATGCAGAAGGCATCTGCTGAAACTGGGTCATCATGCTGGACACGGATCCGGTGAGCACGAGAAGGATCTGGTATAATACGACAAAGATGCCGGTCATGGCGATGTGCATCGGTACCAGGAGCACGATGAAGCCCCGTGCAAGCATATCCTTCTTCTCCCGGAGCAGCGTCTGCTCGAGCATCGACGAGCTTATGAGTTTGCCGATAGGTTCAGGCGGGCCCCCGAGTGCAACGGTGTCCCGGTAAATGTTGAGGTATTTATAAATGAGGTTGCTTCCGGACTCACCGATAAACTTGTCCCAGCACTGTTTTTCATCGAGTCCCAGGTTAAGCTTCGAATACACCGAATTTACCATTGGTTCGAGAACTGAGAGCGATTTCCGGTCAATACTCCCCAGCGCATACACGGCTGTTGTTCCCTGTCCGCCCATCACCGCGCCCAGGCTTTTTATGAATACGGAAAAATCATTGTCCCGCAGCGTAATATTCTGGTCGTCAATAAAACCGATGATGCCGAGCGGGGCCAGCAGGATACCGGTAAAAATAAAGATCAGGCCTGCTGACACCCCGAGGACCGCAAGAATGACGATGATGGCAACCGTGAGCGGGACAACTATTCTCTCCATGGCATGGATAGTTCCCTGCTCCTTTGACGTACGGTCCGGGAGTCCATGGGTTTTGGGGTCGTCGGGGACTGACGTATACATAAGGACGATACCAAATACGGAGATGGCCAGGATGACCGCATACGACATATCAAATGATGACTGGAGGTTCGTGGGAGCATAGATCACTACCGATATCATGATAATGACGGCAATGACGGTTCCCGACAGGAGCATCGCGATGTATGCATCTCCCCATTTCTGCAGCATGGACATTCCCTGCTCCAGCTGGTTCCGGTAGACGTTGCGGACCGTTGAGAGTTCATTGGTCAGGAAATTTTCATCCGGGATACCGGAGTCGATGGCATTGGCGTACCGGTTCAGCATGCTCCTGAGGATATCGTTCTGTGTCCGCCCGGCGACGATCATCATGCTTTCCGAGTAACTGTAATTCCATTTTTTGACGAACATGTCCACTTTTGCGATATATTTTGACGATATGTACTCGGGGCGGTTTGCCGCATAAGAGAAAATTTCAGGCCGGGTTGCATCGGAAATCGCAAGCGATGCCAGATACGTTGTCATAAAAAGGAGATCTGCGCCCATCTTCTTGTTTTCCTGGACGCCGGAAAGTTTCTCCCTGAGGTTTTGGATGTGAGACGCAAAAGGCAGCGATATGGCCGGTGGTGCTTCCGGGGTGCCCGGAGGGGTGATCTTCTCTTTGGGCATATTATGAACCAATGGCAAGGAGACCCTGTTTTTTGATCTTGGTCATCATGTGAAAGAGATCCCAGAATTTCACATAGCCGGCCTTGTGCAGACGTTCAAGGATCTTTGCACGTTTCTCCACTTCAAGGTAGATCTCCGTTTTCCTGTTCTCCGGGATCCCGAGCAGGGTTGCGATCTTGTTTTCGAGAAGAAAAGAGCTGCCTTTCCCGGTCCACTGGAAGGTATCGGATACCGGGTCCCAGGTAAACATCTGGATAAAGGTGAATCCCATGGTCTCTGCGTTATACCCCACCAGCTCGTTGCAGCTGATCATCCGGCGCACGGTCTGCCCGTCAGGTCGTTTTATCGCACTCTGGATGATGACCAGGTTAAGGTTGTCCAGATACGTTTTGGGGATATTGATGGGGTCCCCGCAGAGACGCTGGATCAGTTTTTCTACTGATGCCGCGTGGAACGTACTCATCACGGGGTGACCGGTCTGCATCGCGCCAAATGCGACGCTCCCCTCAATGCCACGGATCTCACCGACAAGGATCTGGTTGGGGCGCTGGTGCAGGGCGGCCTTGAGGAGATCGAACATGGTCACCACTCCTCCTGCGCCATCTCCTTCCCCTTTGCCTTTAGCCAGTGCCACTTCGCGTATCCAGTTCCGGTGCGGGATGTTGAGCTCGGAGGTATCCTCGATGGTGATGATCTTGTTCTCGGGCGGGATGAATGTGGTGATCGCGTTCAATAGCGTGGTCTTGCCGCTTGCCGTTTCGCCGCTCACGAACAGTGACATGCCGTATTCGATACAGATCCAGAGATATGCGGCTGACAAATAATCGAGGCCGTTATTTTCGATTATATTGAGGATGGAGAGCGGAACTTCGTTGACCTTCCGGATGGTAAAGTTGCTGCCATGCTTGCTGATCTGGGTTCCGTAGACGATGTTGATACGGGAACCGTCCGGGAGGGTGGCATCTACCACGGGGCTCCGGTACGTAATCGGCCTTTTTATCCGTTCCGCCACTTTGACCACGAAATCATCGAGTTCGCTCGACAGCTTGAACTCGACGACAGATTTGAGACCCTTGAAGATCTTGTGCTCGATAAAGATCGGGCCGACCCCGTCGCAGGAAATATCTTCGATGTAGGGGTCGGACAGGAAAGGCTTGAGAACCCCCATATCGATTTTATCACGGATAAGGAGATACTCGAGAGCCTGGTACTCCGCCCTGGAGACGATAACTTTACCATCCGGGGTGATGGGTATATCCCTGCTCAGTTTACCGGATTTCATCCTGTTCTGTGCGGTAAAATCCGTGTTGAGGAAGGTGACCAGCCGTGAAGAGACTCCCTGCCGTTTTTCTGTCGCCGTCATGCCTGCGGCATCCACGCCGGGCGACTGTACCACGGCAACCGAGGCCAGCATCTTTTTGATAACATCTTCCCGCTCCCTGTTGGTGGTCGGATCCGTGTCCAGGCCATCAATAATATCGATGAGTTTGGCCTCGATGACCGGCAGGATCCGGGTTACGCTGTGCAGGAACGAGGGTTCAACGGGAATGTAGAAGTTCCTTACATCATCCGGGTCCGACAGGACGTGGACAAAGGTGGTATCATTGACCGGGTAGATAACGTTGGGGGCCTTTATGCTGCGGACATCGTTTTTTAATTCCGACAGGAAAAGAGGAAGACCGTAGGTATTTACCGGGAAGGTGTGGAGATATTCGAAGAGATGCGGGCTGTTCTGGACGTACTCCTTTGCATTTGCCGGGAGCATCTTGTATAACGCATCCGATTCGACATCCGCGAACATGTCGAACGTGGCATCGACCGGTTCGGGCTTGAAGGGGAGGTTGAGTGCGACAGAAAGGGATCCCATGTCAGATCCTCGCAAAACTCATCGGGATGACTTTCATTCCATAACCCGGATGAACCTCAAACATGAGAAGGTTTCCGATCGTCTTTCGTGCGCCGCGGACTTTGACGGCTTCCATGACCATGACGTATTTATCCCCGAAAAGGTCTTTTTTCATGAACAGGTGCGCATCGCAGATGGAACGGATCCGCACAAGGGTGTCTTCCTCGAATGCATAGGTATGGAGCGTAACGAGGATGGTCTTGCCCTGATCCACAAGGGTTTTGCAACTGGTAAAGAACTCAAGGATGGTATCGGTTTCCGTGTATTTAGTAAAGAGCGTCAGTGAATCGATGATTGCAACCGGCGATTTGCTGTTCCGGATATGGGCGACCAGCCGTGCCAGAATGCCTTCCACCTCTTCTTTTTTCCATTCGAAACCTGCGATATGAAGCGGGAAGACCCTGAGATATCCCCATGCAAAATATTCGGATATATCAAGGCTCATCGACTCCATCTGCTTGATAAAGCTCCTGCTGGTGTTTTCCGTGGTAAACAGGTCAACGGATAATCCCTGTCTCATGGCACCCCAGATGATCTGCTGGGCAAGAATGCTTTTGCCGGTATCGTTCTCCCCTTCGATAAGGGTGAGGGACCCCATCGGAAGGCCATCGGCTATCTTCTTGTCCAGTTCGGTGTTACCGGTCGAGATGATCTGCCGTTCTTCGTTCTCGGTCGGAGCGGAGAGTTCAGCGGCCATATTCTCTTTTTCCCCCTTTAGAGAAATTCCGGTGCACGGCCCGCGGAAGAGAACGTCCCGGCCATCGGGAAGATACCACGGGATTGTGCGGCGTTAAGAACAGATGCAGTCAGTGCCGCAGTAATCAGGAACAGGGCATGTGTAATCGTTTCGGCGGACATCGATTATATCCTGTCCGGCAGGTTCATCAACTCTTCGTCTTTTCTGGTATTCCGTGAAGGCTCCCGTTCTTTGACCAGTAGTTCCGGTACCTCGATCCGTTCTTTTGCCGGCAGTACCTGCTGGCGCTGTTCCATCATGACCTCAATCATGTCCCGGTCAAGCGAGGAATCGTTGGGCGACAGGATCCGGTTGAGCGCGTACAGTTCGGAGACAAACTCATCGGGTCCGATCTCGTTCTCATCTCCCAGGTTTGCCGGCATCAGGTGGGAGATCTCCTTGATCTCGTCACAGGATTCCCGCGAGATGTACCCCATGATCCGGTACGATTCCAGGATAATATCGAGCCGGTCGTGCCCGAACTTCCGGATGGCGCTCGTCGTCCACTTGAACAGTTTGTACGCTTTCTGGAGCCGGAGTTTTTCACTCGCGAGCGCAGCCTGGCCGGCTTTGTGGCTGTTTACGGGAAGCTGGGCTTTTAGGAGGGAGAGCATCTGCTCGTCTGACATCCGTTTCCTGTCGGGGATTTCAGGCGGGAGGGTTTCCGGTTTTATTTTCAGCTCCTGTTTTCTGCTTTCCCTCTCAAGGTGGGCCCTGGCGGCGGCTTCCAGGGTTGATTCCCGGGCGTCCAGAGCTGCCTCCTTTGCATCCAGTTCCGCTTTTTTTGCATCGTGGGCGGGATCGGCAATGCTTACGGTTTCAGGTGTTTTGCCGGGTGCAGCGGCCGGCAGGGTAAACGGGTTCTCCAGCTCGTTCATCCGTTCCCGGATATCCACCAGCAGGCGCTTGATGGAGGTTTTTATAAGGTCGACTTCCCGTTCGAGGTTCTGGAGTTTGACCTCGGGATCGTCCTCAGAAGCCGCAGTTCTGACAGGGTCGACCTGCACCGGATTTACCGCCATATTAATCACCTATATTCTGCTTTTCATTAATATACTTTGCCCCGGGAAGACGGGCACGGGAAGGTATTTTTCCTTTTTTGGCGTCCAGGAACCTGTTTTTCTGGTGGCCGGCAGGTGGGGAGGGGGCGCCCACCTCCCTTTATGTTTTTTTGTGGAAGGGGTCACTCACTCCCCTCCCCCTCTTCAGGCCCGGGTGGAGGTACCCCGTGATGTTTCATCACCGTGGTCTCTCCTCTGCCGGACGTTCATTCCATGATCGATGGCATCAAAAAAATTCCGGGTTAAAATTCAAGATGCTTTATTACTATTGAAATGCCAATGAAAATTGATTATGACCGGGGCTATTGAGAGTGCCATTTTATTAATTGTCGCAGTTATCTGTGCAGCGATATTGGCCATGGCCGTGTATCCGGCTATCTTCACGATGGCCGGGACCTTCTCATCCGCATCTCATACCGCCGACCAGAATATTCGTACGGATTTTAAGATTGTGCTTGCAACCAGCAACCAGACTGGCATCCATGTATGGATGAAAAATGTCGGGACGACACAGATATCTATGACTGCGATCGCAAACCAAGCCGATGTTGCCTGCGGTGACGAAACACCCCCGGGGTCGCCCATCCAGACCTTCTCTTCGTCAAGCTGGACGGCGTCTCTGGCGGATTCCAGTAATAGCGGTTATTGGGGGCCCGGACAAATGCTAGAAGTGGATGTACCCTCGTGTATATCGTCGTCGTCATCAGGATATACAGATGAGATGTATTTCCAATTCATCCTGCCGAACGGTGTTTCACAGTCGGTGACCTTTTCCGGGAGGACTACATCCTAATGTGGAGGATATGAAATGCCCGTCGGTGAACTTATCGCAGCTGCGGTCGGGCTTATCCTCATTATTATTGTGGCATACGTCCTTGTTGGTAGCACGATCGGCACAGCAGAAACCATGGCCTCTGCGCAGCGGGATATGACGCATCTTCAGGAAATACGGCTGCATACGGATATTGCCATCTCCCCTATTACATCAATAATAACTTCCCTTAACATGCCTTTTACCATTACCATCACGAATACCGGAATCGAGACGATCAATCTTCAGAATGTGGATTTTTTTATTATTAATCAAACGACCAACACATCGACACTATCCTCTTCGGTTTCCGGTAACGGTATACTCAATCCGAAAGAGGCAATATCTGTATCAATAACCGACCCCAACAACGGTGATATTTGCGGCGGAACACCGCCATCGCCTTATTCAATTGAAATTGTCACTGGTAATGGGATATATAATTTCAGCGATTTTACCTGTTAATAGCTTAGGGTATTGTCCCAATTCGACGAATAAAAGGAGTAAGCGTATTGAACATCAAGGCTGATTTCGCCGACTGAGTAGTGAAATACCTGTGCACGCATAAGGGATTCAGAAAATTTACTGTCGCAGGGTTATGTGCGATTAAGGGCTGTCACGGCTGAAGCTATATTCTTGCGGTGCTACCGGAAATCCCGTGAATTTTGGCCATAGTTGTGCTTACGGGTTTCTTCCCCATTTCAGGTTGTACCGGGGGACCCAGAATGCAAAGCTTATCGCTATTACTACGACCTCTAAGATGCTGACTTCAAGAACGAAGTCGAATGCAAGATGCATTATGCCATAAAACTCTATCAAATTCACAACGATAATGGCCACAGTAGTTACTACAAGCATTCGTGCAGGAAAACTGATTTTAGGACGAATCATATTCGAAACTATAAGTCATTGTGATATTAAGACTAGTTTTTAAAGAGGAAATTCAGGCCTTGCTCCGGCTTTGCGCTCTCGGGAAAAACATTTTAGAGAATCGAACCATGCGTGAAAAGTGCTGATATGGAGAATGAGCTGTTTATAGGGAACAGCATTGAAATACCTGTGCGCCTATAAGAAATCAGGAAAATTATCGTCGTAGAGCCTTGAACAATAAAGGTCAACCACGGCTGAAGATAGTATCTTTTTTCTGCAAACAGAGTTTGGTTCTGGTGCGTTCGCGGGACTTAACGAAAATCAATCAGTCGTGATTCTGCTCTGGTCCGTATTTAAACGTCCTGAAGACGCATCAGGACCGGATTTGGTACGGTAACGGGCTGCCGGACCCTGCTCTCGTCGTGGCTCATACCGGTCCGGTATGAAAGAACTACTTCGCCATGGCAGCACCATCATCCCCGTGGTACATGTCTCAAAAGATAAATACCGGTACAGGATATAATCCATGTATCCGTCTATGTTGCCACTGCCCAGGATCCCTATGATGAAAACCGCGAGCACACTTCCAGCACTCTGCCGGATATTCGAACGGAAAAGATGGATCTTCACCGGTTTTCTCATAACTCTGGCTCTTGCAGCAGTATGCGGTGGTCCGGCTCTCGCTCTTCCCCCATCGGCCCCCGGGGAGGGTGCCGGGGCCGGGCACTTCGATCAGGGAATTGGTGTCTATTGGCCGTATCATGCCACCCTCATGATGACGGGCTTTATTCTCCTTCTCACCGGTTTTATCGTTGCACGGTACCACAAGACAAAGGATTGGTACAAAACACATACCATTCTTCAGGTCTGCGGCGGCACCTGTATCCTTGCCGGCATCGCGGTTGGCGTGTACATGGTTACGCTCTCCGGCCTTCCCTCTCTCAGGAATATCCACGAGGTTTTTGGCGTAATCACCGGACTCCTGCTCATCATCGCCCTTGTGCTGGGTTACAGCGTCCGGCGGGTTCACACCGCGAAAAATGTTGTCCGTACAAGCCACCGCTGGGTGGGGCGGATCACGATTGCACTCATGGCAGTCACCATCGTTCTCGGTGTCTTCTTTTTGTCGCTGATATTCCGCCGATGAGTCGAACAATATTTTTTTAATAGAACTTACGCGGTTGAGGTAACGGGGCTCTGTCAAGTCTTCGGCAGGTTGTCATTCTTCTTCGGAGTGTTGAATCTCATAACTGCCGATAACTTGACAGAACCTGCTGTTGCATTTGAGTGTGGTGATCAATATATTATCATGTTAAGGATGTCTGGTCAACCGCCAACACAACAACACCAATATGGTTTTTAAATAAAGAATGAGTTTCAGCCCTGATATCGCGAAATTTTTTTGTTAAGTTTCTCTAATGAACTCAAAAATGGGGTTATTTGGCCGCGGCACCTTCAGGCATCTTTTTCATGTGCAGAACAAGTGCCAGTATAATTATCAGGATACCGGCAACATCAAGGCAATAAGCCGTGTACATACTCGCGAGTCCGCCCACCAAGAGACAGAGCCCGACCAAAAACCATAATGCAACAATAACAGTTTTACTCATGTTTCCACCTCTCACCGAATCTGTGGCAGCTCGGAACTTTCAGAGAACAAGAAGTTCAAGGGACAAGCTACCCGATACGAACATTGGAGAATCCTATAGAAAAAGATATGCTTATTTTGAATTTACCAACCTGTTGGGTTTGCACTCATGAACGATGGAGGAGAAAGCCGAATTGGGGATAATGAGTCTCGGGTTGGCGATGCGAGAAGGGAAGATTGTGGCCATAAACGAAGAGAGGAAGAACGATTGAGTCTACTCTTGATATGCTAGTGGTGGGTAACCGATTTTTTCATCTCGTTGAAATTCTCCAATCAATCGCAAATGCAATATTACAGTATCGGCAATAAAGATATGGTGATTCTTAAAAATGACCTTGGTGGCATATGTGGTTACAGGGTTGATCCAGCTGATCATTGCCATCATTTTTTCCGTGATTGCCCTCTATGCAGGATTATTTATTTTCAACCAGCTCACCGGAGGGTTCGATGCTCCGGGTGAGATTAATAGGGGGAATATTGCAGTCGGTCTTCTTATTGCTTCAATTTTTATCGGTATTTCCATTCCTCTGTATGCCGGTGTACAGGCGATTCTGACAGGTCTGAACAGCATTGCATCGGAGGGCATGTTCACGGCAGAAGGTGCCCTTCACGTGGTATCCATAATCGTTGAACTCGGACTGAGTATCCTTCTGGCTGTCGGATCGATCTATCTCGTGATGTATATCATTGCCCGTGTGAGCTCCACCGTGGATGTGCTCCGTGAAATTAAATACGGCAATACCGCAATGGCACTTGTGGTAGCAAGTATGATCCTGTCCGTATGTATCATTGTCCATTGGGGTGTCGGCGGGATTTTCAAAGCGGTTTTCTTTCAAAGGAGAATAAAAATCTCTAATAGGGGTTATGGTGCGTTGACGTGACTAAACGAAAATGATACTTTTTAAACGTCCCGACAATGCAACAGAACCTGCGGTTCTTTTCTATTTCCTTTATTTACATAAAACGAGACATTAAATCTCAAACGTTGTTCTCAATTTTCGTTTGTTGTAACTAACACACCAGAACCGAAAATCCAGTAATTATAATACATCTCTTTATCGTATCACCCGCCAATTGAACAACCTCGTTATGCAAAGTACTGAAAAAAAGATAAAAATAATCCGCGACAAGTTAAGCAGGATCGGAATCGGAGAAAAGGGCCTTGATGACGAAGCCATCCTCATGCTGTACAGCCTAAACTCATGTGGTAACCTGTGTTCGGTTCCCAAGATATCCCGTAACCCATCAGGATCTCATTAGGGGGATGATAGTGTGAAAAAGGAAGAGTTATTGCATCTCCACATGTTGATGTTCCACATCAAGATGTATTTCAGAGACATTATCAATGATGACATCCCCACGGAGCGGTACGATTCCCTTGAAATCTCTCCCGCCCATATTCATAAAGATATAATTGCACATAGAGAAGCTATCTTCACTCTCGGAAATGAGATCGTTTCCCATATCCACGGCCGGAAAGTGCCTATGATAAATCATTCTCGCTTGATTGCACCACCACAGGTTGCTGTCGCAAATTAACTTTTTTCACAGATGTGGCGCAGGCGAGTGATACGCAGAAAACGGATTCACCGTCTGCGCAGACTCATTTGCAAATATAAGTTTGAGCAACAGGGTGCAACCAATAACGGGATTGGCTGCACCAAGCCTGGCCGGAACCCCGTTGTTATATCGTTTCTTCAGGATCGCATGAGAATACCTACTTCTTCAGGGCTGACGATGCCCAAGGATTCGGGAAATTGCGGAATAACCTCCATTAACAGAATCCCAAAAGATCTTGTTTCTGATCATTGATCCAACGTCCGGTAAGGTTCGTGAGGATTTCAAAAAAAAGCGGGTCCCGGGGCCGGACGATTACACGAACCCGCACACCCGGTAGGTGTCTCTTCCTCCCGGATATACCCCCTTTATAAATGGGGTCTCTGCCGGACCTACGGTCATCCATGATCGATTCTCCGACGGCGGGTTACCGGGCCGGAACTGAGTCCGGGAAGTTCCAGTGGAAATGGTGCCAATCCTCTCCACGATTTTTGTTTTAAATCGTTATTTTTTGAAACCGGTCATTTTAAACGGGAAAAAACCGTGCAATTTAGCGGCCTTCCTTTGTGCGTGAAAAACCGGCTGATGAGCAAGGTTATGCGGCACTCCGGGTATGCCCGGAGGGGCATTATGGCCGAAAAATAAAGGGGGTTCCTGATCGGGAAAAACGACCCGGTTTTTTCAGGGAAAACACCCGGGATCCGCCTCCATCGGCCTCATATGAGGGAAACAGGGGCATCCGGATGGTGGGATACAGTGGTTTTGAAGGGTTTTTACCGTCGGTAACCGGTGAGGTTCCTGCCAAAGACGCGCCGCAGGGATTCCCTGATTTTGCATTTTCCCCCCGTCTTCCCTGTTGCTGCCGGGATTTTCCGGAGAGAGCGTGCTCCTGGGGGTTTCACCCCCGCCGCACGGGCATCCCCCGGTTGCGATGATGCCTCCTTACGGTTGGATGGGATGTGCGGTGGAACAATCCTTTCCGGAAATTTATTCACTCGCCGCGGTGGCGTCCCTTCGGGAGCAGCGGTACTTCCCGCTCGTGGGGGGGTAGGGGAACATCAGCCCCTGTCATCATGATCGCCCGGCCCATCCTGGGTCAAGGGTAATCCCCTCAAGGGACAACTGCCGTGCTGCATCGAGAATACCATTCTGAACAGCGTACCAGCCTGCATTTCCCGTTCACAGTTCCTCGTAATACCGGGTGAACTCGATCTGTTGTTCGATAGTTTCGCTGCACTCCATCACTTTATTGAGGTGCTCATTCAGGGACGGGTTGTCCGGGGCCTCATTTTTCACCAGCTGCAGGAACCCGACGAAGCCGGTCAGCGTGTTCTTGATGTCGTGTCGCGTGATCGTCGAGAGCATCGTGAGTTTTTTGTTGGTCTTTTTCAGGTGCTCCTTTTGCTCCCGCAATTCAATCTCCACGCCATGGCGTCTCACTACCTCTGATAGGAGCTGGGTATTCATGTCATAGTAAGCCTTGAGTGGAAAGTAAGCAATGATGACAGCAAGCCCGCTCGTGAAGAGACTTGTGATCAGGTTCGAGCGCCAATCGGGAGGGTACAGATAGACGTACTGGCCGGCAAATTCGAACGCCGTCATGGATGCAAACGTGATGATGAAGATAAAAAAGAGCCTTTGATCAAATGGTGTCAGTTCGGATCTTGCGTCCATTAATGTACTATTATAAAAATTCACCCGTTAATACCTTCGATACGGGATGGATATTAATTGTAGCACTCTGTAACTATCCTGACATGCATAAATCTCCTGATCGATATGGTATTATAAACTTGTTAAAAAAAAGTTCAGCAATCGGATCGTACTTTTTCCGGAATCCTCAACCTGCAACTCACTCTTTTTTCAAAATCTTCAGCTACCGAGCCGGCATTTTTTTGAAACATTTAGATCCCGATCCGCTCTTTATTTTCAAAAAATCCCCCTTCGCGGTAATTAATAAATGAATGATAGGGTCTGATGCCCCCTACCCCCACGATCGAGGAGTTCCTCAGTCCCCGGCAGGAAGTCCCCGCGGCGGATCGGAAAAATGAGAGCAATGCGCTGGAAAAATATCCTTACTCCTCATCCATTCAACCGTAGTGTGGCATCATCGCACTCAGGGGATGCCCGTGCGGCGGGGGCGAAGCCCCCAAGAGCACGCTCTACGGAAATATCCAAAAAATGGGTGCAACTAAAAATCCAAAAATGCGAAAAAACTCAAAAACAGGATCGTGAGACCCGACCCCCTTTCACTTCCGGCCGAGCACCTTATCGATCTCTTTTTTGAGGATCTCGCTCACGACCTTCCCGTCCACCGACCCCCGGACCTCCTGCATCACCACGCCCATAAGCGGGCCGAGGGCGGCTTTCTGTTTCTGGGCGATGAACTCCGAACGGTCGGCAATGATCTTCCTGATCACCGCTTCGAGCTCGTCACGGGATACGGTCGGGGCGAGCTGTGCCATCGCGTCTTTTACCGAAATTCCCCGGGCAACTGCCACAAGGATCTCCGGGATCGCCTCTTTTGCAACCGTTTTCTTCACACTGAGCACCCCGGAGGCAGAAACACTGACAGGCGCATGGCCAGTAAGAGGATTCGTCCCAGCCGCATGAAGTACCGCGAGGATCGCATCGTCCGGGATCTTATCGGTATCTGCACCATCGCGGCGGATCTCTGTGAGGGTCGCAAGGAGCGTACGGGACGCGAGTGTTGGCTTGATCCCTTCAGCAACCGCCCGCTCGAAAAGGGGCCGGTGCTCGGAGAAGGCCATCTGCTTTGCGACCGCCGGGTCGAGGCCGAGGTCCTTTGCAAAGCGTTCGGCTTTCACGGTCAGGAGTTCCGGCACGATGACTGCGTTCCAGCGTGCATTGTCAATCCGGACCGGCAGCACGTCGGTCTCGGGGTACATCCGTTCCGCCCCGGGGAGGGGGCGCATGTACGCGGTGCTGCCCTCTTCGAGCATCTTCCGCGTCTCTTCGGGCACGGGCTTTTCCGAGAGGGCGAATTTAGCCCGACCGTAAACCTGGTTCCATGCGCAACCTGCCTGTTTTGTGCTCGCGCCGGAGACGAGGATCACCGCGTCCTGCTCGCCCGCGTGGACGAACTCCCGGAGCCGTGCGACCTCTGCCGCGGTGACGCCGTAGGCCGGCAGTTCGTCGGTGTGGAAGATGCCGCCGACCCCGCACTTCTTCGCGTAGTCCGACAGTTCGGTCCCGAACCGGCGGCCGGGCTGGATCTCGCGGCCGACAAGGCCGGCAAAACCTGGCAGATGCAGGGCATAGATCTTCTTTGCTTTTTTCAGGACCGCGGATTTTGTCTCTTTGAAGAGGTCGGTGACGTCGATCTGCTCGATCCCGACGCTTGCGTGGCGTTTGACGAGTTCCGCATGGATCTCAAACAGGCTCTGCTGCCGCTGGACTTCGCGGCGGACGACCTCAGCGATGAGGTCGAGTTCCTGCACACCCTTGATCTCGACCCGGGCGCCGTCCCGGATCGAGATATTCACATCCTGCCGGATCGTCCCGATGCCGCGCTTCACTTTGCCAGTTGACCTGAGCACCATCCCGATATACTCGGCCACCTGCTGCACATCTTCCGGGGTATGCATGCAGGGCGAGGTGGTGATCTCGACCAGCGGGATGCCAAGCCGGTCCAGCGAGAAGATGTCGTCCTTTACCCGTTGGGCCGCCTCTTCCTCGATACAGATTGTTTCGATTCTCCCGCCGTTCGGGAGGGCCCCGTTGATGGCGACAAGAGCCGTGCGCTGGAATCCGCTCGTGTTGGAACCGTCGATCACGAGTTTCCGCATCACGTGAATCTGCGGGATCGGCGTCATGCCGAAGACTTTTGCAATCGTGAGGCCGAGACCGAGCGCTTCCTCGTTCAAGGGCGCGGGCGGCTCCTCATCGTTCTCAACAAGGCACGTGGATTTGTAGGTGTAATACTGGAACTTCCGCACCCTCTTCATCTCTTCCTGTGCGGCCCGGTCGATCTCGCCCATCTCGCTCTCGGTGGCCCGGAGGTACCGGAAGAACTCCCCTGTGTGCCCGGAGGTGTCCATGAGCGTCGTCGGGCAGTGGCAGAAGAGCTTCTCTCTGGTGTTCAGCTGCTGGTGGATCTCGATACCGGCAACAAGGCCCACATCTTTGTAGCCCTTGTTCCCCAAGGATACTTTCCCATCAACGATGGATAAGACCACTTGCCCGGACGAGTTATTACAATCCATGGGCGCTCCTCCGCATGCATTCACCTTTGAGATCGGTCGCCATCAGCGCTGCTGCTTTTGCCGGGTCGCGTTCATTCCCGAGCACCCACATCTGCTTTGTGAGCGCCACTTCGGCGAGCATGTCACCGCCCTCGATGACACCGGCGGCCAGCAGGTCGCGGCCCGTATCGTAGACCCGGTCGCAGACCCGGCCGTTCATGCACTGCGAGGTCATGACCACCTGTGTCCCACCCGCGATCAGTTTTCTTATCTGCGGGATCAGCGCGGTGCTCACGTGCCCGAGGCCGGTACCAGACAGGATAAGCCCTTTGTAGCCCTCGTATGCCTTCAGGAGATCGGGTGACATGCCGGGGTAGAACTGGAGAAGGCCGCAGTGAGGTTCGAGCTTGTCGTGCAGGGCGAGCTTGTGCGTACCCCTCCGGACAGCCCCACCGGTCAGGGTCACGATGCGGGTGACATAGTCCACGGTCCCGACCGGGGGAATCCCGATGCTCCGGAATGCATCCCGCCGGGAGGTGTGCATCTTCCTGACCCGGGTACCCCGGTGGATCGCACAGGAATCGTCGTTCGTGGTCGCATGCATGACAACCGCCACTTCCCCGAGATCGCTTTCTGCCGCGAGCGCTGCACAGACCCCGTTCATCGCGTTGTCGCTTGATGGCCGGTCGGCCGAGCGCTGCGAACCGACAAAGATTACCGGGACAGGGGTGTCAAGCATGAAACTGAGAGCAGCCGCGCTGTAGGCCATCGTGTCCGTCCCGTGCGTGACGATGACACCCGTGACACCGTGTTTGATCTCGTCATACACGGCCTTTGCGAGTTCCTGCCAGATGGCCGGTGTCATGTTCTCGGAGAGGATCGTGGAGAGCACCTTTGTGCGGTAGCGCCCGATCTCGGCAAGCGCCGGGATCGCGGTCAGGATATCGTCCGCATCGAACTGGCTGGTCACAGCCCCGGTCCGGTAATCGATCCGGCTTGCGATCGTACCACCGGTGGAGATGATGGCAAGCTCGGGAAGCTTCGGGTCCTGCCGGATCGGCGCCGCACGGGGTGCAGAGGCAGGTGCGGGGGAGACGAGCGTGCAGCACGCTTTTTCGACGCCGATATTGTAGCCGCTCGCGAGTTTTACGACCGCCATGCCGTCGCGGTCGGTTATATAGGTCCCTGAATGGCTCTTCCCGCCATACGTGCAGGTGACGTGATCCCCTGCGGAAAACGTGGTGCTTATGCTACCAGCCTCCGCGCATCCGCAAGTACGTCTTCCTTTGCCTTCGAGATCTTAGCGAGCCGCTCATCGATAAGTGCAGAGTCTTTATCCAATTGTTTCTTGCAATCAGCGATGGCGATCTTGGTCGCAAACGGCGCCGGGCCGCCGGTCGCCTTCCGGAGGCCGACCGAATTTGCCACGTCAAGTGCCGCCGTGATCTGGTCCCCGGTGAGCCCTTTACCCGCAAGCGAGATCCCGAGGTCGAGCTCCTTTGCCGATTCCTCAAGGGACTCAAGGGTCAGGCTTCCCTTCTGGACCGAGCGCCCCACGATGTTATGGGCGGTACGGAACGGCAGGCCGTAGTCCCGCACGAGGGTATCGGCGAGTTCTGTTGCCGTAGAGAATCCCTTGCCGGCCTCCTCTTTCATCCGGTCAGTATCGAAAGTGGCGCTGGAGAGCATGTCGATGAGGAGCCGCAGGCTCTCTTTTGCATCCCGCATCCCGCGCCAGATGTTGGGGGTGAGTTCCTGGAGGTCGCGGTTGTAACTCATCGGGAGACCCTTGACGGTCATGAGTGCCCCGGTATAGGCCCCGAAAACCGAGCCGGTCTTTGCCCGCATGATCTCGGCGGTGTCCGGGTTCTTCTTCTGCGGCATGATGGACGAGGTCGAGCAGAACGCATCGTCAAGCAAGACAAACTTCACAAATGAGGTGCTCCAGATGACCAGTTCCTCGCAGAGCCGGCTCACGTTCGCCATGAGAATGGAGAGAGCGGCAAGGGTTTCGAGCGCGAAATCCCGTGTCGCCACCGCATCCATGGTGTTTACAACAAGGCCGTCGAACCCGAGCAGTTTTGACGTGTACTCGCGGTCTATGGGGTAACCGGTGGATGCAAACGCGGCGGCACCGAGCGGGCAGAGGTTGACCCGGACATACGCGTCGCGCAGTCGGTCGAAGTCCCGCGAGAACTGCTGCTCGTAGGCAAGGAGGTGATGGGAAAGGGTGGTGGGCTGGGCATGTTGCATATGAGTAAACCCGGGCATGACCGACTCCCGGTGTGCCTCGGCGAGGGCGATAAGCACTTCGCGGACCTTGAGGAGCGCGGCCATCTGCTTGAGCAGGTCCTCCCGCAGCTTGATCCGGATGCAGGTGGCCACCTCGTCGTTCCTCGACCTCCCCATGTGCATGCGGCCGCCGACTTCGGGGCCGACTGCCTCGATCAGGAGCGATTCGATGCCTGCATGGACGTCCTCGAACCGGTCATCAAAGACCTCTTCGGGCACTCCCCCGCTGTTGAGTTCCAAGAGCGCAGGGAGGAGCTGCTTTGCGATATCGGTGCCGATAATCCTCTGCCGTTCAAGCATCAGCACATGGGCGATATCCACCAGCACGTCGGCATCGGCAATACAGCGGTCAGATCGCATCGACGAGAGGAACCGCATCATCTCCCCCGTCCTCTCGCCAGAAAGGCGTCCCAGCCTCACTACATCGGTTCGCATCCGTTCACCCTTCCGTGAATACTAGTTCTTACACTCATGTGTGCACGCGGATCGATTAAATCCACGCCTTCCGGGCGGCAAGCTCTATCGCCCGCTGGACCGATTCACGGGGGATGATGGTTGCCACCGGCACGTGGACCAGCTGCTCGATGATACTGGATGCGATAGGGGCACAGACAATCGCGATTGCCCCTTCCCGTTCGGCCCGCACCGCAGCGACAATGGCGTCTTCCATCGTATGGACGGGATACTCCCGGACCCGCATGTGGTGGCCGTCCACATCAGCAAGTCGTTCCTCGACACTCTCGAGTACAGGCCGCGCAGCGATCAGGCCGATAAAGTTTTCGTCTCCAATATGGTAGAACTGGCGCAGGGCTTTGACTATCTCCCGCAGGGTGGAGAGGTTCGGGGAGCGCTTCCCATGCAGGATCTTGTACAGCGAACTCTGGGCGATTCCGCAATGATCTGCAAGGTCCCGGACGCTGATGCGCAAATCGTTCTTTATGAGGTCGTTCAAGGTCCTGACAAAATCCTCATCAGACAGGAGCGCGGCGCGCATGAGCCGGTCGATAGGGTCTACATGTGCCATAGTAAAGATACAATAGGGTTAACCAAAGAAAAATATTTCTTCTGTTGTCCAGAAAAAGCAGGAACATGGGTCAGATATACAGGAATGTTTGGACAGTAAGGGTAAAAATTTTCTCCAATTGTGGGCAGATACACTCAAAAAACAGCCAAAAAGGAAAATATTCTGCCTGGATAGTACACTTTTTTATTATTGACTGAATAACACTGGGGCATGAAAATCCTGAGAATCACGGCAATTGCCTGTATCGCACTTGCCCTTATGCTTGTAGTAATTACTGCCGGCTGCACGCAGTCAGCAGGCACGTCAGGTAACAGCACCTCTGCTGCCACATCTGCCACCGCCCCGAACGGAACCGTGGGAATACTCGAAACTGCCGGTGTCTATCCGATGCCGTCCCTGCTTGCAACCAGCCAGATTGACGGTTACATCGCATGGCAGCCGGTTGTCGAAGCCGGTGTGGAAAGCAATATCGGCCATGTCGCAGTCTATTCAAAAGACCTCCCTCCCGCCGGAGAATGGAGCGACCACCCGCAGAATGTCTTTGTCGTGCGCAATGACTTTTACGCCCAGAACCCTGACTTTGTCAATGACTTCTCCGCGCTCAACCTTGCGGCAACCCAGTACATCAACACCCACCCGAATGAAACCGCCGCGATCGATGCGGAATGGCTGGCCGGCGGACAGAACTTGACCTACGGGAACGTGAGTGTCTCATCGGTGACGGTAGTCAGCAACTCCCTGCCGACCATCGCGTTCACGAATAATCCCTCGGATGCCTGGAAAGCCAGTACCGGAAATTTCGTACAGGCGCTCATTAACCTGGGGACAGTCAATGGCTATGTCGCGAACAGTTCCAACCAGGATGCAGTTCTCTACAACTTCCAGCCGTACACCAGCGCAACTGCCATCATCGCTTCAAAGAACGTGCCCACACCAGCAACCATCCAGAATACGGTAGGGGTCGGGTACCTCAATGCCGTCGACCACTCCGCACTCTTTGTTGCGGTCAAGGACTGGCAGTACTTCAATGACACCTATGGCATCACCCTCAAACCGGAAGACCCGACCAAGGCAAAGCCTGATGTCGCTGACTTCATCGTAAACGGCCAGAAAGTTGCAACCGTCAACCTTGTGCCGGCAAATGCCGGGCCCAACCTGATGCAGCTTGCGGCAACCAATTCGATCCAGATGTCCTATGTCGGTGTCCCGCCGGCGATCACCGCTATCGACCAGGGAACCCCGATCACCATCGCGTACCCGATTGATAACCTCGGATCCGGCCTTGTGGTTGCAAATGGCGCACCTGCTCAGGACTGGCAGAGCTTTGCCGCATGGGCAAAAGCACGCTCGGATGCAGGAAAGCCGCTCGTGATTGCAGCACCCGGCAAGGGTTCCATCCAGGATGTCATGATCCGTGCCGCCCTGCAGGACAGCGGCATTACCGTAACTGAAGTGAAGGTTTGATGAGGATCGCCGCTCATTACTGTAAAGAACAATGACACGGCGCCTCGGACTGATATTGCCCATCCTCCTCATCATCGGGTGGGAGGTCGTTGCAACTATCGTCAACAACCCTTTTTTCCTGCCAAAACTCGAGACGGTGATCCCGGTCCTGCTCAGCCCGTTTTCAGACATTCTCGGTACCGGCAGTCTTGCGGACAACGCAATTATCAGTGTCGAGCGGGTAGCCCTCGGGTTTGCCCTTGCTGCGGCAGTCGCCATCCCACTGGGGATCGGCATGGGAAGATTTTCGGCGCTGAACGATTTCTTTGATGTCACCATCGAGATCCTCCGCCCGGTTCCCCCCCTTGCCTGGGTACCCCTGGCGCTGGCATGGTTCAGGATCGGGATCGTTTCCATCGTGTTTATCATCTTTATAGGGGCGGTTTTCCCGATCCTGCTCAATACGGTTGACGGCGTACGGGGTGTCAAGAATACCTGGATTGAGGTGAGCTCGACGCTCGGGGCAAGCGAACGGCAGATCCTCACCAAGGTGGTTCTCCCCGGCGCAGCACCGACAATATGGACCGGCCTCCGGGTGGGTTTCGGGATCTCGTGGATGTGCGTGGTCGCCGCAGAGATCCTGCCGGGACCGACATCGGGCCTCGGGTACCTGATCATGTACGCCTACAACCTGGGGCAGATCAACGTGATCATCGCGGGAATTATCGTGATCGGCCTTATCGGCCTCGTGATCGACCTGGGGTTCAAGGCGGTTGAAAAACGCTGGTTCGGGTGGAGGGGGCTGGAGCGATGACCCTGATCATCAACGATGTCTCCCGGATATTTACCTCAGAGGATGGGGAAAAGATTGCGGCACTCTTCCATATCTCGCTTACCGTAAATGATGATGAGTTCATCTGTATTCTCGGGCCATCGGGCTGTGGCAAGACAACCGTGCTCCGTATTATTGCCGGACTTGAATCCGCGTCTGCCGGATCAGTAACCGTAGACGGTATGCCGGTAACCCATCCCAACCCAAAGATGGCAATGATCTTCCAAGAATATTCCCTCTACCCGTGGCGAACGGTAGAAGAGAATGTGGCACTCGGCCTTGAACTGAAAGGGATGAAAAAACCGGACCGAATGGCAGCTGTGGAGAAGTACCTCGATCTGGTGGGCCTTTCAGGATTCGAACGCAATTACCCCTTCGAGCTCTCCGGGGGCATGCGGCAGAGGGTGGCCGTGGCACGGGCACTTGCCATCGAACCGTCCATCCTTCTCATGGACGAGCCGTTTGGCGCCCTCGATGCCCAGACCCGGAACCGGATGCAGCACGAGTTGCTCAGGATCTGGGAGAAAACCAAAAAGACGATCCTTTTTGTTACCCACAGCGTGGACGAAGCGGTATTCCTTGCCGATCGCGTCGTCGTCCTCACCCGGCGCCCGGGCAGGATCAGGGAGATTGTCACGATCCCGGATGTCCGTCCCCGCGACCGTACGGGTGAGGAATTCGGCCAGATCCGGCGCCACCTGCTCAATATGATCACGGAGGAGTCGGAGCTCGTCCAGTAAGGTTTAATACGCTCAATCTCTATTTTATAAAAGCAGTTTGTGAAGTGTGCCGGCACGACAGCTGTGTGATATACACGTTTTCGTGCCTGCTTTTACGATTCATACACTAGGAGAAGGACGCGATGGTAAGAAAACCGGGAAAGATGTACAGGAACCTTGCAAAGAAAGCCTATACGCGGCGTGAGTATATGGGAGGGGTTCCCGGCAGCAAGATCGTACAGTTCGAGATGGGAAATCTTTCCCAGGAATTCCCGACAGAGGTTGACCTGATCGTTGAAGAGACCTGCCAGATCCGGCACAGCGCCCTTGAGGCGTCCCGTATCTCGATCAACAGGAAACTCCTGAAGGATGTCGGAAGGACGAACTTCCACTTCAAGGTCCGAGTCTACCCGCACCATGTCCTCCGTGAGAACAAGCAGGCAACCGGCGCAGGTGCAGACCGTGTCTCGGAAGGGATGCGCCTCGCATTCGGCAAGGCCGTCGGGACTGCAGCACGGGTCGAGGCCGGCCAATTAATCTTCACGGTCTTTTCCACGCCCCAGTACCTGGACAAGATCAAGGCAGCAATGAGGAACGGGGCACACAAGCTCCCGACTCCGTCCCATCTCAAGGTTCACACGATCAAGGTGAGCGGAAGGATCGTCGCTGCACCCAAGATTGCCGGAGATAAGATCGCAGAACCGGTCAAGGTCGAAGCCGAAGCCGAAACCGTGGCAGCAGAGCCGGCAGCAAAGGGCGCAGAGGCCGCAAAGGGTGCGCACAAGGGACCAGAACACAAAGGCGCTGAACCCGCAAAGGCAGAACCGGCAGCAAAGGGCGCAGAGGCTGCAAAGGGGGCCGATCACAAGGGCGGGAAAGCACCGGCAAAAGGCGGCAAGGATAAGAAATAATCTCTTTTTTTCTTTCAGTCGTTTTTTTAAAAGAACAGTATCCAGCACCGGATTTTTCGGTGACCGTTGCGCTGATATTTCCCTGCAACACATTCTCTACGGGTCGCACAGTATATAATCTCCCCGCCGCTCAACTATAGATAAATGCAGAAACGAGAACCCGATGGCCTGCGGGAGGCACTCGCACAAGCAACCTGCAGGGCCATGCGGGATGCGGTCATATACCTGCCTCCCGACGTGAAAAGGGCGGTTGCGTCAGCTGCTGCCTCTGAGACGAATGCGGTGGCGCAGGGCGAGTATGAGAATATAACAAAGAACATTCTCGCCGCTGAACGTCTCGGTGTTCCTCTCTGCCAGGACACCGGGGTCCCGGTCGTCTACCTCACCATCCCCCCGGAAATTCCCTTCTCCCGGGTTCTCTTTGATGCGGTAGCCGATGGTATCCGCCGGGCGACCAGCGACGTGCCGTTGCGCCCCAATGTCGTCGATCCCCTCACCCGGGACAATTCGGGGGATAACACCGGAACCGGGATGCCGGCGGTCCACGTGCGGCCCGGGAACCGGTTCACGGTGACCGTTCTACCCAAGGGTGCCGGCGCCGAAAACGTCTCCCGGATCGTGATGCTGCTCCCGTCAGATAAAGATTGTATTGAACGTGTCGTTGCAGAAACCATGCTGATCGCCGGTGGCCGGCCCTGCCCACCGGTGGTGCTGGGTGTCGGGATAGGCGGGACATACGACAGCGCCGCCGCGCTTGCAAAGGAAGCACTGCTCCAGCCTATCGATCAGATGACTGCCTTCGAACAGCAGCTCTGCGACGCGGTGAACCGGCTCGGTATCGGCCCGATGGGGCTGGGCGGGAACACCACGGCGCTTGCGGTCAAGGTAAAGATGGCCGCTTGCCACACCGCGTCGCTTCCCGTTGCCGTGAACGTGCAGTGCTGGGCGAACCGGCATGCAACCGTGGAGGTGGAATGGTGACTGCAAAGGTTATTCAGCTCCACACGCCGCTTGGTGACGAAATTCTCACCTTGCATGCGGGCGACCGGGTCGAACTCTCGGGCAAGGTCTATACTGCACGGGATGAGGCACACCTCCGTATGCAGAAGGAGGGTATCCCGTTTGATCCGAAAGGAGCCGTAATCTACCACTGCGGGCCGGTCATAAAGGCTGAAAGGATAATTGCCGCAGGGCCGACAACATCCGCACGGATGAACGCGCTCTCAGGATTCCTGCTCGACCGGGGGGTCCGGGCGCTCATCGGGAAAGGTGGCATGGACAGCACCGTGAAAGAACAGCTCCGGGGGCGGGGCGTTTACTTCGCCTTCACCGGTGGGTGTGCGGCGCTTGCTGCATCCCACATGACACTCAAGGGCGTGCACTTTCCGGATCTCGGCATGGCAGAGGCGGTCTGGATAATCGGAATCGACCGGCTGCCGCTTGTGGTCGGGATCGATTCAGCGGGTAACGACATCTTTTCTGCAGTGCAGGAGAATGCAAAAAGAACCTTTGGCACAGAACAGAAAATGGAATGCGTATAAAGAATGGGATTCAATTTTGATATCAGAGAATTTTATATTAATATGAATGCCTGAAAAAGGGAGGTTCGACTCTGATTTAGGCATTTCTTTTAGTTCCACCAACGAACTCAACAAGGGTTTTTCTTTTAATGGATGCATATCCGCACCCCGCGCGCAATTTCCCTGACATTTTCGATTCACCGGTCACTATCGCTTCTCCTTTTTTGACCCTTATTCTCTCTGAGCCCGGACCGGCCCCGGCAGCAATGATGCAGGAACGGGACAGAGAATAAGAATGCACTGACCATTCACACAAGGACCGGGTTCTCTCCAATAATCATTTATGCGCCCTGTTCGCAATACTGGATCGTATGCCATCACGGATGCGTCTTTCTTCCGGGCATCTGATCATCGCTCTTGTGCTCTACCTTGCTGTCGCGGGGTTCAACGCGATCTTCGCATTCCCCCTGCTCCCCACGTGGTATGCAGGGCTTACAAAACCAGCCTTTCTTCCCGTGGATACGTTCCCTCTGGTTATGGTCGTCCTCTTTACCTACCTGCTCCTCGGATGTTCAGTCTTTTTCATCTGGCATGCGAGCTGTATGAACAGGCATGACCAGTTGCTCTGCCTCACCCTCATAATCTTTACAATCATCCTGATAGGGTTGTGGGGTTACCTCTTC
>Ga0326727_10004773_pt1 | contig 39923 bp, 32 predicted proteins | sample MB2enrmetagenome_FD_207643 | JGI IMG/M metagenome (GOLD analysis project Ga0326727, IMG submission 207643) | Lab enriched peat soil microbial communities from McLean, Ithaca, NY, United States - MB29MY | ecosystem: Environmental > Terrestrial > Soil > Wetlands > Peat | place: USA: New York...
CTGCCGCCCGCTTCAGTTCCCGCTCGCTCATCCCCGTCCTCTTCAATTCGGCCTCCTTTGGAGGCCTTCAGTTTAGGGGACATTTCTATCCGGGCCAGATGGGGACATTATCATCCGGGCGCAACAGGCTGTTGCGGGGGGTGTTGCTGAGGGTGTCGATACCAAAAACTCGCCTGCGCCAAGAGAACAATCCTTCCCTGTCAAGAACTCGATTGACCGGAAAAGAGCGGCTAATTCACAGGGATGGACAAGGGCCGAGGGAGGTAGAGTCGGGAACTGGAGTGGTGGTCTGCCGACTCCATTTCCAACCCTCGCCATATCGAACAGAGCGTGCGGATTTCCCGCACTGCGCTCTCCTGCTCGCTTCGGGGCCATGGTTATGCGATAGATGCCTGTGGAGCCGCTTTCGGGTCTTAAAAGCTGTGGCGAGGGCCACCATTTGGCGTGTGATGCGCGCGCCTCCCCGCAGCTCAAAGCTCTCCGCATGACGAGGAGTTGGTATCAGTCCGTTCTTGCAGTTATAGTTCCAGTGTCACCCTGCGGTGGGGGATGATCCTGACCGGCCCTATCAGTCCGGATGGCGGCAGAGGGTGGAATTCCTTTTCGAATTGCTCCCAGTACAATGCCCCTCGGGTGTAAATATTCGCGGTTGGTCCGTAATGTGGGACGAACTCCTCGGGCACATCCGGCAGTGTCTTCATCCCCGAGACGTAATTGATCAACACATTGGTGACGAACAATTCCAAATGATTCGTGCCGCTGCGGATTGCTTCCGTAACCTGCAATTTGTAAGGCTGCATCCAGGCCACGCCCACCGCGTGCCCGTTCAAGGTAACCTCGGCCACGTCGCCGACTTTTCCCAGGTCGAGCACGGCTTCCAAGTCGGCCCTCACGTACTCGCTCGGGATCTCGAAGTCAAGCTCGTAGTGTCCTGTGCCCGAGAAGTGCTGGGTGCTTGGGTCTTCCGTCCATGACTGCAACTGCGAGACCTCTTTCTGGAGCTTGGGAAAGCGATACCCCTCGAGGATCATCCGCCAGGTGCCGCACACAGTCAGCGGCTCCGGCAATCCCGTGACGGTCAGCCGCGCCGTCTTGCTCTGCCCGTCTTTGACCGCGGTCGCGAACGCCTCGACATTCTGGCTCACGATGCCCGTCACCGCGTGTTCGGTCAATTCCCGCACCTCCTCCAGGTTCGCGGCAGTCAAATGCGGCTGCGCGTCCCCGGCACGGAAGAGAACGCACGTCGAGGCAAGAGCCGGCAGGCGGAGCGGAATCTCCACTCCCCCTGCCAGCGCCCGGTAAACAAGTACGGGATCGATCTTGCCGGTTTTCGGATCCCATTCTTCGGGAATCTTTCCTGTAACCCGGAACGCCACCGGCGTCTGGCTCGCTTCCAGTTGCAGGTTGGTGACGAAATAGATGTCGTCTGCGCCGAGCCGGCGATGCAGAAACGTCAGACCATCGCTTTGCTGGTTTCCCGCCAGCGCAAAGTCCGGGGCGAGATGTTCGCGCAACGCCGCAAGCATGTCCCGCTGTGGCGCCGTGAGCGCGGGAATGGGCTGAAATTGCTCGGGAAGCATGTAGAAAGGTCTAAGGTTCGTGTCGTAGCGCGGAATCTTATAATCGGCAACGAAGTAAGTGCGGCCCCCGCCGGGAAGAATCTTCCCTTTGCCGTCGGGCCCGAACAACTCACTGACAATCTGCTTGACGCGCGCGTCGTGCGGCGCGGCATCCTTGAGCCCTACCGACGTCGCGGGCAGTTCATCCAGAGCAATCACCACTCCTCCGCCCAGTGCAAACTTCCGGATGAACTCCATGGTAGCCACCGGCACCGCCGTGGTCTTGGGCAAGATCAGGAAACGATAGGCCAGGTCGCGGACCTTGATGTGCCCACCTTCCGCCCGCGCGCGATTTTGCAGAACATCGTCGTTGACCGGGTCGAAATCATACCCGTTGGTGACCAGGGTTTTTCCCAGGTTGCCGTATGGCATGAATTGCGGGTAGGTGCCGAAAAGGCATTTCTCGGTCCACACCGTGGCTTGGGGCGAGTAGACCAGAACGTCTCCAGCAAACTCCCCCTGCCGCAAGAGAAAACAGCAGCGGCTGGTGTACTCCGTCAAATGATGATAGTACTTCCACCAGGGGTTCCAGTGACTGATGCGATTGGCCCAAGGCATATCCCGCGAGGGCGCCACGTGCATTTCCGGAGAATAGATATAGCCGTGGTTGTAGAATTGCATCACCCCGTCGCGCAGAAACGAATCCGTTGCGCCCTTCAGTTGTTCGAGCGTTTCGCGATACCGCTCGGTGTGAAGATAGGTGAACGCTTCGGCGGAAACAATCTTTTGACCGTACAGGTGCGCTCCCGCGGCCACCGCTTTCCGGGGGTTCATGACGACTTCAAAACAGTTGGTGGTGACTTCCATCTCGGGCCGCGGGGTTATTCCGGCCCCCTGAATGAACTCGTTGGTAAATCGGAAATAGGGCTGAATGCGTGCCTGCACGTTGTGCTCGCTGCACCAGTCGATGAAAGGTATAAACGTCGCTTCCAGGCCCACCCAGCCAAGGAAATCATTCACGTCGTAGCGGACCTTAGGAGTCAGCTCCCCGATGTCCCACCAGATGGCGGGCAAATAGCGCCTCAGGTCGTAGCCCTTGTAGGTCTGGAATTGTTCCAGCAGCGCGTTGCTCCAGTGAATGGTATCGGGAGGAACGCTGATTTCGAAGCTGTCGCAGAACATGCTATCCACGGTCTTGCCGAACTCTTCCCCAAAAGCTTGATAAAGCACCCCTCCCAGGTAATCACAATAGTTCCTCACCGCCTGCGGGTTGAAGTGATCGACCACCCATTGACGCCGGATAAAATTCTCGGTGGTGGAGTTTTGCTGCCCCGTGTACTTCTGGCGGAAGGCCATCACGCGCCATTCGCCGGCAGGTATTTGCCAGTCCAAACGATTTTGGTCGACATGGTTGGTAAGGTCGATCAGGGTGTTTCCATTCACTCCCGACGCCGTAATCTCGCCCGCCACAACCGCCACTAAAAAGTCCTCGTCATACGCATCCGAGGGGAGGGGCTCGCGCAAGTTCCCCGTATTCGCCGGAGGCGCCGCCCGCACATAAGCCGGGAGCGGTTGGCTGAAAGTCCCTGGCCCGGTAACGTCCACCCAGGCCCGCGTCAACATCTTGCTGCGTTCGGTGGGCGGGACCCAGAAGCCCCCAAAGCACCATCCCGGCGAGAAAGTGATGGCCGCTTCCATGTCGAGCCGCGACACTTCGCGGACAGCATGCGTGACGACCTGCAACCACTCATCGGAAAGAAACTCGATATTCCCCTGGGCATACATTACCCAGGGAACCATGATCTCGACTCCGCCCATTCCTTGGGCGCTCATCTGCTCCAACTCCCACGTAATCCCATCGGTGGTGACGGCACTGCCGGGCCACCACCATCGCGTGTGAGGCCGGTAAGTCCGGGCGGGACGCAACCAGCCTGCCTTCAGCGCGGAAGGGTCGTCCTGGGATGGATCGGCAGAGAAGAGCAGCCCCGTCCTTCCTCCCCAGAGCGTCACGCTAGAGGTCTCATATAACCCGATGCACGCCCCGGTCTTTCCCATTTCTGCCAGGAATTTTCTTCGAGTCTGCTTCATTCATTTCTCCTAACCATTGTAACCTTAAGGTGGTCTCCGCAGCTTTCATCATCGCCCGTCCCGAGTTTTTGCCGACGGCGAGCTTCCGTCGGCAAGGCCAGGGGCGAAAACAAAGTCCCTTCCTCACGGACACACGCTGGCGTTCGCGGCTGGGTCGGAGGAGTTTTGGGCCCGACGGGCAAACGCATGCGAGTCGTGGCGTCAAGCCGGGCTATGTGGCCGGAGCTGTGGCTTGTGCCTCGTCGGCTTTTGCCTGGGCCTCTACCGTGTAAACCACTACCGCCTTTTTCCCGCCCTTCACGGCCGTGGCATGGATCGAGCTCAGATTGACGCCTTTTGCTGCGAGCTTTTCCAAGTGCTGCGCCAGCGCACCGGGCTTGTTCGCCAGCTCCTGTTGTTCCGCCCCGGTCTCCTGGTAGACAAGCTTTCCTTCGTCGAGGACCTTCTTAGCTCGCTTGGCGTCTTCGACCACAAGGTGGATTGTACCGGCTGCCCCTTGGGCCGTCCCTGAAAGCGCCAGGATATTTACCTTCGCGCTCCCCAGCGCTTTCGCGATCGCCGCGAGAGCGCCAGGCTGATTCTGAATAGTGATTGTCAACACTTTGGTCTTCGCCATCTCGTCGCCTCCCACTGGTTATGCCGAGAGATTATACGCCTTAGAATTCAATCCGCCACGCTGGGTTTGAGGCCCTGGCGTGAGCCCGTGGACCATCGACCCTTGCCCAAAGGGTTGACAACTTCCTTGGCTTGACACAGGTGTCTTCCTCCTCTGTACGCCGCACTTCCAGGGGATATCGACAAGGAAGGCCTCATGGCCAAGGCGGAAAGCGATATGATTGAACCTGAATTCCGAAGTTGGACCTCGATTCTACCCTCCTGAGTGAAGCCCGAAGACAACGGTTTAGGTGCTGGCGAGCGGTTGAAATTCTAACTTCGGCGAAGTTGGAATTTCATACTGCAAGAGTTTGTCAAACAGCGAGTTACGCTCGTCGAGTCCTCCCCAGGCAGCCGACAGGTGGAGCACGGTTCGACGGGCGGCGCGTCCCAGTATGGCCCCGCAGAGGAACACTTGCGCGCGCAGGGTAGACGGTTGTCGATAACCGCTCATCCCCGTAGCGCGTTGGAACTCGCCCAGCAGGTTGAAGAGCATCAGAATGCCCAGGAAGGCAGCCTCGGTGGCGAAGAACTCGCGCAGGCAGAAATCATCCGCCGCCAAGTCCGACTTCAACTCTTCGATGCGTTGCTCGATGCACGCGCGCTGGTTGTAGTCTCGCCAGATCTCCTCCGGCGCATCCGATCGATTGGTTACGAACACCCGAAAGGTGTAACCGGGAACTTCCAACAGCTTCCGCCCCAGCGAGCGCTTCGTCTCGCGCAGTTGCTCCCGCACCACCACAAAGCGGCGCTCCCGCTCCCACCCCAAGAGCTTCAACCGGAACTCTCCCACCGCGTAGGTCTCATCCAGGGCCCGCCACTCCTGCACCCGCGCCGCCTCCCGCTTCAGCCACTTGGTCAGACGGGCCACCACGATGTAGTGCAACTCCAAACCCTCCAGGTATTGCAACAAGTCTTGCGCGAAGAACCCGGAGTCGGCGCGCACCACCCGAATCCATTTCTGGCTTTCCAATTTCGCCAACGCTTCCTTGAGAAACTCCACCACCCCGCTGTCGGACCGCGTGTTCCCGCTCCGCAGCCAGCCGTGCAGAATGAAGCCCGCTTCTCCCAACACCGCCAGCAGGGGATGGTGTGAAGCCCGCCCGTGTTTGCGCGGGTTGTACCCTCGCTTCACCCCTTCCTGTTCCCCGTAGCGCTCGAACACCGTCGAGTCCAGGTCCAGACTGTAACCTCCGGCGCGCTTCGGCACCCGCGCCAGTTACCACGCCCAGAGCGGCTCGTAGAACTGCACCACCAGCTTCTGCCCGAAACGCTTAAACAAATTCCGGATCGTGTCGTCGGTAGGAAAACGCTCGATCCCCAACAGGGCGTGCAAGGCCCGGTCCGCCCGCAGCAGCGCGGTGTGCGCAAAACGCCGCGCCCCCGCCACCACCGAGATCAGAAACGCCGTGAAAGTCTCCCCCGGGTCGATCGCGTTCGGCGACTTCAAATGCACGGGCAGGTGCTCGCTGATCTGCTGCGCATAGCCGATCTTCCGCAAAAAACCGATAAACACGCTCAGCCCCACGAACGGCGTCACCGCCCGCGGCGTCTGGCGCAAAACTACTTTCTTTTCTCCCCAAAGCGCGGTAATTTCTCGTTGCACTGTTCTGTTCCTCCGCAGATTTTGTCTAACCAACTTCAATCTAACGGATTAGAACGGAGCAGTGCACCCTAATTTCGGAATTCGAGTTGAATCGATGCGGAATTCTGGGATTCAGGGTATATTGTTCTTATCCCCGGGCCCACCTAAAAACCAGGATGTCATTCGGCGTCTGCAAGACGTCTGATGCGGTCTATGGGTCCTCCGGGGCAGCAACAAAGGTTGAGAAGAAGCGGCCGTGACCGCGCCAGGTGTAAACAATATGAAATACTCCACCGCTCTGCTGGCTGCAGGTTTGCTGGTAGCAGCGACCTCCTTCGCTCAAGACATTGACACCACGGTTCTGGAAGCTCTGCATTGGCGGTTAATCGGTTCGTTCCGCGCGGGCCGCGTGACTGCGGTCGCCGGAGTCCCTGACAATCCGAACGTCTACTACTTCGGCACGCCGGGCGGTGGCATCTGGAAGACCACCGATGCCGGCGACGTGTGGAAGCCCATCTTCGATCAGGAACGCATTGCCTCGATCGGGGCTCTCGCCGTGGCCCCATCAGATTCCAAGATAATCTACGCCGGCACGGGCGAGCAAACCCCCGGCGACGGCATATACCGCTCTGACGACGAAGGCACTACTTGGACCCGCGTCGGTCTCGAAAACACCCGCTTCATCCAATCGGTCATCGTCGATCCGCGCAATCCTGACATTGTTATCGTAGGGGCCAACTCCATAGGTGTGAACGTCTACTCCCGCCCTGTGTCCACAAAAGCCTTTTTGACTGCACGCGGCGTATTCAAATCGGCTGACGGCGGAAAGACCTGGCGGCAAACCCTCTCGAATGACAAAAGTGCCGGGGTCTTCGACCTCGCGGCCGACCCTGATAAAAGGCGTGTGCTTTACGCGTCGGTCTACATTCCTGCTTCAGGACCGCTTCCCTCCGCCGCAAAAGAGGGCGGCAGACAGGCCAATTCTCTGATTTACAAGTCTATCGATGAAGGGAACACCTGGCTTCTGCTCGACGCGAAAGGCCTGCCCGCAAAGGATCGCGGCCGTTTGGGCATCAGCGTAGCTCCCGGTACCAAGGGGCGCCGGCTGTACGCCATAATGGATCAGGGCTTCTACCGCTCCGATGACGCCGGGGCAACGTGGACACAGTCGACGAAAGACCCACGCATTGTGGGCGACGCCTATTTCAGCCGAATCTTTGTGGATACCAAGAACGCCGACATCCTTTACGTGGCTCAGACCTCGCTCTATCGTTCCCTCGACGGCGGCCACACCTTCGCGGCTTATGTGGGGGCACCCTCGGGTGATGACTTCCACGTCCTCTGGATCGATCCTAATAACCCCAGCCGTATGCTTCTCGGCGTCGATCAGGGCGCAGTTCTCAGCGTCGATGCCGGCAAAACATGGAGTTCCTGGTACAACCAGCCGACGGGCCAGTTTTACCATGTCATCACCGACCACACTTTCCCTTACCGTGTTTATGCCGCCCAGCAAGACAGCGGCACGCAGGCCGTACCGAGTCGCAGTGATAACGGCCACATCATCCCCCAGGATGTCACCTCGGTTGGGGGCTTCGAATTCTGCTATATTGCGCCCGACCCTATCCACCCCGACTGGATCTATTCGGGCGGTTGGTACGGTACAGTCGTCCGTTACGACCGCCGATCCGGCCAAACCGCTACCGTTTTTGAGAAGGGGGACAGGTACCGCGCCGCCCAGATGCCACCGCTATTTTTCTCCCCCCACGATCCGCATACGCTCTACCTCGGCACCCAGTATGTCCTGAAGACCACGGACGAAGGCAAGACTTGGCAGCCCATAAGCCCCGACCTTACCGAGTGGGATAACGTCGACGAATCTGAAACCAATCCGGACAAACCTCGACCGCCCGCTATCGAGGCTTTGGCTGCTTCCACCCTTGACCCTGCGGAGATGTGGGCCGCTACCACCAACCGAATCGTCCAACTCACTCGAGACGACGGCGAACATTGGCAAAAGGTCACCCCGCCTGGACTCACCGTCCCATCTCAGATCCTCTACGTAGAGCCTTCGCACCATGAAGCTGGCACGGCCTACCTGACCGTTGGATCTAGCCGCGAAACCGTTCCCCCCCAAATCCTCCGCACCCGTGACTTTGGCGCTACCTGGCAACCGATTGTCCACTGCCTGCCAGCCAACGAAAGTGTCCGCGTGGTTCGGGAAGACCCTATCCGCAAAGGGCTCCTTTTTGCCGGAACGGACTCTAGCATCTTCGTTTCATTCGACGACGGAGATCACTGGCATCCGCTTGCCCTGAACCTGCCGGCCACACCGGTTACTGACATCGAAATCCACGGTGAAGACCTCGTCATCTCTACCTTTGGCCGTGGGCTCTGGATCCTCGACGACATCAGCCCAATTCGCCAACTCACGCCCGAAGTGCTCGCCTCGGCGGTCCACCTCTTTCTTCCCGCCACTGCGCTCCGCGTTCGGTGGGACACATACCAAGACACGCCCCTGCCCATTGAGACGCCCAGTGGAAAGAACCCGCCGGATGGCGTCAGCATCGATTACTTCCTGGACACTTCGCTCGTCGACGAGCCGTCGATTACGATTCGGGATACCAGTGGCAGCATTGTCCGGAAGTTCCCCGGAAACCCGAACGAACCCAAGCTTCCTCTGCCCAACGTCCCCGAGTATTGGTTTGCAGCACCTGCATCAGTGGATAGAATGCGCGGATTGCACCGCTTCGTCTGGGATTTGCGCTACGACTCGCCAAAAACTCTGCCAGCTTCCTATTTCGGTCCTATTCTTGAATACACCCAATATATTTTGGCTGACCACGCGATTCCCTACGAAACGCCGCGACAGCAGCCCCAGGGCCCTTTAGTTGTCCCGGGCCTCTATACCGTCGAGTTCACCGCAGGCGGCCACACGATCCAGCAGCCGCTTACGGTCAGACTCGACCCGCGCGTCCACGCCACTCAAGAGGAACTCGAAGCTCAACTGGCGCTTGCGCGCCGCATCCTCAGTGGAATGGAAGTTTCATACAACGAGTACCAAAAGGTGAAAGGCGTGAAGACGGCGCTGGAAGAGCGGAAAAAGGCGCAGCGCCTGGACACTGCCGACGTTGAGAACCAGATAAAGGCGGTCCAGGTCGGGACGAACGCTGCGCCCGGTCTGGGTCCCATTAATCGTGACCTTACCCGTCTCCTGACCAGCGTCGAGGCCGCCGACCAGCGCCCCACTGATCCCCAACTCCAAGCCGTCAACGAAAAGTGTGGTGCCCTGATCAGAGGCATGGATCTTTGGAAAGGGCTCAATGAGAGTCTCCGAAAACAGAACCCACTAAACTTACCAATCGCCACAGAATCACCAATGGCAAGCTGTACTCAATGAAAAAGGCACCATGTGCCTTCGTTTTGAACCAGGCCAGTCCATCGCGTCATCACGACCGCTGGAAGAGACCCTCGGTCCGGCGGGCAGGTATGAGACTGCATGTTGCCTGGGGAAAGGCGGACTGCTGGGCGCCTGGGGCTTGACCTGTCGGACGACGACATGGACGACATGGCGCAGGACGTCATTGCGATGTTGCTTGATTTCGCCGCCCCCGGCCTTGAGGATATATTCGACATGTATCCATTCCGCCCGCCGACGCGCCCTTGGGGTTGCAGATGGGAGTAATTCCATGAATACGTCACACTCCGAGAAATGGCAGGCATGCTGGCCATGCTCCGGATCGAGCCGGCCGGAACGGACGACTTCGGGATATCCCTCGGGTTCTGAGGAGATTCTGCTGCCGCCCGATTCCGACAAGACGGTCCCCGATGGCGGAACCTGACCGACCGAGCAGATGCCCCGCCAAGGTGGTCAATAACCTTGTGGAAGCCTCTGCACCAGCCCGCTGCACCAGAACCATTGCCCGATGACCAGGAGGGCTGCAATTGGCTCCGGAGCGGGTGCAAGGGGGGTGGAGCCCGGGTGCCACTTGTCCATGCTATTTGCCGCAACATGACCGGTGGGAACCAACCCCTCCAGAGGGCAGGACCGGGAAAGCCAGCCCGCCACTTAAAGAGGGCAGGGGGTAAAACGCAGTTCCATGCCGGAATGCAGCCAGCCCCAAGCCGTGGGCCATTCGATGGGAAGATGACTTCGGGCCCGATCCGCTCGCAGCGCTGTCCATTGCCCAAAAGGTGACTGGTGGGATGGGAATTTATCATCGGGAATTGGGAGAACGCTATCAGTAAACACTACGCCGTGGGAGGATCTATCTTAGCCGGCGGTCATTTTCCGGGAGGCCAACTTTACATGCGCAGGCTAGTTCCGAGAATCTGGCTGTCGAATGCTTGCTCTCTAGCGTAATTGCCGATAGGATATGGCAGGATGTCGCCAGCATGTACCAGGGTGCCAACAAGCGCAAGAAAGACGGCAAGAAGCACTGTTTCCGCACTGGAACTGGAACGGATAAGCGGTGTTCATTTCCATTGTGCTGTCCTATGAAGAGAGAAGTTGTTGATTATACGTAGAGCCGATATGAAGTTTCCACTACTATGGACCCGCCAACGGCAGGCAAGACACTCTGTGGTGAATTTGTTTTTGTTTTGCAGACATCACGAGAACGGCCAAAGGCATTCGACGGTCTTCGAAAGAATCCAGCGTTTGTCATTCTCGTTCAAGAATTTCATGTCGTCACGGACCACGGTGAGCGTTCTGTGGTAAGTGGTCTTAGCTTCGCAAACGGGCCAATCCGTGCACCACATCAGGCGCTTGGGGCCATAAACCGCATATAGTCGTTTGACAAACTCTTGCGCGTCCAACCAGGGGTAATCTTGCTTGGAAATTGACCAGGTATGAGAGATCTTTACGTACACGCGTGGATAGCGGGCCAAAGCCAGGAGCTTATTCAGTTCCTGCGGCTGGTCCACGGGGCAATCCGCCATATGATCGATCACTACGTCCAGATCGGGGCACTTCTCGATGAGCCGGCCGACTTCCGGGATGCGCGTAATCGCCGTTAGAATCAGCATCGGCACTTTCAACGCTTCCGTCCGCTTCCATAGCGGTGGCATCAGGGGGCCGGTGATCCAATCGCCGCTCGAATCCGCTGCGGGACTCAGCCGCACGCCGCGAAATCCCTGCTCGACCAGCTTGGAAAGGTGATCGGGAGCGGCAGGATCGACCGGGTTCACCCGGCAAACCGCCTGAAAGTAAGGCACGTATTTTCGGACCGAATCCGCAACGAAGCGGTTATCCCATCGGTAAGATATCGGTTGGACGATCACCGTCCTCGCAACTCGGTTGGCTTTCATCAGTTCGAGAAGCATCGCCGGCGTAGCGTCTTTCTTTGGTGGCTGTGTAGTCTCTTTGGCCCATGGATAGCGCGGGTCGTTCACCCACACATGAATGTGCGGATCAATGATGCGGTACTTGGGCGTAGGATGGGGGACAGCCATGGCAAGGGCTCCCAGGAGAAATTCACGGCGCTCGATGGGCTGGACCGTAAGCTTACCTTTTCATAAGTAGATCGGCTGAAGCACTCTGACAATGTAAGCGCCGCACCGTTGGTAGCTCGTGAGGGGACCCCGGCGTGCCGTGTCCAAATCAACACAAATCCACCCACGATATTTCACATCCTTCAAACCGCGATGGCAACCGGGAAAATCCACTTCACCATCGCCGAGGTCATAGATGCTGGCAAAGAATTTCGCTTCGGACGAATCCTTTGGCAACGTCCTTCCGCTCCATTCCACCCAATCCTGCGCGGGCGTTGTCCACTTCGCGTCTTTATAGTCGCAAAATCGGATTCGATGCTTGTATCTCTCGAACGTGCTTACCACATTGCAACCGGCAAGGTGAAGGTGGGCAGTGTCCGGCGACAATCCAAAAAGTTTGGGATCGGTCATGGCCATGAATTGGTCCACTTCCTCCTGAGTCTGAACCATTTCACCGAGATGGTTGTGCAAACCGGCGGTAAATCCGATCTCGCCGGCCAATTCGCCAATCTGGTTGCAAGTCGTGGCGATTTCGCGCATAACTTCCAGCGGAGTCGTCTGCGGGCTGGTACGTCCGGGAGGAAAAACGACCAAGTGGTTAGCTCCAAAGTCGGCCAGAAACTTCATGGCATTGCCCGCGCTTTCCAGAACTTTCTTACGCTGCGTAGGGTCGTGCAGCGGCCCGCCAAAGGAGATGGTAACGATGTGCAAATCACGCCGGGTGAATTCGCGGTGCAATTGCGCGAGGGTCAATTTGTATTGTCGCAGAAAACGATCAAAGCCGGTCACCCGCATGCCGATGAAACGAGTTTCCTTCATTACGTCCAGGATGTCTGTGTACGGGCAAGGCGGTAAATGCGACCAGAGGCCGAGGGAAAGAGCCCACTTCACGTTGCGGTTTGAAGGGAAACGGCTGGCGGCATCCGCTACTGCAGCCGAAAAGGCGGAAAGTTGAGCGAGAAAAGTACGCCGATTCACGGTCGGTATCCTCCCTGGCTGAAGGAGACTATCAGTAATCACCGAACGCTTGTCAAGAGCGCGAGAGTGAATTCAGAGTGAATTCTTCTTCGTGGATCTCCAGGCCTATTGAGTGCCGTTCAACTGAGTGACAGGCCCCTCTTTCCCAAGTGGAGGAGGTGAAGGAGGGAAACGAGACAGTATCGCACTTTGCTGGCTTTACGCCGCCAAATGATCGGTGAGATGACGGATAAACTTGCCGCTATAACCTGAACCCGAGACAGTTCCGGAAGCGAGGCATTGTTGCGGCGGGAAAGGCCACAAGGTTACAACCTGGTTCGTTAAAGAACCACCATGCCCAAAGCCGAAAACACTCCACCCACGATTGGTCGCAGAAAATTCTTGTCCCTGGCGGCGGTGGCGACTTTCAGCGGCATTAAAGCGGAACACTTAATGATCGATACGCATTTGGAAGTTTGGACGTTCGATCCCAAATTCCCTTTCCATCACCCCGAACAACCCGAACTGAAGCGTGTGGCCATGGAAGCGCCGGTTGAAAACGAAGTCGCCGAGATGCGGGAGTACGGATTGAAATACGCCGTGCTCATCAACCCCCGCTTCTACGGATGGGACAACTCTTACATCAGTTACTCACTTCACAAGTATCCGCATCTGTTTGTAGCCCACGGCCTGTTGAATCCGCTGGGCGACGATCCGTCCGGCCAGTTGCGGTACTGGATGGAAGAGCATGGGTTCCAGGGCATGCGGTTTAGCCCTATTTATCATCCCCACTCAACTTGGCTAAACTCCAAAGAACTCTATCCACTTTGGCGCGAGGCGGAGCGCCTGGGAGCGGTCTTCAATTTCTACATCCTCCCCCAGCAGATGCCCATGCTGGAAGACATGGCGGGGAGATTCCCGGGAGTCAACATCGTGGTGGATCACCTCGGCAAGCCAGATTTGAGCGCACCTGATCCTTGGGCCGACTTTCGCAAGATGTTCCGGCTAAAACGTTTCCCCCAGGTTTGGATTAGTGCTTCTGAGCCCTATGAGATCTCTGGGACGAAACTATTCCCTTATCGCGATACCTACCCGTTCTTCAAGGCGACCTATGAGGAATTCGGTTCCAGGCAACTGATTTGGGGAACAGGGTACCCGAAGCCGCGTTGGGAACTGCCGATGGATAAAGAACTGGAGTTTGTTAACAGCGTGCTCGACTTCTACACTCCCGAGGACCGCAAACTAATTCTCGGAGGGAACGCACTGCGAATTTGGAAATTTCCGAAAGGCTGATCGCACGCGAGTTCTTTGTGCTGTCAAACCCGCCAGCTTCTTGGGATGTGTGTGAATCGGGCTTGTCGCGCATCAAGCCGTGCCGGTGACATGCTCTATGTTTCGGGTCAGGACGGAGGCTGGCGGACAATCACCGGTGACCGGGTGTTTCTCGACCTGGGATCGCGCGCCTCCATGCCGGAGATTCCGGGCCTCGCGGCCGCCCAGCCTATGACGCACGTGGAAGCTCTCGATCTGGACCGGTTGCCGGAACACGTGATCGTGTTGGGCGGAGGGTATGTTGGCCCGGAACTCGCGCAGGCGCTGCGCCGCTTCGGGTCCGCGGTGACTATTATCGAGCACGGCCGGCAAAATGTCCATCGCAGAGCGTGTTCGTAAGACCTTTTGAGCGGTTGTCTCCGGATCACGCAACTCGGAAGTTACACCGATCAGCGCTCGCGCCGGCGCATGGCCCGCATCCCCAAAAAGGGTAGCTGTTGAGTACAGCCCAAGTATCCAACGGAGGTTTGAGAGCTGCTTGGGGATTTATCAACAGGAATCGGAATTACTAGACGCTGTGCCGTTACTCACGATCAATCCCAACCGGGGCAATGTCACCACAAACCTCCTCGAAGCAGACTTGTGGACCGGTTCGCGAGATTCTGGTCGGGTGTCAATCCCAGCGCGGCACAATTGGCGTATAATTTTGGTTGCGCCGTGACAAGACTACGACGCCGATATCGAATCGAGGGATTAAATTTCACGGTTTCGACCTCCGAAGTCTTTAGTGAAATAATGGGCATCTCATGAAGGCCAAAAAGCCCTCCACCTGATTAGCCTGGATCGGATCCATCACCGCCGTCTTTTCTCTAATCGCTGGAATGTACGGCGGCTGGGCCTTCCTCTCCGGCCAGCTCGAAAGGCGTCGCGCCATTGATCACCTCCTCGCCGCCGAAGCAGTACAACTCCGCAGCTCCGACTACGAGTCAGCCTGGAAAACCCTCGCGCAGGCCGCCACAATCGATCCGAGTTCCACGCACGTCCAGCAGGCCCAAGAAGATGTTGCCATTCAGTGGCTCGATAACAGGAGTATCTCGGGTGACCAGACATTTGCTTCGACCACCGAAAAGCTCGAACCCGTCCTGACCCGCGGCGTGGCATCGGCGAAGTCGCCCCAGCGCCAGGCCGACCTGCTGGCGCACCTCGGCTGGTCGTATTTTCTGCGTAGCCGTGAATTGCCTTCTAGCCCCGATCCCGAGCCCGCCTATCGCGACGCCCTCCTGAAGGATCCCGCCAACCCCCACGCGCACGCCATGTGGGGCCACTGGATTCTCTGGAACCACCAAGGCTTCGCGAAGGCCTCTGAGCACTTTGCCGCCGCTCTCGCCGCACCTCGGCCCGCCCTGCGCCCTTACATCCGATCCATGCAATTAAGCGCGCTCAATAACGAGGACACGCCCGAGGCAGTCGAGGAAATCATTCGTGTGGCCAACGATATCCGCAAGGAGTACGGCGATCTGGACCCGCACTGGCCCCATGACATCCTGAACATATACTGGGAGCATATGGTTCCGCCAAATGAACACAAGGCTGCTTTCTTGAGCGCCGTACCGCCTCTGGATCACCTGGACACTTTTGACTGGCTGCTTCAACGGGCCGGACCCGACGATCCCGACCCACTCACCCATGCCTACATTCGCAGCGCTCTGTTGGAAGCTGCCGGTCATCGCGATGAAGCTCTCGTCGGCTACCGCACCCTCCAGGCGCGCTTCGGCCCTGACAGCAGCGGCAGCACGCTTGCGGATGTCACCCGTAAGGCCGTTGTCAGACTCACCGCCGCCAGATAGAATTCCACAGCGGTTATTGACCTCCAAGACAGCATCCCCCTCACTGCCCGAAGCCCAGAAAAAACGCGAACGTTAACCCGTGCGACGCCGCCCGCTGTCGCCGAATTGACCAACTCCCGCATCTTCTCCTGCTCGGAAACAATCGTTGAGCCCTTCCCTTCAACTGTCCTTCGCCGATTTCTTGACACGGCAGATTGTCATCCTTGGCCACTGCGGGTCCGGGTACAGAGACGGCGTTCGAGGAAATAGGTCCTGCCTTGTCGGAATTAACCGGCCAATCTTTTGAATGAGACCTGTAAGAGCTGAAGCTGAGAAGCGTTATTCTTCTCCAGTTGGGATTGTTTTTTCTCTTCAGGAGGAGGGGCCCCGCTTCCGGCTCAGATCTTGGTGGCTCAACGCCGGGGCGAAGCCCCTAAGAATCACGATTCTTTTTATCCCACTTTCCGCTCCGCTGCACAAGCTGGAAACCGATTGGGCCGGAGACTGCGACAAGCTCATCCTGCGGCGATGCCCTGTTTGTGAACGCGATTCGATCATCGGTCACGGACGGCGCCGCAAGCAGGCCCACGATGAGTATCACGACTGGATTGGGATCCGGCGCGGTCGCTGCCCCGATTGCGGGGAGACCTTCACCTTTCTGCCGTGGCTTTCGCTCCCTTACACTCACTACAGCTTACTGGCTCGTTGCCAGGCCTTGCGGCGGCGCTTTGCGGAGCACTACTCCTGGGAAGAGGCGACACCCACGCTGAAGGATCCCGATCGGTTGCCCGATCCTTCCACCCTCCGCCGCTGGTCAGGCGGCCTGGGCCGCTCCCAGCCGGCGGCTTCCTTTCTCCGCCAAACGCTCGCCCGTCTGGCCCCTTGGCTGGGGCGCGGTGCTCCAGCCGATCCCCAGGCTGCGCCGTTATCGGTGCTGGCTCCGGTTCTGCAGGTTCTCTGGCCTCTGCGTCTCTGATAAATTTTCTGTCCTCCCACCATCCTTGCCTGGGAACGCCGCCCCCTTTCTCTTAGGCTCGTCTCCAGAGGCAAAAGCCGCGCCATGGGCGAGGATCTCGAACAACTCAAACAACGACTTCCGCTGCTCGATTACTTGCGACAGCAGAACTGGACCGGCCGGCCAGCAGGTCAAGGCCCCGAGTTCGTGGGACTCTGTCCCTTGCACCACGAAACTCGGCCTTCCTTCTATGTCAATGCCCGCAAGAATCTCTTTTACTGCCATGGTTGCGGTCAGGGTGGCGATCTGATTCGCTTTGTGGAGTTATCCCAGCATCTTTCCTTTCGCCAAAGTCTCGCCTATCTCGAACGGCAAAATGCGGCAGCCGACCTGAGCGCCGTGCTGGAACAGACGGCGGCTTTCTACCAACGCCAATAACCGCATTACCCGGAAGCAGTCTGTTATCTCCAGCGGCGAGGAGTGCACGATGCCGCGCTCCTGCAAGACCTGCACATGGGTTATGCCCCCGGGGGGAGCTTGCGGCGTCACCTCCTCGCCCAAGGCTACTCCCTTGATCTGCTGCGGCACACTGGCCTCCTCAACCCGCAGGGCCACGACGCCTTCTACCAACGCGTCGTCTTCCCCTGCTGCCGGGACGGCCGCCTCGTCAACTTGTACGGCCGCAGCATCGGCAACGCTTTTGCCCACCGATTCCTCGTCGGCTCCAAAGGTGACTTGTTCGCCTGGGAAGCGGTTCGCCAGTTCCCCAGCGTGATTCTCGTCGAAGGGATGTTTGATCTCGCCGTGTTGTGGCAGGCCGGGTTCCGCAACGCCACCTGTGCGTGGGGCACCCATCTCACCGCTGACCAGCTTCAACAACTGTGCGACCGCCCACGCACCGTCTATCTCACTTTCGATGTCGATGCCAATGGCAGCGGTCAACAGGCCGCGCAGACCTTAGCTCATCGCCTGCGGGCGCAAGGCATAACCACTCGCCGTGTCCTCCTGCCCTCGGGTCACGATCCCAACTCCTTCTTCCTTCAGGGCGGTGACGCGCGACAGTTCCACGCTCTCTTGGAGGAAGCCCTACCATGAGGTTCCATGTCATCCGCTCGCAGACCCCCAACCCCGCCCAAAGTCCGCTTCGTGTGGTCGAACACGAAACCGGCCGAGAGGTCGCCTGGGTCAATCGCTACCTCGACCGCGAGTATCTCCGCCGCGTGGCGGACACGACCCTGCGTACCTGGGCTTACAACCTCCAGCACTTTGTGCGCTGGTGGGAGAGTCTTCATCACACCGGCGACGTGGCGGAAAGTGACCTTACCGAGTCGACGCTCTTAGAATACGTGAAGTTCCAGTCCAGCCAACAACCTCCGCCTTCCGGTTCCAGCATCAATGACCGCGTCGCCGTCGCCGATCGCGCCCTGCGCAACCAGTTCCCTGACGCCCCCTGCCAGGTGGCCCGCGGCTTTCATCAACCTTTTCTGCAACGTCGGCCGCTGGGCCTGGGCCGGCCGCGGGTAGCGATGAGCCGCTTGCGAGTCAGGGTGCCTAAACGCCAGATTGTTCCCCTGTCGGTGGAGGAGGTGGCACGTTTTTGGTCCAGCTTCCGCACGGCGCGGGACATGGCCATCGTGGGCTTAATGCTCCTGCAAGGGCTGCGGTCCGCCGAGGTGTTGGGTTTGAATGAGGACGACTTGTTGCTTTCCGAAGCGCAGTTGCGCGTGCGTGGCAAAGGCAACAAGCTGCGCTTCCTACCCCTCGCCCCCGAAACCGTGCAAATCCTCGATCACTACCGGCGTCTGGAGCGGCCCCATCCCGGCCCCGCCGCGCTCTTCGTTTCGCTCAAAGGGTCAGCACGCGGAGTCCGCATGACGCTGGCCGGATTACGTTCCTTGTTCCGCTACCATCGCCAGCGCACGGGTGTCCAGCTCGCTAACCCACATCGCTTCCGCCACACCTTCGCCTCGGACATGGTACGCGGCGGGATCAGCCTACCCGCGCTGATGCAGTTGATGGGTCACGCCGACATCCAGACTACCCTGCGTTATGTGCAGGTCACTCCGCAAGACGTCTACCGGCAGTATGCGCACGCCGTGGCCCAGCACCTTCATCCCGTTCCCAGGATGTCATCATGAGCCGCCCGCGATGCCTACCCCTCCCGCATCCCCTGGCTCCGCTCTTCGATCACGCGGTCGATTCCCTCGGTGCGGCGCTCAGCCCCCACACAACTGGTCACTACCGCAGCACCGTCCGCAACTTCCTCCGCTATCTCGGCACCCATCACCCCCAGGTGGACTCCCTGGACCAACTGCGCCGTGAGCCCCATCTCCTCGGCTGGATGTCCCGCCTGCGCTCCCTGTCGCCGCCGCTCGCGACGGAATACTATATCAACCTGCTCATCGCCCTGCGCTCCGTCTTCACCGAACTGGCTTGGACCCAACAGCTACCTCTCCTCGCCCACCTGATCCGTCGCGAGGACATTCCCCACCCCCCGCAAAGGCTCCCACGCCCGCTCACCGCCGAGCAGGATCAGCTCCTGCAGCAGGAGTTCATCCACCGCAACGATCTGGGCGGAAATGCCTTCCTGCTGATCCGCCACACCGGCATGCGCATTGGGGAATGTGCCGATTTATCCTTCGATTGCCTGCGCTCCACCGGTCCCGATCAATGGGCGATTCACGTGCCGCTCGGCAAACTCAAGACGGAACGGATGGTGCCGGTGGATTCCTGGGGGGTGACGCTCATCCAACGCTTACGCTTCTTTCGCTCCCTCGATCCGCTGCCTCTTGATGGCCGGCTCCTGGCCCGTCCGAGCTCCAAGAATGCTCTCGTTAGTCGACTCCGTGATTATCTGCATCAGGTCTGTCATTCCTTGGGCCTCTCCACACGCATCGTCCCACACCAATTTCGCCACACCTATGCCTCAGAGATGCTGCGCGCGGGTGTGAGCTTTCCGGTTCTGATGAAACTCCTCGGCCACACCTCTCCCGAGATGACCATGCTCTATGTGGAGGTGGCGCTGGTGGATCTCCAGCGGGAATTCCAACGGGCTCGATCAAAGCCTCGCCATCTGGCTCCCCAGCCGAAAACGTCTTTCGCTCTCACTCGAACTGGTCTGGATGGAGTTGTCGATTCCTTGCAGGTCGCTCAACATGCCCTGGAGATGTTCCGGCGTTCGCTGCCCATAGGCGCTGCACGTAGTTGCCTCGAACCGCCTCACCAAGATCGCCGCCGAAGCGCGCAAACTCCGCACGCTCTGAGAACGGGCAGAGATTGGCCGGTTATGTCGCCAAGGGTTTAGTAACCGTCAAGGACCCCGCCATACCGGTCACTTTGCCGTATTACCTCCCTCGCGGCCTTGCGTGTGGGGGCGCTGACGATCCACAAATTTAGCCACCGTTTCGGCGGGCTTCGCAGCCCCTTTTCCTACGGGTAGGAAATAGCGGCGGGAATTGTAAGATTTTTTCCTACCCATAGGAAATTCCGCCAGAATCTTCTTGACAGGATTACTTGCCTATGTGCTAGCCTAAAGGGGAGCAGGGAAGCTGCCGCGGGAGGAGGCCTGATCGCGGGCCAGGAGGCTGGTGGAGGCATTAGAAGATAAAGCGGCTCTCCACGATGTTTCAGAAACAAAAGGGGTTAGCGGTTTAGAGTCAAAATGACTAAAAGCTTTATCTCATTCAAACGAAAACAGTTAGCTTGAAATGCGGGAATCGGGTAGAAAAAACGGGCGCGAATCTCCACGATGTACCAGAAACAAAAGGGATTAGCCATGATGAGCGAAAATTGAGCAAAAATCGATGTTATTGAAATTAAAATAATTAGCTTGTCTTCGCTGGCGGGGAGTCATGAAAAAAGGGGAAATAAAAATGAGGCCGGTGTTCTGTAAATCATTGAAAACAAATATAGAAAAAATGTCGGTTTTCCGCCTCTCCACGATGTTTATGAAAACAAATGAGTTATATCATTCTCTCCAGGACATTGATGAAACAAAAGCAACTTAGCTCAAATCGAGGAACGAAAGTAAAGGTTAGGAGCGTGGCCGAATTTCTTTTTCTCCCCGTGGCAACTCGATTCGAAAAGGGGGTGCGCGGAGGTATTTGGCTCCGATCCGAATTCCCACCTTTCTCCTTCGCTGCGATTGAATCAGGTGTCAGGTGCCATGGAAAAAACCCGAAATCCAACTGCGCGTCCCGAGTCCTGTGGCCCCTGGCACCTGACACCTGACACCTCACTTCATGCACAAGCAGGGATGCCTTGACTTTCTACATCCTCCAGATTAATGTGGCGCGCAATACCTTTGCCCGCAAGATTCACGCAGGCCGGCCAGATTTGGGGCTTTAGAGTTGGACATTCGATCACGAGGTGTCGTCATGTACGCATGGAAGCGGATTCTGATGATAGGGGTTCTGGCGCTGCTTACCGTAAAATGGCTGCCCGCCGCGTCTCTCAAGGCCGGAGTCGCAAAGGTAGATATCACTCCGCCGGTCGGCGTCCCGCTGTGGGGTTACGAGCTTCGCGACAGCACTGGAACATTGGACCCGCTTTATGCCCGCGTCCTGGTGCTGGAGGCGGGAGAAAAGCGCCTGGCCCTAGTAGCCACGGTCAGCGGCTTCTTGACCGTGGGCCTGTTCCGATTCGCGCAAGGTATGATTCCGACATTATTCAGAGACGAAGGATTGAGCTTTGCCACCCTGGACAACTCTCACTACCAACCGCCCGTTACCCCTTAACCCGTCCAACGAAATCAGGCCACGGTTCCCTTGCCCCCACCATACGGCCACTTCGCAGTCGCCGATTCGAAAGCCTCGGGCATGGGAAGATCGGAGGGCCGTGATTTCGGGCGGTGGCTCAGAGGCACGATACGGAACCAGTACGGCCAAGAATTTGGCCTCGCGCGCGGCGTGCTCGCTGTGGACCTTCAGGTGCCACTGAGTCTCCGCTGGCGGGTTGGGGTACGCGGTATCGGCTACGGGCTCAGGTGGGATGGGGAATCCGCTGCTTTGCGAGAAGCTCCAGGGCTCCGTGGAAACCAGCCGGACATCGAGCCTCACATCGCCGTTACTAAGGCTGATCGAACCTGACCGGGCGTCCGTTCGCATGGAGCTTAAGCTATGCAGCAACCAGTCGAAATTTGCCGCTGCCGTGGTTCGCAGGTAGTCACTAACGAACAGCAGTGGCCGGGCGTGCGATCCATCAAACACCAGCGTGCGCTCGAAGCTCTCCACCTCTGGTTCCATGGGAGGAAGCGGCTCGGTGAGAAGTTGGCGCCAGAGTCGAGCCACGCCCTCCGGCTGCGGCAGATTGTATGCCCCCGCGGCTTGCCCGCGCACGACCGTAATAAGCCCATGCCGCTCGAAACTCTCGAGGCGCCCTCCCGCAGCCCAAGTGTAAGGCGGTTGACCTCGCCCATTTACCAGGATATCGTTGTGCGCTTTAGTCTGCCGGGTCCACAGCTCGTCGTGCGGGGTGCCATACTCAGGGTAGTACCCACTGTCGATGGCCAGAGCCTGCCCATAGGCATTCAATAAGAAAGTGTTTTGATCTGCATGGCTATGGCTGAACGAGCCGAAGCGGCTGGCCTTAAACAAAGCCCAAACGTCGTTGGCAGCGTCGCCTAGCGCCGAGTGCATGGCCGCCCAGCCAATATCTGGAAACAGACGCGAACCCTCTAGCCTCGTCGGCGACTCGGGGCGCAGCGTCGGCGCTCGATCCACTGCTCGACAGATGGAAATTACGTCCCCGATGTACCACTCGTCCGGGTCCGCCGCAATGTTGGCAGGCACCTGGATCGACTGCGCCTGCCACTTCAGAACGGGATCGCGGAGCGAATCAGCCAGAAAATCGATTAACATCTGCTCCGGCTTGGTCGGCGGGGAATAAGCGTCATCGCCAAACGCGCCCCGGGGAGCGTAAGGTGGATGCGCGTACACGCCGAAATACCCGGTGTGGCGGAAGAAAGGGCGGCGCAGAAGATCAACCGGGGTAACCTCGCGTAGAGCTTCGGCAAAACCGGTCAGCCAATAAAGATAGATCGACCAGTAGCTGACCCCCTGCGCCCAGCCCCCTTCGTTCCCTCCGAAGGAGGGGTAAGACGTCAGATAACAGCGCAGGACATAGTCGAGCCAGCGGTCGGCATCCGGAATATCGCCCAAAAACGCCAAGCCCGCCTCGCCCAGGAAGGCCAAGACGCGGCCATCGTGGTTTTCGAAAGGATGAGAGAGGAAATCCTCTTTCTGTAAAGTTTCCAGCACTTGATTGCCGCGCTCCCGCATGGCAACGAGAACTTTGCCTCGCTCTTCCGGCGATAGCTGGCCACCCATCCAATCCCAGGCGAGCGCCATCCTCTCCAGCATGGGCATCGAAGCTTCATCGTTGCCCGCTCCGCCACCCGGCTGAGGGAAGCGATGGCTCGTGATCCCTCTTGGATCCCAACTGGCGAGCGCCATTAACCATCTCCGTGCCCCATCCAGGTACTTCTCCTCCCCGGTAATTCGATAAGCCAGGGCCAAGCGAACGAGGTGGGCACTTCCGACCTTCCCTGATCGGAACAGCCGGAAGTCTTCTTCCGGTGTCAACGAACCATGGCCGGAAGGGCGCGGCTCGGGGAACGGCTGCTCTTCCTCAGCTCGCCCAGCGGACTCCAGAAAAGCATTCCATGTGCTGACGCGGTCTTCGGCGATGGCTTGGCGAAGATTACGCAACCGGTCACCTGCCAGGAGCAATCGGGGACGGGCACTGCCGAGTTCGGCCTTGAGTCGTGCCACATCCGGCATGGGCAGCTCCGGCAGTCCCGGTGGTACGGTGAAGGTTCGGGTTCTGCTCGTGCCGAACGCCACTCCGTTCCCGCTAAGATAAAAAACCCGCCAGCGATAGCTCCCTGGAGCGAGCGTGTGGGCTGGAGGGAAAACCGTCGAAGCTAAAGGGGCCGTCGAGATAACATGCTGCGTTGGTTCGCCGAGCTTTGTTACTTGTAACTGGTAGGCCTTCGCCGCCTCATGAGGTGTCCAGCAGAACCCCGGCGGATTAACTGCAACGGCCGGGCCGTCCGGCGGATAAGCGAGCAGATCTTCCGGTTGCGGCGGGCGTTCAAGCACCGGTATGGATCCCGCGCCAGGTCCGTCCGCGTGGGCGAAACTACACCCCAGCACGAAGATCAGAGCCCACAACGAAATTCGCGCGTGTGCTCTGGGCGTCAACCTCTCTCGCCGATTTCCAAAATGCTTGTCCCGACAGCCATGGGCACCGAACCACCCAATGAGACTCACAAAAAGTCTGAGCATGGAAGCACACCTAACTGCCGAGGAACTGTTGAATATTCCCGCCCAAGATCTGGGCTTCCTGCTGGCTGGGCAATTTTAGCAATTGGACAGTGTGGATCTCAACGCGGGAGTCCAACTCCGGGGAGTATGAACCGAAAAGTATTTTCCTGGCGGGGAGGTCGTGTGCCGCCATCTCCAGGTATTTGTGACTGCCGATCCCCGAAGTTTCAACATAGACATTGGAGTATCGCTTCGCCAGATCGATGGTTTCAATGTGCGCCCACCAATCTGCGGAACGGTAACTACCCAGGTGAGGCAAAATAAAATTAACGGAGGGGTAGACGGAGGCCATCACGTAAAACATCCGGGCGGGGCCAGCCTCGGCGCGGAGTTCGGGATAATAGATGACGGGGATCTTCAGTTCCGCCACCACGTCGAGGAGTTCGCGGGTAGGGTGACCATCCGACTTGACGCCCTTCAGGCCCAGCGCCTGCACTTCCTCGGTCAGCATCGCGGCCAGCCGACCGGTTTCTCGCTGCGGGCTATGCACGGCAATCCCGATCAGTTTTTCGGGGTGTTTTGCGCAGAGCCGGGCGATCTCTTTATTCTTTTCCTCATATGATTCGTTCTTGGGGGCCATAATGCAGGAGCGGTCGATCCCCGCCTCCGCAGCGCGCGCCAAGACCTGTTCTATCGGATATTCCACCTGCCGTCGGGGTTCTTCCCAGGTCTCTCCCGAACCAACCTGTGCATGGCAGTCAATGACCAAGAGTTTCATGGGCCTTCCATCTCTTTGCGCATTCCTAGATCCGCCCGCCGAGCAGGCGCAGCATGTTTCCACCGAGAATAAGGTCTTCTTTCTCTTTGGGCAGTTTCAACACCCGGATCTTAAATATCTCCATCCGGCAGTCAACCTCCGGCTCATCCGATCCGAAAACGATTCTCTCCGGCGGAAGTTCCTGGATGGCTTTTTCCAAGTAACTCGTAAGGACCACGGTCGAGGTATCCAAATAAACGTTGGGGTAGCGTTTGGCTAAATCAATTGCCGCCAGGTGTTCATGCCAGTTTCCTGAGGTGTCGCTTCCCAGATGGGCCATGATGAAATTAATGGTGGGATAGGAGGGGAGAAACTCTTCATACAGCGCCACGCGCCTGGGATGGTAGAGGACCGGAATGCCTAACTCTTTCACCACATCAAGCAATTCCGGAGTGGGCTGTTGGTGCAGTTTCTGGCCCCGTAACCCGAGTTCGTGATACTCACGCAGGAGTAAGGAACGCAGCCGCCCTTTTTCGGTTAGGGGATTATGTTTGGCAAAACCCACGAACCTTCCCGGGTAGCGGCGACAGAGTTGGGCGATATCCTCGTTGGCCTTTTCGTAAGTGGTGTTTTCAATGGGAAAGATTACCGTCCGATCAATGCCCACTTCTGCGGCGTGGCGAAGAATGACTTCCGGATCGGCCACCGCATACCAGGGATCGACCAAATCGATATCTCGCCCCGCGAGCCTGGCGATGCCGGCGTGAGCATGGCAATCGATTACGGGGAGATTGTTTGGCGCCGGCGAAGGGGGAGAGGGAACCGACTCTTCGGACGCTCGTGCTAACTGCGCCAAGACTCCGCCGAGCAGGAATCCACCGCCCGTCCTCAGGAATCCTCTGCGCGAAGTGCCAAGTTCTTGTGCCATAATGCACCATCCTGTGGTAACTACTTCCTCTCCAAAAGAACAGGCTTTCGCGCCGGAATTCATTCTGCCGGGAATTCCGCTTTCATTTTCCGGCCGACTGGGAACATACACCCGACCGCCGCGGGATGCAATTGCCAGCCGGGGTTTCGGCACTAGGTACTTTTCGGACTGTGGAAGCATCCTGCACTGCAAACTCGACTCGCCGTTGAACCGCGTCTTCCGTGGAGACAACCCCGCGGCCACAGAATCCCAAGCCGTTCCCTTGCCCACCCAAGCCTTGGCCCTGGACAACACCCTCGCGGAGGCGCACTTCGCTCTGGGCAACCTGGAGCACTCCCAATTCACTGGACTCGAACTGGGTTTGACCGGAGAGAGCGAGGTAAAGTAATGTTTTTGCGGGATTGAAGTCAAAAAGCCGGAGTGAGCGCAAAAGCCATGTGCAAATCAATGCTGTTCATGTTCTTCTTTGCCAGCCTGGCCGTTGCTCAACAACCCGTTTTTCGCGTGGTCGATATTGATGTGGGCGCGACGGATCGAATTCAGTTCGCGGATGGCAAGAGCGCGACCGTGAAACTGCTCTCGATCAGTGAAACACGCGACGCGGCTCGCTCGGCGGTCCGAGACGCGCGCGCCGAGGTGGAGATTAATGGATCCCGCGCCACTCTTTCCTGCGGAAATTACCGGCTGCCGGTGACCCTGGGTCACGTGCAGGCAGATTGTACCGTAACCAAGGCCTACTACCGGAACACCGATCACGATCATTGGGCGCTTACCAAAGACGCCCGTCTGCGACTCTGGCCCGCGGGTTCGCCCTTCATGCCGCCGGGATCGATGGTCTATCCCGTTCGGGGGCAGCGCTGGTTCGCCTCACGAACGCAAATGGCGAACGAACCGACTTATGTCGATGGAGGGGAGCAGATCAGTTCGGCCAAGATCTACTATCACGCCGGTCTTGACATCGGCGGCGCGGAGGGCATGCTGGATGTCATCGCCGCGACCGGCGGTCGGGTAGTGGCTGTCGGGAAAGACGTCATCGATGAGGAGAAAGACAATACCAGCTTCGACCTGCGGAATAACGGGACCATCTACATTCTGGATGAGCGGGGCTGGTACCATCGTTACTCGCATCTGTACGCCTTTGACCCTTCCGTGAGGCTGGGGGGACGGGTGATGATGGGTCAAAAGATCGGCACGCTCGGGAAAGAAGGTGATAGCGGCGGCTGGTCCCATCTGCATTATGAGATCCTCAGCCGGCAGGCCTCCGGCAGATTGGGGACTCAGGAAGGGTACGCGTTCCTGTGGGAAGCTTACCAGCGACAGTACAAGCCTGCGTTGATCGCCGTCGCGCGGCCTCACCAGGCCATCCTGGCGGGAGAGAGAGCGACGCTGGATGGGTCGAGATCCTGGAGTGAGTCGCGCCTTGCCCGCTACGATTGGACTTTTACGGATGGCGCGAAAGCCGTCGGAGCGAAAGTCGAGAGGGCTTACTCGAAAGCCGGCACCTACAGCGAAATCCTGATGATCACGGACGACCACGGCCGCGTCGCTTATGACTTCGAGACCGTCAACGTCCTCGATCCCAAACATCCGGAGCAGGTGCCGCCCTCAATTCAAGCCGCATTCTTCCCCACCATGGGCATCGCTGTCGGAAAGTCGGTCACTTTCAAAGTCCGGACGTTTGGCACGACGGAGGGGCTAGAGACATGGTCGTTCGGCGACGGCTCGACGGCTACGACCAAGTCCGATGGCGGCGCCGAGGAACATGCGAAGAATGGATTCGCCATTACCATGCACGCCTTCTCAAAGCCGGGAGACTACCTGGTGCGCGTCGAGCGCGCGAATCAGCTAGGCCAGAAGGCGATCGCCCATCTGTGGGTACGCGTGGGCGGCGGCGAATAGTCGTGCCCCCCTCCGTCTTCCATCAAGACGGATGTGTGATAAAGAAGGAGGAAACACTATGAGCAATAGGCTGCAGCGCCGGAGGTTCCTGAAGGTCGCCGGGGGTGCCGTGGGTTCTTTGTGCGTAAATCTCCGGGGCGCAAGCGGCTCGGAGGAACGACCTCCCTCAACCCACCCCCGTCTCCTTACGGGTTGCTGTGCGTATTCCTTCGGAAAATACCTGGAGGCCGGCAAGATGACGATGGAGGAGTTTATCCTCAAGGCCGTGGAACTGGAGGTCGTGGGTGTAGACATGACCGCCTACTGGTTGAAATCCAAGGAACCGGCTTATCTCCACAACCTGCGCCATCTCGCCCTCAAGCATGGGATTCTCTTCTCCGGAGCTGCCTGCGGAACCGAGATGTGCGAGCCCGATGCCGGCAAGCGCGCCGCCCTGGTTAAGGAGATTGCCCAATGGGTCGACGTCGCCGACCTGCTGGGCGCTTCCCACTTGCGCGTTTTCGGCGGCGAACTTCCCCCCGGCGCTACGGCGGCACAAGGGAAGGACTGGGTTGTAGAAGTCATGAAGCCGGCTTGCGATTACGCCGCCCAGAAAGGCGTGACGCTGGGCATCGAGAGCCACCACGGGATCACCTCGAGGGCTTCTGACATTATCGAAATTCTCCACCGCGTTGACTCACCGTACGCCGGCTGCAACCTTGATATCACCCATTTCCCTGTAGATCCCTACGCACAGATCGAGGCCCTCGTCCCTTACGCCACCATGACCCACATCCGCGATCACTTCGACGAACCCAGGCACGACCCGATCGACCTCGAACGCGTCTGGCAGATGTTCGCAAAAGGTGGTTACCAGGGTTTCATGTCGGCCGAGTACGAATCGGAGGAAGACCCTGCCACGGGGGTTCCAAAACTGCTCGCAAAGATCAAGCCGCTCTGCAAGAAGTATTCGAGCGTCTGAGGTAACGCAGCACTCCCCCCGTGAACTCGTTCATGTGAAACTGCCATCCGACTACCATCTTCATTCGCGCCTTCGAGCAGCGGCTCCAGGAGTATGACGACGCAGATCAACCCGGGCACCACAAACTGCCCGCTGCTCTTGGCTTCCTTCTTGACTAGAGTGGCGAGTTCTTCGAGCACCGCGGCAGTACTTTGGTCCTCTTGACGCTTCGAGAAGGCGACGGAAAATACCATCGTGAACCATCCCCACCGAAGGACGGGGTGAACTGGTGCGAGGCATTCATAGCAATCGTGGGGTACAGGGCGGCTGCCATGAACAAAAGTGCGGTGCTTCGGTATAAGAATCTTCTCCTTTCAAAGCGGCAAGAACTCTCCGCCGGCACGCGTCTGGTCGATTCGATTCCCGCCGCCCGCGAACTTTGCGCGGACTCGGTCGACATGGCCACCATTGAAACCGACTCAGCCACCCAAATACGGCTGCATGAGACAGACGGCAAGCTCCTGCGCGCCATTGAGGACTCCTTGACGCGGATTCGACGCGAGGAATTTGGCCTCTGCGAAGAATGCGGGCAGCCGATTAGCAAGGCGCGCCTGGAAGCGGTCCCCTGGACCCGCTGGTGTAGGGACTGCAAGGAACGCCAGGAATCTCGAATTTGAAATGCGGGATCAATGGATGCGGAATCCCCGGGTTTCCATTTTGGCAGCCCCGGCAAAATCCACCTTCACATGCCAGAGCTTTGTCTGATCATCCCAGAACCACCCTGCCTTCGCCCCCTTCAGTTGATCCAGACTAACCACTTCCTCCAGCTTCGTGTTCCCTACTTCCACTCCCGCTGGTCGCCGCTCCGCGTAGCCCACGGTCACGGGATTCCATTCCTGGTTCGAAATCACCCCTACCCGCACCCCTTCCCCTGTCGCCTCCACCGAGGCTACCCGCATCTCTCCCATGGTCACAAACTTGTCCGTGTCCCCGATGATCGCCATCCCGTTCGCCGCCAGCGGCGCAACCACAAAGTATTCGTGCTTGGCTTCCCGCCGCAGGGGGATGAGCGTCGCCGAATCCACGATCGACCCTTGGCCGGTATCAAAGTTGTATACCATCCACCGCCCCCCCAGCCCCAGGTCCGAGACGCTGAAGGCGCGCAGATAGCCGGCCCTCGGAAGACTCAGCACATAGAACCACTTTTGACCGTTCCGCTGCGAGGTTGTGTACCCCACTGCGCAACCCTCCAAATAACACCGGTCCAGCGGCCTAATGGGGTGATCAGCTTTCAAGACCAGTTCGTCGCCTTCCCGGTAGGTTTTGCGCACCAAGTCGAAATTGCACTCCCCAATCTTATGCCCTAATTGGATCTCGCCCCCCAGCAAGTTCGCCAAGAGGACGTCCTCAAAGGCATTGGCATCGGCCAAGGTTTGAATGTTATCCCGCGATGGCCAAATCCCCACCGCCCCATAAAACGCGCTGGTGAAAATCAAGTGTTTCCAGACGTATGGATCGTCATCCTGCTCGGGGGTGGGAATATGGTGATCCCACGAACCCTGGACTGACACCACGATCGGATTCTCGGTCGATTCCATAATGTTGCGCGGAAGTTGCATACAATATTGCATGGTGAGGCCCTTGGCCTGCAGGGCTTTGGCCATGTTCTTGAAGTAGGTGTCCATGCGATTGATGCCAGCCATCATCACAGGATCACCTTCGTAGACACTCAGAAAATCGTGCTGAAACAAGATATCGCCCCAGGATGCCACCTTATCGGCGGTATACCTCCAATAATCGGAAGAGTAATAAACATCTCCCATTCCGGCGCCGGGTGTTTGGCTGGAGGGAGTGGCGTAATGGGGATACTCTTTCGGATATGGACCTTTTGGAGCCAACCAACAGTAATAAGCCTCCAGCGGCACGCCCAATTTTTCACGCAACCAGGCCAGGCCATGCGGAAACAGGTCCTCCCTGGGCTCCAATAGCCCTTCATGGTCGTGTAACTGGTCCTCGTCTTGAACCTGGTAGGCGCCTATCCGCAACCCGTGTTTGCGGGCATCCTCAGCTACTCTCAGGATGATGTCCTCGTATGACTTATAGCCTTCCTCCTTGAAACCATGCTCGCGATAGTAGGAACCGTAGTCATCCCAATACACCGGGTACTTCAGGGTGTCACCCTCGTATTTGGAAGGGACCTTTTTCCCCGCCCGCTCCAGCAGCGCCTCCCCCCACGATTGGAACGTCTTCCCGATTCCCTGGCCCACCACCAGAAGATGGGCATGCTCAAATCCTGCGGGTATTTCTTCCACCAATCCTTCGAGGCCACAACTGATGGCCAGCTTGTTCGGGTTCGTCTCATTCCGTGAGGCCACCGGCAGGCTCTGCTGCGTGGCCACCAGATAATTGGCAAAAGGCGAAAGAACGGCCGTCTGGTAGTCCTTATCTGCCAGCAGCAACAAATCCACCGTCCCTCCCAAGCTGGAGGCCGCCCCATAGCTGAACCGGTGGGTGAACATCCCGCCGCTGGTCCACGAATACAGGTCGTTTCGAACATCAAACATCGTCAGGAATTGCGGGAATGCTACCGAGGAGACAATCCAGTTGCCGCTGGCGTAGTTCTTAAAGCCCTTGGGGAATTTTTGTGCGAACACCAAAAAGGGATGCTCACTGTAGAGCCGGAATTCAGTCACCAGGACTATGTCCGAGTCAGGCACTCCCCAGCTCAGGTCAATAGTTCCATACTCCCCCCAGCGATCCTTTCCGAAAGCACTCTTGGCGTCTGCGAGGGTCAGCCTACCTGAGGGCTGATCATATCCAGCGGCTTCAGGGAAGTTCACGTCGCCACTTCGGTACCAGCGTTTGTTCACGAGGACGCTCACGATCCCTGGGCCAAACCAGGATTGCCCGTGGTATCTGACAGAATAACGACCTTCGCTGGGTTCCACCGAAACCGAAAGCCCAAATTTGTTTTGTAGAGAATATTTCCTGCTGGACTCTGTTGCCAAAAGGAGAGATGCACAGAACATACTGGCTAAGAGCAAAGCCCCAGTCGTCATTTTTCTCGGCATTCTTATCTCCTCAACCTCGCCCGTGTAGGCATCCGCGGGAATGATGGTTCACGTTCCCCGACAAAGCAAAAAGCCTGCCCGTCCGCCTGCTGCGAGAGAGCGAGGGCGTTTCGCGCTGAGCCGCCGGCTTACGCTTTCGCGAGATAAGACTCAAATTGCCTCTGCCAGGCCTCGGGGTCCGTGTGAATGGCCCGGCCGAGAAACGACGAGCGCAGCCGCACAAGCTCCGGGAGTTTGCGGCAGGCAATAGCGTAGCGGCGGAAGGATGGCCGGAGCAGAAGGGAATCGTCCGGCAGGTAGATGGGTTCACGCCGGAAGTTCAGCAGGACGATGGCGCGGTTCAACTGACGTATGGCATTTTCGATCAACGCCGCGCTTGTCGACGCATCCTGCAACTGCGCCGCTTGCTCCGGCGGCACGAGCCGAAAGAAATACGTGGCGCGCCCGGATCGCGAGGTGGCTTCCCAGGCCACCAGGTTGTTGGGAAACTTCGACCCAGGTTCCGCCGCCAGCGGCAGGAAGAACCAATGCAGAATGGGCTGCGCTTCTTCCTGTCCGCCGCCTTCCGCTTCGGGTTCGGGTGCGGTCTCGCGAGCATCCCGCGCCCCGGCCTCAGCACCGATGGTTGCGAAATCGATCCCCTCCGCTTCGCCGGTTTGGGCCGCTTGGTCCTTTCCGGGCTGATCCTCGGTTGCCCGCAGCAGCTTGAAACCCGCGTAGTAATTCCCGCCCGGCACATGCTTCCGCAAGGTGTCGAAGTAAGGCTTCAGCTTGGCATCCACGACGTTGGTTAGGAGGGCCTGCTCGGTCTGAGGATGGATGGCCCGAAATCTGGCCAGCGACACGGCGCGGCCTTCTTTCATCAGCAAAGCCACCTGCTGAAACTGCTCGGGGATGAGGAATGGGAAAATGCCATGGACAGTTTCCGCGCCTCGCTGTGCGAGCTCATCCACGGCGGTCGTCAGGCGCTCTCGAAATTCTTCCGTGCGCTTGGCCAGCTTGCCGATGGTCAGGCGCCGATCGCCGGACTCGATCGTCACGGTCCAGGCGGTTTCGTCGAAGCTCACTGCATCGATATCCGCCAAGCGCCATTGCAAGCCCGTGGCCTCGGTCGGTAACACGGCGAGATTGCTCTTGTACAGCCGGAGCTCCGCCGGGCTGGCGAATGCGCGCCCCGGCGACTCCAGGCGCGCCGAGCCGTCGAACCGCGTGATTTCTTCCAGGTCCTCCAACAGCAGGCATTGCAGCAGGCGCTTCCGATACGCTTCCAGGAGGTCGTGACAGAGATTCTGGAAAGTCTTGCCAAATTGGTTCAGCAGGATTCGCTTGCCGGTATAGAGGGTCAGGGTCAGTTCGTACTCGCCGGAAAGAAAAACGTCGATGTCGCCAAGGTCGAGAGCCAGCGGCGCGCCGGAGGCTGGTGTAAACGTGAGCGTTTCCGCCTCAAACGAAACCCGGCACGGGCCCGCCGGAAGGATGGACCCGTCCGCATTCAAGTACTGAACCCTTCCCGAGAAGGTTGGCATGGAGAGTATCAGGAAACTTTCTGGCCACACTCCGGACAGAATTTGGTTCCCGCTTCAAACTTCGTTCCGCAGCGCGCGCACTCATTCTTGGGACGGAGCGGCTTCCCGCACTCCGGGCAAAACTTGGCGCCCTGGGTGCGAGCCCCGCAACCGGGGCAGAGGGCGGCGGCTTCGGAAGTCAGGTCGAGGTCCTTGGTCAAGTCCTGCTGGCGGACCTTCTCCTGAATCTGCTGCGCGGTGGCTTGCGCTTGGGCCGCGGCGATTTCGGTTTCGACGTCGGGCGCGCAATCGTAGCAAAGGCCGCGCTTCTGGTTCCAGCACATGGTGAGGCAGGCCCATTTGGCGCACTTGGGACACTGGCGAAAATTGGGCTTCACTTCCTCCACGGCTTCATGAAATGCCTTGTCATGGCCAGAGCCCTGCACGGCGCGCTCGATTTCATAGGCGCCGGCGCTGGCACGGCCAAAGACGCCTCCAAACAGATCGCCGGCGGCGCGCAAGGCGCTTCCCGCGTAGCCGGTCACCGAGGGTTTAAACCCCGTCATAAATCCGTTCCCACAACGGTCGCAAAAGAACTCGAACTGGTATCCCTTGTCGGTAGAATGGTCAGAATGGTTCTTGGTGAATTGAATCAACGCCATGGACAATCTCCGTTATACATCTCCCGGTGGAATTACTCTTTTCAAGCGGCTAAGGCATGGCCGCCGGTATTTGCATTTTAGCTCCCAATCGCACCCCAGCATACACCGTTCGCGGGCTTTCAATGTCCTGTTTTTCGTTATCCGAGACCCCGGACGCGATTCTGACCGCCATCGATAACCCCAGGGGGAAGTAGCTCCCTCCCGGTGTCTGCCCAGGGTCCCTCGGGGTCCTGGCCGTGACGGATCACCGTGGTGCCCATAAGAGTTGATAGGCTATCATGGCTACATGCCACTTTTTCTTGAGTTCGCGTCCAACGCCTTTCTCCTTTATTTTCATCAACATCGTGGAGAGAATGGTGGAAATCATTTGTTATCATCAACATCGTGGAGAGCCGGAAAACAGACATTTTTTCACCATTTGTTTTCATTAACTTAGGAAACTCGATCCTCAGTTTTTATTTCCCTTTTTTCTCCGTGACTCTGGCCACAGAGGAATTCGATAAGTGATCTTTTTTCAATAAGATATGATTTTGCACGATTTCCGCGATTCATTGCTAACCCTTTTTGTTTCTGTTACATAGTGGAGAGCCGCTTCCTTTTTTTCGTTCCGGATCCCGAATATCAATCTAACTATCCTTATTTGAAGGATATAGAGCGTTAAGACGTTTTGTCGTTAAACAACGAACCCCTTTGTTTTCTGAGACATCGTGGGGAGCCGCGCCCACCTTTTTCGCCTGGTATCCCGTATTTCACCTTAACTCCCATTTTTACAATGGTATAGAGCGTTTTGACATTCTGACGCTAAACAACGAACCCCTTTTGTTTCTGATACATCGTGGAGAGGCGCGGCATCAGGGCCTGTGTGTCGGGGGCTAGGGACTCGCCAGAACCCAACCATGCCGCCTCACCACTAGCCGTACGGCGCGATATCACACCCCTCTAAGGCTAACGCCAAGACAAGATAGGGTGTCAATAGAATTCTTGCGGAATTTCCTGCCGGTAGGAAAAAATCTTACAATTCCCCCGCCGATTTCCTACCGGCAGGAAATGGGTGTAAGACGCTCGGGGGCGAAGGTGACAAAACCTCAACATCGCCGGGCACCCCGGACACAACCGCGGTTAGGGCGTTACCCGGCCAAGTGGAGCGGTTAATGCCCGGCGCGGTTAGTCACCCGCCCTTTTGCGCCCATCGGCGGTTGACGAAATGGCCCCAATGGGGCACAATGGCAATGATGCAGACCGTCGTTGAGACGCGACACTACGCCGCCCGCGCCGAGAAATTCTTGTCGGAGAGCGAACGGGGCGCGCTTATCGATTTCGTGGCATTTGCTCCCCTACGGGGCGATGTCCTCGTCGGCACCGGGGGTATCCGCAAGGTTCGATTCGCCAGGGGCGGCAGAGGCAAAAGCGGGGGTGTGCGGGTAATCTACTACCTCTACACTACCGAAAAGCCGATCTACCTGCTTGAAATCTTCGGCAAGAATGAGAAGGCCAACCTTTCGGCAGCGCAACGAAACGCGCTGGCCAAAGTCGCGGCGGAGATCAAGCAACAACTTCAGAGGAGGCAAAGATGAGCAAGCAAGCTTTCGAAGGAATCCTGCAGGGTCTGGAGGAAGCCCTCGCCCATACCCGGGGAGATCGGTCCGCCGCGGCGCGCGTCGTCCGCGTTGCCGTGAGGCCGGGCGACATCAAGACCGCGCGTAAGAAGGTTGGACTGAGCCGCGATGCTTTTGCTCGCACCTTTGGCCTGAGTCCGGCAACGCTGCGGAAATGGGAAAACGGCGAGCGCGAACCCACCGGCGCAGCCCGCATTTTGTTAACGATTATCAGCCGCGAACCCGAAGCCGCCCTCCGTGCCATCCGTTAGCCGTGTGATCGCAATCCCATGCGCGACCGTCTGCGCCTAACCGTAGCCCATTGGGCCTCAAAGCTCGTGGAAAGGCGCCAGAAGGCGTCAGCATGGCCAGCACCTCCAGGCACAAGGGTGGGTTGGCCGTTTCCCGTCAAAGTGCCCGGCTTGGCGGCAGTCACGACGATTACTAAACCCTTGGCGTCAAGGCGGGATCTATTTCCTCGAACCCTATTCGGGGCAACGATCCGCCCAGCGGACCTTTCAAAGCATGATTTGCGAGTACGCCGACGCTCGCCGAGAATTTCTCAAAAATTGAATTTGACGGCTACTTGGAGGAGGCGGGGATCGGCGGCGTTCACGATGCTCCCAAAAGATGGGCTGCTGATGTTCCCGTTAACGGCTGCGGCTCCATAAAACTGCGCATGGTTGGCAACATTGAAGGCCTCCACCCGGAATTGCAGCGATTTCGACTCGGTAAGGTGGAGGCTTTTCAAAAGGGCAAGGTCCGAATTGACGATGCCGGGGCCATAGAAAAGCCGCCGCGCCGCCGTGCCCATCTGGCCGAGCGCCGGAAGGCTGAACAGTGAGGTGTTAAAGGCCGGCCTGCCGTTTCGAGGGTTGGTGTTGACCTCCAGATTGCCGGGGGCAACGTTGGGGGTGTCCACGCCATTGTTATTGATGCCGTTGGGTATCGTCCCCAGCAGCGAAGTGTCGTTATTATTGTAGAGAGTCACGGGGAAGCCGGTGCTGAATCGCGTGATTCCCGTGAGGCTCCAACCCTCCGTCAGCCGATTCCGGCGATGAAGGAGATGGTCGACCGGCAGTTCGTATTTGTAACTCGCCACAAAATTATGGCGCATATCGAATGCCGATACGGCCTTGCTGAGGCTGGGGTCGACCGGATTCACCGGCTCGGCCAGGCTGGATGACTGATCGAGAGACTTACCGTAGGTGTAGCCCACAAGCACTTCCACAGGCCCGCGCTTGTGACGCAGATTGATTTCGAGGGCGTTGTAATTGGAATTCCCGAAAGTCTTCTGATATGTGATGGCATCGAACTGCGAACTGTAAGGGCCTCTCGTCCCCTGGATAACCTTCCCTGACGACGTGACGTACGCGCCCCCTTCGCCGAACGGTCCGCACGTGGCGGTGCCTGGCGAAACCTGGTTGGTCTGGCTCACGCTCAAGCATTGGGCTGGGTTGCCCGGGTTCGCAGAGATGAGGGCAAGGAGATGATGGGCCTGAGTGCCGACATAGGCAAGACTGAGAAGAGTGTTGGGCGTGATCTGCCGTTCCAGGGACAGCGTGTAGCCGGCGCTATAGGGCGGCACGTTCTTGTGGAAAAAAGACGGAACGCCGGTGATCGGCAAATATTGCGACCAGTCCACTGTGGAATTGGGACTCGCTGCAGTGGCTCCAAATGCCGGAATAGGCTCGGGAAACCGCTGCCCGACGTTCTGCCCACTCGCCGCCGTGATGAAGGGATTGGAAAATAGAGGCGGCGCCAGACTGGTATAGTCGTAGCCATACGGAGGGTTGGCGCTCATGATGCCGGCGGCCAGCCCCTCGAAGGCGGTGTAGTACAGGCCATATCCGGCGCGCACGCTGGTCAAGCCGGGGCCGCCCAGGATCTTGCTCAACAGACCGCTTTGGTAATCCGGCGAATATGCCAGGCCGACGCGAGGAGCAAAGTTCGTGTATTTCGTCGGGGCCAGCCTCGCAGGAATCCCAGGGTCACCCGGAAACACCAGGCCCTTGGGTGCTCCCGGGTAAACCCGCGACTGCTCGCCCAGCACCAGTGTCTGAAGCTGGTTGTATTTCTCCCGCCAGGGCGGCAGCATGTCCCAACGCAAGCCATAGTTGAGCGTCAGACGCGGCCTTACCCGCCAACTGTCCTGCGCATACATCCCCACGTATTTGTCGCGAAGATAGAACGCCAGGGAGTCCCCTTGCGCATAGCTGCTGGGGATGCCGATCAGAAAGTCCGCGAAATCCGATCCCGTTTCGGCTCCCGTGAATGAGAACGCGCCGTTGAAAGTGGCGTCAGGGTTGATGTTGACCTGATCGAAGTGGAATCCCGCCCCCAGCTTGAGCACGTGCGTTCCCATCACTTTGGAAAAGTTCTCCGACGCCTGGAACGTATTGTTGGCCTCTTTCAGCCCGGTGGTATCCACGCCGAAGGTAAAGTCATTGAACGAGACGTTTTCCGTGCCTTCAATCTGCGGGGCCAGCGCATAGATGGAGGGGTTGCCCAAGCTGTTAACGAATCCTTGTGACGCGATGCTGGGGCCAACACCACCCTGCGGTTGGCCCACATTATTCGCGTCGCGGAGATAACTCACGTGAAACTCGTTGACCATGGTCGCGCTAAGGACCTTCGTCAAGCCCAGGCTCACCAATTGCGCTCTGCCGAGGGTAAGGGCATTGAACCCCGGAACGCTCGCCCCGCCTTGCGGCGTCGGGTAGGGATTGTCGAGGCCGTAGTCGTCAAAGAAGTAGTACGCGGCAAGGGCTCCCAGGCCGGTAGAAGTGTCGATGCGCGCCGCGCCCTTATCATCGCGGAGGGCTTCATTGTAGGCGGAAGTCGAAAAGATATTTGCCCCCTGATTGGGCAGGGGAATCGAGCGCAACAAACTTTTGGCGGGGCTTGACCACGCGCTAAGCGGAACCTGCGCGTTGGGCAAGACGCATTGCGATGAGTTCGCGCACCCCGAACTGTAGTACGCCTCGCCGGGAAACACCGGGTAACCCAGGTTCTGCGAAAGCAGGTTGGCCCAATACTGGCCATTCACCGCGCCGGTGAGCGAGTTGGCAATGCCCGACAGGTCGCCCGTCCGCTCGTTCCCCGCAGGCACGGAAATCAAGCCTGTCTCCACACCCTCGGTCATCCGCGTGCCCTGATAATCGACGAAGAAGAACGACTTCTTTTTCTGGATGGGGCCGCCGAAAGTGCCGCCAAACTGGTTTTGGTCGTATTGGGCACGATCCGGGGAAAAATAGTCTCGCGCGTCCAGGTTCGTATTGCGCAAAAAGTCAAAGCCGCTGCCATGCAGCTCATTCGTTCCCGATTTGGTGGTGACCACAATCTGCCCACCGCTGTAATTGCCGTACTCGGCGTCAAAGTCACTTGTGAGCACGCGGAATTCTTGAATGGAGTCAAGATTCGGGACGAGTGCGGTGCCCATGCTAAAGTCTTCTTCCACGGTACTTCCATTCACGATGAAGCCATTGTTGGTTTCCCGCTGTCCACTGACCGAGAGGTTGCCGGCATTGAGGTCCCCGGAAGGAGCCGTGCTCGTGCATCCGGACATGACGACGGCGTTGGGCTGTCGCGAGCTGGCCGGAACGACGCCCGCCTGAAGAGCGAGTAAGTCCGTAAAGCTGCGGCCGTTCAGGGGCACGGACGCAATCTTCGTCGTCGCCAGGGTTTCGCCCATCGTGGTGTCGGCCGTATCGACGTGCAGGCCTGATTCGGTAACCGTCACCGCCGTGCTTTGTTCCCCCAGTTCCAGCTTCAGGTCGATTTCGAGCACTTTACCGGTCTCCATGATGAGGCCAGAACGAAGAACCGGGCGAAATCCGGATTGGTGAGCTTCGATCTGATATTGGCCGGGAGGTAGCGCAGGTAAGGAATAGAACCCGTCGGAATTGGTGGTCGTCATCTGCTGCACTCCCGTTTCCACGTTGGAGACGATGACGGTCACACCTGGGACTACAGCCTCACTCGGGTCCGTAACCTTTCCGGAGATGCTCCCCTCGGGACCGGCCCAACCATAAATGCACGCCAGGAGGACGGCGGGGCCCAAGAGGCCCACGGTGCGGGCGGAGGGGGATTTCAGTGCTTTAAGTCGCATCATCGCGGGCTTCTTTTCCTTCCTCAAATCTCTAGCTTGTGAGCGTGTCTGGGTGCCGCTCCCACGGGTCTATGAATAACTGCAACTTGATTGCAACTAATGGGCCGCGCTAGAAACCCATGCGTATCTTATTGGGGCAATTCATTTTCGACTTCGAGAATTCAGTCGCAGAGACGCAACACAGGAAATTAATTGGCCCATACACCCAGCATCGTGGGGGGAAAGCCGCAATATGGCCACTATGTTCCCCAGCCTAGTATCCTTTGCGGGAGTTACTCTAGCGAGCGATCCCAGTACATTATCAGTTGCAAGTAAGTTGCAGTGGACTCGGTATTTTTGTCCATGTTTTTCACGCCGTCAATGATTTGTATACGATCGGTACCTGTGAACGGCCGAATGGCGTATATTTCCGGCCAACTGGTTCGACGAGGCGGTGCCGATGTGGGATTGCTCCCGAAGCACGGCTTAGGATTTACGAACCCCAGTTCACGTTGACGGTTTGTCGCCTTACCGTCGATGTGGTCTCGGCGAGTGGCTTGAGGGCGTACGGCTACATGCCAGGACCGTGCGGATATCCGCAGGCACCAGATCCAGTTGGGAGGTCGGTAGCTTGTCCACGCGCTCAGAGAGTAGATCCTGATCGATGCGGGGAGTCAAGCCCGCCGGGAGGGAGACCACTGATTGAATAACGGCATCGGCTCCAGTCCGGTAGACTTGGAAGTGCTCAACGACCAAGGCGAGCCGGGAAAGGAGCCGAAGCCATGCAGCATTTTATCGGATGTGACGTGCACACGCGCAACCAAG
>Ga0326727_10004774_pt1 | contig 39913 bp, 40 predicted proteins | sample MB2enrmetagenome_FD_207643 | JGI IMG/M metagenome (GOLD analysis project Ga0326727, IMG submission 207643) | Lab enriched peat soil microbial communities from McLean, Ithaca, NY, United States - MB29MY | ecosystem: Environmental > Terrestrial > Soil > Wetlands > Peat | place: USA: New York...
GAAGGTCATCGCCGCGCCCGCCAGGTCCAGCGCCGAGTGCGCCGCATCCGACAGCACGCCCAGCGACCCCGACAGCAGCCCCGCCCCCAGCTTCAGCAGCGTCATCGTCCCCGCCGCCAGCATCGAGTGCAGCGCTACGCGCCGCTTCTCCGCAGTGAACCCGGTCAGACTGGAGACAGTTGCATTCATCGCGCTTGTGTAACCTGTGCAGAAACTACAGCGTGTGAAGGGTACGGGCTTCAGCCCGTACATTTGCGGGAAGAGGAGTGTTCGGCTTCAGCCGCTGAGGAAATGCTGGTGCCTCGAAGACCGTACCCATGAACCGCGTGACTCTTGCGACAGATTCTTAGGTTAAATCCCCCCGTGTGCCCGTGTACAATCCCGCGATCCCAAACGTGTAAGGCTGCCACGCGCACTCCGTGTACCCTGTTGCCCGCATCAGCGCAAGCATCTCGCCGGGCGGCGGAAAGTTGCCCACCGAAACGGGCAGATAACTGTACGCCCCGGCCTTGCCGCACACCAGCCGCCCGATCGCCGGCAGCACCCGCCGGAAATACACCGCGTAAGCCTTGCCGATCAGCCCTCCCGGCTCGCTGAACTCGAGAATCCCCAACTGCCCTCCCGGCTTCAGAACCCGGCTGAACTCCTTGAGGCCGCCCTCGTAGTTGGCCAGATTCCTGAACCCGAAGGCGGTCACAATCAGGTCCAGCGACCCGGATCGCAGCGGCAGGTGCAGCGCGTCGGCCTCGACCGGCGCCGCGCACGGCGCTCCAGGCTCGCGCGCCGCGAACTTCCGCGCTCCGCGGCTCAGCATCCCCCGCGCAAAGTCCGCCGCCAGAATCGGCCGCGCGCCCCTTGGCCGGTGCTTCAGCAGAGCCATCGTCAGGTCGCCCGTGCCGCAGCAAATGTCCAGCACCGCGGCATCGGGTTGGGCCAGCACCGCGCGGAACCGCCGCGCCGTCCGCCGCCACCACAGCCGGTCCACATTGGCCGAGAGCACGTGGTTCAGCAGGTCATACCGGGGCGCAATGGCGTCGAACATCTGGCGCACGGCCTGAGCCGCGCTGGCTTCATCCTTTGCTCCTGGCGGCTTGGCTCCGGTGGTCGTCATTCGGGCCCCATATCTCAATCTTTCCTTTCCATCCACCCACTAGCTTTTATTACCTGCAAAAGGCGCCCCAAATCTGAAGATGCAACTGTCTTGGTCGTATGCTTGTTCAGGTAATCCAATATTTCATCTACTGTGAGAAACTTAATTGGGTTTCCGCCCAGATTTTGCTTGAACATTTCATGCTCAACCCACTCGACCCACCCAGTTTTGTCACCTATGAGCTTAGTAACGGCAATCACGTAGGTAAAGCTCTGTGTGCCCGTCAACTCTCGGATTCGGCTTAAAAGGGCATCGGCCCATTTCTTCTTCACCAATTCCCTAAAGTACTTCCATGCTGGACGGCCATAAATAAACCTAATTCTCCCTTGTCTGATTTCTTCTTCTTGCACAATTCCTTTCTTAAAGTAGGAAATCCATTGGGCTGGGTTGAATCCATCTTGCCAGCTCTTGCAACTGACGACCCAGACCCGGTCTGGACCTTCGTTCCCTGGTTTGAAGCCAACTACGTCGATGTCACTGTCTACTCGATCACCCTTTGGGTCGAAGCCATCAGCTGTCTGCAAGGGCTTGAATTTGATTATTGTGCTTCGTGAAATAGCCTCTGGCTTGGAGGTAGTCGTCGACAAGTTGCTCTAGGATGTCTTCCTTCATCGCGATTAATGTCCCTCCTTTGGTGGGTGCCCCACCCTCGCCGCGTCTTTGTTCTTGCGGCTAGGGTGGGATAGCGCTCGGCCCCTTTACGGCAACACTGAAAATGCGCTGAACCGCCGACTAACTGACTCGCTGTCTTTACGCCTTCTCCCCAGCCCGCGCCAGCATGTACCCCACCGCCGCCTCCAGCTCCGCCGCCGTCACGTCCTCTACCACCGCCGCATCGCCAATCCCCACCGGCAGCACAAACCGCCTCACCCCGCCCAGGTTCTTCTTGTCGCCGGCCGCGGCCGCAACCACCTTGCCCGCTCTCAGCCGCACCGCCGGCAGCGGCCCATACCTGTGAATCAAGCTCTCCAGCCGCTCAAACTGACGGCCGGCAATCGTTCCCCGCTTGCGCGCCAGCCAGAGCGCGGCCACCATCCCCCACCCCACCGCCTCGCCATGCAGCAGAGTCCTGTAGCCGGTCGCCTGCTCCAGCGCGTGGCCCACCGTGTGCCCCAGGTTCAGGATCATCCTCAGCCCGCTCTCGCGCTCATCCCGGTTCACCACCTCGGCCTTCATGCGGATCGACGCCGCGATCACCTTCTCGAGCGCCTTCGGCTCGCGCCCCAGCACCTCCTCCGCGTGCCCTTCCATGAAGCGCACCAGCGCCCGGTCGCGGATAATCCCCGCCTTGATGCTCTCCATCAGCCCGGCCCGCAGCTCGCGCTCCGGCAAGGTGCCCAGCACCCCGATGTCGGCAAGGACGGCGAGCGGATGATGAAAGCTGCCCACAAGATTCTTGCCCTCGGGCAGGTTCACGCCGGTCTTGCCGCCCACGCTCGAGTCCACCTGCGCCAGCAGCGTTGTCGGAACCTGGACATAAGGAATCCCGCGCATGAAAAGCGCGGCCGCAAAGCCGCCCACATCGCCCACAATCCCGCCGCCAAAGGCAATCAGCAGGCTTCCGCGGTCGCCGCCCGCCCTCACCATCTGCCGCAGCAGCTTCTCCACGCTGGCCAGGGTCTTGTACTTCTCGCCGGGCTCCAGGAACAGCACTACAGGGGCGTCCGGAAAGGACTGCTGCATGCAATGCCCCCAGAGCCCCCACACCGGCGCCGAAGTCAGCACAAACACCCGTCGCGCACGCCCGCCGTGGCGGGGCAGCTTGCCCGCAACCCGCTCGATGCGCGGCGCCAGCGTCTCCAAAAGCCCGCTGCCCGCTATCACGTCGTACTTCGCCGATGGTGTCTCTACTCGTATCGTCTGCACGGTACTCTGATCTTAAAGCCTCGCGGGCGAGGCGCAGAGGGTTGACCGGCCGCACACGGCCAGCTTGACCCATAGGCAATCATCTTTCAGGATCGATCTTCAGAACCCGCCCCGGCTCGCTCACCGCCCCAGCCAAAGCAAGGGAGCCAGTCCGCAGGCAGCCAGCCCCAGCAGCATCGCCAGGCTCGCTACGCCCGTCTTGCGGTCGGCCAGACTGAAGGCGTAAATTCCCTTGACCACATTGTTGCTGGCGGCGGCGATGACCACCGCGCCCGCGGCGACCTTCAGCGGCGTCAGCGTGCCCGCGGCCTGAGTCATTCCCATGATGAACGGGTCCACGTCGCTGATTCCCATGATCGCGGCCAGAGTATTCACGCCCGCCGTTCCCAGGTACTTCACGGCCAACTGAGTAGCGACCAGCATGGCCAGAAACAGCCCGGCAAAGAGCAACGCAGTCAGCAGTTCCAGCGGATTCTTGGGCTCGAACTCCCGCTTTACCTCCTGAGTGTTCTCGTCCGGCCGCCGCGACCAGAGCCATCCGCCGCCGACCGCCAGAACGGCCAGCACCAGGAACGGTATGTAAAGCAAGAGCATAAGCTGGCGGTTGAACAGCGCCAGCAGAATGACCAGGCGCAGGTACATCACGCCGGAGGCGATCAGGATGCCGCCGGAGAATAGGTGGGGTTGCTGCTCCCGAGCGGCCCGGCGCGCCATCACCACTGTGGTCGCCGTGGACGAATAGGCCCCGCCCAGCAGCGCTGCCAGCACGATCCCGCCCTGCCCCTTGGTCAGCTTCTGCAAGACATAACTGAGGTAGGAGATCGCGCTGATGGCAACCACCACCAGCCAGGTCTTGAATGGGTTGATGTGGAACTGGCTGAATTCCTGATTCGGCAGGATGGGCAGAATCACTCCGCTCAAGAACAGAAACTTGGCGAAGGTGAGAATCTCGTCTGGAGCTATGCGCGCGGCCAGCCTTTCAAGTGCAGTCTTCAGATCAAGCAGCAGCAAGCTGGCGACTCCCAGCGTGGTGGCGATCCACAGATGCCCATAACAGACGAGCGCCCCCACCAGGAACGTGGCGAGACCGGACATCTCGGTGGTGACTCCGGCGGTCTCGCTTGACGAGATCTTGTGCCAGTAGGACAAAAGCAGGAATCCGGCAACAACCAGGAATCCGATCGCCACTGGCAGAATCTGCGGGCCTGAGATAAGAGCGGCGGAATAGCCGATCAGGCCGATCAGCGGAAAGGTGCGCACTCCTCCGAAAGTGTAAGATCCTCCCGCCACCTTGCGCTCTTCCCGTTCCAGTCCAATCAGGAACGACAAGAACAAAACCAGAACGATTTGCAAGGCTTCTGGCGGTAACTGCTTGTAAATCTCCATTCGAGTCGAGCCTCCGAATCCTTTCTTCTCCGCGCGATCTCCGCGGGTCGCTGCGCTTCAAGGCCTCTTCACCCCGGCGGGCAATCGACTTGGCAATACGAACTGGACCTGCGCCACCGGCGAAAGAACAGTAAACCATCGGCCAGTCTATGGGCAACCTGCTCGACAGCTTACACCTTGCCGCGGCTAAGTACCCGGCCTCTCGCTGTCTTGAAAAAGGAACCTGATTTTTCCGGCCAAGCCGGAAAACACCCCGGCGCGTTCTGGGATCTTCTCTTACTTTGTGTGCAGCTCATTAAGCCAATCCTGCATATGGCCGAGGGCGCGCAGCAGGCCGAGGCGGGCCTTGGTCAGGTCGAGCGAGGCGTCGAGCGATTCCTCAAATTTCTGCCGCTCATCGATGCGGGCCAACTGCTCGGCTTTGGGGGTGAGTTGCGGCTGGGCGCCGGGTCCGGTCTCCGCGCCGTTGCCCACCTCCAGTTGCGCAAGCACGGCCTTGAGCTGCTCGTCGGCGATCTGCTGCTTGAGGCTCGCAACCTCAGCCAGGGCATCCAGCTCGCGCAGGTTGCCGGTGAGCGAGGCGATTCGAACATCGTTCTGGCGCTGGGCCTGCTCGGCTTCGACCGTGGCGCGCAGGGCATCGGCGGCGGACTCCCTGGCCTTGGCGCGCAGGGCAAAGTCAAAAAACGGAAACGTTACCTGGAGCCCAAAACTGACGTTGTTGGGAGTGAAGGTGTGGGGCTGATAGAACTGCGCGTAGTTGTTGAACTCGTTGGAGTCGTAGTTGTATACAGCCCCGAATCCGATCTGAGGCCGGCGCCACGACAAATCGTCTCCCTTGGCCTGAAGCTGCCTGGAGCGCGCGATTGCGCCGGCGGCATCGATGCCCGGGAGGCTGCGCGGAACCTCATCGGCGGTGACGGCGGGAATCTCAGGAATGCTGGCGTGGTCCGGAAGAATGGCTCCGACGGGCATGCCGGTGAGGACGGCAAGCTGCTTGGCCAGCGTGGCGGCCCGGGTTTCGAGATGAAGGCGCTGGAGTCTAAGCTGGGCGACTTTCAGGCGCGTCTGCAACAGATCGAGATCGGAGTCGACGCCGGCGCCGGCGCGTTGCTGCTCGATCTGGAGCAGACGGGCGGTGAAGCCCTCCTGCTGGCGCGCCGCTTCCAGTTCGCGGTTGACCGTGTCCAGCTCGATGTAGGTGGTGGAGGCGTCCAGAGCCACCTGCTCCCGTGCGTCCTTGAGGCTCAGGTTGGCGGCGTCCAGGCCGGCGCGGGCTGCCCTGGTGTATTGGCGCTGAGAGAGGCTCCAGACCAGCGACTCCATGGTGGCGCTGCCCACCGAAGGCTGGCCGGTGGGAAAGCCATGAGAGTAGCCGACCGTGGAGCCGATTGCGAAGTTGGGAATGTACGCGTCCTGGGTCTGGGCGAGGGCGGCTTGGGCCTTTTGCACATCGGCTTCAGCCAGCTTGACGGCGCTGGAGTTGCGCTGGGCCAGGTCCACCACCGTGGCCAGCGAGACCTGAGCCGGCGCCAGCGCGGGCGCAGCCGCAAACGCCAATGCCAGGAGGATCGGCGTCCGTGCTCGGCGCGAATTGGGTGCGATCTTCACCTGCGCACTTCCTGTCAACGCCTGCCTTCCTGGCGGTTGAGATCCTGAGCGGGTTTGTACTCATGCGCCAGCGCCATGGCCGCTGCCTGTTCCCGATCCGCAGCCGCGGTGTCACCGAGTTGCTCCTTAAGGCGCGCCAGCCGGATGTGAGCCACGAATGCGGGCGCTTCCTCTGTTTTTGCCGGGCTGGCCAGATAATCATCGAGCATTTTAGCGGCCAGCGCGGGATCGCGATCGGTCTCGGTCAGCAAGGTCGCACCGTCATAGAGGGCGAGGGCGGAGCGCTTGTCGCGTTCCGCGGCGGCTGCGGCGCTATGCACCGCCGATTCCATCTCCGTCCAGCGCTTGCGGCGGCGATAAAAGCCGGCCAGCGAAATCCACTGCGAGGCGGGATGCGCGCCGGCCGCGATCGCCTGCTTGAAATCGCGCTCAGCCGTGACGTAGTCCCACTGCTGCTCGGCAATCCGGCCGCGCAGTTGCTGGGCGCGGGCCGGGTCGACTTTGTCAAGTTGCCCGGCGACGCCCTGCGCCTTGTCAATGCCGCCGCCCACAATCTCGGGGGCCTGCCGGTAGAACTCTCCCAGGTCGAACAGCGCGTCGGCGTTGCGGGGGTCGAGCCGCACCGACTCTTCGAACTCCGCCCGCGCCCGCTTGGCCAGCGAATAGGCGGTCAGGAACGAAGCGCGGCCGGCTTTCTCGCCCAGGGCGCGGGCCAGCCACAGATGATAGCCGGAGTTCTGCCCATCCAGCCGCACGGCTTGCTGGCACTCGGCCAGGGCCGCGTTCCACTGCTCGAGCGTGAGCCGCACGCGGCAAGCCAGGTTGGCGGCCTCGGCCTGACTCTTGTCCGATTCGGGAAGGGAACTGAGCAGCGCGAGCGCCTTGTCCGCCTCGCCGGCCTGCAAGGCCGCGTTGGCCTCCGCCAGGGGTTGAGAAACCTGTGTCAGCCGCTCGTGTTCCCGTGCGGGGGTGGAAGCCTGGGCGGGTGTCGAAAGGGTGATCGCCGCCGCCAGCAACGCCGGGGGCAGCGCCCTTGCCGTCATGCACAGCAATCTCACCGCACCACCTTGATGGGGATGCCCTCTTGCAGGGGCTGTCCATTGGTTGTTCCCGTCGCCACCCAATCTCCCTCCTCGAGTCCGGAGAGGATGGGCGCCTGGGTCAGATTGGGAATTCCGACAGTCACGGGAGTTCGCACCAGGCCGTTGCCGACCACTTTGAAGACGTAAGGCTTGCCGTTCTCAGCGCGGAGCGCTTCCCGCGGCACAGCGAGGGTGTTCGGCTCGCTGGCAGTGGTTACCCTGACGGTCACGTTGGTGTCGGGCAACAAATCGCCGTCGCCGCCGTCGATCGCAACCAGCACCTCGCCCACGGTGCGCGTGCCGTAAATGATCACCGTCGAGGGAGTGCGAGAGATGTGTCCCTGCCACGCGCGGTCCGGCTTGGCGTCCCACTTGATCTGAATCTTCTGGCCGACGGCCAACTGGCCGATCTCCGGCTCGTCGAAATAGGCCCGCACGCGTACATGGCGCAGGTCGGCCATCTCCAGCAGCAGCTTGCCCGCCTCGACAAATTCCGTGGGCCCGGCATCGAGCCGGTAGACGGTACCGGTGACGGGGGCATGGATCGAAGTCTGCGCTACCACCTGCCGCGCCGCGGCCAGATTGGCTTCCGCATCGGCAAGCGAGGCCTGGGCCCGCGCCACCTCTGCCGGCGAGTAACGGCTTTGCGCGTTCTGCTCGGATGCGCGCAGGCTCGCTTCCGCCGCATCCAGCCGCTGCTGGGCCGCGGCCACCTCGCTGGCTGAGGCCGCGCCCGTGGACTTGAGCGTGATCAGGGCGTCCAGATCGCGGCGGGCCTGATCGCGGTCCATGCGTGCGCGGGCCACGTTGCTTGCCGCCGCCTGCCGCTCTTGCAGGGTTCCGTTGTGAGTGGCCGCTTCCACCGCGGCCTGGGCAGCCTTGACGCCGCTTTCGGCCGTGGCCAGCCGGGCCCGCGCCTCCACGTCGTCCAGCACCATCAGCAGCTTGCCCTCCTGTACCAGGTCGCCGGGCTGCACATAGACCGCCTTGACGGTGGTGGAGATGGGACTATGGATCTCATAGTTCACCTCCGGCTCGACGCGGCCATTGGTGCTGATGGCGCTGATCAACTGCTGGCGGCTCACCTGAACTTCACGCACCGGGAGGCGATCCCGCAGGAGGAACCGCGCCGCGAAGAAGACGACGATAAGAAGTATCCCCGCTCCCCGCCAAAGCCAGAGCCGGAGCCGGTCCGTTCGCTTTCTCTCTTCAGCCATTCAGATAACCAAGGTCAGTATATAGGACTCAAACACAAGCCTTCGGGCGCGGCAAAAATGCATCGCGGGTGAATCTGACCAGCCACTGTCCAGGCTCGTACAATCAGAATATGGCTCTGGAACCGCGCTACACAGACGAACACGCCAAGGCCGGCCTGGACTTTGCCTTCCCGGCCATCGAGACCTGGCAGAACCAGTTCCCCGGTTACGAAATCTCGATCGACGACCCGGAGCTGACTTCGGTTTGCCCCAAGACGGGCCTGCCCGACTTCGGCCGGCTGACCATCCGCTACATGCCCCGCGACCGCTGCCTGGAGCTGAAATCGTTGAAGGAGTACCTCTTCAGCTACCGCAACCTGGGCATCTTCCAGGAGAACATCGTCAACCAGGTTCTGGAGGACGTGGTTAAGGCCAGCGATCCGGTGTGGGCCGTGGTGCGGGGCGAGTTCCGTCCCCGCGGCGGCATCGGCACCACCGTCGAGGCGCGCTGGCCCCGGCCCCAGCCAATAGCCTGAGCAGCACCACAGATGCGGCGTTCGCCCTTACGTGGGGACGCATAGAAGGAGAAGTGCTCTGGCGCTCTATACGTCTGCTGACGGCGCCAAGGCTGTTGTCTCGCAGGCAGCTACGGGGCACACTCCAATCCCGGTAACTGTGGAGCGCGGCCTGAGCGAGATAAGGCGCCTGGAACGCCCCATCTCGTCTCTGGTCTGATTTGAATCGCGCTTTAGCGGCGCCCTTTGCCGCGGCCGCCGCCCTTGTATCCGGGCAGGGCGTGTTCATTCGCCGCGTCGTGACCGGCGTCGCCTACATGGCCTTGTCCATCCCGCGCCTCGTTCCCGTGGAAGTGGTTGAACGGCTCCGCACCGCGCTCCGGCAGCGGTCCATGGTAACCGTGGCGAGGATCAAAGCGGTTGTCCACGTGGCCAAAAAAGCCGTGGGGGCCGTGAAACCAGGGGCCAGCCCCGATAAACACCCCGCCAACAAACCAATCGGGCCCATAGTAGCCGTAGGGAGCACAGTCGTAAGGCTCATAGTCGAAGTACCCATAAGGGCACACGGGGGCCGGCCCAATGTTCACGGCGACGGCAACTTGGGCTGGCGCCAGGGATGCACAGCTTAGCAGCCCAATTGTGAGAACCGAGAAAGCGACGACCTTACCGATAGACATGACTCCTCCTTTGCTGACTTAGAGACAACAAGACGGCGTCGAGTTGCCTCTCCCGTTCACGATACCATGTTGGACAATTCAGCGTCCGGCCAAAACTGGTCGCTTCGTCCGTGGAGGAGGCGGCAGCGGCCTTGGCTGGGGGCTCGAATCACTTCTCTTTGGAAGCGATCGAGGCTCCAGGAAAGCCGTCATGCCAGTCCGAATCCCGGCCGTGCGCCCACTATGATATTCGTTGTACCTCTCGCCGCTCTCGGCGCGGCCAAAGCCACTTGCCCACCTCGCTCCAGCCTCTTCGCCCTCGCCTCAGCCCCGCCCTGGGGACGCTGCTGCTGCTCATCGCCCTGAACCTCTTCAACTACATCGACCGCTACATTCTGCCCGGCGAGGTCTCGCTGATCCAGCGGGAGTTTCACTCCACCGACGAGCAGATGGGCGCGCTGACCACGGCGCTATTTGTCTTCTATATGCTGGCCGCGCCGCTCACCGGCTGGCTGGGCGACCGATTCCGGCGCAAGCCGCTGATCATTGGGGGTGCGGTGCTGTGGAGCGTGGCCACGCTGGGCACGGCCTGGGTCCACGACTACTGGACCCTCTACGCCCGCCATGCGCTGGTGGGCGTGGGCGAGGCCACCTTCGGCATCTTCGCCCCCGCCGTGCTGGCCGACTTCTACCCCGAGCGGGATCGCAACCGCATCCTCTCCATCTTCTATCTGGCCATTCCCGTGGGCGCGGCGCTGGGCTACCTGGCGGGCGGCGAGCTGGGCACGCTGTGGGGCTGGCGCGCGCCCTTCTTTCTCTGCGCCATTCCAGGGCTGGCGATTGCCGCCCTCTACGGGTGGATCGGCCGCGAGCCAGTGCGCGGCTCCAGCGATCATGTACGGCCCACAGCCGATCGCGCCACTGTACTCGGACTCTTTCGCAACCCGGCGTTTCTCACTGGCACCTTGGGGCTGGCCACGCTCACCTTCGCCATGGGCGGCATCTCGGCATGGGTGCCCACGTTTCTTGAGCGCTTCGATGCGATGCCATTGAACAGCGCCGACCAGATGGTCAGCGCCATCACCGTCGTGGACGGCATTGCCGGAACCCTGGTTGGGGGCTGGCTGGCGCAACGCTGGCTGCGGACCAACCACCGCGCACTCTACCTGCTCAGCTTCTGGAGCGTCGCGCTCACCCTGCCGTGCGGCGCGCTGGTCTTCTTCGGGCCGCCACGGTGGTCCATTCCGGCGCTCTTCGCCGCCGAGTTCTTCCTCTTTCTCAACACCGGCCCCCTCAACGCGGCCATAGTCAACTCGGTCTCGGCGCCGGTGCGGGCCACGGCGATTTCGCTGAATCTGTTCTGCATCCACTTCTTCGGCGATACGTTCTCGCCGCAGATCATCGGCGCGATCTCGGATCGCGCGAAGAGCTTGCGCCTCGGGTTGGGAGCTACGCTGGTTTTTCTGGTCCTCTCTGCCCTGATCTTGCGCCTGGGGGCGAGGTTTGCGCCACCGCTGGAAGAGGCGGGCTGACGCCGCCAAGCCTGGGTGCCCCATCCTTTCCGCGTTCTCGCGGAAAGGGTGGGAAACCAAGAATCACCAGCACCGCCTACTTCGCCGACCGTGTCTCCTGGTCGCGGGAGTTCATGAAGGCGCGGCCTCCGCCCTGTGAGCGCAGGTTGGGGTCGTTGATCGGCGGCCGGTTCTCGTCCGCGTTGAAGCCGCGCGCCAGTTTGGGGTTGGGCTTGAACTTGGGCGGGCCGCCATGAAACTGGCGGGCATGGCTGAGAACCATTCCGGCGCGGCCGTGCATGGGCCGCACGATGCCGCGAACCTGCACATTCATGTCGCGGTACCTGCCGAGTTCGCCCACCTCGCCGCGATCCTCCCACAGGCTCACGATTGTGAACCGGCAGGCTTCGTCGGGGGTCTGGGGCGAACACACGTCCAGGAAGCGGGTCCCATCCGACAACTGCACCACGTCATAGACGTAGGCGCTCACGCAGACGTCCTTGTCGATGAGCTTGGAGGCCTCCTCGGCGGTAACGCAGGGCTTTTGCGCGGCGGCACAGACCAGCGGGAGCGCAGCCAGGACCAGCAGAACGAGCCAACGCAACCGGCGCAGCGGCACGAGAGGCCCCCTCGAGAGCCATGCGGTGATGCTAACGCGAAACGAGCGGAAGGGGAAGTGATGAACAAACGCGAGTCGGCGAACGCATCCTGACTCCTGAAGCGAACGCCTACTCGGGATGGTCTGGCGTCATGAGGCAGATGTCGGGCAGATTCCGGTAGCGCTCGGCGTAGTCCATGCCGTAGCCGATGACGAAGAGGTTGGGAATGGAGAAGCCCACGTAGTCGGGCACAATCCTCTCGATGCGGTGCGAGGGCTTGTCGAGCAGCGTGGCGATGCGCAAGGTCTTGGGATTCTGCTGCAGGAAGAGCTTGCGCAGGTAGGAGAGGGTCAGGCCGGTGTCCAGGATGTCCTCGACGATGAGCACGTTCTTGCCCTCGATGGGCTCGTCGAGATCCTTGATGAGCTTGACCGCGCCGGAGGTGCGCACGCCGGTTCCGTAGCTGGAGGTGGCCACAAAGTCGAATGTGGCATCGGCTTGTATGGCCCGTGACAGGTCGGCCAGAAAGGGCGCGGCGCCCTTGAGCACGCCCACCATGACCAGCTTCTCGCCGTTCAGGTCGCGGGTAATCTGGGCGCCCATCTCGGCCACGCGTTCGGCAATCTGCTGACGGGTAAAGAGAACCTCAAGGTTCTGATAGCAGGGGGAGGCCATGCAGACAGTATCCGCGAAGACCGCCGCCCGAAGCAACGGTTGCATTGTTAATTGCTAGCTGAAGCCGGCCGGGATTGGCCCGCTGTGCTCGTCCGCGGCTGGCGCGTCTATACTTGAGGAGCGATGCTGCCTTACATACACCTCAATCTTTACTTCTGGCAGAAAGACCTGCCCACCTTTGGCTTGATGCTCTGGCTGGCTGCCGTGACGGCGGCTTTTGTCATGGATCGGGGCTTCAAGCGGGCGCGCATCGGCTTGGATGGAGCCAGCCGGAAATCCGCGGCGCCGGATGCCGTGGGTATGGCGGCGATTGCGGTGGTGGCGGGGATTGTGGGCGCCAAGCTGTGGCACGTCCTTGACACGCCCATCGAATTCCGCGAGATGGGATGGCGGGTGCTGTGGGATACGGCGGGATTTGCCTGGTTCGGCGGCCTGCTCTTCGGCATCTCGGCGCTGGTCTTGCAGGGCCGGTGGGCAAAGATCGGCGCACTGCGCACGCTGGACCTGGCGGCTCCGGCGGCGGCCATCGGCTACGGCATGGGGCGCATCGGCTGCTTTCTATCGGGAGACGGCTGCTACGGGGTGCCGACCGATCTGCCCTGGGGCATGAGCTTCCCGCACGGCATTGAGCCCACGCTGGTTCGCGTGCATCCCACGCCGCTGTACGAACTGGCGGCGGGGTTGCTGATCGGCTGGTGGCTGTGGCGGCGCGCGGGAAAGCCTCACAGAACCGGCTTGATCCTGGGCCAGTACCTGGTGCTGACCGGCGTGGCCCGTTTCCTGGTGGAGTTCATTCGCCGCAACCCCAAGGTTCTGTGGGGATTGTCGAATGCGCAACTGGCCAGCGCGGGGTCGGTGGTTGCGGGCATCGCGCTCCTCTGGTGGGTGGCCAGGCGGCGCGCCGATGGGCCGGATGAGGCTGGCGCGGCGATGGCGAAGGCGGCCTGAGAATCTTCTGACTTTACGTTTCCTGGGGACTGTCGCACCACGGATTGGCGAGAACCAAATCGCACGAGAGGAAATCATCGATGTCCCGGGTAGCGAGGGTAGCGCCATGCACTTTTGCAATAGAGGCAATTTGCGCGTCCATCTCGCGGATGGGGCGGCCTATCCGTTGGCGGGAAGACAGAATCTGTCCGTAGTGGCGTGCCGCCGCCAAGTCGAAGTTCAGAATCTGGCCGCGAAAATCCTATGCAATCATCCCCTCAACCGCATTGCGCAATGCTCGCTGTTTGCGCCCGGCAGGCATGAGATCTATGCCCGACAGCAATTCCGCAATGACCACCGACGCCGTCCAGAACTCCTTCCTGGGGCGCGCTCGCAGCCATGCTGTAACCGCGGGATCCGGCCGCTCCCGCATGATCTCCGAGATTATGTTGGTATCGAGCAGGATCATTCAAATGTTGGGATCGGACGGCTGGAAAACTGACGGGGCGGAATCTCTAGATCGACACCACCCAGGGCGGCAAACCGCTTATGGATGGCGGTACCAAGGTCTTCCTCCGGCCCTCCGGCCGCCGGAGCATCCACTGCGGCCGTCGCAAGAAAGGCACGCACTTCGGCTTCCATCGAACGGCCGTTGAGCGCGGCGCGGACTTGGAGCCTGCGCTTGACCTTTTCATCGAGATTGCGGATGGTGAGCGTTGCCATAATCAAAGTGTAGCACGAACCTGCTGGCAATGACAGCAATGCTAGCGCTCTGGCGCAACCAACAGCAAGGCGGCAGGCCGTTTACACAAATCCGGGACATCGAGCCGGAGGCCCTTCAATTCCCGGCATTCTGTGGCCAACCAGCCCGTCGGCAATCCGGAAATGGACCCGCCACTGTCGTAAACTATTAGCCTGAACCGCCCCAAGGAGAAACCCCGTGAACCGATCGGCTTTTCTGCAACGCATCCTCCGAATGAGTCTTGTGCTCCCCTGTTTGTTCGGGATTCTGCCCTCTTCTGCTTCGCAAACTCCCCCGGCCAATGCGGAGACCATCGTGCTAGTGAGGCATGGCGAAAAGCCGGAGGGCGGACTCGGCCAGTTGACCTGCAAGGGGCTGAACCGCTCGCTGGCCCTGCCATCCCTGCTGATTTCACGCTATGGCAAGCCGGACTTTATTTATGCGCCCAACCCCAGCGTGAAAGTAGATGACGGCCATCCTGTGCCGACTTACTCTTATCTGAGGCCGCTGGCGACCATTGAGCCGACCGCGATCCGTCTCGGGATGCCGGTGAATGCCCAGATCGGATACGACCAGATCGCTGAACTCCAGAAGGAGTTGCTCCAGCCGGCCTATGCCCACTCGTTGATCTTTGTAGCGTGGGAGCACATCAAGCTCCACGATTTTGCAGTGGATATGCTCCGCCGCTACGGGAGCGGTTCCACAAAGGTGCCCGACTGGCCCAACAGCGATTATGAAACCATCTATGTCTTTCACATAACAAGAGCAGGCAAGGACGGCGCTCCGCGCGCCACGCTGGAGATCCAGAAGGAGAATCTGGGCAGCACGCTGAAAGACACCTGCCCCGGCCCCCAGTGAATTGAGGGCGCAAAACGAGCTGCCCGGAGCCCGCGCCGGTTTCTGTCAGAGCATGGATATCGCCTACAGCCGCTTGATGAATGCCAGGGCTTCCCTGAGTTGCGGGAAGCGCGCCTCGTCGGCTTTGAACTCGCGGGAGTGCACGCAGCGGCGGATGCCTCGCGTCCTCACCGGATGCTTCAGGTGCAGCATCTCGTGGTAGAGCAGGTATTCGATGGCGTAGCGCGGGCTGGACGGCCTGTCGAAGACGCGGCTGACGACGATGGTGTTGTGGGCGGCGTCGTAATGGCCCAGGGAGCGCTTGGCGAACTGCTCGCTCCAGGTGAGCTCGGGGCGGCCCAGCAATCCGCCGAAGAAGCGCGCGTTGAGCGAGTCGAAGACCTCTTCCAGGTGATAGAAGCGGCCTTCCGGCCCGGAGAAGCGCTTGTTGCCGCGGGCGCCGCGAATCAGCTCCGTCTGCCGGGCGACGGCGGCCGAGTAGGCAAAGCGCTTGAAGCGCAGGTTGTGGGCGGCGTCGATGGGCCTTTTGTAGAGCTTGGCCAGCAGAATGTGGGCGATGGCGCGGACGACGGACTCCGGTGCGCCCTCCAGCAGGTCCGAGAGGCTGACCTGAATCTGACCTTCGCGCAGGCGGATGCGGGTGTTTAGCGAGGTAAACCGGCGGAAGCGGACCACGATGGGCGGCATCGGCGCCCTGGGGCGCAAGGCCCGGTACTCCTGCTCAAAGATGGGGACAAAATCGGCGGCCACCAAGATGGAGCGTAGCACAAGCGGCAGAACGGCCTCGGGACTGGGTGCCTCGGAATGGAATCCGGGAATCGACCTCGATCCGGAGGGAGGCGGGGGTTTCAACCCTCGCATATAGCTAACAGAATCAACTCGGGCTTAAGCCCCGGAGGGATGTGAAACAGCAACATAAGACCCCAATTCCGGCGGAGGGAGGATGTCCTACCTGACCAACTTTGCCCTGCGAATTGCGCAACGCAGACGCAGCCAGAGACCGCGCAGACATCTCCTTTGCAGAGGCTTGGTCGAGATTCCTAAATGCCCAAAATACGCCTCTCGGCATCAACATCCGCATGTCGTGGCGCGGTATCCGGAATCACCCAAATCGCAGAGGCGCAGAGCCCGATTTGAATCGGCCTATTCTTCGAGCCATACACCAGCCCGTGCGAAAAATCGTCTGGAAGCGGATCACGGCAAAGCAACTGGCTCAACCTTCTTGCGTCCCCCGCTGAAATGGCCATGAGTTTGTGACTTCGGTGGTTCTGCAGACACGACTCCGGGGCACGCCCACAATTCTCCAGGTCCGATTCAATGTGGACAGACAGATCCTTGTCCCTGAATGCCGCGGATGACACGCGAACAACATCACTATCGTCGTCTCTGACGAGTTGAGCGATATGTATCCGCCGGAATAACCTCTCCTCGTCGGGGATTGACTCGTTGTCCTGAAAGACGGGCGGCGACATATGTCAAGTAACGTTCCGTAACAGTTGCGCCAGGCTCGTTACGTCGCTGGCAAGACCTTCCTTCTCCACACCCGTTGCCCTATTGTGATAGAAAAACTGCGGCAAGTCATCGGCAGGAAAAGTAATTTCCAAATCCTGTTGCTTTCTGTGCCATTCAAGCTGAATTCCCCCGTCTCCAAGTGGAACGACCGAGGGAGGAGGTGAGGTTGCATCCATGATCAGCCCTAGAACAGAAAGCGATTGACTGATGAGGCCCCGATTAATCTTCTTCCCCCCATAGGAATCCCAGTTCTCTGGAAGAGTTTGAACACTCACAATGGCAGAAATCGCCGGCCTTACCCAAGTCGGAAGTTGGCCCGCCGCCAGCGTCACAAGAATCTTCTGCGCACTTCCTTCGGTCGGGATCACAAACGTCAACTCCCTTGTCCCCGTAAACGCCGCCAAACTCGCCACCGAAGCCTCCCGCCGCGACTCAAACCTGCCATCGGTCAGAGCCCTCGTTGGTTGGAGCGTTGGTTGAGCAAGTGAAAACGATAACGCAGCTGCAGCCATCTCTATTTCCTCCTGCCCCAGATTTCATGCATAGTTGGAGTCGTCAACTCCGCGAAGGAGCGGACGATCCATTCCCGACCAATACTAAAAAAGTCTACTCCTTCGCCAACCAGCCCTCGGGCCGATAGTTCCAATAGGAACATCGGCAGGCCATCCGAAACGCGCATTACTGGCTGAAGCGAAACGTGTAGACGCCCGATAAAGCCCCTCGCAGGATCAGATATTGGGAATCGCGCACGAAACGCAACATCCTGAGCCTGCCCGGGAAATGCTGATGGAAGCTGCCGCCAAACAGTGAAAACCTTGTCAACCTCCGCATGGGCTTTCCAGCCAACCCCCGAGAATATGTGATTGATATATGTCACCTCGCATTGGTTGACGCGAATTGTCCCCAGCTGGTTATGAGAAACAAACTGGCTGAATACCTTGAAGTCCTGGTCAAAGCCCGCTCGTACACGCTCATAACGGGGGTACAGATTACCCTCGCCGATCTTGCGCCAGTTCTTGATAAAGCGGTCCCTCTGAACCTGAATTAGCTGAGTACCCTCCCTATCGACAAACCAAACCCGCGGCATCGGAGGTGCCTCAAGCGCCTCAAACTGAAAGCCCACGATCGGTTGAGGAGAATCTGGAGGATGCTCTATCTGTGGTGGAAGCTCGCCGTGCTCCTCGGTTTTCGGGAATTTCCGATGTATTTTGCTCCAATACAGGCCGAAGTGCGCGCTTTGAAAGGCAGAAAGCCGATCAAATTGCACAGAAAGAACAGTTTCCACCACCGGTGGGCGGCTGAAATCCGGCAAATCGAGTGGGCGGGTGGTCACCATTGGTACCCTCTCGGGCTCGATGACATTTCCATTATCGCTCCCAAATCTCCGCGTTTTCAAGGGTTTTCGTCCGGCTTTCTCGAATCTGAGGTTACTATACTGGATCACCCGCCAGATAGGGAATCATGAGGCTGGTGGGTATTTCTTGAGCGACCGTTTGACCGCTCAATTGTCCAGCTGCTCCGGACCTCGATGGGAGTACACAACCCCTCGGGCGCTTCCCGCCGCTCCGCCGAAGCCGTCGCCCGATTCGCAGCCTCTTGCGCAGAATTCGCTCCCGCCGGCGCACACTGGTAGATAGGAGAAGAGCGTGCGCAGCCCCATCCCAATCTGTCAGCCATGTCCCCGGTCTGAAATGTCAACCATCCGCCCGGTCCGTACCCCCCTGAACCCCCTACCCCCCTGCCCCTCCGGGAGCCCACTTTCAACCCATGTCTTTCCTGTAAGCATACTAGTATGAACAGTTTACGAAATGCGCCCGTTAACCGAATAGTAACTGTTGCCAGCCGATTTTCGCCGTCTTTTGCGTGCAATAACGCGGCTTTTTGGCTTGAAAATGCAAGAAAACGCGCACTCGTTGCCGCCCGCGCTCTCCCGATTCCTTCGTTTCGCGGGTTATGGAATGCCCAGGAACTTGTGGGTTTGCAGGCTCAAGCGCCACCGCGGATGATCGTGGCAATAGCGCAGCGCAAGCTCCGTGTTGACGGCGCGGCTTTGCCCATCCATTGGCTGGAGGAAGAAATGCCTGAAAGCCAGGGCTTCAAACTCGCTGGGATCGGTTCCAGCCTGGGGATAAACCAACTTCAACTCGTCTCCGCTCCTCTGCGCCAGCTCCGCGCCGGCTTTGGGGCTGACGCAAACCCAATCCAGGCCCGCCGGAGCTGCAATCGTTCCGTTGGTTTCGACGGCAACTTCAAAATGGCGGGAATGCAGCGCTTCGATCAGCCCGGCGTCCAGTTGGAGAAGCGGCTCTCCGCCGGTGCAAACCACGAACCCTTTGCCGGCGGAGGAGTCACAAGGCCATCTCCGCTCGATCGCCTCGGCCAAAGCCTGCGCGGAATCGAACCTGCCGCCGCCAGCTCCATCCACGCCCGCGAAATCGGTATCGCAGAACCGGCAGATCGCCGTGGCGCGATCCTGGTCTCGGCCCGACCACAGGTTGCAGCCGGAGAACCGGCAGAAGACGGCCGCGCGGCCTGCCTGCGCCCCTTCGCCCTGGAGGGTATAGACGATCTCCTTCACGGCGTAGCTCATGCCAACCACACCGGCCGGCAGCGGCGGATTCCGGCTGCAACGGACCCAGGGCGCGAGGCGGCACTCTGGATTCGGCTGCGGTTTGCGGAAGCAGGCCGGCTGTGCATGGGAGCAGTATAGCCCGTTCCCGAAGATGGTCCCAGGCTTTGACACGGCGAGATTGGCGACGACTTTCGTAATATTTGCGGAGATCCGGTCGAGCAGGCCAAGCGGCTTGAAGGGGAGAATCCGTCCCACGGCGACCATTGCTTTCCACTCCGACCGATGATCTCTTCCACGAAGAATCTTTCCACCCCTCCCGGAATCAAAGGGATGCGATGTACTATCCCCCAAGGAGTTCCCGCTCATGACCCTGTCCGCGAGTGAAGTCAACCATTTGAAACAGGCCCCGCCCGTCGAGGGCGTCTTACCCGCAATCCTCAACCGCTGGAGCCCGCGCGCGTTCTCCGGCCGCGATGTGGCGGCCGCCGACCTGGCAAAGGTCCTTGAAGCCGCCCGGTGGGCGCCCTCCTCCAATAACGAGCAGCCTTGGCGCTTTCTCGTAGGCGTACGCAACTCCAGTACGCACAAGAAGATAGCCTCGACTCTCGGCGGCTTCAACCAGGTTTGGGCGCCCCAGGCTCCAGTGCTCATCCTCGGCGTCGCCAAGACAACGATTCATAACGGCGCCCCTAACGCTTACGCACTCCATGATTTGGGCGCTTCCACGATGCTGCTCGTTCTTCAGGCAGCGGCCCTTGGTCTTGCCGCCCACCAGATGGCCGGCTACGATCACGAAGCCGCCCGGCAGGCCCTTGAAATCCCGGAGGAGTTCGCTCTCGGCTCTGTCATCGCTCTCGGATATCAAGGCGAGCCGGCGACTCTGACCAACGAGCGAATGCTCGCCCAGGAAGTTGCGCCTCGCCAGCGTAAACCAAGGAGAGATTTCGTCTTCGTCTCCTGGGGCTCCGCGGCGGACCTAAGCTGATCTGCTCCAGCGGCAAGCGCAGCGCTCAACCGTACCTCCATCCTTCGCGTTAGAGTGGAGGATGGAGGAGGTTTTCTTGACCGGCAAACGGCCCCGCAAACTCAGCCGCCGGCGTAACCCGGCCCGGCGCAAACGCCTTGGCTGGCGAGGACGGCTGGTCTTGTCCGCCGCCGCGGTCGTTTTCGCTCTGCTTGGCTGGGCGGCCATCGCGCGCCAACTTGCGCCCTCGTCGAACACCTCGCTCACCCGCTTTGACGCCATCATTGTCCTGGGCTCTCCTGCCGACGCCGACGGCAACCCCACTCCGGCCATGCTGGCCCGGGTCACCGAGGCCGTGCATGAGTACCAGCGCGGCATTGCCCCGCGGCTGATTCTCTCCGGGGCGGCGGCGCACAATCAGTTTGTGGAGGCGCGCGTCATGGCCCGCGCCGCGCACGCCCAGGGCATTCCGGAGTCCGCCATATCTGTGGAGCCGGAGGCCATGGACACCATCCACAATGCCTGCTACTCGGCGCGCATTATGAAGGCCCATGGCTGGCGCTCCGCGGAGGTAATCTCCGAGGCTCTTCACCTGCCTCGCGCAGGGCTGATCTTCAGCCGCCTGCCGATCGAGTGGCGCATGCACGCCGCTCCGCCACTCTCGCCGGAGCCGGCGGTTTACGCGATCGGCTTTTCGGCGATGGAAACTCTGAAGACGGCGCGCTACTTGGCGTGGACCCGTCAGACGGAGCGCTGCGAGCCTTGACATCTGGGAATGGAGTGCGCCCAGTATTGTCCCCCATCGGCACGGTCCTGTAAGCTGGATGGTGATGCGCCTCCAAGTCAGTTCTTTCGCCTCCCTCTTAGCTGCGGCCGCCCTCGCTCTGTGTGCTGGAATCCTCGCCCGGGCCCAGGTCACCGCCAGGCCGACTACCGGCAACGGCACTTACATTGCCAGCGACCCCCTGGCCAATGTGCGCTACGACAACCGCTTCGACGTTTCCCTGGGCATGGCCTACGATCACATGAAAGCCGGTCCGACGCTGCTCCAAGGGTCCAATCTCGGCGGTCTCGATCTCTCCGCCTCCTATTGGTTCAGCAAGCATTGGGCGCTGCAGGGCTCCGGCCGCGGCTATCTGGGCACCAGCGGCGCCGCGCCCAACGACGTGAACATCAAGGGGCCATTTGTCAGCGAGTATTTCTTTACCGCCGGTCCTGAGTGGTTGGGGCCGCATAACAAACATGGCGCCGTGCTCGCCCACTTCCTGGTTGGCGGGGTGTACGGGAACTTTGAGCAAGATTTGCGCGGAAACCCTCCGTCGTCGGTCGATTTCTATTACGACCAGATCGCTCCGGCTGCAATCATCGGCGGTCACTTCGATCTCAACCGATCGCCACGCTGGGTCTTTCGCGTCACTCCCGACGCGGTCATGACCCACTACAGCATCAACTATGGGCCCAAGACCGCCCAATACGATGTCAACTTCGCCATTTCAGTCGGCATCGAGTACAAGTTCAAGACGAAGCGGTAATAGGGCTCCGCAATTGCTTCGCAAAGCGGCTTGCCGCCGCGAGTGAGGTGACACTTCCGTCCCCGCGGGCCCGCCCGTGACGGGGTTCCGGCACGCTTGTTGGGGCTAGCCATCGTGGGCCAGCGAGCCGCAATGAATTGAGGCGATTCAGTAGACGGGCTCCCAGGTTCATCTGCGTGTGGTATTCTCCACCGTTCGGGGATGGCTCATGGAAAACTGCCGCCGGAGAGTTATGCTGTACTGGAGAGCGGCACCCTTGGAGCGGCGTCCTCCGAACGGAAAATGCGACCAAGGCAGGGTGGAACGGATATGAGAGACACGCTTGGAGTATTGCTTGCGGGCGGAGCCGGAGAACGGCTCTTTCCACTTACCCGCGATCGCGCCAAACCGGCCGTGCCCTTTGGCGGGCATTACCGCATCATCGACATCACCCTCTCCAACTGCATCAACTCCGGCCTGCGCAAGGTCTTCATCATGACGCAGTACAAGGCGTTGTCGCTCAACCGGCACATCCGCGAGGGGTGGACGGGGATTGTGGCTCAGGAGCTGGGCGAGTTCTTCGAGCTGATGCCGCCCATGCAGCGCACCGGTTCCAACTGGTATATGGGCACCGCCGACGCCGTCTACCAGAACATCTATTCGATCGGCAGCGAACAGCCGAAGAACGTGATTATTCTCTACAGCGACCATATCTACAAGATGGACTATAGCCGCATGTTGAAGCAGCACAAGGAGACCAAGGCCGAGATCACGCTGGCCACCCTGCCGGTTTCTCCGGACGAGGCGAAGCAACTTGGGGTGGTCGAGGTGGACAGGAGCGGAGAGATTTTGGGTTTCCTGGAAAAGCCGGCCTCGACCACATTCCGCTCGCCCACCAATCCCAACGCCGTGGATGCCTCGATGGGCATTTATATCTTCAACACCGAGGTGCTGCTGAAGGCGCTGATCGCCGACGCCGAGGATCCCAACTCGAAGCACGATTTCGGCCACAATATCCTGCCCAACTTGCTGGGCAAGAAGAAGATGATGGCATACAGCTTCGTTGACGAAAACAAGCAGCAGGCGCTCTACTGGCGCGATGTGGGCACGCTGGACGCGTACTATGACGCCAACATGGACCTGTGCTCCGTTTCGCCGATCTTCAACTTGTATGACAAGAGCTGGCCGATCCGCACGCGCGTGCGCCAGTATCCGCCGGCCAAGTTCGTCTTCGACGAGCCGGGCCGCTCCGGCATGGCGGTCAACTCGGTCATCACGGCCGGCGTCATCATCTCCGGCGCCTCGGTGTCGAACTCCGTGCTCTCGCAGGATGTGCGCGTCAACTCGTACTCCAGCGTGGACGCCAGTATCATCTTCTCCCATGTGAATATCGGCCGCCACTGCCGCATCCGCCGCGCCATCATCGATCGCGACGTGCACATTCCCGAAGGCACGGTCATCGGCTTCGACCCGGTCGAGGACAAGCGCCACTACTTCGTCACCCCCTCGGGGCTGACCATCGTCACGCGCGAGGCCTCGCTGTTCGAGAACCCCGTCGAGCCGGAGTTTCTGGAGCGGTATTAGGGGAACGGCATTCAGCATCCCGGGATCGATGGCGCATTTGACCGCCCGCGCCGCCAACCGCTCTGTTTGTCCGGTTCCAGGTTGCGCATGGAAATGTTCTCCTAAGTTGTCTCCGCCGAGGAAAGGCCCACAGCCCTGTTCAGCGACCACATGCGAATCCAGTTGATGAGCGATCGTCGCCGGACGACCGGGCCGCGCAACACCTTACGCGGAATCTCCCTTTCGACTTCAAGAACCGGCGCCATTATGGTCCTCGATTCAATGTTTCCGTCGACGCGAAACCTGCGATTTCACCGGTGCCGGCGCACGCCCGGTTTGAATGGGCGAGCCGCAGTTTCCTGCAAGGGAACCAACCGGGAGAATCCCGCGTATTAGCAAAATATGCAATGCGCGGGTACATTAAGCTGGAGCTTGATGGGGTTGGCATCGCACCCCGAGCCGGCGCGGCGTACCATGGAAGCACCGGTTGCCCGGACGGCTGGCGTTCACAAGCCGCCCGCCGCGAGCCACACCCTGGGCGCCACGGCCACCTGCCCCGCGGGCGAGGAACTGTCCGTAGGAATCCCGGTAACCGCGCCAGCCGCCCGGTTGGCGTGCGTGGAGGTGAGTCCGCTGGAGACCGACTGGTCACACGTTGTCCGCCGCTGCATGGACGGAGATTCCAGCGCATGGGCAGAGTTGGTGCGCACCCACCATCGCCGTGTCTACGGGCTCTGCTACCGCTTCAGCGGCAATGCGGCCGACGCCGAAGACCTGACACAGGAGGTCTTCCTGAAGGTCTATTCGAACCTGAGCAGGTTCGATGTCGTGCGCGGCAGCCTGCAGGTGTGGATCACAACCATGACCCGCAACTTGCTGGTGGACAACTTTCGGCGTAACCGCAACCAGCGCTCGACCGGTTCGCTGGATGAAGGCTGGGAGTCGGTCGAGGAACTGAAGCCCATAGACCGGCTCACGGCCAGCGGTCCGTCGCCGCACGAGTCGGCGGCACAGAAGGAACTGGCAAAGATGGTGCAGAACGCCTTGGCGCGGGTTTCGGTGGATCTGCGCGAGGCGGTCATTCTGAGGGATTTGCAGGATATGGACTACAAGGAGATCGCCCAGGTGCTGGGCATTCCCGAAGGGACAGTAAAGTCTCGCATCAGCAGGGGGCGCGCGGAACTTGCGCGGCTGCTGGAACGTAATAGACGGGAGGTGATGTAAATGGCAGAGCGCACTTTCAATTCGGGTTCTCCGGCCTGCGGGCAGTGGGAGACACTGTTGGCCGATGCGCTGGACGGGCAACTGAAGCCCGGCGACGAAGCGGTATTCACCGCGCATATGGCTGTCTGCCCGGCCTGCGCGGCGCTTTTTGAAGATGCCCGGCAAGGCCGAGAGTGGCTGGATTTCCTCTCGGCCGAGCCGGAGGTTCCGGCAGGACTTCTGGATAAGATTCTGGCGCGGACAGGTCCGGGGCAGGTGGAAGGCTACACACTCGCGACGGGCGGCGGCAACGTGTTGCCGATGCCTTCTCGTTCCATCCCGGCATTCGCGAATCGCCTGCCGGTGGACCTGGCCTCCATCCCTGTCTGGCAGCGTCCCGGCTTTTTCGGCAGCGTGCGCCGTTTTGCCGAGCCCCGCCTGCTGATGACAGCCGCAATGGCCTTCTTTTCCATCTCCGTTACGCTGTCGGTGACCAACGTCCGTTTGAGCAACGTGCGCTTGGCCAGCCTCCGCCCCTCCGCGGTGCGCTCGTTCATGGAGCGGCGGTTGACCATGGCCTCCACTCCGATCATCCGCTACTACGACAACTCGCACTTTGTTTACGAGGTTCAGTCGGGGATACGGGAGTTGCGCCGGGCAACACAGATCGAGGGCAGGGGGAACGACAGGCGGGAGACGCCGAACGAGACCGCGCCGGGCGAGTCCCGACAGAGCCCCACGCGCAACGACGGAGGCACTCCTCTGGAGGCTCCCCAGCGGTCTGACAATCCGGCCGCAACGCCGGCCGCCAGTCCGGCTCACGACGATTCAATCGACTTTTACGAGACGCTCCTGACGCCGGTTTCCCCGGCGCATCAGGCTGGGCCCGCGCTTTCCGGCGGCTCCGCAACGACAGAACGGGAAAGGAGCACAGTATGGATTGCGTGAATCACAGCGGTGTAACCGCATCGGCTTATTGCCAGAGCTGCGGCAGACCACTCTGCGCCGGCTGCGTGCGCAACGCGACTGGAGGACAGATTCTGTGCGATACATGCCTCAGAGCCTGGCAGAACTTTCAGCAGCCCTTCGTGGCCCCGCCGAGCGGGCCCAATCCTTCGACAGCCGGCGTGCTGGGGCTCATCCCCGGCGTGGGCGCCATGTACAACGGACAGTTCTTCAAAGGACTGATCCACGTGCTCATCTTTGCAGTGCTGGTCAGCATCGCAGAGTACCACGGGGTTTTCGGCATCTTTATTGCCGCGTGGTGCCTGTACCAGTCGTTTGAGGCCTTCCACACCGCCAAGGCGCTGCGCGATGGCCAGCCCTTGCCCGACCCCCTGGGGTTGAACGAGGTGAGCAACTGGCTGAATCTGGGCGGACGGCCTCGATACCCGTGGCAACCCGGCGCCGGTGGGGCAGGGGCAAATCCGGGCGCGGTGAATCCTGGCCCCTATGCGACGGGTCCGGCGGGGCAGGATCCGGCTGCGGGAGCCTATCGCCCGCCGTATCAGCAGGCGCCGTTCGCGCCGCCCGCGGCGGGGGTTGCCGATCCGGCGGTTCCGCCCGGTCCACCCCAGTACTGGCACCCCCTGTTCTGGCGGCGCAGGGAACCGGTCTTCGCAATCCTGCTGATCGGGTTGGGGTTGCTGTTTCTGCTGGACCAGCTGGACATCTTTAACGGCCGTCTCAAGGACTTCTTCTGGCCGCTGGCCTTGATCGGGCTGGGTGTCTGGCTGATCGTTCGCCGTGTTGGAGATTCACAAGGAGGTTCCAGATGAGCCGTTATATCCAAATTCGCCGCCTGCGCTTCCCGGCCTTTCTTCTTCTTGCCGGCGTGCTTGCGTTGCTGCACCAGATGAACCTGATCCATAGCTTTTGGCACATGTTCTGGCCGCTGCTGCTGATTGGGATCGGCGTGTTCATGCTTGCCGAGCGCGCGGCTTTGGCCGCCGAAGGGGGCTATCCGCCGGTTCCGTTCTTTGGCTCGTATCCAGCAGGTCAACCCTATACCGGCGCTCCTTATGCCGGCACGGTCGATCCCAATGCGGTTGCGGGCGCTCCGCAAACCCCTGCGCCGGAACCCCCGGCCGTTATCCCCGCGGACTCGGAAGAGTTCGGGAGCGATCTGAATGGAGGCCAATCATGAGCAGCGTACCCCCAACTCCGCCTCCGGGCGGCGGGGCGCCGCCCCCGTATTCCCCTTACGATCCAAAGACCCAGTGGCGGGTCTACCGCGCGCAGCAGCGGGCTGCCTGGAAGGCCCAGCGCGATGCCGCGAAGGTCCAGCATCAGGCCTGGAAGGCCAGCTACGCAGCCGCCTACGGACCGCGCGTTCCTTCCGTTGTCGGTCCCATCCTTCTCATCAGCATTGGAGTCGTGGCATTGCTTGTGGCCACTGGTCGCATCGCTGGCGGGGATTTCTGGACCTGGTACGGCCACTGGTGGCCGTTGTTGCTGATCGCCGCCGGACTGGCCCTGCTGGGCGAGTGGGCGATCGACCTAGGGCGCGGGATCCCTGTCCGCCGCAGCGGCGGCTTTATCGCCATTCTCATTGTGCTTGCTTTCGTGGGCTTGGGCGCCGCCGGATGGAACAGCTTATGGGGTCCGTTCCACACCCACTGGGGCAACCAGGGCGACGACTTCTTTAACATCTTCGGCCTGCCCGAGCACGACAACGACCAGCAGGTTCTGACTTCGCAGATTCCGGCTAACGCCGCCATCGAGATTCAGAATCCCCGCGGCGACGTCAGCATCACGGCGGGCGATGGGTCCATCGTCGCGGTGCAAGCCCATGAAGTGGCCTTTTCCGAATCGGATGGCGACGCCAAGAAGATCTTCGAAGCCGAGGCAGCGCACGTGACCGTCAGCGGCAGCGCCGTGCTGGTGAAGTCGGAAGGTAACAATAGCGGCCGCCTCAACCTCACCGTCACCGTTCCCAAGACGGCCAAAGTAACGGTCAATGCCGGCAAGGGAGACGTGGTGGCCGCCGGCCTGGGCGCCGGCATCGCCGTTACCGCCGCGCAGGGAGACGTGCATCTGAGCTCCATCGCCGGCTCGATCCAGGCGCACTTGTCCAACGGCAAGCACGACTTCTCGGCCCACCAGGTGGAGGGCGACCTCACCACCGACGGCGACATGAACGACTTCACGCTGTCGGAGGTCAAGGGCAAGGTTACGCAAAGCGGCGAGATCCTCGGCGATGTGCATCTGGAAAGCGTCTCCGGGCCGGTGCATCTGCACACCTCGGTGACCGACCTGCAAGTGGCCGAACTGCCCGGCGACCTGACGCTCAACTCCGATGATCTGCGCGTCACCGAGGCCAAGGGGCAAGTCCGCGTAATAACCCACTCCAAGGACGTCGACCTGAGCGAGATCTATGGAGACAGTTATGTGGAAGACCGCGACGGCCGCATCGCCGTCGAGCCGGCGGGAAACTTCAGCGTAGATGCCAAGAACAGCAAGGGCGACGTGGAGGTGACGTTGCTGCCCGGCGCCTCGGCCACCGTGGACGGCCGTACGCGCAATGGCGATATCTTTACGGAGTTTGACCTTCCTACCAGCGGCGATGAGAACAAGACGGTCAGCGGGAAGATCGGCTCCGGCGGATCGAGAATCGTCCTCAGCACCGACAACGGCGACCTGCGTATCAAGAAGGGCCCGGCTGCCGTTGGCGCGCCGCCAGCGCCGGCCGCTGAAGCCGCGCCCAACGCAACACATCTGAAAGCGCCCAAAGCGCCCCCTGCGCCACCGGTAGCGCAATAGGGCCGTCAGTAAACCGAAGGAAGAAAGGGAATAGGCGCGGGACTTCCCCCTCCCGCGCCTATTCCGTTCTCAGCGCCTGCATGGGATCGAGCCGCGATGCGCGCCAGGCCGGAACCATGCAGGCCAGCGCGGCCACCAGCAGCAGCGTTGCGGCGACCGCCGCAAAGACGGCCGGATCGAGCGGCCGCGTTCCGTAAAGCATCGACTGGATGAGCTGCGCCACGCCTAGACTGGCCGCCAGGCCAAATACAAGCCCGAAGAGCGCGGGCCGCAGGCCGTCGAGCAATATCTGGCGTAACACCTGTTCCCTCTGCGCGCCCAGCGCCATGCGAATGCCGATCTCGCTGGTCCGCTGGGCCACGATGTAGGAGAGCACGCCAAAAAGTCCCACGCCGGCAAGCAGCAGCGAAAGCGCCGCAAAGGCTGTGAGCAAGGTCGCATCGAAGCTCCCGTCGAGCGTGGACTTGCCAAGCAGTTGATCCATCGTCAGCACATCGGAGACGGGCAGGTCGTGATCCATTCCGGCGATAATCCGCTGCACCGGCAGGGCCAACTGCTCCACATCGCGGTTGGAACGGATCACCAGCGTTCCATTGTTCTGATGTCCCGAGAGCAGCGAATAGTATTGCATCGGCTTGGGAGTCTCCGCGATCGAGTAGCGTGTGTCGCCTACAATCCCGATGATTTCGCAGTTCCGGTCCCAGAACTTCATGTGTTTGCCGATCGGATCTTCTCCGGGAAAGTATTGCTTGGCAAACGAATCGCTGATTACCGTCTGGTCGGCCCGGTCGAGTTGCCGGCCGGCATCGAACGAATGCCCACGCAACATGGGGATGCCCATGGCGGCAAAGTAGCCGGGATCGGCCCAGCGGACGATGGCGTGCTTCACCTGACCCTGCGGTAAGGGCGGATGCTCGACGATGGTGAAGCCTTGGTCTTGCCAATACCCCTGGCCCGGAACGGCTTCGACAAAGCCAGCCGCCTCTACACCGGGAAGTGCGCGCACCCGCCCCAGCAGCGCGTTGTAGAAGTTGACCTGCTGCGCGGGTTGGCTGTAGCGCGCGCCGAGAAGGTCGAGCCGCATAGTAAGCACATTCTGCGTGGCACAGCCCATATCCGAGGAGCGGAGGCGCGCATAACTCTTGAGCAGCAGTCCGGCGGCCACCAGCAGCACAACCGTTAAGCCCACCTCGATTGCCAGCAGCGCCCTGCGCAGTGCGGCGTGCGCGTGACCGCCGCTTGAGCCGCGCGCCGACTCCTGCAGCGCGGCAAAGAGCCGCCTGTCTCGTGCCGTCCATGAAGCGATCAGGCCGGCAAACAGAGCGCACAGCACGATAAGTCCCACGGTAAACAAGGCCACGACACCATCGATATGGATGGCCTCCACGCGGCTTATATCCTGGCGCGTGTGCACCAGCCATTGGACGGCCCCAAACGCCAGCAGCAGCCCAGCCGCGCCACCCGCCGCCGAAAGCAGAAAGCTCTCCATCACCCGCTCGCGCAGCAGGCGCAGCCGTCCGCCGCCCAGTACGGCGCGAATGGCCAACTCCTTTCGCCGCGCCGCCGACCGCGCCACAAGTAGGTTGGCCACGTTGAGGCAGGCGATCAGCAGCACGCAGCCCGTGGCCGCCAGCATTACGTAGAGCGGCCGTTGAATATCCCCCACCATATCTTCCAGCAGAGGCTGAAGGCTCGCGGCCTTGCTGATGAAGGGGTTGTCCAGGTGCTCGTCGTGCAGCCGACGTGTAATCGAGGATAGATCGGCCAGCCCTTGCGCCGCCGTAATGCCGGGGCGCAAGCGGCCAATCGCCTGGAACATATGATTGTCAAGATGGGACATCACAGCAGCCGGTTTGTCGTGGTAGACCGGTGTCCACAATTGCGTGAAAGCATCGGGATAGGCGAACCATTCCGGCAGAATCCCGATGACTGTATACAGCCGTCCATTCAGACGGATGCTTTGATTCAAGATCGACGGATTGGCCCCGAAACGCGTCTTCCACAGCCCCCAGCTCAACAGCACAGTACCGTTCGCTGAGAGCTGATCGTCAGCTTCTGTGAAGTTGCGCCCCAGCGCGGGCTGAACGCCCAGTACCGGCAGCAGATTCCATGTACAATTGGCGCCTTGCAGCTTCTCTGGAAGCTGTCCTCCCACTCCTGACAGGTTGAATTCTTCCTCGCCGATCAGTGCCAGATCGGAGAAGCTGCGATTCTGTTTCTTCCACTCCGCAAAGACGCCGCCTGCAACCACCATATAGGGAAATTGGTCGTCGGCACTGTGTTCGTAGAGCGCTACGAGCCGATCCGGCTCAGAAAAGGGAAGCGGCTTGAGCAGCACGGAGCGGACCACGGTGAACAGCGCCACATTTGCGCCGATACCCAGCGCCATCACCAGAACCGCGATGGCCGCAAAGCCGGGCGAGCGCTTGAGCGTCCGCACGCCAAAGCGCACATCGCGCCACAGCAGTTCAAGCCAGGTCCAGCTCCACGCGGCGCGTGCCTGCTCGCGCAGCAATGCGGGATTGCCGAAGGCCCGCAGGGCCGCATAGCGCGCCTCTTCCGCGCTCATCCCGGCGGTGACATTCTCGGCGATCTGTTGCTCAAGGTGAAAGCGCAGCTCCTCATCGAGGCGCGCTCCGGCCTGGCTGCGGTGAAAGAGCATTTGCATCCGCATCCGCAACTGCGTAAGCCAGCGCATGACTTCCTCCCTCAGGCCTCGGCCACGATCAGGTCGATAGCCGCCGAGAGCCGGTTCCAGTTGGCTGTCTCCTTGTCCAACTGCCCGCGGCCCGCGGCGGTGAGCGAGTAGAACTTGGCCTGACGGCCGGTCTCGCTCTCCGCCCACCGGGCCTCGATCCAGCCCTGCTGCTCCAGGCGGTGCAGCGCAGGGTAAAGCGAGCCCTGCTGCACCTGCAACACCTCGCACGAAAGTTGTTGAATGCGCTTGGCGATGGCCCAGCCGTGCATGGGCTGGGGCGAAAGAGTCCTCAGGATGAGCAGGTCGAGCGTGCCTTGTACAAGGTCGTTTGGTTTTCCCATGCCTAGATTATCTACAACAAAGTTGTGTAGACTGTCAAGGTATCGCGGCAACTTTCTTTCGGCGCGGCGCAGTAGGGGTTCAGCGAACGAAGGGAATCAGCCGGAAGGGCGTTCGCCGGCGGTACGCGGAGTAGCTAGGCAGTTGCTCACGCAGGATCTTCTCCCCATTTCGATTGTGAGAACCGCCGGCTTTGCCGGTGTGGCAGTGGTAGTTTGACACATACTAAAGTCGCCCTCGGTTTGTGTTTTCTTATTCTTCTCGAAAAAACGATAGAAGGCACCCAGCATGAGCGCCGTCCCTCCGGGACTCCGTATGAATTGTCGGTTTCGCCAACTGACAACCACTGCGCCTACGGCGCGGGCCACGGGCTGCTGCCGGCATGGAGCGCTTCTACACGGGCCCCTTTGAGGAACCACCAACCATAAAGCTTCCGGCTCGGCCGGAGGATGCTTACTGATCAGGGCCCATCAGGGGCACCCAGTTTTCCTACAACAGCAAGCGGTCAGAGACCGGGCGGCCTGGAACGCAGTATGGAAACTCCGGTCTCCACCGGTCTTGGGAGTGGTGGTATTATCGCTCTTGATCAGCGGAATCAACCTGGATAACGGCAAAGAGCGGAGCGTCCCCTTGTTCAGGCGGCATGCGAAGATCGGGGCTCCGTTCATTCAGTTCGGAGGTGTGCAATGAGTGCCTTGCTCAAGTTGTCTTGGGCGCTGCGGTCCCCAGCTTTCGTGCTCATCGCGGCGTTGACGGTGGGTGCTGTGGCCCTTGGCGAGTCTTCGAAGAAATCGGAGCAGCCAAAAGCCGCGCCGGAAAACAGCGCAGCTTCCCAGAACCAGAAGGAATTTGCGATCGAATCGGAGATGCTGACCTATGCGGCCTTGGACTCCGAGGGCGCGGCGGTTGCCTGCGGCATCGCGCGGAACGTGGGCGCTGCCGACGACAGATGCGCACCGCAAGCTGTCGCAGGTCCGCCCATCGGCGTGGTGGTCGTCTCGTCGGATTCGAGCGCCCTGGCTGAGTTTCAGCTCTGGCGCACGGACATCTCCACGATGGACATGCTCACGCTGCGCGCCAATCGTTACTGTCCCAAGGGTCCAACAGAAAGAGGGTCATCCTCGTCTCTGGAGTCCGAGATTCTGTCCGTGTTCCCGGAGAGCCAGGCACTCTCGATTGCGCAGTCTTTGCTTTCCGCCAGCGCGGAAACTTCTCCGCTGGAAGGAAACATCCTGGACCGGACGCTTGTGAATGATGTGGCAGGGCACTTGAGAGCGCTGGGAATCGATGTCGTCATCCCCGATACTTACATGCCGCTTTCGCTTACCGCGATCGACGTGGCTCACTCCCCTTTTCTGGCAAAGTACTTTGCCCTTATCAAAGCGCGCGCGTGCCTTACCCCGGTTGCGCCTGAAAAGGCAGAGGGCTTGCGGAGCGTCGTCCCGGGAGCGGCCGCTCAGGAATGTCCCCCCGCGGCAAGAGAGATAGACGCGCGGGGAGAGGCCGATAAGAAGGCCATTACAGAGGCGATCGACAGCTTCCTGAAATCGCTCACCGAGCCCGAAACTCCTTCCGCGCCCAAGCCACCGGAGGGCGCCTCGGCTGCTCCGCCAGGACCTGTGATCTCTCATCTGAACGCCGTTCTTAGAGCCGACGGCATGGCGCAGGAGCTCGCCTCGGCTTCGCCCGACGCCAGATCCGGGGCGAATGGCATCTGGTACGTGCTCTCGCTCACGGCGCTGGAATCCGGTGGGACTCTGCTGAAGTCTGGAAACGCCGTACTGGGCACAAAGACGAGTTACAGCGGCGGGGCCGTGGGAACGTATGCGCTGTTTCGCCTGAATGGGAATGTCGCCTGCTCGGGAGTCTTCTTCAACTACGTGGCGCCCACGCAGACGGGCAAGATTCCAGGGATGCTCCAGAACGCTCAACAGCCGCAGCCCGGAAGACTGGCCGGTGGCTGCAGCCGCTAGCAAGAATGAGCCGCTGAATAGCAGCCCTCGCGGTTCCGGATGCATGGCCGCCCACCCGGCACGTGTGGACCGCCGCGTCTTCGCAACCAGAAGATGAAGATGAGAATTGGTTACTGAACCGCGATGCGCCGGACCCGCGAACCAATCCGCGTGAAGACCTCCCAGGGAATCGTCCCCGCGGCCTCGGCGTGGTCGAAGGCGGCAATGGTCTCGCCGCCCTGGCTTCCCAGGATGACCACCTCGTCGCCAGCTTCGACCCCGGCGATTTCCGTCACGTCCAGGACAGCCTGGTCCATGCTGATGCGGCCCACAAGGGGCGCACGCTCACCGCGCACCAGCAGGCTGAAGCGGTTGCCCAGCCGCCGGTCGAGCCCATCGCCGTAACCGGCGGCCAGCAACGCCAGCCGCATGGGCTCTGTGGCCACAAAGGTCCCGTTGTAGCCCACCACCGCTCCGGCCGGAACCACGCGAACGCTTACCACCTCGGTCTTCCAGCTCATCACCGGCTTAAGGCCGGCAAGCACGGCAGCCATGCCCTCCGGCTCCGTCCCCGGTGTGAAGCACGGTTCAAACCGGGGCGCTACACCATAGAGCGCCAGCCCCGGCCTGAGCATGGCCTTCATCCCGTGGCGGCTGGCCAAAGCCGCAATCCTGCCCGCCTGACCCGACAGCAACGCGGCGGAGTTGCCCACGTTCAGCCAATCCGGAAACAGGCCGAAGGCTTCAATCTGTTCCAGCGCCTGGTCCAATCGGGCAAGCTGCTCCGCAGTCACCCGGCCGTCGGTCTCGTCGGCGGCAAAAAGGTGAGTCATCACGCCGTCGAGCTTCAACGGCGACCCTAGGCCCAGCCGTGCTAAAAGCGGAGCAAGGCCATCCGGACTCGCGCCCTGGCGGCTCATCCCGGTATCGATCTCAAGATGCACTGGAATTGACCCGGTTCCCGTTCCAGCCCGGCGCGCGGCACGTTCAAGCTCGTCCAGCTGACCCGGCTCCCAGACCACGGCCGTCAATCCGTGATCGACCACCGCTTCGCCTTGCCCGGCAAAGATTCCGCCAATCACCAGTACCTTGGGCTCAGGACACAGGGCGCGCGCCGCCACGCCCTCTTCCACGCTGGTTACGCCCAGCCACCGGGCCCCCGCGCGCACGGCTGCGGGAGCGCAGAGCTCCAGCGAGTGCCCGTATGCGTTGGCCTTGACGATGGCCAGCAGCTCCGCCTGGCCCGCGGCAAGGCTCCTGAGCAAGCGATAGTTCTCTTCGAGGGAACGGGCGCGAATCTCAACCCAGCAGGGGCGCATTGGCATCAGGCTGTCCAATCCTCAGTCTATCGCGGGCCCGCGACTTGCTCAGCGCAACAGAGCAAAGGCCACCACGGTCTCACCCTTCTCGCCAATCTCGTCCAGCAGCGCAGCCTCCAACCCATGCGGAACCGGCATCTCGCAGCGGGCAACCTCAGCCTCGCTCGCACCCACAAAGCAAAGCTCGCAGTGGCCGAGAGCCAGGCTGCCGCTCACGCCGGCATCCATGCGAATGGGCGGGCCGAATACCCTGCACGTCATCGGCCTCCAGGCATAAAGATCGCAGCGCCCGGTCGCTGTGTCGAGCGCCGGGCAAGTCGCCTCGTTGGCAAACTCCTCGAAGCGCTCCCGGTCGTGTTCGGAATCGCCCAGCAGCCCGGTCCCGGCATCGCCGGGAAACTCCGCCCCGTGTTCGGCAATCCAGTTTCGCGCCCGCCGGACAATCTCGGCCGCCAATTCCGGCTCCGCATCCTTGAGCGCCTCCATACCAGCGTGCAAGCGCATGGCATCCAGCGCATTGATCGCAAAGGCTCCGTAACAGCATTGCGTGCAGCCCGGGCTACAAGCCAGCCAACTTCCCGCCCGGCGCGCCGCATCGTCCAGGGCAGCCTCGACAATCCGCACCAGTTCCGAATCGCCCCCCGGCAATCGCATGAAGGCAAGAATAACTCATCGAGCCGCAATCGCTGCCTGTTGCCATTAAGGACGATTCCGGGCTACTCTGCCTTCAGAAACCTGGAGGTCCCCATGCCTGAATCCCGCAGCGCCGTCATTCCCGGACACCGCTACCGCAACGCCCCGGCCGCCATCGACTGGCTATGCCAGGTCTTTGGCTTCACCCGCCACGCCGTTTATGAGGGCGGAGACGGAACCATCGCCCACGCCGAACTCGCTCTCGGCGGCGGGATGATCATGCTCGGCTCCCAAAAGGACGACGCGATGGACCGCAGCTTCAAATCCCCCGACGAACTCGGGGGCATTGAGACGCGCAGCGCTTACATCGTCGTGGACGACGCGGACGAAGTCTATGCCCGCGCGGTAGCCGCCGGAGCCACCGTCGTCCGCCCGCTTCATGACACCCCGTACGGCAGCCGCGAGTTCGCGGTGAAAGACCCGGAAGGCCACTCCTGGAGCGCGGGCACCTACGACCCGTGGCAGGCGCGCGATTGAGCGCCGGGGCTGCCGGACGCTGAACCGGGGATGGGTGTAAGATAGGTCCCATGGCGGCCAATCGAGTCGCTCTTCCCCGCTCCCTGTTCGATGTTCCCCGTTTGCTGAATACAACCAGGAGGTTCTTGTGAAAAAGACGATTCTCTTTGTCCTGGCCGCGTTCCTTGCGTTCGCGGCTGCGTTGGTCACGGTCCATGCCGCCGATCAAATCATGCCGGCAGTCGGGCAGATCGCGCCCGGATTCACTCTCCCCTCCCAGGATGGCTCCCAAATCTCGCTGGATAGATTCCACGGCAAGTGGGTGGTGCTCTACTTCTACCCCAAGGACATGACCACCGGCTGCACCATCGAGGCCCACAACTTCCAGCGCGATCAAGCCAAGTACGACGCCGAGAACGCCGTCATCCTGGGCGTGAGCGTGGACACTCCGGACAGCCACAAGCAGTTTTGCGCCAAGGAGGGGCTGACCTTCCGGCTGCTGGCCGATCCGGAACACAAGGTGGTGGATGAATACGGCTCGCTGGGCCACTTTGGCGCCATGACCATCGCCAGCCGCAACACGTTTCTCATCGATCCGCAGGGCAAGATCGCGAAGGTGTGGACCAAAGTTGATGTGCAGCACCACTCGGAAGAGGTGCTGGCCGCGATTGACGAACTGAAGAAGTAATCTCCCTGCGGCTTCACGAACGAGGCCGAGCGCTTGATGGCAGTCCGATCGCATGCGCAACTCAGCGTCATGGACGCAAAGGAGAATACCATGGTCACGCAGCTCGCCTTGCGCTTTCGCGCCGAACTGAATGCGGTCCATGCGGGCCTGCTTGCTCTGTCTCCCGAGCTTGCAGACGCTCCCTGGCGCGATGGCGGATGGACGCGCAAGCAGATCGTGGGGCACCTTCTCGATTCAGCGGCCAACAACCGCCAGCGATTTATACGGGCCGCCATCGACGGCCGCTACGCCGGCCCGAAGTACGCTCAGGACGCGTGGGTAGCAGCGCACGGTTATGCCGGCCAGACCTGGGAGACTCTGCTGCGCTGGTGGGAGGCTGAACACGAGATTCTCGCCGCCGCGGTCGATAACATTCCTGATGCGCGGCTGGATGCAAGCTGCGCCATCGGCGACGACGCGCCGGTCTCACTGCGCTTCCTCATCGAGGACTACCTCAGGCATCAGCACTGGCATCTCGCCCAGCTCGCTTCCGGCGGCGAAGCCTCCTGAGGGATGGGGCTGAGTCCAGACGCAGAAGAGCCCGGCCTGGAGCCGGGCTCTTCCGCGTGCCTCAATTTGCGTGTTGACGTTGTTACTTTCTTCCCCTCTTCTTTGCAGTCTTCTTCGCAGGAGCCTTCCGGGCAACTGCTTTCTTTGCCCCCGCCTTCTTCGCGGGAGCTTTCCTGGCAACTGCCTTCTTCACCGCTGCCTTCCTGGCGGGCGCCTTCTTGGCTGCTTTCTTGATTGCCAGCGGCTTACGCCGTTTAGCGGACTTGCCGGCCGCCGCCTTCATCGCGGCGGTCTTTCCTTTCTTCGCACCAGCGATCTTCCGCTTCGCGGCGGACTTCTTGGCGGCTTTCCTGGACACAGCTTTCTTCGCGGCTGCCTTCTTGACCGGAGCCTTCTTTGCAGCGGCCTTCTTTGCTGGAGCCTTCTTGGCAACGGCCTTCTTTGCAGCCCGCTTCTTCGCAGCGGCTTTCCTTGCTGGAGCTTTCTTAGCAACGGCCTTCTTTGCAGTGGCTTTCTTAGCTGGAGCTTTCTTTGCCACGGCTTTCTTGGCCGGAGCCACTTCGACCGGAGCCACTACAACAGGAGCCTTCTCGGCCGGAGCTACTTCGACCGGAGCCACTTCGGCCGGAACCTCCGTGGCCGCGACTGCCTCAACCGGGGTCTTCTTCGCAGCCTTCTTTGTCGCAGACTTCTTCTTCGCGGCCTTCTTGCGGGCCGGCCTCGATACGACTTCTTCCACGACCGCGACCACAACCTCTTCGGCAGCTCCCTCATCGTCGTCCGAGGAGGTCAGCACGCCGGAGGTTTCAACCATGTCGTCTTCCTCATCGATGTCGAAGCCCCCGCCGAGATTGGAGGCAGGTTCTTTCGGCTCCTCATCGCGTTTGCCGCCACTCATCGCATACATCCCGAATACATCTTCCATTCCATTGCCTCCAGCGGCTCGCCGCTGCGGTTGTATTGAATTTCCTCTTCGCGCAGCGGACACATGCGCGCCGCTTGCGAAAGCCATTGTAGCAATAGCATGAATGCAAGCACCATCGAATGACAAGTGTGCAATGAGTTACCTGGGCTGTTTTTTTCGCCCGGCGGAAGATCCACCCTTCGCTGCAGGCTACTGCACGGTGCGCTTCTCCGCGCTCGCGGCTCCGCTCTTCTTCGCGGCGCCGGCGGTCCCGGCTGTTGTTCCGGCCTTGCGCGCGGGCGTCTTCAGGACAGCCGACGCCCCGCTCTTCTTGGCGGTTGCAGGTCCGGCGGGTTTCGCGGCCGGACTCTTCGCCGGGGCCGCAGGATGCGGCTTTGCGCCCGTTCCGGCGGTGGTCCCGCCGTGATGTGCGTGAGCCGCGCGGGGCGTGCTCGCGGGCTCGGACACATGAAGCCGGCGGCCTGGCTCAACCTTGACGCCAGTGATGTTATTCCAGCGCCGCAACTGGTTGAGCGAGACGCCGAAACGATCCGCAATGGTCACCAGCGTATCGCCCCTGCGCGCGGTATAGAGCAACATGCGCGCGGACGGCGCGGCAGCGGGCGCCAACGGAATGGCCAGCGCTTCGACGCCCAGGAGGCTGTCGATGGGGCGCAGTTGATTGGCCGCGGCCAGCGCCGCCTCGGGAACGCTATACTCGCGCGCCACGGAGGCCAGCGTGTCCTCTGCGGCAACGCGATGGTAGCGCCACGCATTTCGCTTGGCCGCTGGAATGGCCTCAATGCGCTGGGCAAACAGCGTGGCCGTGCCCGCGGGCAGATGCAGATCGAAGGCGGCGTCCGGCGGCGTGCTCATGCGCAGCACGCTGGGATTCAGCGCCATCACTTCATCGATCGGCGCGCCTACAACGTCGGACACCAGGCGCAGATCGACGGAGTAGTTGATAGTCACGGTATCGGTGAGCACCGGAGGGTCGAGCGTTACGTCGTCGAAGCCATACTGCGTGGGATGATTGGCGATGATGATGGCGGCCAGAATCTCCGGCACGTAGTTCTTGGTCTCGGCGGGCAGGTTGTTGCGCTTATAGAGTTCCCAGAAGTCGGCGTAGCCCGTCTTCTGCACGGCGCGCTGTATATTGCCCGCGCCCCAGTCGTAGCCGGCCATGGAAAGGTACCAGTCGCCCAACTGGTCGTAGATGAACTTCATATAGCGGGCATAGGCGCGCGTGGATTTTTCCGGATCGAAGCGCTCGTCCACATACGCGTTGCGCGCCAGCCCATAGTTGCCGTGGGGCATGAACTGCCACATGCCGCCCGCGCCGGAGCGCCGGTTGAGAGCGCGGGGCTGGAACCCCGATTCGGCAACGGCAAGGTAGATGAGGTCCTGCGGCACGCCCTCTTCGGCCATCACCCGCTCAATCATCGCCTTGTAGCGGCCAGCGCGCTGGAAGGAGTGCAACAGCGTGTTGTGGCCCCGCTGCGTGTTGGCGAAGAAGTTGATGTAGGCAGCCACATAGTTGTTGACCACCAGCGGCAGATCGGACTTGGTGGTGGCCAGCTCCGTCTTGGCCTTGGCCACAATATTGGGGTCCACCTCGAAGGTCACGTCGCTGGCCACTTCGGCCGGCGAGGGCTCGACCTTGGGCACAAACCCATCGCCCTGTTTCAGCGCCTCCATCTCCATCGCGTTCACGCCGTCCACGATATGGTCGAACTCGTCCTGCAAGCGCGCATCGCCTTTGATGTCGAGGCCGCTGGTGAGCATCAGGTCCACGGCGCGGTCGAACTCCACTTTGGCCTCGACCAGGTTGCCCTTGCGATAGGCGGCCTCACCAAAGGCGTAGGCTTGCTCCACCTGCTGAATCAGCAGGCGAATGCGTTGTTCCTGAGGTGAGAGCAACGGAGGCGATGCGGGAGGAGCGGGCTGCGCGGCTTGCGGCGCCGGGCGCGGCGCCGGCGGGGCGGGCGAGGCGGCCTGCTCGGGCTTTTTGACGGGAGCGGCAACGGACTGCGAGGGTTCGCACCACGCCAGCGACAACGCCAGCACAGCCAAAGCGAGCAAACGATACCGATTCCAACTCTTGCGCATGAGAAGTTGCGGCAGTCCCGGCCCCGATGCCGGTCCCGTGGAATGAATGGCAGACCCTATGCCGATGATAAGCTATGCCATGGAGGCACTGCGCGGAGGATAGGCGCGAATGCCCTCTTTCGCCAATCCCGGCATGGACGTCCGCTTCCTTCGCAACTTCGCGATCATCGCCCACATCGACCACGGCAAGTCGACACTGAGCGACCGTCTGCTGGAACTGACCGGCTCGGTGACCGGCCGCGAGATGCAGGCGCAGATCCTGGACGACATGGACCTGGAGCGCGAGCGCGGCATCACCATCAAGGCCCATGCCGTGCGCATGATGTACAAGGCTCACGACGGCAA
>Ga0326727_10004775_pt1 | contig 39901 bp, 38 predicted proteins | sample MB2enrmetagenome_FD_207643 | JGI IMG/M metagenome (GOLD analysis project Ga0326727, IMG submission 207643) | Lab enriched peat soil microbial communities from McLean, Ithaca, NY, United States - MB29MY | ecosystem: Environmental > Terrestrial > Soil > Wetlands > Peat | place: USA: New York...
CAAAGCCCCCTACGATGCGGAACGGCATGCCCGCAACCAGAAAAAACACGGCTCCTGGGTGCTCCAGATCATCAACCAATCTGCGGCTCCAGCCTGTGAATAACTTCCATGAAAAAGCCATTTGCAAGACAGAGAACAACTCCCCGACCCTCTCCTCCACAAGTCTGTGGAGGAGAGGGAGAAACACACGTTGCACAAAAAACTAATTTGCGCCCGATTGAACGGCAGGCGCAAAGTATTGACAAGCCGGGCAGCCTGGGGCACATTACAGGCGAGAGGAAGGTACCATGAATATTCAGCGGTTTGCACTTGTGGCGCTGGCCAGCCTGGCTGTCCTGGCCGGGGCCGGTTGCGCGCCTCCAAAGGTGGATACGGCCAGCGTCCGGGCCGGCTTGCAGGGGCTGGTCCCCGGCCAAAAAGCCCAGTTGGAGGTCGCCCTCACAGCCATTGACGCCGGCCGTTACAAGGACGCGGTCATGCCGTTGCGCAGGGTCGCCTTCGGTTCCAAACTCGACGGCAACCAGCGCAAAATCATCGAGGACACCATGACCAAGGTCAGGGCCCATATCGCCAAAGGAGAATAAACGGCCAAGGCCGTGTCGCCCTGTTTTTGCTGGCAGTGGCGGCGGTTTTGGACTAAGTTGATGCAGGAGGTCAAGCAGTTGTGAAAGCAAGAAAAGAAGCATTTACACTGATCGAACTGTTGGTCGTCATGGCCATCATCGCGATCCTGGCCAGTATGCTCCTCCCCGCGCTGGGCAAGGCGAAGGAGAAGGGCCTTACCATCAAATGTGTCAGCAATCTCCACCAATTGGGATTGGCCATGATGATGTACGGGGACGATAACAGCGACCGGCTGCCGGTTTCCTACGCCAATATCACCGTCCCCGGCCAGGGCGGCTTCAAGACCCCGTATCCTTCCAATGCCTGGACTGCCACCATGTTGTCCTATTACGAGACCACCAACCTCTTGATGTGCCCGGCTCTGTCTTCGCGCTACAAACAATCCGGCTTCAACTATTTCATGGGGTCGGAGGCCTTTGCCGTGCTCGCTTCCGACACCAACGTGGTGGCGCCGGCCAGCGTCCTCCTGGGCCGCATCGATGGCCCGACCTGTTACGTCCTGTCCGGCGACTGCAACTATGCCTCCGACCCCACCAACGCCGACCTGAACAATGATGACGTGGACACCTTGTTCGGGCAGCCCTCTTCCATTCACAACAACCGCGTCAACGTGCTGTTCGCCGACTGGCACGTGAAGAATTACAAGACCTACAACCCCGGCGAAATCACCTTTTCGCCCAACTCCACCAACATCAACTGGTCGGCGTCGGATTAGTCGGCGCGGCCCTTCCCGCCGGCTCCAGCCTCATCGGCTCGTCATGGTCCAAATACCGGGCGCAGACCTTGAAGAAACCGGCCTTGGTTGTCGCGCGCCGGATTTCGTATAAGAACCGTTCCGCCGCCGCCGCGCCTTCCCCAATGAAGTTCATGAACTTTTTCAGCCGTTGCACCTGGGCCGTCTCGCTCGCCCCCGGCGTGGCTTCCGCCTCCCACAATTCGCCGATGTAGCCCAGCACCTCCCGGCCCGTGGGCAGCGTCACCGGCTCCCCGCGCAACTGCTGCCGGATTTGCCGGAACAGCCACGGGTTGCGGATGGCCCCGCGCCCGATCATCAGCCCGCGCGCGCCCGTCCACGCCAGCAGGAGCGCGGCCTGCTCCGGCCCATGCACGTTGCCGTTGCCCAGCACCGGGCAAGGCAGCTCGTCCACCGCCTGCGCGATCAAATCGTAGCGGATGCCGGGGCCGTACATTTGCGCCACCGTCCGCCCATGCACCGTCACCAGGTCAATGGAGTGCCTGGCCAACAGCGCCAGCAACCCGCCAAAAGGCGCCGGCGAATCAAAACCGACCCTCGTCTTGACAGTCAACGGAATCGACACCGCCTCCCGCAACGCGCCCAGGATGGCGTCGATCCGCGCCATGTCGCGCAACAGGCCGCCCCCCGCGCATTTCCGATAGACCACCGGCGCCGGGCAGCCCAGGTTCAAATCAATCGCCGCAATGGGGTATTGCTGGAGTTCCCTGGCCGTGCGGACGAGGGCGGGCACGTCGTTGCCGATCATCTGCGCCACCACCGGCCGCCCCGTCGGGTTGTGCGTGATGGACTCCACTATCCATTTCTCCAGCCGCGAATCCGCATGGACGCGAAAATATTCCGTCCAATAAGCATCCGCCCCGCCGTAGCGGGCCATGACCCGCCAAAAGGCCAGGTCGGTGACGTCCTGCATGGGGGCCAGGGCCAGCACCGGTTCCGGGCCGCGCAAGAGCGCCCGAAATGTATCTGTCGGCGTCATCTTGACTTGGAGCGTAGCACCTCCGAAACGATACAATCTTCAACAGGATTGAAAATCATTAATTGAGAATCTGTCATTAGTAATTCAAACAGCGCAGGGCCAAGCGCTTCCAATAAAAGGCTCCGTGCAGCATGGGCATTTTGCGCCTCAATGAGGCAGCTTGGCGATGAATTGGTTAATGTTGTCGAGGAGGGTTTGCGCCTTGTCCTCATCTTTCGCGGCACGGCCGTGGTAATGCTGGAAGTCGCGTAAGGCGGCCTCGGCATAAGCGCGCGCGCGGAATGCACTGACCCGTCGCTGGGAAGATTGGGACTCCCTTGTTGCAGCCTGAATATACATGACGGCCATGTTGAAACGCGTCCGACCGGCATCGAATTGGCTGCCGGCATTTTCGTCATACAGCGCGGCTTGCTCGTAGTGTTCCCGAGCTTGGTCCTGTTGTGCTACGTCGGCGTAAAGATTGCCCAAAGAATTGTGCATCGGCGCTAAGTCCTTAATGGCGTCCCTAGGACAGAGTCGCAATGCTTCCAAATATCGCGCTTCCGCCGCTTGGAGGTGACGCAGCAATGTATCCGCTGGCTCTTTGCGTTTTCTGGCTTCAGTAAAGCGCAGGTGGTGTACCAAGCCGATTTGGTGGACGCACCTGGAGCGCCCCAAAACGTCGCTTGGATTGAGCAAATCCAAGCTCCGCTTGAAAGCCGCCTCAGCAGAACCAAGATCTCGGAGGGAAGGGACATCCATGTAAACCGAACCAAGTTCGTACTCATCAGCAGCTTGAGCTGATATGTCTCCAATACGTCGGTGGATTGCCAAGGATTCTCGACTCAGTGCAAGTGAGGCTGCGTCGCCCTGTAGCCTCCGCAGTTGCCCCAAAGTGAAGACGCTCACACCAAGTGTCCGGAGGCGATTGCGATTCTCCTCATCGAGTGGGGCGTCAGGAGGCAGGGCCTGACCGAAAGCCGCTCGCTCGCGATCAAATCCTACGACACACTCCTGAAGAGCGGCGGCCTTGTCGAGGTCGTGCTCATAGCCCTCCGCCAACCGAACACGGTAAGCCATGACCAGATCATATTCCTCTTCGCGACCTGAGATGGGTCGATTATCGTCGGTGCAGTAGATTGGGCGAATCTCCTCAACCAGCCTGGCCCATTCCGCCGCACGGCCGCGGTATTCGTAAAGTATGCATAAGCCCTGCATACAGGAAATGACAAGCGACCACCATTGGTTCTGCCGGGCAAGATGGTGGGCCTGCAGGAGATTGGCTTCTTGCATTTCCAGCGACTTGATGACCAGCCGGTTGCCCTCATCGTACGCCCGGTGGTAATAGTTACCCAAGAGGCCAACTGCCTCGACCCATGCGCGGAGGGCGGTTTGAGAAGAGGAGCGACCAGCTTGACCATCGTAATGGTGGACAAAGAGAGGACGGAAGAACCAAGGTAGCGCAGGATGGATGCTGAACAAAGTCCCACCGAGATCGGCGAGGAGGCCACTGTCTTTAGCACGTTCGAGCAGGCCCGTGAGATGCTCCGTGCTCCGGCCCTTCAGCTCCGGCAAGGCGTTTTCAGTAATTTGTCCCATGACACGCAAGACATCAGCCATAACCGTGTCTTGAAAAAGATAAAGGAGAGCGACTATGCGAAGTTCATCGTCCTTGAACGCTTGGCGGAAGCCGTAGTCAAGCGAGGCGCCAAGGGACTTGTCGTGGCCCTGCTTTTCGTCGGCATCCTCGATATGCTCCTCGCCGCTGCGGATAGTTTCCACGAAATCCGCGATTTGCCGTTTGCCCCGCAGACCCGCTTTGACCGCTTGGCCCACCAGCACACGCAGTGTGAGCGGATTGCCGGCGCAATAGTCCAGCAGCGACTGCCAATCGAGGATTTCCGAGCGCTTGAGGCCGTTCTCTGCGCCGAGCTTGAGGGCGAGTTTGGCGGCGTCTGACTTGCTCATGGGGCGCATGGGAATGGGATGCGGGATGCTGCCGAGCCATTTTCTTTCGTCCCGGCGGGAAGTGAGCAGGATTTTTCCCCGGCTGGCGGCGTCGAGCTTAATCTGCTCGAGGAAGTCACGAATATCCGTTTGCTCCTCGCCTGTCCATTGGGATGCCGTGCCATCCGGGAAACCAGAAATCGGCTCGACGTTGTCCCAAATCCAGAGAACGGGAAACTGGCGGAGAATTTGGAGGACAAGCCGCCGCCGCTCGTCTTTGTCGTTGATTGCGCTCCAATATTTTCCCTGGGCCGCGAGGATTTGCGAAAAGAACTGGCCGATCTGGTTGAGCAAGTCGGTGAGGTCAATGTGGCTCTCAAAGGAAGCGAGCAGGACAATCGGTTGAGCGCCCAAACCGCCGGTGACGGAGTACCAGCGGGCAAACTCGACGGCGGTGGAACTTTTCCCCTGGCCGGCGCAGGCGTGGAGGAGGACGACTCGGTGCTCGTCGAAAGCGCGGTCCAGCGCGAGGATCGTTTCGTCGCGCCCAATGAAGCCTTCCCCAGGGACGTAACGCAGGAGTTTGCTGTTGATCTGGACAGGATCGAGCTCTGGGTGCCGGATCAGCACAGTCGAAGATTCGCCGTGGCAAAGCCTTATGGGTTCAGCTTCGTAGGCGACAGGAACGAACCAGTCCTGAAGGGACCGGGGCATAAGGCCGAGCCAACGCTCTGGATTACGCTCGAGATGTTTGCGCCCTTCAGTCGCGGCCTCGCCAAAACTGCGCCCCTTGGCCAGCGCACCGTAGAGCTCCCCGATGTATTGGGCGGCCGTGACGACATAGACGCTGTAGCGCATGCCGAGGACGGCGGGAATGCCCTGGTCAACGACCGCCTGTGCCAGCGAGCCGATGGCGCGGACTTCCTCGTGAAAGTCCCCGACCGTTTTGGGCGCGGCGACGGCTTTGTGCATCGCGGACTGGCAAGCATTAAGGACGAGGACTGGCACGCCGCTATCGTGAAGAAGTTGCCCGAGCATCTGGCCATCAACAGGACGCACATTGTCTTCGCCGGCGTGTTCGAAGAGGAGATAGCCGTGCTTACCTGTTCGCCCGGTGTCTGTGTAGGTGCCGTGACCGTCGAAATGGACAATGTGATAAGGGCGGCCCGCTGCCTTGGCGTCGGCCAGTTCTTTCTGCAGACGCTCGAACGTAGGAGGACGCAAAGCCTTGATCTCGAACCGGGCGCGCTCCGGGCCGAGGTCCTGCAAAAGGCGATTGGCCACGGCGCGCAGTTCGACATACTCCGTCTCCCTGGGACGGCACGCGATATAGAGGAGCCGGATACGGCCATCCTGTGACGGAGGGATGGGGATGAACGAGATGTTGGGATTGGACTGGACGCGAACGAATTCTCTCACGCGGAGGGAGACGGGGGAGTCCAGTTTCGGGTCGCGCATCAATTCCCATGGAATCGAAGCGGCCTCCGCCACGCCGGTTGCGATTTCGATGCGAAGGTCGGCAAGCTTGTCGTAGATCGAGAACCAGAGTTTCTGCGAGTTTGGATTGTCAACGAGGACCTTCTTGTAAAGTTCTTCGCCCCGTGCCCTCACCGCTGCCTCGATTTGCTCGACGATGACGGCTTCGGTCACACCGGCGTATTGGACGTAGTCCTCGAGATACCAGCGCATATCTTCCCGCTCCCGCTCGGTGAGGGCGAACTTGATCTTTGCTTCAGCTTGCCCTTTTAAGTCGCCGTCCTCCCTCACTGTGAGGCGGATGAGGTACAGACCATTCTCCAGAGCGTCCTGCTGAATGTGAAGAGTGGTCATTTTCGGAATTCTACAACTTGCAGCGCGATTGACAAGGCACCACTGCAATTACGCAGCCGAAATCGGCCCTCACACTCAAACAGCCTCCATACATCTGCGCGATTGACAGTTTGGAGCGGGGCGCTATCTTTTCAGGCTCCGATTAACGGGTGGACCGTGAAAGGGGTTGTCGCTTCCTGAAAAGAATGGCAACGTCAATTAAAGAGCATCATGAAACGTCAATATCAACCGTCTAAAATCCGGCGCAAACGGCAGCACGGCTTCCTGAGCCGCAATAACAGCAAAAGCGGACGCGCCATCCTGCGCAATCGCCGCCGGGCCGGCCGCAAACGCCTCACCCCGGTCTGATGACATCATGGCCGGCTCCTCTTCCCCCCGTTTGGGTCTGCCGCGCTCCAGCCGCCTGAAGTTGCCCGCCGATTTCGCGCGCGCCCGGGCGCAAGGGCAGCGCTGGGTCAGCGGCTGTCTTATTGCCAATGTGCTGCCGCGCCCCGCCGGCGCCGCCAGCCGCCTGGGGGTGGTGACCAGCCGCAAGATCGGCGACGCCGTGGCGCGCAGCCGGGCGCGGCGCTTGTTGCGCGAATCTTTCCGGCTGCACCAGCGCGACTGGACCGGCGCGGTCGATATCGTCTTGGTGGCCCGCCCCTCCATCGCCGGCCGGAAGTTCGCGGAAGTGGAGCGGGATTTTTTGCGCGTCTTGCGCCAGGCCCGATTGGAAAGGGAAACGCCATGAACCTCGCCCAACGGGGCTTGATTTTCATCCTCCGGGTTTATCAGTGGACGCTTTCGCCGCTGCTGGCCGTGGCTTTGGGCGCGTCGGGCCGCTGCCGCTTCACGCCCAGTTGCTCGCAATACGCCCTCCAGGCTATCCGCCTCCACGGCGCGATGCGGGGCGGCTGGCTGGCCGCGCGCCGCCTCTGCCGATGCCATCCCTGGGGCGATTTCGGCCAAGACCCGCCGCCGCCTGCGGGAAGTTTCAAGAATGGCGGCACCAGATCGAACTGGTGGAAGCCGGCGCATTGTCATGGATCGTAAATCCTTCATCATCCTGGCCGTTGCCGTCCTGCTGCTCTTCGGCTTGTCGCCGTTGGTGGACCACTTTTTCCCGCCCAAACCGGCGCCGGTCGGTGTCCGGTCGGCCCTGACCAATCCTCCGCCGGGAACTGCGCCGGCCCCGGTGTCGGCAGGGCTCGCTTCGCCCTCCCCGGCCCCGCCCCCGCCTTCCCTGGTTCTGCCGTCGCGGCCGGAACGGACCCTGGCGCTGACGAACGACGATTTGATTCTTCGCTTCACCTCGCACGGCGGCGGCTTGAAATCCATCTCGCTCAGGAAATGTCCGGCCGTCATCAGCCGCACCGCGGACACCTCCCTGGCCGCCAACACGGCCGTCCTGAACAACAAGGCGCCCGCCCCCCTCCTGGCCCTGCTGGGCCCCGAGGCGCCGCAGGGCGACAATTATTTTGACTTGACACAAAACGGCCCGGTGGTGACGGCCGAAAAAACCCTGCCCAATGGCTTGCGTTTGGTGAAGGAGTTCGAGATCGGCTCCAATTCCCTTTTCACCGCCCGTCTCCGCCTGGAAAACACCTCCGCCCAACCCCTCACCCTTCCCGCCCGCGAGGTGGTGGTGGGGACGGCGACGCCCATTGGGCCGATGGATGATCCCACCACCCTCGGCACGTTCTGGTACAACGGGCTGAAGGCGCAGGACATCCGGCAGGCCTGGTTCGCCAATCGCACCCTGGGCTGCATCCCCGGAACGCCGCGCACCGTTTATGAGGAGGGAACCAACAATGTCAGGTGGGCCGCCGTCCACAACCAGTTCTTCACCATCGCCGCCATCCCCTCCAATCCCGCCCCCCGCATCGTCATTCATCCCGTCCTCATGTCCCCGCCCGACATGGTGGGGCAGACCAACTCCACCAGCGCGTTGCTGACCAACGGACTGGAGACGGCGTTGTGGTATCCCGAAACCAACCTGGCGGCCCATCGCGCCATCACGGGCGACTTCACCTTTTACGCCGGCCCCAAGGAATACAACCGCCTCGCCAAGCTCGGCCTGCAAATGAACAACAACCTGGACCTGATCATGGATTTCTCCGGGTTCACCGGTTTCTTCTCCAAGCTGCTGCTCCTGTCCCTCAACGGCCTCCATGCCTTGGGCTTCAAATACGGCTGGGCCATCATCGTCATCACGCTCATCATCAAAGGCGTCTTCTGGCCGCTGACCCGCTCGGCCACCAAATCGCAAAAGCGGCTGCAGGCCCTCCAGCCGCAGATGAAGGCCATCGCGGACAAGTACAAGGACGATCCTGTCAAGAAAAACCAGAAGACCATGGAGTTCATGAAGGAGCACAAGGTCAGTCCCCTGGGCAGTTGCCTCCCCACCGCCATCCAGATCCCCGTCTTCATCGGCTTCTACTATATGCTGCGCGGGGCCATCGAGTTGCGCGGCGAGCATTTCTTCTGGATCCACGACCTTTCCCAGCCCGACACCGTGGCCTACCTGCCCCTCTTCGGCGGCTTCCCCGTCAACCCGCTCCCCCTTTTCATGGGCGCGACCCAGTTGTGGCAGCAGCGCCTCCTCCCCGCCTCCGCCGGCACGGAACCCGGCCAGCAGCAGGTCATGCGCTGGCTGCCCCTGATTTTCGTCGGCATGTTTTACATGATCTCCTCGGGGCTGGTGCTCTACTGGACGGTGTCCAATTTGTTGAGCATCCTCCAAACCTACATCACCAAGACCGCGGAGGAACCGGCCAAGCCGCCCCCGCCCGTTCCCAAGAAAAAGGTGTAGCCATGAAGGGGCGCTGAGGCTATGTTTGACCGGACGCAATAAACGATATTTGCTATTGGATCTATGCCAGCGCAGCCCAAAGCCATACTTGAAGAGCTCCTGAAACATTTGGGATTCGAGGCCACCGTCGAAGAACACGTCCTGGATGACGGCATCTTTCTGGATGTCAAGACGGAGGATTCCGGCCGCCTCATCGGCCGCCAGGGCCAGACCCTTGCGGATTTGCAATACATCACCAATCGCATGCTCTTCCAGTTGGACCGGGCCAATCCCAAGGTCCTCATCGACGTCGGCGGCTACCGCGCCAAGGCCCGCGAAGCCCTCGTGCAGAAGGCCCAGGCCGCCGCCGAAAAAGTCCGGCGCTGGGGTGACGTGGTGGAACTGGAGCCCATGAGCGCCTTTGACCGGCGCATCATTTACAACGCGCTCAAAGACGCCCCCGGCATCGAAGCCTCCAGCGTGGAAGCCGAGGGCACCGTCAAAAAAGCCATCCTGCTGCGCCCCAAACAATAATTTATGAGCAAAGCCCCCATTCGTGTTGCCGTCACCGGCGCCGCGGGCGCCATCGGCTATTCCATCCTCTTCCGCATTGTCTCCGGCGAGGTTTTCGGACCGAAACAACCGGTCATTCTCAACCTCGTCGATGTTCCCGAAGCCATGCCCATCCTGCAGGGCGTCATCATGGAACTGGAAGATTGCGCCTCCACCGCCGCGCAGCAACTCACCGCCACGGCGGATTTGAACGAGGGATTTCGCGGCGTCAACTGGGCGCTGCTCATCGGCAGTGTCTCGCGCAAGCCGGGCATGGAACGCAAGGATTTGCTGGCCATCAACGGCAAGATTTTCACCGGCCAGGGCCAGGCCCTGCAAAACAACGCCGCCCGCAATGTGCGCGTCCTCGTCGTCGGCAACCCCTGCAACACCAATTGCCTCATTGCCATGCAAAGCGCCCCCGACATCCCGCCCGACCGCTGGTTCGCCATGACCCGGCTGGACGAGAACCGCGCCAAGGCCCAGTTGGCCAGGAAGGCCGGCGCGCCCGTCAGCGCCGTCACCCATCTCGCCGTCTGGGGCAACCACAGCCCCACCATGTTCCCCGATTTCTATCACGCCAAAATCGGCGGCCAGCCCGTCACCGCCGCCATCCCGGATGAAAACTGGCTCAAAACCGACTTTGTCACCACCGTGTCGCAGCGGGGCACCGCCGTCCTGAACGCGCGCAAGGCCGGCAGCGCCGCCAGCGCCTCCAACGCCGCCATCGACACTGTCAAGTCTATTATAAAAGAGACCCCCGCCGACGACTGGCACAGCGTCTGCGTCTGTTCGGACGGCAGTTACGGCATTGAGGCGGGTTTGGTTTGTTCCTTCCCCGTCCGCAGCGACGGCAAAAAACTTCAAATTGTCCAGGGCCTGGAACTGAACGAATTCAGCCGCGGCAAAATCGACGCCTCCGTCAACGAGTTGAAGGGCGAACGCGCCATGGCGGTGGAATTGGGCCTGGCAAAATAATCTACGCCTTCACCTGGCGGTTGGCCGCGCCGCGCTCGGTTTGTTGGGCGCGGAATTTTTCGTAGGCCCGGCGGAATTGCGGATGCGCATTGCCAACAATGGCCGTGGCCAGCAGCGCGGCGTTGATCGCGCCCGCCTTGACCTGGCGATTGATGCGTTGAAATCCTACTTTCCGTTCGTGCGCAAAAACGCGATTTCTTCTTCCGTCAGAGGCACCGTGTCCGGCCAATACTCGCTCTTCATGCGTCTGGGGCCGTCGCCCACCACTAAATAAGCTAAATGGTGTTTGGCAGCTTCCGAATGCCGAGCCCGAATTACCTCGGTCGTTGTCCAATTCGCAGGCACGGCCACGGTCGCATACATGGCGAACGCACCGCGGATACCGGCCATGTCACGTTTGTCCATTTCAGCGAAATAACGCCGGGCTGTGGCATCCGACCAGGTTTCCGCATAAGGAAACTCCAGATAGCTTCGGACCAGGGCGCGGTCCCACCAAGCGAGGTCCACGAAATTTAGCGTTTGTCGTAACCCATGGCTTGCAAGCAGAGGATGCGCGGCTTGGACAAACGCGTGGATTCCCTTGGTTTCCTCGGCGTAATTGCCAGCGATCCGGCCCAGGGTGTCCCAATGAATTCCATCGAAGCCGAGTTCCTTGACCGGCCCGGCCCAGCGCGTCACCATGTGCTCTGCCCACGCTGCGTTGGCGAAATAGGTTGGGAACCGGGGATGTGGCGAACCGGGAGGATGCCAGTGCCATTCGCCCTTCGCATTGCGCAGCTTAAAAATCCCTCTGTCGGAATTTTCCAGGTCAATCTCCTCCGCACCGACCGACTGAATATAGGCCCACGCCCGCGCCCCTTGCCGATGGACCTCGTCAATGGCGATGGCGATCGTTTGGCGGCTGATTGTGCTGCGACGGAAATACGGATCGGTCCAATGGGCGCCCCGCACAGGAGTGGAGTAATCCGCAAACCAGTCATAGAATTGGAAGTCCCGGATTCCAAATTTCCGCGCCATTACGGCAACGCGCGCGCGAATTTCGGTTTCCGGTTGCGGCCCAAAGCTGGCGCTGGAGAGAAATCCGTAGCCCCCCTCCAAGCCACGAGGCTTAGGCGCAACGGCAGCGACCAAAACATCGTTCGTCCGGGCGCGGCACAGCCTTGGGAGTCCAAGGCCTACCACAGTGCCCGCCCTCCGGATCAAGATCAGGAATTCACGTCGATTCACAGCAAGGATCTTTCAACGCTCCTTACGCCATTTCCCAGCCCTTTCCGTTCCCTCAGCCCGCCTTGATCTGCCGGTTGGCCGCGCCGCGCTCGGTTTGTTGGGCGCGGAACTTTTCGTAGGCCCGGCGGAATTGCGGATGCGCATTGCCGAGAATGGCCGTGGCCAACAGGGCGGCGTTGATCGCGCCCGCTTTGCCAATGGCCAGCGTCCCCACCGGAACGCCCCCCGGCATCTGCGCCATGGAGAGCAGCGAATCCAGGCCGCCCAACGAGGGCGACTCCATCGGCACGCCCAACACCGGCAGGCAGGTCTTGGCGGCGGCCACCCCCGCCAGGTGCGCCGCGCCCCCGGCCCCGGCAATGATCACCTCCAGGCCGCGCCCGGCCGCGCCCGCCGCGTAGTCAAATACAAGATCTGGCGTGCGATGGGCCGAAATCACCTGCACCTCGTGCGGCACCCCCAATTCGGCCAGTTGTTTGGCCGCGTGCTGCATCGTTTCCCAATCGGACTGGCTGCCCATGATGATGCCCACCAGTGGTCGTGTCTTTGCTTCTGCCATGATGGACGGTTGCGTCTTTTCAGCGAACTCAGGCTGCGCGGCGCTGGTGGCGTGCTTCTTTGCGACACGGCGAAGATTGCCTTCCGACCAACCGTCAGGGAGTCTTGTGTCAGGGCGCGGGTCCGGGCAGTGCTCATAACCTGGAATCGCCGCTGATTCATGGCCGGCCTGCCAGCGTTTGTATTGCGCTTTGAGTTTAACGTAGGCCGCGCGGAATTTCCCCCGCTGTCGCTGCGACCAGAACGTGCCGAGTAGCTCGCGGAATTTCAGAGGAAGTGCCGGTTCCTCGAGCGTCTGCCAGAAGTCAGGGCCGGCTTTCCTCTTTTCAAGCAGAACCTGCCAGTCCTGATTCTTCATAAACGAATAATAGAGATTGCGGATCGTCCCCTTGCCCCATCCGTGCGCACTGTTGTAGCGCCGTGCGATGGCCGCGACACCTGCCGTCACATTGTCCCCCGCATTGATTTCTTGGATAGCCAGCATCCGCGACATTACCAAGCTTTTAAGATGCGGCGGCAACTTCTTAAATTTGGGGTCATTTTGAAAATCGCGTGACATGGAGATTAATTTCGTCGCGGTTCCTCGTGCCGCACCTGCAAGTCGGCCAGTTGTTTGGCCACGTGCTGCATCGTCTCCCAATCGGACTGGCTGCCCATGATGAAGCCCACCAGCGGTCGTGTCTTTGCTTCTGCCATGATGGGCGGAGTTTAAAGTCCGGAGCGCAAAGTTCAAACTCAAAGTTAATTTCTCATGCTTTGATTGCTAACGCCGACCGGATTCTTTATGTTGGCCGCGTGGCATGTTGATTCAATGATCCAGCGGAAAGACATCAAGAAATGGTGCGAAATTGTGGCCTCCGAATTTCGGCCCGAGCGAATTATTCTCTTCGGCTCATATGCGCAGGGCACTCCCACGGAAGACTCCGATGTTGATGTGCTTGTCATCATGCCCCTGGCGCGCGGACATCGCGACGTGCGGCAGGCGGCGGCGATTCGGGAACGGGTGCCTGCTCCCTTTCCCATGGATGTCATTGTGCGTTCACCCCAGGAAATTGCGCGGCGTCTCGCGCGCGGCGACAGCTTCATAGCCGGCGTCCTGCGTTACGGTCAAATGATGTATGAAGGCAAGTACGCGTGAGTGGATGCTGAAGGCCGAGGAAGATTTTCTTGCCGCGACAGCTCTCAACCGTCGGCGCAAGAAACCACTCTGGAACATAGTTTGTTTCCACGTTCAGCAGGCGGTGGAAAAGTATCTCAAAGCGCGATTGGAGGAAGCTGGGTTGAGCGTTCCAAAAACACATGATTTGCTGCATCTTCTGAATCTCGCCGCGCCAACGGAGCCGCTCTGGTCTTCGTACCATTCTGCATTCAGCCTGCTCGTCAGCTACGCGGTGCAAACCCGTTATCCCGGCAACTCTGTCACCAAGAATGACGCGCGCCATGCCATAAAGCTTTGCCGCGAATTCCGCAAAGAGGCCAGACGGGCATTGGGATTGCATTGAGCCGCCCCCCAATCACCCTCATGTTGGCGGTGCAAAGTTATTTCGCCGCCCGGTCCAGCGCCTCCAGCACGATGGCCGGCGTCAGGAACGTCGGCAGGACCTGCGGTTCCCGGGCAAGGTCTTTGGAATAGACCAGCACCAGCGGCACGCCCGAGGTGTTGAACCGCCGCAATTCCCGCGCGATGGCCGGATCCTGCTGGGTGTAATCCGCTTTGAAGGCCGCCGCGCCAATCTCCTTGAGCCTGGCCCGGGTGCGGTCGATCTCCAGGCTGCTGGCCAGGTTGAGCTTGCAGGTCAGGCAACTCTTGGCGGTGAAGTCCACCAGCACGGGATGCCCGGCGCGCCGCGCCGCCTCCACCGCCTCGGCGCTCCAAACCTGCCAATCGATCCCGGTCATCTTGCTTTGTGGGGGCGAGCGCCATTGCAGCCGGTCTTCGAGAATGACCTTGTAATCGGCGCCGGCCAGCAACAGGCAAATCACCGCCGCCAGCGCCCGGCCCCGCGCGCCGCGTTGCACGAATTGGCCCCAGACCCAGGCCGCCAGCGCCAGCACCACCAAAAAGAGCCCCAGCCACAACTCGTCATCCTCCCGGCTGGCGCAAACCCACATCAGCCACACGGCCGTGGCCAGCATCGGGAAGCCCATGGCGATTTTGAATCTCTCCATCCAGGCGCCCGGCTTCGGCACCAGCCTGAGCAGGCGCGGTTCCCAGCACAGCACCACAAAGGGGCAGGCCAGCCCCAGGCCCGCCGCCAGAAACACCAGCATCGTCACCAGCGGCGATTGCGTGAAGGCAAAGGCCAGCGCCGCGCCAAGAAACGGCGCCGTGCAGGGCGTTGCCAGCAGCGTGGCCAGCACCCCGTTGAAGAAAGCGCCGGAAAAACCCGGCCTGGCCGACAGCGCGCTGGCCGCGCCCAAGGCTCTGCCGCTGACCGTGATTTCAAAGACGCCGAACAGATTCAGCGCGATCAGCGTCATCAGAATGGTCATCAGGATTTGGAATTGCGGATTGCGAAAGGCATCCCCCCAATTGGCCAGGCCCCCCGCCCGCTGCGCCCCGATGGCCAGCCCCGCCAACGCCAGAAACGACACCAGCACGCCCAAGCCATAGACCACCCCCAGTTGCCGCACCCGCCGCGGCTCTTCCTTGGATTGATTGACAAACCCCAGAATCTTCAGCGCGATCACCGGCAGCACGCACGGCATGACGTTCAGGATCAGGCCGCCCGCAAACGCCAGCAATAGCATGATCGGCAGGGCGCCGCTCGCCGCCGGCGCTCCGGTCGGCGCGGCCGGGGCGGCGGTGGACGGCTGGATGACCAGATGCGCTTCCAACCCAAAGCGGCCGCTCCCGCCCGTCCGGCCCGCCAGGATGCCGTCGATCTCTTTGGGCCAGTCGCCTTCGCTCTTCTTGACAATCTTGTGAAGGCGGACCGTCCCCGCCGGGCCGGGCAAAGTGTCCGTCGGCCCCTCCACCTCAAAAGTGGCGTTGGAGTAGGGATAAAAATCAGCCGGCGCGGCGTTGGTTTTCCATTCAATCACCAGGCCGCGCCCATTGGTCGTGGCCGGGGCGCTGTCCCAATATGCCGCCGCGCTGGACGCGGTGTCCGGTGGCGGAACCTTGGCGCGCCAGGCGGCGAGGGCGGACGCGTCGGCCGAGGGCTTCGCCGCGTCGCCGACGGCCAGCGTGGCCGAGACCTCTTTGCCCGCAATCACGCAAATGTCCGAGCACTCCATCCATTTGGCTGAGGCCGTGAGAGTCAGCGGGCCGGGGCGCAATGATTTCCCCAGCGTGAGGGGCGTCAGCAACACCACTTGGTTGGTATAGACGTAGGTAATCAGCGCCGTGTCGCCGGCGGTGTCGATTTCCTTTTCCGGCAGGGGCCACTGGATGTCGCCGGCGGTGACGCCTTCAGGCAGGGTCCATTTGATTTCGGTCGCCTCGCCGGCGTCGCCGCCGTTGCGCCAATAAGTGTGCCAGGGGCTGGGCATGTCCATTTCCAGCCCGGCCCACACAACGTCTCCGGGGCGCGCGGATGAAGCGGAGAGCAGGAGGCGGACTTGCGTTTTGGGCGCTGCCAAGGCGGGCAGGCAAACCGCCCATAGAAGACCCACGAGCCAGGCGCGGGCGGAACGGGGATGCCGGATGGGGCGGCATTGGCCGGTTGGACATGCGCTCATCACGTTCCAATCCCGCGCGCGCTGTGGCCGGCGTTATTTGGGGACGGCGTCCTCGGTGGCCGCGGGAGCCGCCTCGGCTGCGGCGGGCGCAGCGGCGGAGGCCTTGGCTGGAGCGCGTCCTTCCTTCTCCTTGACCAGCGTGGCGCCCTTGCCCACGCGCTGGCGCAGGTAAGTCAGCTTGGCGCGTCGCACGGAGCCTTTTCGTTCCACCTCCACCTTGTCAATCCGCGGCGAGTGCAGCGGGAAAACGCGCTCGACGCCTTCGCCGTAACTGATGCGGCGGACGGTAAAGGTGCTGTTCAACCCGTGTCCCCGGCGGCCAATGACCACGCCGGAGAAAATCTGGATGCGTTCCTTGTCGCCTTCGACCACTTTGGTATGCACTCGCACCGAGTCGCCGATGCCGAAGGTGTCCGCCCCCTTCCGATACTGTTCAGCTTCAATTTTGTCTAACAATGCCTGGTTCATAAATTCTTTCTTCAGCGCCCGGCGTCGGGCGGCTCGTCCAACAAATCCGGCCGCCGCGCCTGGGTCCGCAACCGCGCCTGTTCCCGCCGCCACTTCTCAATTTCCGCGTGGTTGCCCGACAACAGCACCGCCGGCACTTTCATGCCGCGGAACTCCGCCGGCCGCGTGTAATGCGGATACTCCAGCGCAGCCCGGCTGAACGATTCGTCCACCGCGCTCTGCTCGTCGCCCAGCGCCCCCGGCAGCAACCGCGTCACCGCGTCGATCACCACCATGGCCGGCAGGGCGCCGTTGGTCAGCACGTAATCGCCGATCGACAATTCGTCATCGGCCAGCGCCTCTTTCACCCGCTCGTCCACGCCCTCGTAGGCGCCGCAAATCAACAGCAACTCCGCCTGCTGCGATAATTCCCGCGCCATCCCCTGGTGAAACATCCGGCCCGCCGGGCTGAGCAAAATGACCCGCGTCCTCTCCCCGGCCAGCGCCTCCACCGCCTCAAAAACCGGCTCCGGCTTCAAGACCATGCCCGGCCCGCCCCCAAACGGCCGGTCATCGACCGTCTTGTAATTGTCGTGAGTGTAATCGCGCAGATTATGCACCCGCAATTCCAAAAGGCCGCTTCGCCGCGCCCGCTGCACAATGCTCACATCCATCGGTCCCGTGAACATCTCCGGGAACAAAGTGAGCACGTCAATTTTCAAGCTAGGCCGGAGGCTTGTCCTCGACGATTTCCAGGGAGCACCGCATCGATTTCTTGGCGCTGCCCGCCAGCAACAGCGACCGCAGGGCGTTGATCGTCATGCCCTGCCGCCCGATCACCTTCCCCACGTCCTCCGGATGCAGCCGCAGCTCATAGATCGTCAGGGCGTCCTTCACCACCGGCGTGACCGTCACGGCCTCCGGATGATTGACCAGCCCCTTGACCACGTACTCCAGAAACGCTTGCATGAGACCAGGGATTTACGCCGGCGCGGCGGCTTTGCCGAGCTTTTTCAGGATGCTGGCGACGGTTTCGCTGGGCTGGGCGCCCTTGCTGACCCAGTACTTGGCCCGCTCGTAGTCCAGCTTGTAATTCTCGCCCTTTTTCAGCGGTTGATAGATGCCCAGTTCCTCGATGAACTTGCCATCCCGCGGGCTGCGCGCATCCGCCACCACGATGCGGTAATAGGGCGCGTTTTTCGTGCCGACCCGCTTCAAACGAATTCTGACTGCCATAATATAAACTGCTCCTGTGGCGGCGGCGAGCCACACATTCAATTCAACCGCCCGCCGCTCACACGGCGCCCCCAAAAGGAGGGTGACGATACCCCCACCCCGCCCCCTTTGCAAGCCCTGATTTCGCCCGATTTTACAGCCGCCATCCATTGCAACACCCGGACCCTTTGGCCCATCGCGCCGCCAGCCTGGCAATCGCGCTCCCAATCGTCCCTGTCGTCCGGCAGGGCGACTCTCCCGCGGAGCCGTTCGGTCCATCCAGCCCCTTCCATCCGCCCCATCCACCCCGTCCAGAGCAGGCCAAGGAAAACCTCAAAACTTCTTTGCTCAGCGCCGCAGGCGCGGCATCTTTGTAGCACCCCGCCCCAAAGTACATTGAAGCCCCGTAGGGGCGGCATCATTGTAGAACGCAACCCAAAACGCCCTTCGGCCTGCCCGCCATAGCCGCCGCAGCGACGGCGGGCAGGTCAATTCCACCGAAAAACGAGGTTTTGGCACTGCGAAAAAGGCTCGCAAATCTGTGGAGAAGGAAGAGAATCACGAAAAAGGCTCACGCTGGTCGTAGGCAAGAAATCAAATGGGAAATGTCAACTTATAAAAAGATATCGGTTTTCGTGGGAATCAGACTCGCAGCACACACACTCCTCGGAGTTGCAATTCTGATCTTTTGTCTTTGCCCTAACCACTCGTTCGCCAGTTGCAATCTCCAAATCACCAGCGCCGGCCCTTGTTTGCCGGACAGTTCGCCAGGCACGCCATATGTCGGCGAGGCTTATGCGCTCAAAATCACGGTGAAGGTTGTTGGCACGCCCAGTTCGCCATTTCGTATCAAGTGGACGATTGCCAACGTTACCTATTATTTCGACGACATCAATATTGGGCCTGGCAACGGTTATTGGTGGTATTTCGTTTGGTGGGTAGATCTGGACGACTCCATACCGTGGACCGTGACGCTTGATCCTGATGGCGTCAGCGGCAACACCAACCTCGTGGGCAATTTTGCCAGCGGAACGTTCACTCCCATTCCGCCCACCAATGCGGTTGAGCTTTATTCGCCGCGAATGATGCATGGATACGAGTATTACACGCTGGTCTTCCGGACCGGCAGCGGCAATTTGAACAATCTTTGGGTGGTTTTTGGCGTGCCGACAACCCATGGGGCGCAAAGCGCCATCAGTGTGACAAGCCCAACCAATGGCCAGACCATCATCACGCCGCCCTGCAGTGTTCCGGTATTCGTCATCAGCAGAACCAACGTCCCCGCCGCCACTTTTCAGGATACGAATTATTTCACCGTGCGGTTGAGCAATATCCGTGATAATCCAACCATCTTGCGGACAAACACATGGGCGGACATGGCGGCCCTGGGCGCGAATTGGACTCAGTGGATTGCGCCCGACCAGATGTGTCAATCCACAAATCCAGTCATTGCGGAGTTTGTTCAGGAGTCGTTGCCGACGAATTATCAGGCGGTGCTGACTCCGTATGATGCTGCTCGCACGCTGCATCGGGCCGTAATGAAGGCGCTCACCTACGAGTCGCCGCCGCCTGCCCTCGACGCAGTGGATGTCCTTGAGGATGGCTATGCCGATTGTAGCGGCTTTGCGCACCTTCTGGTCGCCTGCCTGCGAAACGTCGGCATACCGGCGCGCATGATATCAGGATTTTGGGAGGGAGATACCCAATGGCATTGCCGTGTTGAGTTCCACCTTCCGGACGTGGACTGGCTCCTGGCTGATCCAACCGAGGGTAATGCCGCCGACCCGACGGGAACATACGCTTATTATTTTGGTTATGTTCCCGATGCCAACCAGTATTTGGCTGTGGACACCGGCGATGCGCATATTCTGCCCTATAACAATTTTACGTTCTTACAAGTGCCGAACTGGTGGTGGACGGGCGGCGGCACATACGAATCCTATAACGCCGTATCGTATTTGCAGCCAAATGGCGTTTTGCAAACAACGAACTCTCCAAATGGGTCATTCCAGTTCTATTTATCTGATGTACCAACGGAGGGATCGGTGATTCTTCAAGCCTCCTCCAATTTGATCAATTGGTCGGCCGTCGCCACCAATTTAGCTGGCGGGACCAACTTGATTTATTCATTCCCGGACACAAATGGCATTCGCCAATTCTATCGGGCCGGTGTCACCCCATAAAGTAACCACTCCCGAATATTTTTCGATTCATAGCCATCCCGAGGGGTCGCCGAGGGGTCGGTCATCACTTTTTGTCCTTCTCATCTCTTAAACAAAGCCGCGTGCCACGCCCAGCTCCCGACAGTTTTTTTGTCACCTTTTCCCATTTTAAACGACTCCATAAGCAGGTATGAAATTGGATGTTATGCCGGGCATGGAAACATGGGAGGACGCGCGCTTGGTCGCATTGGGTGTGGGGGGCGACCGCGAGGCGTTTGGCGAATTGGTGGCGCGTTATCAATCTCCCGTCTGCGCCCTGGCTTACAGCGCCTGCGGCAACATTGCCCGCAGCGAAGACCTGGCGCAGGAAACCTTCGTTATCGCCTGGCGCAAACTCGGCAACCTGAAGGAGCCCGTCAAGTTCAAGTCGTGGCTCTTTGGCATCGTGAGGAATCGGATACACGATGCCTTTCGCCAGCAAACCCGCGACCCCCTGGCGGCCTCGGAGCCGTTGGACGAAAACCTGACGGCCCCGGCCCCGGTTGCCAGTCCAACCGACCGCGCCATCAGCAAGGAAGAGGAGGAAATTCTGTGGCGCTCGCTGGAGCAGATCCCCGGGGATTATCGCGAGCCGCTGGTGCTCTTCTACCGCGAGCATCAATCGATCCAGCGCGTGGCCGCGGTGCTGGAGTTGTCGGAAGAAACGGTGCGGCAGCGGTTGTCGCGCGGGCGAAAACTGTTGCAGGAGCGGGTCACGGCCTTCGTCGAAGGCGCTCTGCAACAGACCGCGCCCGGGCCGGCTTTTACCCTGAGCGTGCTATCCGCCTTGCCGGCCCTGATGGCTGCGACCGGCCCAACCGCCGCCGGCGGCGCCGTTCTCAAGAGCGGCACGGCGGGAAAAGCCGTTGCTTCAGCCGGCCTCTTTTCATCCCTGCTCGCGCCCATCCTCTGGTTCTGCGGCGCTGTCGCCGGCACGTGGGCCATGACGGTGAAATTTCCCGACTCATTGCGGGAAAGAAAATTCGTCCGCAAGACTTGGGGAGCCGTCTGGATTATCACCTTGCTGTATATTCTTGGGGCGTTTCTTTTCGTTCACTCGGCGGATTGGCAGGGCCATTATGAAAGGAACACCCTCCTGCTCCTCGGCTCAACCTTCGCCTACGTCGCGGTTATGTTCCTGCTCTCGGGATGGGTTGCCCTGACGCACCTGCGCATCAGGAAGGAAGAGATGAAGCGGCCCGGCAGCACCGGCTACTTTTCACGGTTCGAGTTCTACGAATATCGCAGCCCGCGGACCTTGTTGGGCCTGCCCTTGGTTCATGTCCGGTTCAATCGCGACATGGCCGGGCCGCCGGCCAAAGGCTGGATCGCCATTGGCACCAAGGCCTACGGGATCATTTTTGGAGCCGGGGCCATTGCCGTCGGTCTCATTAGTTGGGGCGCTCTTGCGTTCGGGGTGGTGGCGCTGGGCGGCGTCGGAGCGGGTCTATTGGGATTCGGCGGCATGGCTCTTGGGCTTGGGGCAACAGGCGGCTTGGCCGTTGGCTATGTGGCCTTCGGCGGCGGCGCCATTGCCTGGCTGGGAGCGGCGGGCGGCGTGACGATAGCCCATCATTTCGCCGTGGGCGGAGGCGCTCTGGCCCAACATGCGAACGATCCCGCCGCCCAGGCCTTCATGCAGCACAGCGCTTTCTTTCGCTACGCCGCCCCGTTCACCTGGACCATGATCTCGGTCTCATGGCTCTATCCATTGCTGGCCGTCTGGTTCAAACGCCGGCTGGACCGCAAGTGTCAACAAGACTGATTTCGAGTCCGCTGGATTATAGCGTTTCAACAAGAACTGTAGCCGCAATTACGTGGACATGCAGGCTCCGCGGGAGCGTCGCCCTACCGAGGCGGTGGTAGGGCGAGGCTCCCGCCGAGCCATTTTACGGCTACAGCTTTTCTAAAAATGCTATAGCCTTCCAGCTACGGGTGTTCGATCGCCGTTTTTCCCATCAATCCCTCGAAATCTGATGCACAGTGCGAAGCGGAGTAAGCAATGCGTCTCCTTCTGAGCGCGTCACTGGACCGGCGATAACGGCCCAAACGCCTTTTCACTCTTGACCGGCTCAAGCCAGCCTCAGACGATGCCGTAAACGTCAAGGGAAGGGCAATAGAACGCTGCCAAGGCTGCGGCATATCTGCCACCTGTGAAACTTATGGAAGTGGTGCCACCACGCCCTGCCGCGCGCAGCGCGGCAGGGTGTGGTGGCTCGCTTGAAGATGAACTGTGCCCGGATGGAATTTGAGGATGGACAGTGCGAGACGCCTCCCCTGCGGTCTGCGACGCACGTTGGAGAACTGACTATTTTGCTTTTGGGGTTGCAAGATGCCGCTTGGTTTTGCCACAATGCCGGTCATGAATAATAAGAATAAACGTATAGGAGTTGTGCCAGTTGTTCCACAAGGAGTTGTTCCAGAATATATGAACATTAAGGAAACCGGTGAACTAGTCGAAGGCAGAAGCTTTTCATATGAAACGCAGTTGTTTGAAGTCGCATCGCCTAACGGAATAATCTCAAAAATTCACGACAGTAAACTTTCCAAGGAGGTTACGCCGGAGAAGGTGAAGGAATTTCTTCGTTTGCGGAATAAGAAATCAAATTAGCACAGTACCTCACGGCTATAATTTTGGATATGGCAACGATCAATCAGCAAGCTTTGAATAACGCTCGGCAGCTTATTCAGCGGGATTTGGGTGATGTCAGTGATCTTCCCGAGGATCTCCGCAATACAGTCGTCAATACTTATTATGAATTCTGCTGTCTTGATCTTGAACTGCATCAAGGGCCGCATCATCACCCATGTTACTATCGCGCGACAAATACCGTCCGTCCGAATCAGAGTTTATTGGCTGACCATGAAAAGTTTTTTAACGAATTAGCTCACGTGCAAGCTTCGGTTCCCAATCTACCGACGATCATTAGCGGAATAAGGGGAATGAAGAAGAGCGGGGAAATGGAAGGGTATAAGCTTTCGGTTTCGGTTGCTCTCGATGTGTTCAAGTACAGAATCCCCCATACGACGAAGAAATCGAGCATCCGTTTGGCTATTGAACGGCCTTTCTACGCTTCTAAGGTGCGCGAGATTCCTGATCTCTGGAAGCTTATTTAGATTCCGTCTCGGCTGCCATGAGCGCCTCGTTCTGGGATGGCCTTGTCGCGAAGCGGACAAAAAGTCTTGCCAGGAGTGCCGGTTCCTGCTCTGGTAAAACCCACTATGAGCCTATTCGGAATCTTGAAAGGCGTGGTGGGCCTTCCGCACTACTCGGGAATCGAGGAGTGCAAGCGAGAGGCGGCCGCTGGCAAGGCGCAGGCCCAGTTCATCCTGGGTGGGTTCTACGAGCGCGGCCAGTTTGGTTTGCCGCAGGATTACACCGAATCCGGGAGGTGGTATCAGAAAGCCGCCGAACAAGATCACCACGCCGCGCAGCTTTACCTGGGGGTGTACCTCGCCCAAGGCCAAGGGGTGGAACAGAACGTGGTGGAAGGACTGAAGTGGATTCTGTTGGCAAAGCGCGGAGGGGCATGGGATCGCCACGCGGCAAACGAAACACAAATCCGGCTCGAGGCTGTAATGACGGAGCAACAAATTGCCGAAGCGCGGGTGATGGCAGCAATATTTGCTGCGGAGCGCGGCGAGTGAACTAATTCTACATTAAAGGAAAGGCATTATGTTCGTAGCTAAATTAGACGACTATAAGTATACGGTTGAATTCGGCAAGAAATCTGGTGTCAAAAAGGACATTCATTGGGATGATTTGATTGATGCCATTGCAAAACATAATGTGTCTGGGGTTGAAGCGGTGCGTTTTCATCATCCAGGCTCTCCGCACGGACAAGACCATATTGGTGGTTTTGAGATGCTCGCGCTTTGGAAGGCGGTCGAGAAGAACCGAAAACTAGGCAGCGTTGCATTACCTTGATTTGGGCTTCGTGTTGTCAGCAACGATCACAGACCGTTCAAACCCTTCCTGGTGGTAGCAGCATTGGCACCAGAGTTGCGAGGGCAGCCGGGGCGCAATGCTGGGGACAATGACGACACGACCAGGCACTTGTCGGGGCGGAGCGTTCGCGTGTTGGCATTCGACTTGGCCTTCGTGATTTGAGCAAGCCGGATGACGACACGGGAACGCGCAGCGGGGAAAGCCTCATGGTTGCGGCCAAATCTGATACTGCAATCTGATTCTGTTTGCCAATCTTCGGGCAAATTCGTGATGATTCAGGCTGACTCAAAACGGTGCAAAGCCTTGATAATGAAGGCCGGGATGATGTGTGAGGACTCCTGACAAATAGTATTGTCACTTTCGAATTCGCTGGATTAGCCTAACTTCCCCAAGTAAAATCGTAAGTCCTTGAGCTGCAACAATGCGCGGTTAATTCACTTGCTACATTGGCGCTTTCTCAATGATATTCAATGACTTACACAGAATGAAATTTATCCCCCCGGCAAAACAAGTCAACCTTTTACTTGCGACGTAGCAAGTAGGATATGCATAAGTCGTTGAATGACAACAACCGACCTCAGAGGCTTCGGGAAGTTAGGTTAGGCTTCCGGCTACGGGTGTTCGATCGCCGTCTTCCCGGTCAAGCTCTCGAATCTCGTTCCTCACGGGTGGCCTTGCTGATCGCCTCTGCGGTGATTTCACCCGGGGCATCCAACATCAGGCGGCCTTCACGCCGGACCAGTTTGCCCAACACACGCTTGGGTTCTTCGGGCGCCAGTCGCTTCAAAATAATTCGTGCGCCATCCACTTCAGGTTCAAAGCTCGTCCCTGGTGGAAACAACTCCAAACTGGCGATGCGGCCCTTTGAGTCTGCGATTAAAACCATGCCCTAATTATCCCATGGACAGGTTCCTATGGCCAGTCAAGATGCCGCCGGAATTGACGGCAGGCTTGGGCGGGGGCGGGGGCGTTGAGGATGGCGGTGACGGCACAGATGCGCGTCGCGCCAGCCTGGAGAACTTCCCTGATGTTGGCCAGCGTGATCCCCCCAATGGCAAACCACGGTAGGCGGATGTTCGCCGCCGCCCAACGCACGTAATCCAGCGTCGCGGGCGCCAGGCCGGGCTTGGTCGGCGTCGGATAAACCGGCCCCGCAGCGACATACGCGGGCCGGGCCGCAAGGGCGCGCCGCGCTTCCGCAGGCGAGCCGGTGCTCAGGCCAACCAACGGCGTCCGCGACCCCGCCTTGGCCGGGGAAAGTTGGGCAACATCCGTCCAGCCGGCGTCAAAGAAATCCTCCTGCCCTAAATGGCAGAAATCAGCCCCGATTTCGCAGGCAATGTCCCAATGATCGTTGATGACCAGCCCGACGCCCGCCTGCCGGACCACGGGCAGGATTTCCTCCGCCAGCCGGCGCACCTCGTCGGCGCTCGCCGTTTTGGCGCGGAGTTGAATCAAGTCCGACCCGCCGTCGCACAATTGCCGGGCCACGGCGGCCGCCTGCCGCGCACCCAGCCAAGCGGTGTCAATAAACGTGTAAAGGCGGCATTGCGCCAGCGGCTTCATAAACGCGCCGGCCGGTCAGACCTGTTCCTCGATCAACTCACGGCGCGCCCCGCCCAGCAGGTGTTCCAGGAAGCCCGTCGTATAAACGCCGCGGCGGAAATTGGGGTCCTGCATGATGGCCTGCTCGAAGGCGATGGTGGTTTTGATGCCGGTAATCATGTATTCGCCCAAGGCCCGGCTCATTTTGTCCAGGGCGTCGCGCCGGTCCTTGCCGACGGTGATGAGCTTGCCGATCATCGAGTCGTAATTGGGCGGGATGGTGTAGCCGGCATAAACGTGGCTGTCCACCCGCGTGCTGCGGCCGCCCGGCGCGTAATACATTTCCACGCGCCCGGGGCAGGGGCGGAAATCGTCAAACGGGTCCTCGGCGTTGATGCGGCATTCGATGGCGTGCCCGCGCAGGTGAACGTCGCTCTGCGAGATGCGCATCGGCTCGCCCATGGCGATGGCGATTTGCAGCTTGACCATGTCAATGCCGGTCACCTCCTCGGTAATGGGATGCTCCACCTGGATGCGCTTGTTGACTTCCAGGAAATAGTACTTTCCCTGGTCATCGACCAGGAACTCCACCGTTCCGGCGTTGGTGTAATGCGCCGTCTCGGCAATCCGCACCGCCGCCTTGCCCATCTTCTTGCGCAAGTCCTTGAATTTGCCGTCGATGAGCGGAGAGGGGGTCTCCTCGACCAGTTTCTGGTTGCGCCGCTGCACCGAACAATCGCGCTCGCCCAAATGGATGATGTTGCCCCGCTGGTCCCCCAGAATCTGGAATTCGATATGGTGGCAGTTCTCGATGTATTTCTCGATATAGACCGACGAATTGGCGAAGGCCTTTTCCGCCTCGTTGCGCGCGGCGTGATAGCCCTTGACCAGCGAAACATCGTTGTGCGCCGCCCTCATGCCGCGCCCGCCCCCGCCCGCAATGGCCTTGATCATCACCGGGTAGCCGATCCGCTTCGCCACCGTCAGGGCGTCCTGCTCGTTCTCCACCGGCCCTTCCGATCCGGGCGGGGTATGGACCCCCGCTCTTTTGGCCAGCGTCCGGCTGGCCGCCTTGTTTTCCAGGGCGTTCATCGCCCGCGAACTGGGCCCGATGAACCGGATGTTGCAACTCTCGCAGACATCCGCAAAGTGCGCGTTCTCCGACAGAAAGCCGTAGCCGGGATGAATCGCATCCACGTCCGCAATCTCGGCCGCGCTGATGATGCGGTCGATGCGCAAATAGCTCTCGCTGCTGGCCGCTTTGCCGATGCAAATAGCTTCATCCGCCATCTGCACATGCATGGAATTGGCGTCGATCTCCGAATACACCGCCACTGTGCGGATGTTCATCTCCTTGCAGGCACGTATGATGCGCACGGCGATCTCGCCGCGATTGGCCACAAGAATCTTCTCAAACATGGGGTCGTTATATGTCCAATAATTGCCCGGCTAGTTCGGCCGGATGCGGAACAATGGCTGGCCGAACTCGACCGGCTTGGCGTTCTCGACAAGGATATGCGTTACGACCCCTTTGACCTCGGCTTTGATTTCGTTCATCACCTTCATCGCCTCGATCAGGCAGACCACCGTGTCCGGCATCACTTCCGCCCCCACTTCCACGTATGCCGGCGACTCCGGTGACGGCGCCCGGTAAAATGTGCCGATCATGGGAGACTTGATTTCCTGCAACGACAGCGAGCCGGCGGCGGCGGCAGCGGCGGCGGCGGCAGGTTCAGGGGCCGCGGCAGGCGCTCCCGGCGCCGGTATTGCCAGCGGCACCACGTAGGGCACCACATTCGCTTCCTCGGCGGGCGCAATCGCGCCGGTTATGCCCCGCTTGAGCCTGATCTTGAAGTCCTGGCGTTCCAGCTCAAACTCGGACAGGGAGTTCTTCCGCATCAGGTCAATAATGGCCTTGATATCTTTCAAATCCATAGGGCCTCCTTGAGGAATCTTGTTCCGTCATCCAGGTGCTCATTGAAAAAAAGGCAGTGGCAGTTCATGGACCCTGCATGTTGCTTTGCTTTCAACGGAGCCGACGTTAGAGACACTCTTGAATGCCGTCAAGCCCTAAATATGCGCCACCGATTTAATTCAAAAAACACAGCCTTTTTTGGAGAAAAACTCAAAGAATTCGTCAAACGTTAACGTTAATTGTCATTTTTCATCGCCCAGCCCAGCAAAAAGAACATGGGCCACGCCAACGCCGGAATATACAGGTGATACTCCACCACGCTGTGCAGACACAACCCCACCAGACCAAGCACCACTGCGTAACTTAACGGTCTGCTGCCTCGGGCACGGTAACGATATAGCCAGGCAAGATAGCCAAACATCATTGCCGCATAGACCACAAATCCCGGCAGCCCCGAATCGCAAGCCTGTTCCAGATAATCGTTGTGGCACAGCCGCGTAAAACCAGCCCCGGAATGCTGTGTTTGCCCGTAGGACACCGAATACGTTCCCGGACCAGTCCCGAACAGAGGGTGTCGGGCGGCTATCTGGACGGCGGCGCGCCAATAGACAGAACGGGTGGTTACGCTGACTTTCTGTTTCTGGAAAGAATGCGCGTAGCGGAGGCCAAGGGCCGCCACGCCGATGCCAACGACCGCCCAAATCAGGATTCTCCTCCATTTCATGGGCAAGGTCGAATGGCCCAAGGCCGCCATGGCCACAATAAGCCCCACCAGCCAGCCCGCCTTGGACCCCGACCAATACAAACATGCCAATCCGCACCCGCCGATGATGCCTGGGAACACCCAGCGCATGGCAGGGAGGCGTTTTGGGGTGATCTGCCAGATGAACGCCAGCGTCAGCGGCAACAGCAGCACGATACTGCCTGCAAAGGCGTCCGGATTGGAGAACGTGGAGAAGATTCTGGGGCTGGCGATGCGTTTCAAGTACTCCGGATCATGCAGAAGGCGCGGATCAAAGCACACTCCCCCCTTTAATGTGAAGAACATGAGGCGGGTTTCATCCAAACCGCCAAACTGCTGCTCAATCCCCGCGCGCAGGACCCAGCAAAAACCCAAGGCCAGCCCCGCCCACACCGGCCAGGGGTTCCGCATCCCCTTCAACCCGAGGCAACCCAGGTAAAACAACAGGACGCACACCGAAAAGTGCTTCAAAGTCATGGCGGTCAATTCCGGGTTGACGGTTTTTGTCGCGGAAATGAATTGCCACACCAGCCAGACCAGCGGCAGGGCCAGCGGCCATTTGAAATCCAGCCCCGCCCGGCCTATGGCGGCCAACCCCACCACGATCAGCGGCAGCGTCAGCCAATACCCCCATTGCAGCGGCCACGACTGAAATACCGCCGCCTCGATGTTTTCCGGCGGCTGGACGAGCTTGTCCAAAATGACCGGATCGCCATATTTCACCACCGCGATGAATAAAAACAGCCCCGCCACGACCGCCAAAACCCACTGGCTGGTCCGGTTTTGCGCGGTTTCTGCAATCGTTTTTTGAGTGGCGGCCATGAGGGCACAATTCAGGTTTCAAAAGCCTATCAGAATTGCCAACCGCGAAACAGGCGAAATGTGCGAAAATGCTCTTTGATCGCGCCGACTTGTCCGCAATAGCCGCCACGGCGACGGCGGAAGCCTTCGACCTCGTGTTGAGCAGTTCCTAATCAAGAGAATTCGACGATGGCGGCGAGCGCCTGAACAATTTCCTCAAGCTCCTGCTTGGTGGCGCGGCCGCGGCATTTCACAAAGCGCTCCAACGACAAGGAACGAACCTGCAGAGCGTCGGCGGCCGAATTCTTTGTCAGGCCGTTGGAGGAATGAGCCTGCCCTGTTTTGGGGCAGGCTCATTTTTTTAGCCGTCAGGTGTCGCCCACGAAATGTTTATATGCTTTCTGTAGTACGGGGACGAGCTTCTTTAATCTCAATTTCTCGTCAACTCTGATCGTAACCTGTTTCCATCGTTCATCATACTCAGACGGGTATGGGCAGAGGCGCTTCGCTGCCCCAAATTGCGATTTAGGCAACTTCACAAAAACATCCAAAGACTTGCTGCCTACCCACTGAATACCAAAAACGTTGAAAAAACCAAATTTAAATCCCATGTAGCCGCCATTAAACTTAGGTTCAAGGTTCCATGACTCGGCTCGCACGATCCGCTCAAGTTCCTTTTCCAGCGCGAAAAACGTCTCAACGCTTTGGTGATTTGCCCACTCCTCATAGTATGCCCGATCATAAACCTCCAATCCCCTTGTAGCCCGTTTCGGCTCCGATTCGAGATCTTCCAGCTTATTTACCAAGACAAACTCGTCTTGGCCAACGACGAATTTTTTCAGTTCGATGAGGTCTATCTTGTAGCCAACCTTCTTCACCAATCGGGGCACCGTTATTTTGATTGAGGGGGCGAGCACAATGACCCGGATCTTGAGGCTGTCCCAATCGAACTTGATGTCCTCCGGTCTTTCTTTAGCCTCAAGCCACATGGCCTTAATGGAGTCCGGGTTGGTTTCGGCCCAAATCGCGTAACGGAGGATCTGTGGCAAAATCGCCTCATCCACCAGGACGTTTTTGTTTTCGATTATGACAACAAAATTATCACGATCAACTCCGACCATGTCTGGAATGTCGGTCCTCGTCCCCGTCCGCACCTGCCTTTTGATGATGAAAATGTCAGAGATTATTTCCTTCACCGTGTCGATATAACGCTCGAATTCATCCTCCGTCTTGAACGGCGTTTCTTTTGCGGTAATTACCTTTCCGCTTTTTGTCTTCCAAAATAGGCTTTGCATAGAATCATCCCCTTACAGCGTCGTCTTCCCCGCCGCCTTTGCCTTCTTCCACCGTTCCCTCGCCACTGCTGCCATCTTCGCCCTGGCTGCTGCGCTCATCTTCCTCCGCTTCTTGGCTGGCTTGGGCTTCTTGAGCGCCTTGTCCCTATACTTTGCCCATCTCGCCCTTGCCGCAGCAGCAATGGCAGCCCTCCCAGCCCTGGACATGCGACGTTTGCCTTTGGGTCTGCCAGGTCCCCGTCCAGCGCCAGCAGCAATGGATTCGAGTTGGTTTTGCAGGTGCTCGATCTGCTGTTTGATGTCGATTATTCGTTGCAGTTGAGCCGTCGTCAAGTCTTTTAGATTTGTCGTAGGGGAGTTGGTAATGCGGGAGGGGCGTGGGAGTCAAGCAGCACAATTGGGCCCACTGTCGGTGTTGACTGAACCACCGCAGACCACTTAAGTAAAAAAGCTTTTGTTTGCCCTTCTTCAGCGAGTAATGTGGACGTCCAGATGCAGATTGCAGCCAGACCTAACGCAATTGAATTCTTCGTTTGTCTCATACTTTTCATAATTTGTTGTGTCGTGCGTGTGGATGCCTAAAACGCTCCAAAGCTGAACCACAACCACCGGCGACCTTGGCGCCGAATGCAATAATGACCTCATTTGCTGTTAAGGTTCTTGAAGAATCGAACCAGCCGAAGAACGGTGCGTTCAATACTGAAAACAGCAACCAAGGGGATTTGGGCGGTGAGGCACATACCAACCAGCAACATCGGAACCGCTAGGAGATCGAGGATAACATATAACGGCAGGAAAGCGGCTGTGGTGTTAAAAGAGAATGTGACTCCTTCCCGCTTCACGGGTCCAAACGATTCAAGCATCAGGATCCCTAACCATGCCAAGACTGGTCCAATGGGAAGCGCCCATAGCCGTGTGAAGCTTTGCCACGTAAGAATTGGCCCTTCGCGAATGCGAAGAACCAGATACCACAGAGCAAGCGCGCCACACATCACAACATATCCCCAACAAAATCGCGTAGAAGGACTTGAGCCTATGTGGAGCATATTGCCGATGAGGCCAAATAGTAAACCCATCACAGCGGATGCAATCAATGCGAAACAGCCGAGCCCGTCCGCGCGAACAACATCTCCAGCTCTGAACCATTTCATTTGTGTTTGGTCCTCTCGATTGTTCATAATGTTGATTGGTTTACGCGCTTCGATGGCTGTCCCGCCCGTTTAAGCTCATAAAGGGCGAAAGAACGATGGATCCAAGCCTCAGACCTGTTCGGATCGATTTTTATGATCGCGCCGGCAATGTCCACGCATTCCTCCCACTTTTTGGCTTTGGCATAAATTTCCCACCGAACTTCCAATACATCTGAATGTGCCCTGTTCTGGGGCGTAATCCTCTCCAACTCCTCGTTCGCTTCTTGCCAATTGCCCAACCCAAGCCAGCCTTCAGCGGCTTTGATGTGATGGGAATCTGGTGGTTGAAGGGGATTCATAATGACCGCGATTTCAACAAATGGTTCCAGTTTTAACGTTTTGATTTTGCTTCAAACAGTCTCGCCAAGTTGGCCTGCGTTTGCGATGGCCGCATCAAGCCGCAATTGTCCCACATCTTATTAAAACAAGGCGCCAGAATTTCCCAAGGAGGCTTTTCATAAGACAGAATCTGGTCGGACCAGCCAAATATATCCCGAAGAGCGTTTCCACCGACTCTATCGTCAGACAGAGCAAGTGAATACCCTTTGATGCCCACTAATCCAACCTCTACATTAAGTGGAAGCGGAAGCTTCAAGTGAGCAAACGCAAATGCCAAATACTCCTCAAGACATTTAACCAGATGCTGTTCTACATATCCAGTAGCGATATATTTTGACGGGAGATGAGAGAATCCCCATTGCTCCAGTTGTTTGCGAATCCGATCCTCGTTGAGTATCACGCAATCTACACCCCACAATTCCCGGCTCAAAAACAGTTGAGTGAAGTATTGAATTGTTCCGTCATGTGCCGTATCCAAGGTAATTGCGCCGAATGCGTTTCTATCCGGTCCCCATGATGTGGCTCTGCCGAGTGGCTTGACTTGGCCTTGTACCAAATAATTCTTAGCTTCCAACTCGGTATTGATCGGTGGCACAGCAAATGTTGGATGCAGACGAAGGTATAGTTTTGCGGCGTCTGAAATCTTGAAAGGTCCAGATCGGTCACCAATGAGATCACTTATATCATTAAAAAAGACCGCGGGGTTCTTTGCGGCAGGTTGGGGAACGAATGGCCGACTAGTTACTGGCGAGCTATGCGTGCTATCTGCCCAGGTCACATGCCAACATTTTACCGGTTCCGGCGCCCCCTTGAGAGATACTTCAACTCCGCCTTCAAAGCTGAACTGCTTTCGCTCCGATCCGGAAATGCTTTGCCGAACGCTGTCGCTAATGCAAATTCCTCCTGAACACGCCTCGGCCTCGATTCTTTTTGCATTATTGACTACCTCGCCAAAAAGGTCGTTCTTGTCCACAAACACATCTCCCGTATTGATCCCAATGCGAATCTTAATTGGATTTCCCCCGAAACGGAGCTTGGATACAGCATCTTGAACTGCAAATGCGCATTGTAACGCATCCACCGCAGCCTCAAAACATACCATGTAACCGTCCCCCGTCCCCTTTATCAGCGTTCCATAATAATCTGATATACATGGGATTATGACGGCATTATGATCCTTTAAGATCTCTAATGCAGCAGCTTCATTCTGCCCCATGAGGGTGCTGTATTCCTCCATATCTGTAAACATCACAGTCAGGGTCCGTCTGGTAGGTTTTGCGCCTGAATCAGTGGATTTCCTTTCGCTCTCCTTTTCCACTTTTTGCTGCGCCTCAAAAAGCTTCCTCGTTTCTTCCAAGTTTTCCTTATGGCGTCGTTCTGTCTGCTTCCGTTCTAATTCGTCCTGAACAGGTTGCCGTAGGCCTTGGGTCATCTCAGGGTGAAGTGCAGCGTCATATCTGTTCAATACGTCCACAAAGTGCTCTAACTCCGCTTCGGAACATGGGCGCAACGAGGCTGAATGGACGAGAGTGCGAATCCTGTTTATTTCAGCGTGAGGGCTCTCTGGCATATAATCGTTTATGATGCCAAAATCTATTGCAAGGGACAAGAAAAAGGAAGCGCGAGTTCAGGTTGGGCGGGACCACTATTTTGACTGATGTGCAGGACTGGTTTGCGATGCTTATTTGCCAGTTCCACAGTCTTTTTGGAGCCGCCTGTCAGAGGCTTCCCAATCGAGAAAACAACCGTGCCGTCTGAATCCCGAGCATTCCATTCTGTGCGCTGGATGTATTCGGAGCTGGGCGTCTCCTTCAATTGATATTTGCCATCAATCGGGCCATCCTCGGCTAATCGACCTTTGGGACACCAGCCACCGTGAGGGATTCCATGCTGGATAGCGAAATCGAGCGCGGCACCGTCAGCGCCGGTCTGGCACCCTGAGACAATCTTTGGAACCTGATTCACCAGGACAATGTTTGCACAAAGCCTGGGGATGCTCGAAGCTGAAAATGCGGAGTAGTGACCAAATGATTGGGATGGTGTGCTTTCCTCAACGCACCTCGCGCCTCACAATCACTGCCCGGTGCAAAACGCATCCACAACATTGCCGGAGAGCCTGTCTGGGCTGGTCGAGCGCGTCACCTTTCACAATGACGAGAATGGCTGGACAGTGCTCAAGGTCAAAGCGAAGGGGCACCGTGAACTGGTCAGCGTGGTTGGCTCCCTGGCATCGGTCAGTGCCGGGGAATGGATCACCGCCCAAGGCCATTGGGTTCAGGACCGGGAGCTTGCCGATGCCGTCAGAGCTCGGTATCGTAAAGCCACTTTTGCGCCATTTAGCCACCAAACTAAAAGAATAATCCTCAACACTAGTGTCCAAAACAAGGTTTTGAATCCGGAGTTTTGGACAGCAGAAAAGGGGTTGCTTCGCATGGCCAAGCACCGAATTCCCTCTAGAATGCTGGTTTTCGGGTGCTTCTGGCGGGAATCGCGTCTTGGACAGCATCCGTGTGCCGGGATGGCCAACCTTTTTTTGAAAACGACCCTTCCCTCGCAGAATCCCCTGTAAAAACGCAAATAAACCGTCCCAAATCGCCTGTTTTGGACAGCAGTGCGTGTTGCCGATTTTTTGGACCTATCATCAGTATCTCGCGTGTTTTGTGCTTCCCGCGGCAATCGGTTGTTGAGTAGTTGCGTAAATCTCAACTCGAGCCGGCCTACAGCTTGAGTTTCAGCAGGCCGACTTCCAACGCCAGCGCCTCCTGGATGTTGGAATAAAGATGGCGCTGCAAACGATCCGCCTCCTCCAAATTGGCCAGCGCCTGCGCCGAAGTAATGCGCCGCGCCACCGCCCCCGATTCCCCCGCCATACCCGGAAAGGTCAGCAGCCCGGCCCCCGCCGCCAGTGTGTGCAGCCAGACATCGCGCAGCCACCATTGCAATGCGCCGACCAAATCCGACCGCTGCCGCCGATACTCCGCTTCGATGGCGGCCGCCAGCTCGTTTTCCAGCTTGTCGCGCATCCCGGGTTCCAGGTCGTCGTACTGCTCCAGGGGCGAGCGCGCCGCCAGCGTCTCCTCGATGGCGGCCTTCTTTTCCGCCAGCTTCTTCGACACAATGCCCAGCAGCCGGTAATGGCCCAGCAACCCCTGCCTGCCGTCGGCCGCGGCGGCGCTGAACGACGCCAGCCATGCCATCTGCTCCTCGTCGAACGGCGCCTGCCCGCCCCCGAACGACAACCGCAGGCAGCGCGACAGGATGGTTTCCAGGAGTCTTTGCGGCTCGGTGCTGAGCAGGATTAGAATGGACTTGGCGGGCGGCTCTTCCAGCGTTTTCAAGAAGGCGTTCGCCGCCTGAAGGGTCAACCGGTCCGCCGCCACGATGATCCCCACCTTGAACTTCCCCGCCGCCGGTTTCAAGTTGACCATCTGCATCAGCTCCCGAATCTGGTCGATGGTGATGAGGCGCAGCTTCGACTCCGGGCGCAGCCACAGCACGTCCGGATGGTTGAAGCGGTCGATGCGGCGGCAGGCGTCGCAGGCGTCGCAGCAATCCAGGGCCAGGTCATGGGAGGCGCGCCGGGGGGGCGACAGGCAATTGACCGTCTTGGCCAGGGTCCGGGCCATGTCCTCCAGTTCCTTGAGGGAATTGCCGCTGAAAAGATAAGCGTGCGCCAGGCGGTTGCGTTCCAGGCTGCGCTGCAGCAACTGCGTCACCTTGCCCTGCTCTGGAAAATCCGAGAACATTACCCCTCCTTCTGCTCCATGGTCTTGACCGCCAGCGGGATGCTGCACAATTGCCGGTCGTCCAGCACCAGGTTCACCGAATACAGGCCGGTCTTCTCGAATTTCAACTGTTGGATGTTCACCACAAAATTGCGCGAAATGAAGGTGGCGTCCGCCGGAAAGCTCACCTCCATCGGCACTTCCGTGGCCCGCATGATCGGCTGGCCGTCCTCGTCCACGAAATGGATTTCCAACTGGTGCGGCCCCTCCTCCATGCGGTCGAAGCCGATGCGCAAGGCGACGGAGCATTGCGGATGATGGGCCGGCAACTCCGGGGTATAAATCGTGTCGAACGTGCCCAACAGGTTCAATTTGCCATTGTACTCCGTAGCCGCGTCGCACAAAACTGCCACTTGGATGGTCATCGCGGTGCAAAGGCTAAAGGCTAAAGGCTAAATGCTAAAGGCTAAAATCCAACAAGGGACAATGGATAATGGACAGTGGATAATGAGGCAGAGATTGAGGGTTGAAGGCCCGCAATGTGATGGCCCGGCCTCGAGGGCCGGGGACAGCGCCCCAGGATTAATCAGCAACTATTTCAGGGCGTGTTTTAAAAATAGGAGTTTTCGAACAACCGCCGCCAAATGGCTCGGCAGGAGCCTCGCCCTACCGAGGCGTTCGTGGTAGGGCGAGGCTCCTGCCGAGCCGGGGCGTTAAAGAAACGAGGTTTTTAAAACACGCGCTTAGGGCGTGGTGAAGTAGTAGAATCGCTCGGGGAAATCAACCGCGTTGGTGTCTGTGAATTGCCAGAGGCCGTTGGTCGTGGTGCTGGTGTTCGTAAAAACAGGCTCCCACGAGGCCGGCGACGACAAATTGGTGGTGGCCCAGATTCGAGTCTCCGTGTTTGGAAGGCCCTCGAAATTGAGCGTCACACTCCCGTTCGCATTGCGAACAACACGCGTGACCAGAGGCGTCAGGACAGTGAGCGTAGCCGGGGCGCTGTTGGTGCTGCCGTAAGCGTTGGAAACAACAACCGAGTAGGAGCCGGCGGCATGGATTGTCACGTTTGGTATCGTCAGTGTTGCGAACGTCGGGGGAGAGACCACCGGGTTTGTTCCATTCAAATACCATTGGTAAGACAGTGGGAAGTCACTGCCCGCCCCCACAGTGAACTGGGCCGTCCCTCCCACCAAAACGACCTCGTTGGTCGGTTGGCTGGTGATGACCGGATTGCACGACGAATAGACCTCGATTGTATCCGACTTGGCGCCGGTGCCGCTCACTTCCGAGGTCGCGGTGTGCCCGGCCCAGTTCGCGGAAACGGTGATCGTATATGATCCCGAAGCGGCATAAAGATGCGGCAGCGTCACCACTGGTTGCGTAAAGGTTGATTGCGTGCCATCACCCCAATTGACCGTGCCGCTGGCCGTGTCAACAGTAATGACGCCAGGGTCCGGATTAATGTCCACAGAGTAATCAACAGGCCCTGTAACGCAAACCGCATAGTTGGTGGATGGCGCGATGTAGGCGGGGTTAAACGTTACGGATGCGGCGCCCGTCACCGTGGCCGGATACCCGTCAAAACTGCCCTGCCCCGCAAGCGGGAATGTCCCTGCCGGCCCGGTCAATTCGTAGGTCAGAGAGCGTGGTTGGTCGTCCACGAAAGGCCCCCAATAAATGGTATTGTTCGCTGGATTCCAGACCGCGTTGGCGGCCAGCCCGGACGGTGTCAGCCCAGGCACGATTGTTTCCGTGACGGCATAACAACTCACGTTCCCCCGCGGGGTCGCGGTAATGGTGATGGAGGGCAGGAAAGTCCCGTTCTCGGAAATGCTCCGCACCAGCAACAACGAATTGGTCGGGAGCGCCGCGACGTAGTAGCCCACCGCGCTTGCGCTTGGCAGGTAACCCGCGCGGTAGCCCACCGCCCGCAATGTTGTCGGCGCGTTGAACATCAATGGAGTCGTGTAAAGTGTTGAACTCTGCGTCGGCAACGAGCCGTCCGTGGTGAAATAGATCATCGCCTGGGAATCGCTGGATGAAATTGAAACGTTGGTCGGCAGGCTTGAGGCTGCGGGCGGAGTCAACGTCGGCACCGGCTCCTGCGGCGGCGGAGGTGGGATTGGGCCGGAAGATGAGGCCACAACAATGTTTGTTCCGACGGCCTCGCCTCCTCCGACGCCATCGACGCTCCAACTCGCCTGCACCGGATAAGTCCCCGGCTGGCCAATTGCCACATAACTTAAAGCCAGTGCGTTCGTCCCAAAGAACGGCCCCCACAACACGACGTTGTTGCTGGCGATGTAGTGGCCGCCCGCCGTTACGCTCGTTGCGGCCAGGCCCGGAGACAGCGATTCCGTCACCGCGACACAACTTGCGCCCGCTCCCGGCATCACGTTAAACGTCACCACCGGCGCGGTAGGCGAAGACGTATTCACAGTGCGCGTCACTTGCGCATTTACTGGTGCAGCGGGAGGCCCGTAATAGGCCACGCTCGCCACGCTGGGCGTCCAGCCGTTTGTGAAGGCAACAGCCCGGATCGTGCTTGCAGACGCCAGATGGACCGCGTTGGAGTAAGGCGTTGAACCCTGCGTTGGCAGTGAGCCGTCCAGCGTGTAATAAATCGTTGCGCCAGGAGTCGCGCAGGAAATGGTCACGTTCACTGGCACATTACCGCCGCTGGCTGGAGAAAAAGTCGGCGCGGCCACTTGCGGCGGTGGCGTCGGCGCAGGGTTGCTTGACGCGGAGGCAATAACGAGGTTCGTTGCCGCCGCGACTGCGCCCACACCATCCACGCTCCAAGACGCCTGCACGGAATAAGTCCCCGGCTGGCCCACTGCCACATAGGTCAACATTTGAGCATTTGTTCCGAAAAACGGCCCCCACACGACGACGTTATTGCTGGCAATGTAGTTGCCGCCCGCCGTGATATTGCTCGCAGCCAGCCCCAAAGGCAGAGACTCCGTCACCGCCACGCAAGCGGCGTTTGTTCCGGGCGTCACGTTGAATGTGACCACCGGTGCGGTCGGGGCATTTGTGTTCACGCTCTGCGTCACTTGCGCGTTGGCACCTGCCGCCGGCGGCCCGTAGTAGGCCACAGCCGCCGCACTCGGCGTCCAGCCGTTCGTAAAGGCAACGGCCCGGACCGTGCTCGCATTCGTCAGATAGACCGCGTTGGTGTAAAGCAAGGAATTAGTCGTCGGAAGAGTGCCGTCCAAAGTGTAATAAATGGCGGCGTTCGTCGTGGCGTCGGAGATGGTCAGGTTCACCGGCACATTGCTGCCGCTGGGTGGCATGAAAGTCGGCGTCGCCACTTGCGGCGGAGGGGACGGCATATTGGTGCTGCCGGTTGGCAAGACTGGCACCATAGTCACGCCGGGCGAGAAATACCATTCACCGTCCATCCACGCTCCGCCGTTGACGGGGTAGCTTCCGGTTGGGCCGCTGAGGCGGTAGCTGACGCTATTGGAAACCGTGTTGAAGAACGGCCCCCAGCGAATGGCTCCGATCGACGGCAGCCACACGCCGCCACTGCTCACGCTCACCGCATACGCCGGGCTGGTTAAATCCTCCTCGATGGTGAAACAAGAGACGTTCGACGCGCCGGAGACTGAGATAGTGACCAACGGTTCATTAGGAATATCGTTGACGTACGAGCGGAAATAAGAAACGGGCGGAGGAGTGGGCTGGGCGGAGACAGTCAAAGTGCCGGCAAAAACCAGCCAACCGAACGTCAAGGCGAGACATCTCGGTAGGGCGAGGCTCCTGCCGAGCCAGGCTCCGCGGGAGCGTCGCCCTACCGAGACGCACATGGTAGGGCGAAGCTCCCGCTGAGCCGCATCTCTTCTTTTACCAGCGTAGTTCATGAATGGTTCCTTGAAACGGCCATTGCCCGATTTCCTTCACCAACCCCGCCCGCACTGGATTTTCCTGCACATAAAGCCATTTCTGGGAATAACTCTCATCGCGCCGCAAACGATGATGAAACGCCTGCGCCTGCCAATTCCAATCGCTGTGTTGATGCGCTTTGCTGAATCGGCTTTTCCAAAACGCCATCCATTTTTCAATGGTGAAGGACAAATCGCGGGGCGCGGCGAACAAGTGCAAATGATCGGGCATCAAAACATAATTCCCAACCAGCCAAGCGGTGGCCTGACGCCATGTATCCGCGAGCAAGTGATGCGCCTCATCGCAAGCCAGCCAGGGCGCGCGGTCCTTCGTGCAGGCTGTTACGAAGACAATGGTCGGCTGATGCGAGTCAATGAGAACTCCCTCAGCCGGTTTGCGGCGAGTCAATCTTTCCTGTGGCGTGGCATGGTTCATGGAAGTGCGGTAGGGCGAGGCTCCAGCCGAGCCGGGGATGGTATTTGGGGCAAAGGGATGGCTCCGCGGGAGCGTCGCCCTACCGAGGCGCACCGGGCAATCAATCCTGTGGTAGGGCGAGGCTCCCGCCGAGCCGGGGATGGTATTTGGGGCAAAGGGATGGCTCCGCGGGAGCGTCGCCCTACCGAGGCGCACCGGGCAATCAATCCTGTGGTAGGGCGAGGCTTCTGCCGAGCCGGGGCTGGTATTTGGGGCAAAGGAATGGCTCCGCGGGAGCGTCGCCCTACCGAGGCGCACCGGGCAATCAATCCTGTGGTAGGGCGAGGCTC
>Ga0326727_10004776_pt1 | contig 39888 bp, 33 predicted proteins | sample MB2enrmetagenome_FD_207643 | JGI IMG/M metagenome (GOLD analysis project Ga0326727, IMG submission 207643) | Lab enriched peat soil microbial communities from McLean, Ithaca, NY, United States - MB29MY | ecosystem: Environmental > Terrestrial > Soil > Wetlands > Peat | place: USA: New York...
ATGGGTGTTGCCGTTGGTGGCCATGACCTCAAAAATCCCGTCGTTAACCTTAAGCAGGGAGATATCGAAGGTGCCGCCGCCCAGGTCATAAACGGCGATGGTGCCATTCCTTTTCTTGTCCAGGCCATAGGCCAGCGCTGCCGCGGTGGGTTCGTTTACCAGCCGCAGCACTTCCAGGCCGGCAATCCGTCCCGCATCTTTGGTGGCCTGGCGCTGCGCGTCGTTGAAGTAGGCGGGCACGGTAATCACCGCCTGGGTAACGGGCGCGCTGAAAAACCGTTCCGCATTCCGTTTGAGCTGCCGCAGAATCACGCCGGAAATTTCCGGCGGCGTAAACGTTCGGTCGCCCAGGCGAATACGCAACACCTCCCCGGGCAGGAGATCGTCGGCCACCCGGAAGGGAAACAGCTTCAGTTCCTCGGCGATATCTTCCACGCCCCGGCCCATCAAGCGCTTCACGGAATAAACCGCCCGGTCGGGGGTCTCAATCAGCCGCGTGCGCGCGGCATTACCGACCACAAAATGGTCCTCGGCATCCAGCGCTACCAGCGAAGGCACGAGGTTAGCGCCGTCTTCGCCGGGGATGACGACAGGATGTTCGCCCTGCATGAAAGCCACAAGGCTGTTGGTCGTTCCCAGATCGATTCCGACTACCTTGTTGTTGGACATTTAGCTTCAGTTCTCAGTTCTCAGTACCCGGTTTTCGGTACCCGCTCTTATTCACCACTCTTCGTACCCCCCACGCCTGTCATTCCGAGTCACGCGCCCAAAACAGCTCGGACAATTGCCATGCCGTCGAGGCGCGTGGCGAGGAACCTATGCATTTCGGCCCTATCTGCCGCCGCCATTTGCGCGTAACCAAGAGCTCAGCTGTCCGATTAGCTGCTCTTGCCGAGAGCCTGGAGTAGTTCTCTCTTTGGGCCAACCGCTGCTCCTAGTCGCTCAATGCAGTGGAAATCTCGCGCATCAGATTGTCAATGTAGCGGCGGCGGTTGAGGATGTCCGTCATCTGTTCCAGCATGCGCCGGCGCCGCTCCGGGGCCGGCGATTCGCCGGCAATTTCGCCGCCAATCAACGAATCCCACTCTTGCCAGCAGGTCCGCAGTTCTCCGGCGAGACCCTCCAGTTTAGCCACCAGAGCTTTACGCGTGGTCTCCAGTTGGCGGCGCAGGCCGGCATGGTCATCGCCCGCCTTGCGGGCGCGGAACTCCTCCAGTTGCAAGTTCAGCTCGAAAACCTCTTCCAGCAGATCGGGCGGTACCGCCTGCTTCTTGCTGCCGGTGGCGCGCGCCAGTTCCGTAGCCTGCTTCGACTGCTGGCCTAATTTAATGCCCTCCAGGCGCAACAGGTATTCGGTGCGCAGGATGGGATCGCGCAGGGTGCGGTAGGCGTCGTTCAGCTTGGAGGTCTGCTGCAACGACCAGTCCTGCTCCTGCGCACTGGCGCGGGCGTAGAGGTCCGGATGCAGGCGCCGCGAGAGCGTGAACATCTCCCTCTCCAGTGCGGCCGGGTCAAGGTTCAGCCGGCGGGGCAGGCCGAAGAACGAGAAAAAGTCAGTCGGCGCAGGCGGTTGTACCCGTCCGCACGCCGAGCAGAAATAGGCGGCGCGCATGTCGCCGCACGACCAGCACGGTTTCGTTTCCGCCTCGCCATTCGGGAGTACGGGAATCGCCGGTTCAGATTTAGGTTTTGTGCTCATAGTGAAACTTTCGAAGCCATTCGAAAAGCTTTTTCACCGCGGAGGACGCAAAGGACGCAGAGGATTGCTTTGTCTTGGTTCCGGTTTTTCCTCTGCGTACCTCTGGGTCCTCTGCGGTAAAGAGGTCTTTCATCTATACCGAAAACGAAGTTCCACAGCCGCAAGAGGCGGTCACGTTGGGGTTGCGGAACACGAATCCCTGACGCATTAGCGTATCTTCCCAATCGAGCGTGGTGCCGGCCAGGTAGACAAACGACTTGGGGTCGACAAACACGCGGACGTCCTGGAACTGAAAGACGCGGTCGCGCTCGCGCGGATGAGTATCGAACTGAATGGAATAGCTCAACCCGGAGCAGCCGCCACCTTGAATGCCCAGACGCAGCCCGCCCTCGGCGGCTGCGATCCCCTGCTTTTCCAGCGCCGCGCGAATGTGCGCCAGCGCTTTTTCCGTGACCTGAATGCCCTTACTCGGAGCTGTCGTTGCTGTGCTCATAGTTGCACCCTAGATGGCCAAGAACCTTCACCGCACAGGACGCAGGGTACGCAGAGGAAACAAGAATCCTAATCTCACAATTCCTATAAATCCTCTGTGAACCTCCGCGTCCTCCGCGGTAAATGGGGTTCCGGCAATCATTCTCCCTGCTTCTTTTTCCAATCATTAATGGCGGCGCGAATCGCATCTTCCGCCAGCACCGAACAGTGGATTTTCACCGGAGGCAGAGCCAGTTCGCGCACGATATCGGTGTTCTTGATTTGCAGCGCCTCGTCAGCGGTCTTGCCCTTTACCCACTCGGTCGCCAGCGAGGAGGAGGCAATTGCCGAGCCGCACCCGAAGGTCTTGAATTTGGCGTCTTCAATGACCTTGGTTTGCGGGTTGATCTTGATCTGCAGCTTCATCACGTCGCCGCACTCGGGAGCGCCCACCAGCCCGGTACCCACCTCGGGACTCTCTTTATCCAGCGAGCCCACGTTGCGGGGATTATTGTAGTGATCGATAACCTTTTCGCTATAAGACATCCCGAACCCCAATTTCCGTGGCCAGTGGCCAGTTCTCAGTGACCTGTGTTTTCTTCAATCACCGGATCACCCGATCACCCGATCATCCGATGGATCTTTACTTTTTCCAGGCGACACTCTTAAGGTCGACGCCGTCTTTGGCCATTTCGTAGAGCGGCGAGAGCTCCCGCAGGCGCCGGACCGTCTCAATTACCCGCGCCGCCACATAGTCCACTTCGGCTTCCGTGTTGAAGCGGCCCAGGCCGAAGCGAATGGAGCTGTGCGCCAATTCATCGGCGGTGCCGAGCGCCTTCAGCACGTAGGACGGCTCCAGACTGGCGGAAGTGCAGGCCGAACCGCTGGAAACGGCCACATCGTTGATCCCCATCAGCAGCGATTCGCCTTCCACGTAGGCGAAACTTAAATTCAGGCTGCCGGCCAGACGGTGCTCCATCGAACCATTGATGTGCACCTCGTCCAGGCCGCCGCAGATCTTGTCTCGCAGCCGGTTGCGCAGGCCCAGGAGCCGGCGGCTTTCTTCCGCGCTCTCCTGCTCTGCAAGTTCGCAGGCCTTGCCCAAGCCCACGATGCCGGGCACGTTCAGGGTGCCGCTGCGCATGCCGCGTTCGTGACCGCCGCCGTCCATCTGCGCCGTCAGGCGAATGCGCGGATTCTTGCTGCGCACGTACAGGGCGCCCACGCCCTTGGGACCGTACATCTTGTGCGCGGAAATCGACATGATATCGATCGGCATCTCTTCCACATCGATGGGGAGCTTGCCCACCGCCTGGGTGGCATCGGAGTGGAATACGATCCCGCGTTCGCGGCACCGTTTAGCGGCCTCCACAAACGGTTCGATCACGCCGATTTCGTTGTTGGCCGCCATGATCGTTACCAGGATGGTCTTGTCGGTCAGGGCGCGTTTCAACTCGTCCAGGTCAATCAGGCCATCTTTCTGCACCGGCAGGTAAGTGACGCGATAGCCATGCTTCTCCAGTCGCTTGCAGGGGTCGAGGACCGCCTTGTGCTCAATGGTGCAGGTGATGATGTGATCGCCTTTTTCGCGATACATCTCGGCTACGCCCTTGATGGCCAGGTTGTCGCTCTCGGTGGCGCCGGAGGTGAAAACAATCTCGTTAGGACGCGCATTGATCAAATGCGCGATCTGGGCGCGGGCGTGGTCGACCGCCTGCTCGGCTTCCCAGCCGAACGCATGATTGCGGCTGGCCGCATTGCCGAATTTCTCGGTGAAGTACGGCAGCATTTCCTGGAGCACGCGCGGATCGACCGGAGTGGTAGCGTGGTTATCCATGTAGATGGGCAACGTCAGCCCATTCGGGCCGGGGCGGCGTTCGACGGTAATTTTCTTTGCTTCAGTCATGATTGCGTCCTGTCCATAATGGAGATGAGTTCAGGCATGCTCTCCGGCGCGCGTTCTTTGGCGCCGGAAGATTCCGGCGCCATTTCGGAGAGGCGGATAGCGCTCAGCACTTCTTCGATGCGCCGGCTGATGCGCTGGAGCGGTTCGCGCACGGTGCAGCGCACGTTCTGACCGCAGGCGCCGCGCAAGGTTACACACGAGGTGATGAAGAGCGGCCCCTCGATAGCCTGGATGATTTCGAAGGCGGTAATGGCGTTGGCATCGCGGGCCAGGGTGTAGCCGCCGTTGGTGCCGCGCTGCGGTGCCACCAATTTGGCGCGCGCCAACTTTTGCAGGATTTTCGCCAGAGCCTCCAGCGGCAGGCCATAAGCTTCCGCCAGATCTTTCGCACTACAAGCTCCGCGGCTGCCCTGCTCGGCCAGATGCTTCATGGCAATCAAACCGTAATCGGACTTTTTGGTTAGCTTCAGCATCGCTCACGGCCTGGGCTGAAATATCCGACCATTTCTTTCGCCTAAATATGCGCCTTTTTTGGTCGCAAATAGATTCTAAGCAGGTTCCATGGTTCTTGAAAGTGACCCAAGTCACACTATGTGTTAATGGATGAACAAGATAGAAATACCGACTTATCTTAGCGGATATACTTCAGGCAAAAGGACTTAAGGAATCATTTCCAATTTGTAATTTGCAATTTGCAAAGTGAAGACCGGACTCTGTGCGGGGTCCTGGTTACCTTGCAAATTACAAATTACAAATTGCAAATTACAGAACTGAGAACTGGTATTACGCAACTTTGGAAACCGGCGCGGTCTCCGCCGTCACGAAATGAGTGTCTTCGAATTCTGCATAGCGGGTGCTATGCTCGCGCAATTCCGGCTCGCTGGCGGGGGCGAGATATCTCCAAAACACCATGTCCCCACTTATGCGGGTCACCACCTTGCGGGCGCCGGCTTCATCCTTAACCACCATGCCCGGTTTCAATCCGTCGGGACAGAGTTCCTCATCGTCTGACATTTTGTCCACCCTCCTTCTTTAGACCATGGCACAAAGCGATCCGGGTCAACGTGCCTGCCATCTCTCAGGCGGCAAGCTGAGCCGGAGGAAGCTTCTCAATCAGGTCCAGGCCGGCATTGCGCAGCAGAAAGCTGACGTCGGGCTCCTCCAGCCGGGAAGCGTCATACTCGACGCGGATCACACTGCCTGCTTCGTCGAACGATATCCGCCGAATCCCGTAAACTTCGCCCATGTCTCTCAGGGCACGCATCTCCGCTTCGCCGGGCGGACGTCCGTAGCGATAGCTGATATCGAGCAAAGTCATATTTACTCGCTTCCCGTTTTTATCCGTTTCCCGTTCCCCGTTTCCTGTTTGCCAAGCTCTTCCCGCTATGGGAAACGGGTAACGGGAAACGGGAAACGCCTTTATCGCAGTTGGCGTGAGGGCCGCGGTTCGCCCACGTGCTCAATTCGGCCTTCGTGCCGCTCCCAGCCGTAACGCGACAACACGGAACCGAAAATACGGTCGGTCAAATCATCGACGGCGTGCGGATCGGGTTCGTGCGAGGAACGGCCTTCGGCCACAAACGGGACATCGAAGACCCCGAATATGTCCTCTTCTTCCTCTGCCGCCGGTTCCACCGGAGCTGCTGGCTTGACGAGGTGCAGGCCCCCGTCCGGATTGGCGCGATGAATGCGGTTACGCCGAGACTCTGTTCCGGCGTGCTCCTGTAATTTGGGATTTTTTAATGCCATAAGTAGCCCCCGCTTATCACTTAAAGTTGTGACGGTGTCGCACGCAAAAAAGATGACTGCAAATTCAATTTAGGTCCAAAAATTTGTAGGGGGCGGAAGCGAACTCAGAAGTCAGAATGCCTGGGGCTTGTTGCTTGCCGCTTGTGGCTTGTTGCTCGTATTTACGCGCAACGCCGTCTGCATACAGAGATTCATGAGGGGGGCGACCTCGGCAAACACGGCCAGCATGGATTCGATCAAGTCGAGGCCGGTTGAGGCGCGGACTTCCGCCTGAGTCATCGGATAATAGACTTGGAATCCCGCCCAATGGTTTCCGGGTGCAGCAGCCAGTAAGCGCCGGATCTTGGGCAGGGGCGGAAAATTCGTCCGGTGGTAGTCGGCGGAATCCGCCTCCCAGCTTCCGGCGTGCAAACGGAAGCCTTCGCGTAGCACCAGGCGGCGTAACGCGCGCTCGGCGGCGGTATTGGGCTTTAACGCGGCGCGCAGCCGGTGCCAGTCCCAATCGGAGCGCAGTTGGCATTCCCGCGCGTCGCGCGGCGCTTTGAGGTAGCCCCGCTCCACCTGCATGCCGCACTTGAACAGCGCCTCCTCGGTATCCATCATGAGGAAGAACTTCGAACAACCAAAACTGACGTGCGAGGACAACGGCTTGGCCGCCCGATTGGCGCGCGCCAGGTAACCGATCCAGCGCCAATGCACGCCCCGGCCCCAGCGTTCGGTCACAAAGGGTTCCCCATAGCGGCCTTCCAGGGCCAGCTTCAGAATGCGCGTAATCCGTTCGTTGTCCTCCAGATTGCCCACCCGGATGCCCCGGCGAAAATCGAGAAATTCCGGCCGAAAACCGATGGCCAGCGCGGGTAGCGAGGAGGTTACATCACTGCTCAGTTGCATTCCGGAGGGCATACGGGGAAGTATAGCAACCAGCAACAAGCCGCAAGCAACAAGCCACAAGCTGCAAACCACAAGCCGCAAGCCACAAGCGACCTGCGCGTAGCTGCGGGTGTCGGATTGTACAGTTCTTACACGCTAGAGAGCACAGCCCGGTTTTCATCCCCCCAAGGCGCCTGTCATCCCGAGCAGAGCGCCTATTGTGCATTTGCCGGGACCTTCTGTGTAGCGGGTGCGGCGCTCGGGATGACAGACACCTTGGAAGGGTAAAGGGACCTTGCCGATTTTCTTGACAACTGCGGTGTCGAAGAGGAAAATCTTTCAAGGCGAATAAAAAGCGAAAGTGCTCTGGCCGGCTCCGCTCCGGCTGGTTTGTTCGCCGCCTGAGGTTTTCATGTCTCCCTCACTTTTTTCGATGCCCGGGCAAATTATGCTTTCCCGCGTACAAGCGGGTGATCAGTCGATGGTTTTTTCCGATCACCGGATCACCGGATCACCCGATCACCCGATCGCCCGATTACCCGATCACCCGATCGCCCGATTACCCGATCACCCGATCGCCCGATTACCCGATCACCCGATCGCGAGGACGGATCCCAGGCTGCTCGGGCTTATGCCGGCCTCTCGCCTGGAACGTCCGGCAGCGCCTGTGGTTTCCACCGGCATTACGGAAGTGGACGAGTTCGTCGGTGGGTTTCCTCGCGGCGCGTTAACGGAAATCTGCGGGGCGGCCTCTTCGGGCCGGAGCAGTTTGTTGTTGGCGGCCTTGGCGGAAACGGCCCGGCGGCAGGAGCTCTGCGCTCTGGTTGATACCAGCGACAGCTTTGATCCGCACTCGGCGGCCGCTACCGGCCTGGATTTGGAGCGCCTGCTTTGGGTCCGGTGCAGCCAGGCGGGACCGGACGCGGGAAGCCGGAATGCGAAAGCCTCTTTTCGCTTTTCCTGGATGAATTTGCTGGAGCAGGCGTTGAAAGCCGCCGATCTGCTGCTGCAAGGCGGAGGGTTCGGACTGGTCGCCATCGATCTGGCCGATGTGCCGCCGGAATTTGCGCGTCGAGTGCCATTGGCTTCCTGGTTTCGGTTTCGCCGGGCGGTTGAGCGTACCCCCACAGTGTTGCTGGTGCTCGAGCAGGAGGCGTATGCCAAGAGCTGCGCATCGCTGGTGCTGAGAACAGTGGCCAGTGGTCAGTGGCCAGGGGCCAGTGCGGCGCCGGTGGAACATGCTCTGTCGCATGGCCACTTGTTTTGCGGAATGCAAGTCGAGCTCGAAGTAGTACGGGCGCGTGCGGGAATAAAGAAACCGCCGGCTAGGGAAGACATTGCTCGTTCTAAGTTTCCGGTTCTCAGTTCTCAATCACGCAACTCTATCATTAGGCACAACTGAGAACTGAGAACTGAGAACTGAGAACCGGGAACTCGCTCATGCCATTTGCCGCTATTTTCATTCCCGATTTTCCGGTGGAGGCAATCGTCCGTGTGGAACCGGAGCTGCGCGAGGAGGCGGTGGCCGTTGTGGAAGGGATTCCGCCGTTGCTGCAGGTAGTTGCCTGCAATCGGCACGCTCGCGAAGCCGGAGTTGCACCGGGCATGACCCCGCTCGAGGCCGAAGGACGTCTGGCGAGTCACGTTTCGGCTGGAGAGTGGGGCGTCTTGCAGATACGCCGGCGTTCGCTGGCGCAAGAGATGGCGGCGCATGCCGCGCTCCTCGATTGTGCCGGCGCTTTTTCTCCGCGCGTGGAGGACAACGCGGCCGCGCCAGATACCGTTGTCCTCGATCTTCAGGGGTTGGACCGCCTGTTCGGTCCGCCGGTAAAAATTGCGCGCGAACTGGTGCAGCGCATCTCGGAATTCGGGCTTGCCGCCCGGGTGGCCATTGCCGCCAATATCGAAACCGCGCTGTATGCGGCTCGCGGGTTTGCCGGGGTGAGCTTGATCCCGCCGGGTCAGGAAGCGGAGAGGCTCGGTGAGTTGCCGGTCGCGATGCTGTTGGCTGGCCACGGCGTTTCTGCCAGCCGCACCGTGGCGGACAAGCGCCCCGCGGAAATGCTGGATACGCTGGCGCGCTGGGGGGTGCGTACTTTTCGGGCGCTGGCAGCATTGCCGGAAAGCGCGGTCTGTCAGCGGTTGGGCGAAGCCGGCGTACAGTGGCAAAAGCTGGCGCGGGGCGAGGGTTCGCGTCCATTGGTCCCGGCCGAACCGCCGCTGAAGTTCGAGGAGGCAGTTGAGCCGGAATATCCCGTTGTCCTGCTGGAGCCCCTGGCTTTTCTTCTGAACCGCATGCTGGAACAGTTATGTGCGCGGCTGGCGGCCCGCGCCCTGGCCGCAGGCGAGATCAGGCTGCGGCTCGAGAGCATTTCGGATTTTGGATTTGGGATTTCGGATTTATCCGATTCCTCGCAACTCCAGGATTTCCGTGTTCCCCAAGTTTTAAATCCGAAATCCGAAATCCAAAATCCCAAATTTCGTGACTACGTGCTGCGCTTTCCGGTGCCGATGGCGGATCCCAAGGTGCTGCTCAAGCTGTTGCAACTGGAATTGCAAGCCAAACCGCCGGGCGCGCCGGTAAAGAAGATTTTTTTAGCCGCCGAGCCGGTCCCGCCGCGCTTTACTCAAGGTGGACTTTTTCTGCCGGCCGCGCCGGAACCGGAAAAGTTGGCGGTGACACTGGCGCGCATTCGAAACATCGTTTCCAGTTTCCAGTTTCCGGTTTCCAGCCAGACTGGCAGTGAACCGGCTACTGGAAACTGGAAACTGGAAACTGGAAACTCAAGGGTGGGAGTAGCGGAGCTGTTGGACACACACCGGTCCGACGCCTTCCGCATGCGGAAGTTTAATACCCCCGTTTCCCGTTGCCCAGTGTCCGTTTCCCGTAAAACTCAGGACACGCCGGCTACAGAGAACGGGCCACGGGCAACAGGAAACTTCCTCACGCGTACTGTGCTGCGGCGTTTTCGCCCGCCACGGCCGGTGCGAGTAAAACTCGAGAACGGTTGTCCTAAGACAGTTTCCAGTTTCGAGTTTCCCGTTTCCAGAGAACCCCCCACCCTATCGCTCCAAAAACCGGAGCGATTAGGGTGGGCCGCCCACGATGCTCCGGCCACGGGGAACGGGCAACGGGAAACGGGAAACGTGTCGGTAGTCTGGGCGGCCGGTCCGTGGCAGGAGTCGGGAGAATGGTGGAGCGAAAACCCTTGGGAGCGTGAGGTCTGGGACATTGCGGTAGACCAGTCCGGCGCTGTTGCCCTCTACCGTATCTTCCGCGATGTAATTCGCAATGAGTGGTTTGTGGAAGCCAGCTTCGACTGAATTTGTAATTTGCAATTTGTGATTTGCAAAGTAAAAACCTCAACTCCTGCCACTTTGCAAATTACAAATTACAAATTGCAAATTGCAAATGAACTACGTCGAACTTCATTGCCGTTCCGCCTTCAGTTTCCTGGAGGGCGCGAGTGTGCCCGAGGAGATGGCCTCGGCATGCGCCGAGGCAGGCATGCCGGCAGCTGCGCTGCTGGACGCCCACGGCGTCTATGGAGCGCCGCGTTTCCACTTCGCCATGAAGAAACTTGGCCTGAAGGCGCATATTGGAGCCGAGATACAGTTTCCAGTTTCCAGTTTCCAGTTTCCAGCTAGAACGGCAGTGAACCGGCCACTGGAAACTGGAAACAGGAAACTGGAAACTGGCTCTCGTCTGCCTTTGCTGGCCGCATCGCGCACTGGATACCAGAATCTCTGCCGCCTGATCACGCGCGCCAAGTTGCGGGTATCGAAAGATGCGGAAGCATGTGCGGCGGAAGCCGAGCTGCAGGAATTTTCCGGGGGGCTGGTCTGTCTGACGGGTGGGGAGAACGGGCCGCTGGCTCTTGCCCTTGCGCAAGGCGGAATTCCGGCAGCCCAGAACGTGGTCGAAAAATTGATCCGGATTTACGGGCGGGAAAACGTGTATCTCGAATTGCAGCGCCACTACGCCCGCGCCGAAGAAGAGCGCAACCAGGCGGCGGTACAGATTGCGCGTGCGCTTCACCTGCCGCTGGTGGCCGCCAATGCTCCGCAATATGCGCGCCGGCAGCAGCGGGAAGTGCTCGACGTGCTTACCTGTGTGCGCGAGCATACCACTCTGGATCAAGCCGGGCAGTGTTTGCAGCGCAACTCCGAGCGCTACGTGAAATCTGCCGCCGAGATGGGCCGGCTCTTTGCCGACTTGCCGGAAGCGGTGGCTGGCACCGTCGAATTATCGTCCCGGTTGCAATTCACGCTGGCCGACCTGGGCTATCAATTTCCCCATTACCCGGTGGCCGCCGGCGAAAGCATGATGTCGTTTCTGCGCCAGCGCACTGCAGAAGGTTTCCAATGCCGCTACGGCGGCGCCGCGCCCGACCTGCAGCGCCGCGCCCGGCGCCAGCTCGAACGCGAGCTGGCGCTCATCGAAAAGCTCGACCTGGCGGGCTATTTCTTAATTGTGTGGGACATAGTTCGCTTCTGCCGGGAACAGAACATTCTGGTGCAAGGCCGGGGCTCGGCCGCCAATAGCGCCGTCTGCTACGCGCTCGGCATTACGGCTGTCGACGCCGTCGGCATGGACCTGCTGTTCGAGCGCTTTTTGTCGGAGGAGCGCGGGGAATGGCCCGACATCGACCTGGATCTGCCCAGCGGCGAACAGCGCGAGCGCGCCATCCAGTATGTTTACCGGCGCTACGGCGAACGGGGCGCGGCGATGACGGCGAACGTGATTACCTATCGCGGCCGGCTGGCGGCCCGGGAGATCGGCAAGGTTCTGGGCTTTGACGGCGAAACCCTCAACCGCCTGTCTGCCCTGGCCGGTGCCTGGGAATACAAAGATCCGAACGATACCCTGGACCGGCAATTCCGCGATGCCGGCATGGATCTGCGGCATCCCCGCATGCGTAAATTCCTGCAATTGTGCCTGGCGGTGCAGGACCTGCCACGCCATCTGGGCCAGCATTCGGGGGGAATGGTGGTCTGCCAGGGCCAACTGGATGCCGTGGTCCCCTTGGAGCCGGCCTCCATGCCGGGACGGGTCGTGGTGCAGTGGGACAAAGAGGACTGCGCCAATCTGGGCATTATCAAGGTGGATCTCCTCGGCTTGGGCATGATGGCGGTGCTGGAAGAATCCCTGCAATTGATTCGCGACCATGGCCAGCAGGAGGTGGATCTGGCGCATCTGCCGCCGGACGATCCGGCGGTGTACGCCGCGCTGCAAAAGGCCGACACGGTGGGCATGTTCCAGATCGAAAGCCGGGCGCAAATGTCGTGCCTGCCGCGGTTGCGTCCCGCGCGCTTTTATGACCTGGTGGTGCAAGTGGCGATCATCCGGCCGGGACCGATTGTGGGCAAGATGGTTCATCCCTACCTGCAGCGGCGCCAGGGGCGGGAACCGGTCGAATATCCGCATCCGGCTCTGGAGCCGGCGCTGGCCCGTACCCTGGGAGTGCCGCTGTTTCAGGAACAACTTCTGCGCATGGCCATGATCGCCGCCGGCTTCAGCGGCGGAGAAGCCGAGGAACTGCGCCGGGCCTTGGGCTTCAAGCGCTCGGCACAACGCATGTGCGACATCGAGATCAAGCTGCGCGCCGGCATGGAACGCAACGGGATCCCGCAGGAAGCCCAGAACACGATCGTCAACTCGATCACCTCGTTTGCGCTTTACGGCTTTCCCGAGTCGCACGCCGCCAGTTTTGCCCTGCTGGCTTACGCCAGCGCCTATCTGAAGACGCACTACCCGGCCGCCTTTACAGCCGCGCTCTTGAATAATCAGCCCATGGGATTTTATTCGCCCGCCACCGTGGTCAAAGATGCGCAGCGGCACGGGCTGACAGTCTTGCCGATCGACGCGATCAGGTCGGAGTGGCAATGCGTTTTAGAACCCGTTTCCGGTTTCCAGTTTCCGGTTTCCAACCAGACCGGCAGTGAACCGGCCACTGGAAACTGGAAACCGGAAACGGGAAACTCCTCTTGGGCGGTTCGTCTTGGTTTGGGTTACGCCCGGGGCCTGCGCGAAGAGGCGGCACGCGCGCTGGCGCGGGCCCGCACACGGCGGCCGTTCAGCTCAATCGACGATCTCGCCCTGCGGGTCCCCGAACTGCGAAAAAACGAACTGGTGCTGCTGGCGGAAATCGGCGCCTTGAATTCCATTCCCCGTTCCCCGTCCTCGGTTTCCGGTTGCCAATACCCGGACGACGGGCAACGGGTAACGGGCAACGGGCAACGGCATCGCAGAGATGCTCTCTGGCAAGTCGAGCGTGCCTGCCGCCGTCCGGGCCCGCTGCTGGAGGGGGTGGTGGAAGCGGACACGTCATCTCCCCTGGCGCGCATGAACGCAGAAGAGCGGCTGGTGGCGGATTTTCGCGGTACCGGCCTGACCGTCGGGCCGCATCCGATGGCGTATCGCCGCCGCGAAATGGAAGGCTTGGGAGTGTGCCGCGCCGCCGATCTGCCGCGCATGGTTACCGGCCAGCGGGTGCGTACCGCCGGTTGCGTTATTGCCCGGCAGCGTCCGGGAACGGCCCGGGGTTTCCTCTTCCTGAGCGTAGAAGACGAAACCGGCATCGCCAATGCGATTCTCCCCCCCGACCTGTTTGCCCGGCATCGCCTGCTGCTGATTTCCGAGCAATTCCTGTTGATCGAGGGTATCTTGCAGAATCAGGACAACGTCGTCTCGGTCAAAGCCGAGCGTGTGGCGCCCCTGGGGGCGAATTCCGTACTTACCCAATCGCACGATTTTCACTGAGAACTAAGAAAAAATCTTTACCCCAGAGGACACGAAGGACGCAGAGGTGCGCCGAGGAACCATGACAAAATGACAAAGTAAAAAACGGGGGATTAAATTTCCTATGCCTTCCGCCGCGTCCTCTGCGGTGAAAAGCGGCTTTTTATCGGCAACGCAGTTTTGTTGGAAGTAATCATCTGAATTTTGATTGGAAAAATTTCTTCGTCTTTTAACACAGCAACAAACAAGAACGTTATATTGAAAGACAATACTGGAGCTGGCCGGCAGCGCCGGAACCGTCTCCAGCACTTTCATTTTCTGTAGGAGTTCAATCTGTATGGCTACGGTGAAACGGGACCGCCCCAAGACCTCGCGCACGAAAAAGACTGCTTCCGCTCCCGAGGTTGCGCGGGTGACCACGCAGACCATCGATATTCAGCAAGCCATTCGCGCGCGGGCTTATGAGTTGTACCAGCAGCGCGGTGGCGGCCATGGCCAGGACTGGGAGGACTGGTTTCGTGCCGAGAGTGAAGTGCTGTCGCATTTCGGCGCTCGGGGATAGTGCGGGCAGAAAAGCGGCGGGGTTGCAGAGTCGTCCCGCCCAAACTGCCTAAATAAGTAAGATGGCGCCGCCTAGGGTCGAAAGGCGACGCGGAGGCGTTCCCAGGTCTGTTCCAGAGACTCTGGAAGTAAGCGGGTTTCGCCGATCGTGGTTATGAAACTGGCATCGGCCACCCAGCGCGGCAGCACGTGCATATGGATGTGCTGGGCGACTCCGGCACCGGCAGCCTTGCCCAGGTTCATGCCCAGGTTAATGCCGTCGGGATGGTAGGTGTCGCGCAGGGTTCGTTCCAGCTTCTGGAGAAGCGCCATCATCTCGATAGCGCCCTCGCCGGGCAACTTTTGCAGTTCGTCAATATGGGCGTAGGGTACGATCATCACATGGCCGCTGGTATAGGGAAAGATGTTCAGAACGATGTAGCAGTATTGGCCGCGATGAATAATGAAGGCAGCGCGATCGGCCATCTGTTGTTTACCGCAGAAGATGCACTCGGTGGCGCGATCCGCGGTAGTGACGTAAGCGTACCTCCACGGCGTCCAGAGATAGTCCATGCTTGGGAGCGTAGCATACCCGCGGCATTCGACAATCGGCAGATAGCACGGTGTACGTGGTCATGGGGCAGTCATTGGCAAGACCGGTCAAGGCTGGCACGTAGTGCCGGCGCGTCCTGGGTAAGGAGCCGGTGCTGGGTTCGGAATCGTACGTCGGGGCATGGTTTCCAGTTTGACACTGGTGGCAGCGGTTGTTATAGTCGGAGAGTCTCGGGCGGGCGTGAAACCCTCGAGAACCGACCGCTGGTGTAACCCGCCGCCGGAACCATTCACCTCGACGACCCAAGCCGGCAAGTCCGTGAATTTTTCGAGGTTCGGGCATACCCCAGTGGCGCGAGTGGAACGCAAGATGTGGTGCCCACGACACCGGCCAAGCAAAAACATTTTAGGTGAAGTGGGTGAGAAGCAATGTCTTTGCTCGACAACAACAACTTCGTAACCAACGAAAGCCCATCCACTACGTCGCCGGACCCGAAAAGTTCTGTTCCGCAGACGGCGCCGACGCCTGCCAGCAGTTCTGAAACACAAACTTCCACCAAGGGTGCTGATACGCCTACCTCTGAACTTATTAACGACATGCCTACTACTTCGGCCTCCCTCACTCAGGAAGAATCCTCTCCGGGCCAGACCCGCGAGGAAAAGCCTGAAGTGATGGACTTTGCCACTGCCCTGGAAGCTTATTCGACCCCGGAACCGGAAACGGTGACCGGCGAAGACCGTGTCCTTAAAGGCACCGTTTTAAAGGTGACCGCGAGCCATGTAGTCGTCGACATCGGCCAAAAGTCCGAAGGGCTGGTGCCGATTGCCGAGGTCAACGGCCCGGACGGCAATCCCACCGTCCACCCCGGTGACGAAATCGACGTCATGATCGAAAAGGGTGAGACGGAAGAAGGTTATGTCAACCTCAGCCACCAGAAAGCGCAACGCCTGCGCGCCTGGGACGAGATTGACCGCGCCTATAACGAGAAGTTGCCGATCAAGGCCGTCGCCATCGAGCGCATCAAAGGCGGGCTGACGGTCGATATTCACGGCGCCCGCGCTTTCTTGCCCGGCTCGCAAATCGATATGCGGCCCATCCGCAATCTGGAGGCCTTTAAGGGGCAAACGATTGAAGTCCGCGTTATCAAGCTGAACAAGAAACGCGGTAATATCGTCGTCTCGCGCAAACAGCTTCTGGAAGAAGAAATCGCAGAGAAGCGCTCGCGCACCCTGGAACAGTTGCACGAAGGCGCGGTGCTTACGGGCATTGTCAAGAATTTGACGGATTACGGCGCGTTTGTGGATTTGGGCGGCATTGACGGCCTGCTCCATATCACCGATATGAGCTGGGGCCGGTTGACCCATCCGCGCGACCTGGTGCAGGTGGGTGACCAGATCCAGGTCAAGATCCTGAAGTTCGACAAGGACAAGCAGCGCGTGTCACTGGGCTTCAAGCAGCTCACACCCGACCCGTGGCTGGATGCGGCGGAACGCTATCCTATCGGCGCCCGGGTCCGTGGCCGGGTGATCAGCGTGACCGATTACGGCGCCTTTATCGAACTGGAACAGGGCATCGAGGGACTGGTCCACGTCAGCGAAATGACCTGGTCCAAGCGCATGAAGCATCCTTCGAAAATCGTCGGCGTAGGCGATCAGGTCGAGGCGGTGGTGCTCAACGTAAATTCCCAGGAGCGCCGCATCTCCCTGGGCCTGAAGCAGCTCGAGTCCAATCCGTGGGAGACGCTGCATGAGAAGTATCCCATCGGCAGCGTAGTCGAAGGCCGGGTCCGCAACCTGACCGACTTCGGCGCTTTTGTCGAGATCGAGGACGGCATCGACGGTCTGGTCCATGTCAGCAACCTGAGCTGGACCAAACGTCTGAAGCATCCCTCGGAGGTGCTGAAGAAGGGCGACCGGGTCAAGGCGCAAGTGCTGGCGATCGAGCCCGAGAACCGCCGGCTGTCGCTCGGGATCAAGCAGCTCGAGCCGGATGTCTGGGAGACTTTCTTCCAGAACCACCGCATCGGCGATGTGGTGCACGGCAAGGTCCTGCGGGTAGCCAGCTTCGGCGCCTTCGTCGAGATTGCCGACGGCGTCGAGGGATTGTGCCACAACTCTGAAGCCGCCGACGAACGCAGCCAGCCGATCAAGCTCGAACCCGGCCAGGAGTTCGACTTCAAGGTCATCAAGATGAACCCGGGAGAGAAGAAGGTAGGCTTGTCGATCCGTGCTGTCGGCGAAGAAGCCAGCCGCACGGAAGTCGAGAGCTATAAGCACACCGGCGATGGCTCCAGCGCCACGCTTGGCGAATTGATGTCCTGGAAGCGCGGCGAGCACTGAAATCCTGCAACTACTTCGGCGGACGGCCAGCGCTAACAGTAGCGCTGGCGTCCTCGCCGGCAGTCGTGGGGGCGTCCTCGCCCGCACACCAGACCCATTTCCAGCCCTTTAGGTTTGCTCGTTCTGGATTTGCGCGTACGTACTCTAGGGGGCGGCCGAATTCGGCAGCGTTGCGAATCAGCCGGTCATAGTATTCACGTTCCCAAAACGGTGACTTCTCGGAAACGGATTTTTGTAATTCCCGGGACGCCCGGTGCGCCGGTGTCTGCATCGCATCGCCGTTTCTGGTCCTTCGGCATGCGCCAGCATTCTATACCCAATGAATCAGGCTAATATTTGTGCGGGCGGGACGCCCTCACGACTGCCGGCGAGACGCCAGCGCTACGTCTGCTACAATGCCCGCGTGCCGAAGAAGGCAGAATTCCGCTATGGCCTGTTCCGAGCCCGGCATTTGGAAACGCTGGGTATCGTCCTGATCGCGGTTCTAATCTTCCTGGTTACCCTGGCCCGCTTTGCCAAAACGATCGTGTGGAGTGCGCGCTGAAGTGCGCGAACCGCTGCTAGTTGTGATTTTTGGTCCCACGGCGAGCGGGAAGACGGCGTTGTCTTTGGCCCTGGCCGGGCGATTCCCGGGCGAGATCGTGAACTGCGACTCGGTCGCCGTCTATCGGGAATGTGAAATCGGCGCCGCCAAGCCTACCGCGCACGAACGTGCGCAGGCGCCCCATCACCTGTTGGACATTGTGGGTCCCACAGACCTGATGACGGCGGGAGAATACGCGCGGCGGGCCCGTCAGATTCTGGAGGAGATCAAGGCGCGGGAGCATTTGCCCATTGTGGCTGGGGGCACCGGCTTGTACCTGCGGGCGCTGCTGGAGGGTCTGGCGGAAGGGCCACAGCGCTCGGAACCGCTCCGCCACCGGCTGCGCGCCTCGGCGCGCCAACATGGCGCCGGCTGGCTGCACCGTATTTTACGGCGCCTGGACCCCACAGCCGCCGACCGCGTCCACCCGAACGACCTTCCTAAGGTCGTCCGCGCCCTGGAGGTCTGTCTGGTGGCGCGGCAGCCGATTACCGCGGTCTGGCAGAAGGGGCGCGAGCCGCTGCGTGGCTTCCGCATTTTGCGCTTCGGGCTCGATCCGGACCGTAATGCGCTATATACGCGAATCAACCGCAGGGCGGAAGAGATGTTCGCTCTCGGGCTGGTCGAGGAAACGGCGCGGTTGCTGAGTACTTATGGGGAGGAAGCCCGGCCCTTGCAGGCGGCCGGCTACAGGCAGATCCTGCAACTGCTGCGCGGCGAGATTAATCGCAAGACCGCCCTGTGGGCGGCACAACAGGCACACCGCAATTACGCGAAACGGCAGATGACCTGGTTTCGGCGGGAACCCGGCGTGCACTGGCTTAAGGGCTTTGGAGACGACCCAGAAGTTCAGGCGCAGGCAATCGAAGCCGTACGCTCATTTGGGATTTAGGAACTCGGAAATAATTTGGGATTGGGGAATTCGGATTTGAGATTTGAAAACCCTCGCTGCCGTCTGCTGTGCCCGGATGCTTTGGGCGCGGCCCTCAATCCCAAATCCGAAATCCCCAATCCGAAATTCCTACATCGCGGCTTCAACCCTGCGGTTGATTTCCTCCCAGTTGACTACATTCCACCAGGCCTGCAACCACTCGGCGCGGCGGTTCTGATACTTCAGGTAGTAGGCGTGCTCCCAAACGTCATTGACCATGATCGGGTGGCAGCCCTGCGATAACGGGCTGTCCTGGTTGGGAGTAGTGATGATCTTGTATTCCTTTGCGGGGGTGAGCACCAGCCAAACCCAGCCGCTGCCAAAATGCTTCAGGCCGGCATCGTTGAAGTTGGCCTTGAAGGCATCGAAACCGCCAAGTCCTTTAATAATTTCGGCGATCTTGCCGGTGGGCTGCCCACCGCCTTTGGGCTTCATCAAGGTCCAGAAGATCGAGTGGTGAACATGGCCGCCGCCGTTGTTGCGCACCGCGCCGCGGATGTCCTCGGGAACCTGGTTGAGGTTCCGCAACAGCTCTTCCGGGGACTTGGCCTTCAGTTCGGGATGTTTGTCCAGGGCGGCAACCAGGTTGTTCAGATATGCCTGATGGTGCTTGTCGTGGTGGACGTGCATGGTCTCCTGGTCGATAAACGGCTCCAGGGACTCGTAGGCATACGGAAGGGGAGGAAGTTCATAACCGATTTTAGCGACTTGAATCGTAGCGGTCTCCTTCATCAATCCATTTCTCCAGGTAAAAAGATTCCAGCTCTCCTTACACCAGATTAGCTGCTGCTGCCGATGGTTGCGTAAAAAAGAAAGAATTTTGCACTTTCGAGTTTCGAGATGGGAATTTTTGGGAGCCAATACCGGCAGTCAGCCCAGGGGGCTTCAGGAGGGCTGTTTGTCCCTGGGCTTGAGGACTGCCACCCTTGGGTACGGTGTCTCATCATAACATCCACTTCTTCCAGCCAGTAAACTTGACCCGGGTTGCCGAGTCGTAGCCGATCTGTCAGAATTCCCACGCCCAACCGTGGCAAATCGAAGAAATCAGAAAGCGAAGATGGCGATGAACGGCAATAAAATCGCGTTGGTGACCGGCGCCGGCAGTGGCATCGGCCGCGGGGCCAGCGTCGGGTTGCAAGCTACTGGATTCTCCGTGGTCAATATGCCTTTGTTGGGGCGCGGTTAGCGTAAGAGGGGAAGCGGCCCCCGAGCCAGGGCGGCCAGGAGGCAAACAATGACGATCGGGGTGGGTTCGGCTAACGAATACCTGGGAGCTGCCGCGCTGCGCAAGGTGATGGCGGAAGCGCTCGCGAGCGTAACGGTAGAGAACAAGCGTGTCTTGGTGCTTATTCCCGATGGCACTCGCACCATGCCCATGCCGCAGATGTTCCAGGCCTTCCAGGAACTCTTGCGCCCGCGCGTGAAGGCTCTGGACTACCTGGTCGCCTTAGGCACGCACCAGCCGATGAGTGACGCTCAGCTCAGCAAACTTGTTGGCCAGAGGGTGGTGGCCGGCAAGGTCGGCGAGACCCATATCTTTAACCATCACTGGGAAGAGTCTGGTAATTTCGTACAACTAGGCGTCATCCCGGCAAACGAAATTGCGGAGATCACCGGTGGCCTGATGGCGCAGGAAGTACCGGTCACGCTCAACAAGCTGATCCTTGATTACGACCATATCGTGATCTGCGGACCGGTGTTTCCTCATGAAGTCGTTGGCTTTTCCGGCGGTAACAAGTATTTCTTCCCCGGCATTGCCGGCCCCGAAATTATCAATTTCACTCATTGGCTGGGTGCGGTGATCACCAATTACAAAGTGATTGGCGCCGGCTACACGCCGGTCAGAAAGGTGATCGATCGCGCGGCCGCTTTCATCCCGCGGCCGGTTTGCTGTTTTGCGCTGGTGGTGACGCACGCCGGTCTGGCCGGGCTGTACTTCGGTTCGCCGCAGGAGGCGTGGACGGCGGCTTCGGCTCTATCCGGGCAGAAACACATTGTTTACGTCGAGAAACCGTTCCGGCGGGTGCTCTCGGTGATGCCCGAGCTGTACGACGATCTGTGGACCGGGGCCAAGGGAATGTACAAGATGGAGCCGGCCATCGCGGATGGCGGCGAAGTCGTCATTTACAGTCCACGGATCACCGAGGTCAGCTACACGCACGGCAAGATCCTCGACGAAATCGGCTATCACTGCCGCGATTACTTCATGAAGCAATGGGAGCGGTTCCGGCATTATCCCGGAGGCGTCCTGGCACATTCCACCCACGTCAAAGGACTGGGGCAATATGACGCTGCCTCGGGCGTGGAAACCCCGCGCATTCAGGTGACGCTGGCCACGGGCATTCCCGAAGAACGCTGCCGGCGGATCAACCTGGGATACATGAATCCGGCGAAAGTCGATCTTCGTGCCTGGCAGGGCCGCGAACAGGAAGGGATTGCGGTCATTCCGCGCGCCGGCGAAACCCTGTTCCGGTTGAAACCCGCCAGCGCGGCTGCGGCAACATAGAAGGTAAGAAACTTTCAAAAACTTATCTACCGCAGAGGGCGCGGAGGAGGAGAGGCACACCATGGCGCAGACAGGGTACGGAAATCCAGGCGCAACTGCAGTGGATGTCGCTTGGGATGAGCGTCCGGTAGGCCGCCGGCGTTACCTTATCGCCGTACTGATTCTGCTTATGATCACGGTGGCCTACGTCGACCGCATGATCATGTCGATGGCGGGGCCGGTGCTCGCGAAAGAGTTTGGCTTAAGCCCATTGAGCTTAGGTACCTTGTATTCCTCTTTTTTGTGGGGTTACGCGGGCACTATGCTCCTGGCTGGTTGGCTGGTGGATCGCTTAGGCGCGCGTATCATGATTCCGCTGGCGCTGGTGGCGGTGGTCGCACTTTCTCTGGCCATGGTGACCACAGCCATCACCCTTACCTTTGCCCTGACGAGCGACCTGATTATCGACGAAAGCTCGGCCGGTCGCAGCTTTTCGATACTGTCTTTTGCCGGGCAGATCATGGGCCTGCTGGCCCCCATTATCACGGGATGGATCGTGGGGAAGGCCGGCTTTACGCCGGTATTTATCGTAACGGCCGGCCTGGTGCGGTGCGGCACAATCGCGGTCTTGACGCTGCCCACGCGCCAACTCCAGCCGCGGCAGAGGGCATGAACCGAGGTCGTTGAAAAGGTATCAACCGATAGAAGGACAAATCCTCCATGACAATGGTTATGGGATCGTGATGGTTAAGCATGAGCGAACCGGTTTGGATTGGAGCGGATATTGGCACCACGGGGGTCAGGGCTGTCGCCTATGGGCCTGACGGCCATTCTTATGGCGCCGCCTCCCGGGACTATAGGTTATACACCCCTCAGCCCGGCTGGGCGGAGCAGGAGTCCGGTGAGGTTGTGGCGGCGGTCGAAGAAGTCTTGCGCCAGGTCGCCGGCCAACTGGAGCGTAGCGGCCAAAAGGCCGATGGCCTCGCCTTCAGTTCCGTATTTCATAGCTTCTTGGCTTATGACGACCAGATGTCTCCGGTCACGAGGCTTATGACTTGGGGCGACAGCCGGAGCCAGGGAGTGGTGGCGGAGATGAAGCGAAATGGGCTGGACTTTATGCCCATCTACCACCGGGTCGGCTGCCCGCTTCATCCCATGTACCCCATGACCAAGATAGCCTGGCTGCTGAAGCAGGGATCTGAGCTCCTGCACGGCCGGAAGCCGAAACGGTTCGGCTCGATCAAGGACTACATTTTTTGGCGGCTCACGGGACAGTGGGTCCTCGATCGTTCGATAGCCAGCGGCACTGGGCTTTACAACGAGTTCCAATTGGAATGGGACAAGGAACTGATCCGTTTTCTGGGTATTGGGGAGGAAAGCCTGCCGGAGGTGGTGTCCACCACCTATAGCCGCCCGTTGACCCCGGACGCCGCCGGGCGCACAGGTCTGCCCGGGGGCATTCCGGTGGTGATCGGGGCGGGCGATGGAGTACTGGTCAATGTCGGGATCGGCGCGATCCAACCCGGGCAGATGAGCGCAACCATAGGCACCAGCGGCGCTGTCCGCATGCTGTCCGATCGCCCGCGGACGCACGAAAAGGGACGTACCTGGTGCTACAACCTAACCGATAAGGTCTGGGTGCTCGGCGGCGCCATCAATAATGGCGGTATCGTGTTCCGCTGGCTCCGCGATAATTTTGGGGCAACGGAGCAGGCAGAGGCGGAACGGCGCGGCATAGATGCGTACGACTTGCTGACTGAATCGGCCGCCAAGATACCGCCCGGGTCCGACGGGCTGATTCTCTTGCCATTCTTCCTGGGCGAGCGGGCGCCAAACTGGAATGCTGATGCCCGCGGCGTGCTGTTCGGGATGAATTTGAACCATAGCAAAGCCCACCTCATTCGCGCCACCTTGGAGGGCGTGTGTTATCGCATGAACAGCATCCTGCTTGCCCTCCAGGAGGTCGCCGGGCCGGCCCGCGAGATCCGGATCAGCGGCAGCTTTACCCGCTCGGAACTGTGGATGCAGATGCTGGCGGACGTCTTGGGCCAGAACGTGAACAATCCGAGCATTCAGGAAGGGGTGGCTTTTGGGGCAGCGGTACTGGGATTTGTCTCCGCCGGAGTGTTAAACGACATTGCCGATACCGCCAGGCTGGTTACCGTGGCCAGGTCTTTCCAGCCCGCGCCGCAAGCGGCGGAACGATACCGGCGGCTTTACCGCATCTACGAGCAGGTGTATTGGAACCTGCAACAGGCGTTTACCGACATATCCGCCTATCAAGCCGAGCAGGTGAGATAGGCGCGGGAGAGCAAGATCGTGGGAAAAGTATTGATCACCGCCCGTTCGGTGGCGGGCAATCCACAGGGCGTTACCATTCTGAAGGCGGCGGGGCACCAGATCTTCGCGCGGGCGGGCGAGCGGCCATGGGGTGAAGAAGAAATGCTGCGCCTCATCGGCGGCATGGATGCCGCCATTGTCGGATTGGATCGCGTCTCCGCCCGGGTGCTCGCCGCTGGCGCCCCGGCCCTCAAGATTGTGGCGCGCAACGGGGCCGGTTACAGCAACGTAGACGTGAAGGCGGCCAGAGAACTGCGAATTGCGGTAACCCTCGCCCCGGGCGCCAATTCGATCTCCGTCGCCGAGTTAGTGCTGGGGCTGATGCTTTCTCTTGCCCGCCATATTCCCGCGTTGAATGCCGGCGTGCATCAGGGCGACTGGGGACGCGCGCTGGGTCATGAACTGCAGGGGAAGGTGCTGGGCGTAATTGGCACCGGCCACGTGGGAGGCGAAGTGATCAAACGGGGGCATGCGTTTGGCATGAGCATCGTGGCCTTCGATATTAAGCCGCAGCCCGAATTGTCCGGACAATATGGCGTCCGCTATGTCGAACTGGACGAAATGTTCCGGCTGGCCGATTTCTTGACCTTGCACGCGCCCGCTACGCGCGAGACCAACGGCTTGATCAATCCCCGTACTCTTTCCCTGATGAAAAAGACTGCCTGCCTCATCAACGCCGCGAGAGGCGAGCTGATCGATGAAACGGCCCTCTACCAAGCGTTGAAAGCAGGCGCCCTGGCGGGATTTGCCGCCGACACCCTGATAGAGGAACCGCCCCCGTCGGACCATCCGCTGCTGTCTTTGCCGAACGTAGTGCTGACCCCGCATTGCGGCGGATATACCCAGGAAGCCGTTAGTCGCGCCAGCATCATCGCCGCCCAGGAGGTGGTGCGGGTCTTAGCCGGCCAAGCGCCGCTTTATGCGCTTTCGTAAACCCTTTCACCGCAGAGGACGCAAAGGCCGCAAAGGAAATCTGGGATTTGAAGTGAATTTACGGTTCGTGTGTCCGGCAGCGCTGGCCAGAGCCCAGCGCTACGAAAATCCCAAATCCGAAAATCCCCAATCCTAAATTTTCTCTGCGTCCGCTGCGGTGAAAGGGCCCTGATGGTCACTTGGCCGCGGCCGCCACGCCTCCCCGCGCTTCGCGCACGATGGCAACGTACTTCCTCGCCGTCTCGGTGATGGCGAGTGTGTTGCCCGCCTTAAGCGCCGCAGCGGAAATCAATTCTCCCCCGATGCCTAAGGCCGCGGCGCCGGCGCGAATGAAGTCGGCTGCCGTGCTGAGATTTACTCCGCCGGTCGGAACCAGCGGTATGTCGGGCAATGGGGCGCGCAGCGCCTTGATGTAGTTGGGGCCCCCCACATTGCCACAAGGAAAGACCTTCACCAGGTCCGATCCCGCGTTCCAGGCGGTAATCACCTCGGTGGGGGTAAGAGCTCCAGCTATCATCAGCACACCCTGGCCGGCGGCGAAAGTTACCGTTTCCAGGTCGAAGCCCGGACTTATGAGAAACTGCGCCCCCGCATCGATACAGCGGCGCGCACTGGCCGCGTTGAGCACGGTTCCCGCCCCCAGCAGAACTTCCCGGCCCACGGTTTTGGCGAGCTTGGCGATCACTTCCAGCGCGCCGGGAACGGTCATCGCCACTTCGACAATAGGAACCCCGCCCGCACAGACGGCCTCAGCGGCCGCCAACGCCTGATCCGCCGATGAGGCCCGTACGACCGGCACTATGCCCGTTTGCACGATTCTGGCAGCAACTTCCTGTTTGGTCACGCATCCTCCGTAGAAAGCAACAAGCAACAAGCAACGAGCTTCAAGCTGAAAATGTCAGCAGAAATACTGTACCGTTCCCGTCACCAGAAACGGGCTCTGCCAGCCCGACGAAGCAGATGGGCGAAGCCCGCGAAAGCGGGCGGCAGATGGTGGCCCACGGCGTAAGCCGTGGGTGTAAAGGCACCCAAGACCACGAGCCCCCGAAGCCTGGATTATTCATCAACTTTGGCTGTCATCCCGAGGAAGGCTGCGATTTGTGCGGGCTTCCGAGGGATCCATGCATTTTCTTTTTGCATACAGACTGCAATAGCAAAATACATAGATCCTTCACTCCGCACCCGCCACGACCCGCAAAAGAGGCGGGTCGGAAGAAGGAGGCGGGTGCTCCGTTCAGGATGACAACCAGGGGTGGTGAATAATCCAGGCGAAGGGGGCGACAGATGATGTTCTGGGGGCCAAGCGAAGCGTTCTTACGCCCCCTACAGGGGCTGGATTCCACCCTCCGGCTTTTCCCACGGCTTGCGCCGTGGGCTACCATCTCACGCCCGCGTTGCGGGCTATCCGAGGTTGAGTGCGTGTAGAACATTTGTTATGCAACGATCAACTAACCCAAAGGCAACCGTAAGCTGAACTCTAGGCCGAGCTTGTGGCTTGCGGCTTGTGGCTGCTCTTAAAGCAACACAATCGAAATTCCCTTATTCCCCCGGCCCAGGTCGCGATCCCGCTTCAGTTCCGGCATCCGCTTTTGCGTCTCCCAGGTGGTCTCGTTGGAAATGCGCCAGTCTTCCCCCGCCACGAAGGCCCGGATTTTACCGTCGGCGACCATCTGCCCAAGCGCCACCTGTACGACGTCTCGCAGCACGCCGCCAACGCCGCTCGAGCCGTAACCATGGATCACTTTCAGCACCGCCGCGCCGGCGCGGCGCGCGCGAGCCAGTTCAAAATCCAGGCGCAACAAGGCCTCATTGGCCGAAGGCCGGCCGGATTCCAGGTTGGCCACCCAAATCTTGCGCATCAGGCAAACCAGCACAACACCTACCACAGAGCCACAGAGACACAGAGGAATCATTTGGGATTGTAAAACCGTCGCGCAAATATCTTACGCACGCATAGACGGCCCTCAAATCCCAAATCCGAATTTCCAAATCCCAAATTGTTTCTGTTCGGCAGCTTTCAATTGTCGCTGGGGCGGGAAGTAAGGTCAATTCCTATGCTGCGGCATGCAGCCGTTCTGCTACGCTTACCGCATGCGCAAAACAGGGACCTGGGTCGCGCTCCTGGTGTGTCTTTGCGGGATCGCGCTGGGCAGGGAAAGGTATCAACAGCCGGCCCCGGTGCATCTGGGCCGCGATGGCGAAAGGTGGGCGGAAAAGACGCTGCATCGCTTGTCGCTGGAGCAAAAAATAGGGCAGATGCTGATGATTGCGGCCCGCGCCGAGTTTATGAATGTGCAAAGTCCGGAGTATCAGCGGCTGCGGGACGCGATTCATAAGTATCATCTGGGCGGTTTCGGGCTCACGGCCGGAGGGCAAGCAGGGCTACCGGTAAAGAGCCAGCCCTATGAAGCCGCCGCGCTTATCAATCAACTGCAACGCGATTCGCCGCTGCCCCTGCTCTTCGCGGCCGATTTCGAACGCGGCCTGCCGATGCGGCTGGAGGGTGGGACCGGTTTCCCGCACGCGATGGCCTTTGGCGCCGCCGGCCGGCCTGAATTTGCCGAGCGCTTCGGCCGTATTACCGCCCAGGAAGCGCGCGCCATTGGCGTGGAGTGGAACTGGTTTCCCGTGGCCGACGTGAACTCCAATCCGGCCAATCCGATCATCAATACGCGGGCGTTCGGCAGCGATCCCCAGCAGGTGGGCGAGCTGGTGGCGGCCTATATCCGAGGAGCGCGCGCCGGGGGCCTGCTGACTACGGCGAAGCACTTTCCCGGCCATGGCGACACCGATAGCGACTCGCATCTTGGGGTGGCCCGCGTAACCGGCAGCCGCCAGCGGTTGGAGCAGGTGGAATTGGCGCCCTTCCAGGCCGCCATTGCCGCCGGCGTGGATACCGTGCTGGTAGCTCATGTCACGGTACCGGCGCTAGATCCCGACCCCAGCCACGTGGCTAGCAACTCGCCGCATATCATTCAAGACATCTTGCAAAGCCAGCTTGGGTTTCAGGGCCTGGTGGTGTCCGATGCCCTCGATATGCAGAGTATGACCGGGCTGTATAGCAAGCCCGGTACGAATCCCTCGGCGGAGGCGGCGGTAGCGGCAGTGAAGGCCGGCAATGACCTGGTGCTGTTGCCGGGCGATCTCGACGCCGCTTACAGCGCCTTGCTGAAGGCGGTGCGCAGCGGTGAGATCACCCGCCAACGGATCGACAGCTCGGTGCGGAAGATTCTGCAAGCTAAAGCTTCCGTCGGCTTGCATAAGTCCCGCCTGGTTGATTTAGGAGCCGTGGATAAGTTGGTAAGCGGGCCGGCCAACGGGGCAGAGGCGCAGCGCATTGCCGATGCGGCGGTCACCCTGGTGCGCGACAACGGCCATAGCCTGCCTTTGACTGCCAGCGCGAATGGAAGCAACGGCCACAACCGTCCGCAGACACGCGTCGTGGCGGCCCGCAACCGCCTGGTGGCGGTGATATTCAGCGACGATGTCCGCAGTGACGAGGGGCGTCTGTTCGAACTGCAATTGCGCTCCCGCGTGCCGGAGGTCAATGTCATCTATGTGGACGGGAACACGGCCGCCTTGTCGGCCGAACCGGTGTTGGCGATGGTTGAGCAGGCGGAACGAATCATCTTGGCCGCCTACGTGGCGCCCCAATGGGGCAAGAAGATCCTGATCGAAGGTGAATGGCGGAATACGGTTTCCCTGGCGGACAGTCAAGCCAAGCTGTTACGCGCCATACTCCAGCGCGCCGGCCACCGCACCGTGCTAGTGGCAATGGGGAATCCTTATCTGATTGCTGATTTTCCGGAAGTCGACACTTACCTGTGCACCTTCTCCAATGTACGCGTGTCCGAGGTGAGTGCGGTTAAGGCGTTATTTGGCGAAATTCCCCTCCGCGGACGCCTGCCAATCGATATCCCCGGCGTGGCGCAGCGGGGCGCTGGCATGGACACTAGTTCTCAGTTCTCGGTTCTCAGTTCTCAGTAGGAAGCAAATTTGTAATTTGCAAATTGTAATTTGCAAAGTGCAAACCTGAAGTACTTTGCAAATTACAAATTACAAATTGCAAATCAGTAGAACGGAGAACCCCTGTGGTAGCCTTGCTGTCGTGGAACATGCTTGCGAGAAGTGTGGCGCAGCGGTGGAAGATGGCAGGCCGTTCTGCCCCAACTGTAATGCTCCGCAGATCAAGGTGCGTGGGTTAGGCGGCCAAGCGGAGTTACCGCCTCTGCCGGAGAGGCCGGACGAGATTCTGCCGTCGGCGGAATCGGTTCTGCCTCGGTCCTGGCCCGCACAGCCGGTTCCGCCGCCGCTCGGCGTGCAGTGGCCGCAAGCCCTGCCGAGCGCCGCCATAGCGGGATTTTTGCTGGCGATGGCCATGGCGGTGCCGTTTGCCACTCCCTTCCTCCTGATGGTCGCCACTGGCGGATTCGCCGTGGCGCTTTACGTGAGGCGTTCGGCTTTGCCGGTTTCACCGCGCATGGGAGCGCGTGTAGGGCTGCTGGGCGGTCTGTTCAGTTGGATGATCATGGCCGCCGTTCTGGCCATGGAGATCGCTTTTGGCGGTGGCCACCTAATCGGCATGCTGCGCGATGCCCTGCAACAGCAATTTGCCGGCAATTCCGATCCGCGGGCCCAGGAGGTCCTGGAGAAACTAAATACCCCGGGCGGCATGACCGTGTTGGTCGCGGCGGGTATGCTGATCTTCCTGATTGTGGTGCTGATCGCCGGCGCGGCGGGCGGCGCCATCGGAGCCTCTTTGCTCGGCAAATCGAAGCGAAAAGAGTAGCAATTTGTAATTTGTAATTTGCAATTTGCAAAGTAAAAAGTAAAAAGAAAAAAGTAAAAAGAGGCGTACAGTCTGGGTTCTCACTTTGCAAATTACAAATTGCAAATTACCAATTTCCTACGGTTTGGCTGATTGCTGGGCCCTGACTGCTGAGTGCTGGGCCAGGCAGCCCTCGATTCGGCTCAAGACTCGTTGCTTGCCTAAGATGACGAGCGTATCGTGCAAGGGTGGGGTCACGGTCCCGCCGCTGATCGCCACCCGCAACGGCTGACCGATTTTTCCCAGGCCGACCCCCAGCGACTGCATCACCTTCTGCAGGGCTGGTTCGAGCGTCTCTACCGACCAGGGCTCCACATTGCGGAATTCCGGCAGAAGTTGCGCCAGAATGTGCAATCCCGCGCCATCATTGGCCAAAAGCACTTTCCGAACCGCGGCGGGATCGTAGTGGAGAGCGGTGTCATCGGCGACAAAGAATGCGCCCAGTTCCACCGGTTCGGCCAGGGTGTGCGCTCGTTCCTGGTACACGGCGGCGAAACGTTCGAATTGGGCAGGGGTAAGAGAGCGCAAGTAGTCCGGGTAGAAAGCGGCGAAACAATCGCGTAGCCGCGCCTGGAACTCCGGGGCCGGCAGACGTTTGATGGAGTCCGCGTTGAATGCCAGCAGTTTTGTCCGGTCAAAACGCGCTGATGCCCTGCCAATACCGCTGTAGTCAAATAGCTCCGCCAAAGTAGCTGCGTCGATATCTTCCCGGTCGTTTTTCGGCGACCAACCCAACAGCGCCAGATACTTGACCAGGGCCTCGGGAAGATAGCCGCTGGCGCGAAAATCATAGACATCGATTTCCGGCAGGTGTACCCCGATGGCGCAGGCGATGGCGGCGGCTGTGGGCACATCGTCTGACTTTTTGGCCAGAAAATCCTGGAGTTGCGGTTCTGGTAATCCGGCGCGTTGGGCCAATTCCCCTTCGCCGCCGCCCTTCTCGCGTATCCACTTCCGCGCTGCTTCCCGGGCAGTCTTGGCCTTGTCCCGTTTCGACATCTTGGAACCGTCGGGATTGAAGATGAGAGGCAGATGCGCAAACCGGGGCGGAGGCGCCTCTAGGGCCTCATAGAGGGCGAGTTGTTTGGGCGTGTTCATCAGATGCTCCTGCCCGCGCAAGATATCGGTGACGCCCATGAGAATGTCGTCCACTACCACGGCAAAGTTGTACGTGGGGAACCCATCGGCCTTGCAGATCACAAAATCTTCAATTTCCGAGCTGGCGATCGAGACCGGGCCCAAGATCTGGTCGTCCACCGTGAACGTCTTTTCGGGAACGCGAAACCGGACCACATAAGGTTTGCCCGCTTCCTTGAATTTGCGGATCTGTTCGGCCGTAAGGCTAAGGGCGGCCTCGCGGTCGTAGCGATAGCTCTGCCCGGTGCGAATGGCGGCTTCGCGGCGCGCCGCCAGTTCTTCCGGCGACTCGAACGCCTCATAGGCGGCCCCGGAAGCCAGCAGTCGCTCAACAAACTGCCGGTAGACGGAAAGCCGCTGACTTTGAAAGTAAGGGCCGTGTTCGCCGATTTGCCGGATACAGTCATCCGCCTTCGGGTCGGGACCCTCATCCCACTCAATTCCCAGCCAGGACAAATCCTGGATGATTTTCCGGGTGCTTTCGTCGGAAGACCGGGCCTGATCGGTGTCCTCGATGCGCAGAATAAAGCGGCCGCCGTGGCGCCGCGCATAGGCCCAGTTGAAAAGCGCGGTGCGAGCGCCCCCCACGTGTAAATAACCGGTGGGGCTCGGAGCGAAGCGTGTGACTATTTGTCTGGATGTTTCCATCATCATTTATCATATTCTCTTCCGGATAGCTGCGAGGAGTTGCCAGGAAAACTTCATGAGCCCGCTTGAACCCGAGTTACCGGCGGCCGCTGCCCCGAGCAAAGGCCCTTCGAATTTCATCCGCGAGATCATGCTCGAAGATCTCCGCACCAACAAGTGGGGCGGACGCGTGCATACGCGCTTTCCCCCGGAGCCCAACGGCTATCTTCACATCGGCCATGCCAAGTCCATCTGCCTGAACTTTGGCCTGGCGGCGGAGTTCGGGGGCAAAACCAACCTGCGTTTCGACGATACGAATCCTGAAAAAGAAGAAGTCGAGTACGTCAACTCCATTATGGAGGACGTCCGCTGGATGGGTTTTGACTGGGAAGACCGGTGCTTCTACGCTTCCGATTACTTCGACCAGCTTTACGAGTGGGCGGTGCAACTGATCAAGGCGGGCAAGGCCTACGTATGCGATTTAAGCGCCGATGAAGTCCGGGACTACCGCGGCACCCTGACCGTACCCGGAAAAGAAAGCCCGTATCGCAACCGTTCGGTGGAAGAGAACCTGGACCTGTTCCAGCGCATGCGCGCCGGGGAATTTCCCGACGGCGCGCGGACGTTGCGCGCCAAAATTGACATGGCGGCGGCGAACCTGAATCTGCGAGACCCGGTGATGTACCGCATTCTCCATGCCGAGCATCACCGCACGGGAAACAAGTGGTGCATCTACCCGATGTACGATTTTGCCCACGGGCAATGCGATTCCATCGAGCGTATTACCCACTCGATTTGTACCTTGGAGTTCGAAGATCATCGGCCGCTGTACGACTGGTATGTCGAGCAATTGGGCATTTTTCATCCCCAGCAGATTGAATTTGACCGGCTTAACCTCACCTATACCCTGCTGAGCAAACGAAAACTGCTGACGCTGGTGCAACAGCACCACGTGCGCGGCTGGGATGATCCCCGCATGCCCACGCTTTCCGGGATCCGGCGGCGGGGCTATACGCCGGAAGCGATCCGCAACTTTTGCGCCGCCATCGGGCTCTCCAAGACCAATGGGGTGATCGAATTGGCGTTGCTGGAGCACTACCTGCGCGAGGATTTGAACCTGCGTGCCCCGCGGGCTATGGCCGTGCTCCGTCCCTTGCGGCTGGTAATGGACAACTATCCGGAAGGCGTAGTGGAAGAAATGGAAGCGGTGAACAATCCCGAGGACGCTTCGGCGGGCACCCGGAAAGTGCCCTTTTCCCGAGTCCTGTATATCGAGCAGGACGATTTTCGCGAAGATCCGCCGAAGCAGTATTACCGGCTCTCGCCGGGCCGGGAGGTCCGGCTGCGCTACGGTTACCTGGTGACCTGTACCGGCGTGGTGAAAGACGAACGGACCGGCCAGGTGGTGGAAGTCCACTGCACCTACGATCCGGCGACGCGCGGCGGCAACACGCCCGATAAGCGCAAGGTGAAGTCGACCATTCACTGGGTTTCGGCGGCGCAGGCGGTCAATGCCGAGGTGCGCCTCTACGAGACCTTGTTCACCCGCGAAGATCCGAACCAAACCAACGAGGGCGAGGACTTTACCGCCAATCTCAACCCGAACTCGCTGGAGGTCCTGAACGACTGCAAACTGGAACCCTCCCTGGCGGAAGCCAGGCCCGGCAGCCGCTATCAGTTCGAACGGCTCGGCTACTTCTGCGTCGATAAGGATTCCTCTCCCGGTCATCCGGTCTTCAACCGCACGGTGGCGCTGCGCGACACCTGGGCCAAGATCGAGAAACGCGGAAAATAGTCCCACGTAGCGCTGGCGTCCTCGCCGGCGGGCTGCGGGATCCCACGCAAATGGGGGATTCGCAGCCCGCCACCGAGAGCTCGCCCTGAGTTCCGTCGAAGGGACGGTGGCGCTACGACCCCAGGATCAGGCCTTAAAGCCCCGAGTTCTACGGCTCTCCCGATTGGTCAAGATTGCCAAGGTCCATAGGGCAGATCGTCCGTTTGCGGAATCACCGGATCACCCGGTTCGTTCGATTGCCGATCCTCCGGAAACTTCGTATTCGGGGCTGTTACAATGGCCATAGTTCCGGAAAAACGATTTTGGGAAATCGTTTTTCCTGCGAGTTGCCTCTGAAGAGTAGTAGTTTCTTCGCGGCCGTCGTGTTGTGGCGATCAAACGGAAAATTTCGGCTGGCTGGAGCCAAGCGAATTCCCGCCTGAGCTCTCTCCCTTACCTTTCCGATCCGGTGGTTAAGACGGCGGTTGCCGTTTTCGTTGTCGTGTGCCTCGGGTTCTTCGGCTTTTTTGCGTACCACTACGTCAAGTACGAGCGCATCATCGACCGGCGGATGAACGGCCCGATCTTCAGCAATGCAGCCAAAATCTTTGCCCGGCCCAAGACCGTGCGGGTCGGCGATACGCTTTCCGTCAACGAGATCGCCACCGAGCTGCGGCGCGCCGGCTACACGGAGGCCGGTAAAGCAGGGGAGGCACGCCTCGGCACTTATCGCCTGCAGGCTGGCGGCATTGAGATCGAGCCCGGCCCGGAGTCCTATCACGCGCAGGACACCACCATCATTCAGATAGCGGGCGGCAAAGTGGCGCGGATCTCGGCCGCAGGGGATAAAAGCGATGGCGACAGCGCGGCGTACGAGCTGGAGCCGCAACTGGTTACCGCGCTGTTCAACAACGAGCTACGGGCGAAACGCCAAGTCGTGCATTTCAACGACATTCCCAAGGTCATGCTCGATGCCACGCTGGCCATCGAAGACCGGCGCTTTTTCGAGCATAGTGGCGTCAATTTTCTCCGTTTAGCCAAGGCCGCCTGGATCGATCTTCGCTCCGGGGGCCGCAGCCAGGGCGCCTCCACCATCACCATGCAGATGGCGCGGGCCTTCTTTCTGACCCCGCAGAAAACGCTCAAACGCAAAGTTCTGGAGATGCTGATAGCCTTCGAACTGGAGCAGAAGTTCAGCAAGCAGCAGATTTTCGAGCTCTACGCCAACCAAGTGGATCTGGGCCAGCGGGGATCGTTTACCATCGACGGTTTTGCCGAGGGCGCCCACGCCTACTTCAACAAAGACCTGCAGGGCCTCAGCTTGCCGGAAGCGGCGCTGCTGGCCGGATTGATCCAACGTCCCAGTTACCTCTCGCCGTACCGCCATCCGGACCGCGCCGCCGAGCGCCGGAACCTGGTGCTGGATAGCATGGTGGAGACGGGGGCGATCAGCCGGGCCCAGGCCGAGCAGGCCAAGGCGGCGCCGCTCAATCTGGCTCCGCCCAACGTCGAGGCCAGCGATGCCCCGTATTTCATCGATCTGGTGAAGGACCGGCTCACGCAACAGTACCCCGAACAGGAGCTGAACGAGAACGCGTATCGCATCTACACCACCCTTGACCTCGACCTGCAGCGCGCCGCAGCCGAGGCGGTACAGGACGGGATGAAGCTGGTCGACGCCCAGGTGCAGAAGCTGCGTACCCGCCGGGAGAAGGTAGGAACCGGCAAGGACGCGCATGTGGAGGTGACGGTCCGGCCTGGTCCCATGCCGCAGGTGGCGCTGGTGGCTATGGACCCGCATACGGGCGACATTCTGGCCCTGGTGGGAGGCCGCAACTACGGCTTCAGCCAATTGGATCATGCCATCGCCAATCGGCCCACCGGATCGGTGTTCAAACCTTTTGTCTACGCCACGGCAATGGCCGGGGGCCTCGATGCGGCGCCGGGCACGGCGGAAACCCCGGTCTCCGCCGTCGACGACTCGCCCTCGACCTTCAGCTACGGCGATCAGATTTACGAGCCGCGCAATTACAAAGACGAGTATCACGGCCAAGTGCCCTTGCGCTATGCACTGGCCGAGTCGCTGAATAATGCCACGGTGAAGCTGGCCGAACAGGTTGGTTACGACAAAGTAGCCCAACTGGCGCGCGCCGCCGGCATTACCTCGGTGAAGGCGACTCCCGCCATGGCGTTGGGGGCGTATGAGGCCAAGCCGATCGACGTAGCCGGGGCATACACGGTCTTCGCCAATGGCGGGGTTCGGGTCTCGCCCTTGATGGTGCAGTCGGTGCGCAACACGCAAAACGACGTGCTTCAGGACTTCCATTCCGAATCCAAGCCGGTGCTGGATCCGCGGGTCGCCTACGTTATGACCAGCATGATGGAAGGGGTGATCAATTACGGCACCGGGTACGAGGTGCGGCGGCGCGGTTTCGTTGCGCCCGCGGCGGGAAAGACCGGGACCTCGCACGATGCCTGGTTCGCCGGTTATACCACCAACCTGCTCTGCGTGGTTTGGGTGGGGTACGACGATTACAGTGACTTGCGTCTGAGCGGTTCGCAGACGGCTGCACCCATCTGGACCGAGTTCATGAAGAAAGCGGTCAAGCTGCCCGGCTACCGCGAGGTGAGCGAGTTCACGCCTCCCCCGGGAGTAGTGGACGTACGGATCGACAAGAATACGAACCGCCTCTCTACCCCGGCCTGCCCGCAGGCCGTCACCGTGGCCTTTATTTCCGGGACGGAGCCCAGAGAGACTTGCGAGCAACAACCGGGCGACAACCGTAATTTCTTCCAGAAGCTGCTGGGCATTGGTCCCAGTGCGCCGTCGCTTCCTCCCCCATCCCAGCCGGTAGTCGTGAGGCGGCCCCCGCCGGGCACGGCTCCGCCGCCGAACGCGCAGGCCCAGAGCTCGCCGCCACCCCCGCCGCAAGAAGAGAAGAAAAAGAAAGGCATTTTCGGGCGGATTGTCGGGATCTTCAAGGGCGACGATAATAGCCAATCCGCGTCCGACCCGCCCAGGCGGTAATATAACGAGAAAATGGAATCAATCTCCCCCGGACCCGGGACTGAGGTCGGGTCCAGCTATATCGAGGCCGGCACCCGGACGTTCTGGCGGGTCAACATTGCGACCGTCGCGGGAGGATTCTGCACCTTCGCTCTCATCTACTGTGTGCAGCCGCTGATGCCGTTGCTGGCCGACACCTTTCGGGTGACGCCTACCCAGAGCAGCCTGGCGCTTTCCTTTACCACCGGCATGCTCGCGATTGGGCTGCTGGCAACGGGGATTGCGTCCGAGATGCTCCCGCGCAAATCCTTGATGGCAGCATCCTTAGTTGTGTCGGCGCTGCTGACGGTGGGCACCGCGGTGGCTCCCACCTGGCATTCGTTGCTGGTGACGCGGGCGCTGGCCGGCTTCACCATCAGCGGATTTCCCGCCGTTGCCATGGCCTACGTCAGCGAAGAAATCCATCCCAAGGCCGGCGGGCTGGCTATGGGAGTGTATATCGGCGGAAACGCGTTCGGCGGCATGTCGGGACGGCTGGTGACCGGGGTATTGACCGATCTGCTGTCATGGCGCTGGGCGATCGGGCTCATCGGAGCTCTGGGAATCTGCGCGAGCCTTTTGTTTTGGTTGCTGCTGCCGCCCTCGCGTCATTTCACCCCGCGTTCTCCGAATTTGCGGGTGGCCAAATCCGCGTTGTTCCGCCACTTTCACGACCGCGGGCTGGTGTTGCTGTTCGTTATGGGGTTTTTGCTGATGGGAAGCTTTGTTTCAGTCTATAACTACCTGAGCTTCCGGCTGGTGGCGCCCCCTTACGGTCTTTCCCAGACCGCGGTCGGTTTGTTATTCACCGTCTATTCGGTGGGAGTGTTCAGCTCGGCTTGGGCCGGGAACATGGTGGCCCGTCACGGCCATGGCGTGATGCTTCTGGGCATGGTGATGGTCATGGCGGCGGGACTCGCCATCACCTTGCTGCATTCGATCTGGGCGATCCTGGCCGGCCTGATCGTGTTTACCTTCGGCTTCTTCGGCGGCCATGCCGTGGTGAGCGCCTGGATCGGCGTGCGCGCGCAGACGGCCAAGGCAGTCGCGTCCTCGTTTTATTTGTTCAGCTATTACGGCGGGTCCAGCGTCTCGGGAACGCTAACCGGCCTGTGCTGGAGTGCCTGGGGATGGGGCGGGGTAAGCGCCGCAGTAGCCGGCCTGCTCGTAGTCGCCCTGCTGGTGGTGCTCAGCTTAAAGCGGCTGCCCTCCCTGGCGCCGTTGGCTGGCGAACCGGTCGCCGTGCAACGGGATATCGGAACGGCTTAGACCTCAGCCCTTTCCCATTGCAATTGACTAACCGGCAGCCCTGAATCAGAATTGGGTTCCCTCAAAAAACTTGCTGTCCGGTATTTTGGGTCCCTTTGTTTGCGTGTTGGAAACATTTCCGTAACCAGAGGCACTCATGATCGCACGAGGATCTGTTTCATATTATCTGCCAGTTGTTCTTTGCCTTTCCCTTGCCCTTACAGCCTGCGGCGGTGGGAGCAACAGTGGTGGAAGCACACCCAGCGCGACTGACGCGTGGACTTGGATAAGCGGAAGCAGCACGACGCCCGGTGGCGCCGAAGGACCGCCCGGTGTCTATGGGACGGAGGGGACACCTTCCACCAGCAACACGCCCGGTGGCCGGTGGTTTTCGGCCGGTTGGTCAGACAGTAGCGGTAATCTCTGGCTTTTCGGAGGCGCGGGGTCGGATTCGAACGGGGCGTTTGGATTCCTAAGTGATCTTTGGGAGTTTAGTCCTGCCAACAAAACCTGGACATGGGTGAGCGGTAGCAGCACGGTGAATGCACCCGCCAGCTATGGCAGCGTAGGTGTGCCCTCCACCAGCAACACGCCCGGTGGCCGGTATGGTTCGGTTGGTTGGTCGGACAATAGTGGGAATCTCTGGCTTTTCGGAGGCGCGGGGTCGTTCGATTTGAATGGGACGTATGGGTTTCTCGGCGATCTATGGGAATTTAACCCCGCGAACAAGACCTGGACTTGGGTGAGCGGTAGCAGCACGGTGAATGCGTCCGGCAGCTACGGCACGCCGGGTGTGTTTTCCACCAGCAATACGCCCGGCGCCAGGGGGAACTCCCTCAACTGGAGGGACAGTAGCGGCAACTTCTGGCTCTTTGGGGGCTACTGCACCATAGGGAACAGCCCATTCTGCTCGATGAACGATCTGTGGGAATTTAATCCTGCGAACAAAACCTGGACTTGGGTGAGCGGTAGCAGCACCGCGAATGTATCCGGCAGCTACGGCACGTTGGGTGTACCCTCCATCAGCAACACTCCGGGTTCCAGGGCAGACTCCGTCACTTGGATGGACGGCAAGGGTAACTTTTGGCTTTTCGGGGGGTCGGGGCTCGATTCGAATGGAACGCTTGGGTTTCTCGGCGATCTCTGGGAATTCAATCCTGCGAACAAAACCTGGACTTGGGTGGGCGGTAGCAGTACCGGGAATGTATCGGGCAGCTACGGCACACAAGGTGTGCCGTCCACCAGCAATACGCCCGGTTCCCGGATTGGTTCCGCCGGTTGGACGGATAGCAGTGGTAATCTCTGGCTCTTCGGCGGGCGGTCTGAAATGAATAACCCCCTCAATGATCTCTGGGAGTTTAATCCTGCGAACCAGACGTGGACTTGGGTGAGTGGCAGCGGCACGGTAAGTGCGCCTGGCAACTACGGCATACTGGATGCACCTTCCACCAGCAACATGCCCGGTGCCAGGGAGAGCTCCGTCAGTTGGACGGACAGCGGCAGCAACTTCTGGCTGTTCGGTGGCGGTGGCTACGATTCGGCTGGGACTTACGGTTACCTTAACGATCTCTGGTTTTACCACCCATAACGAACTGCCCCTGTGCCAAGTGACACAGTGTTTTGCCTTCTAGGTGCGGGATGGGCAGCACTGCCCTGTTCGGTTCCTGCAGAAGTGGATGAGCGAGCAGATGGCGGAAATACGAAAAAGCGCCGAAGAATACGCGACCAGCCTGCGGGATAACAAGAAGTAGGATGTGAAGCATCCCTTATAGGCGCGTAGAACAACCGTTTCCAGTTTGCGGTTTTCAGAAGGCACGGCCGCCGGGTGCACTCGCGATTTACGAGACTCCGGGAAGGCCGGGCCGCGACCTGGGGTCCGCATCCAAAAATAAATCCGTCCAAACCGTCCAAACCGGCCACGCTCGCCCCCCGGAGCACAGTAGCCTGATATTGGTTGCTGCAAGGTTTTGTCTTGGCTGACTGCTGAGAAGCTGATTTTGCTGATTGCTGAGTGGAGGTGAGATTATGGCAGCCACCGCTGCGGGTCCCGCAACCCGCCATCCCAAGACCGGCGAGCGGCCCAAGTTCCGGCGTCCTCTACAGCTCGATTGCCTGCCGCTGGCCATGTTGGATCGCATCCGCGTCGAGCGCGCCGCCGGCCAGAACCCACAAGCAGATACCAACAACCAGACGCTCCCCGAGCAGTCGCCCATCCCTATGGCCAAAGGGAACGAGAAGGAGAAAGACCAGTCATGTGGCGAGAACTGAGGCATCCCGCGACATCCCGCGACGTCCCGCCACATCCCGCCTCCGGCGATGAAAATTTTGAAAATTACGCGCACGAATCGCTCTAGCGATCTAGCTGATTTTCTCTTCCAACTCTGCCCAGCGAGCGTAGAGGTCGTCCACCATCTTCTGCGCGGCGATCATCTCTGCTTGTGTGGCCAGCAGGCGGGGCGCGTCGGAGGCGATGGCCGGGTCCTCGAAGGCGCTACGCTTGGCCGCCAGGGTCTGCTCGGCCTCGGCGATGCGCTGCTCCATGGTTGCAAACTCACGCGCCTCCAGGTAGGAGAGTTTCTTTTTTCCGGACCCGGCCGCAGCGCGCACCGTCGGAGTCTGATCTCTCTGCCGGGACTCAGCCGCCATCGACTGCTGGCGAGCTTTCTGCCAGGCGTCCCATTGCGAGTAGTCGGCAAAGCTCGCGGCGGCGCCCATGCCGTCCAATCCGAGCACCACGGTGGAAACGCGGTCCAGCAGGTAACGGTCGTGGGTGACCATCACCAATGCGCCGCGATACTCAAGCAGGCTCTCTTCCAGAATTTCCAGCGTATGAATGTCAAGATCGTTGGTGGGCTCATCCAACAGGAGCACGTCAGCCGGTTCCAGCATCAGCTTGGCAATCAGAATCCGGGCGCGCTCGCCACCGGAGAGCCGCGACACCGGCTGGTCGAGTTGTTCGGCGGTGAACAAGAACCGCGCTGCCCACGAGGCGACGTGAATCACCCGCTCGCCATACACGACGGAGTCACTATCGGGGGCCAGAGCCCGCGCCAGCGTCAGCGCCGGGTCGATTTCGCGGTCCTGATC